>Ga0101944_10006498_pt1 | contig 12386 bp, 8 predicted proteins | sample DewCreD2012metaG_FD_75245 | JGI IMG/M metagenome (GOLD analysis project Ga0101944, IMG submission 75245) | Hot spring sediment bacterial and archeal communities from British Columbia, Canada, to study Microbial Dark Matter (Phase II) - Dewar... ... | reverse complement strand
AGCATGGGGGTGTGGCGGTCAGTGTTCTTGAAGCGAGGGGCCATGTCGCGGGATGGATTGTTCTCACCGCGCTCCCGTTCAATCCGCCGCCAACTTTTCTCGAAAAAAGTCCGACAGACTCCTAGCTTGGCCGGCAACGGATTTATGGCCATGCAGACCTACTCCAACTTCATCGGCGGCGAGTGGCTCGCCACCGCCTCCGGGCCCAAACTCCAGACCCGCAACCCGGCCGACACCCGCGAGGTGGTGGCCGAGTACACCCTGGCCACGGCCGCCGAGGCCCGCCAGGCCCTCGCCGCCGCGCGCAACGCCTTCCCCGCCTGGGCCGGGCAGACCGCCGTTGCCCGCGGCCGCGTGCTCAGCCGCGCCGCGCAAATCCTCGAGTCGCGCAAGGCTGCGCTGGCCGAGTTGTTGACCCGCGAGGAGGGCAAGACGCTGGCCGAGGCCGCCGGCGAGGTGCAGCGTGCGGTGGACATCTTCCGCTTCTTCGGCGGGCTGAGCTATACGCTGGGCGGGCAGACCCTGCCCCACGACCTGCCGGGGAACTTGCTCTACACCCGCCGCGAGCCGCTGGGCGTGGTTGCGCTCATCACGCCGTGGAATTTTCCCGTTGCCATCCCGGCCTGGAAAATGGCGCCGGCCCTCGTGGCCGGAAACACCGTGGTCATCAAGCCTGCCACGCCCGCCCCGGCCATGACCCTCGAGCTGGCCAAAGCCCTGGCCGAGGCCGGCCTACCCAAGGGCGTGCTCAACGTGGTGGTCGGCGCCGGTCGCGAGGTGGGCCACGTGCTGGCCACCGACCCGGCCGTGGCCGCGCTGTCCTTCACCGGCTCGCACGCGGTGGGCCAGCAAATTCACGAGCTGCTGGCCCGACGCATGGCCCGCTCGCAAATGGAAATGGGCGGCAAAAACCCGACCCTTGTCCTGGCCGACGCCGACCTGGATCTGGCCGTGAACCTCGTGGCCCGCGCCGCCTTTGGCCTGACCGGCCAAGCCTGCACCGCTACCAGCCGCGTCATCGTCGAGCGCGACGTGGCCGCGGCCTTCACCGAAAAACTCGTGGCCCGCGCGCGCGCGTGGAAGGTCGGTCCCGGCCTGGCGCCCGGCGTCGAAATGGGCCCGGCGGTGAACGAGGCGCAGTTGCAGACCGACCTCGAGTACGTGGCCATCGCCCGCGACGAGGGCGCGCGCCTGCTCTGCGGCGGCCGCCGGCTCACCGACGGCGACCTGGCCCACGGCTGGTTCATCGAGCCGACCGTTTTTGCCGGCGTCACCCCGGCCATGCGCCTGGCGCGCGAGGAGGTCTTCGGGCCAGTGCTGGCGGTCATGGAAGTGGCGGACTTCGACGAAGCGCTCACCGTGGCCAACGGCGTGGACGTGGGGCTGTCGGCCTCGGTGGTCACGCGCGACCTTAAGAAGGCCATGCTCTTTGCCGAGCGCATCGAGGCGGGCGTGGTGAAGATCAACCAGGTCAGCACGGGCCTGGCCCTGCAGGCGCCTTTTGGCGGGGTGAAGAAGTCCAGCACCGACTCCTTCAAGGAGCAGGGCGCCGGCGCGATCGAGTTTTACAGCCGGCTCAAGACGGTTTACCTCGATTACTCGACATGAGCGAAGGCGCGTCCAGCGGGGTTGCGGCGGCGGCCGGTGGCCGCTCGACCGGCCGCGCGCACCTCGCCCTACTGCTCGCGGTCCTCGGGGTGTTGTTGCTCGCCGCCTGGTTGCGCCACGCCGCCGAAACCGCCGCCGGCCCGCGCTACGAGGGCGTGTCGCTGGGAGAATGGCTGCGGCTGGCGGCCTCTGAAAATCCCCGGGACAGGCTCACGGCTGAGTTGGCTTTGGGGCATATCGGTCCGGAAGCCCTCCCCACGTTGATCCGCGCCGTGGAAGCCCGGGATTCCTGGTTGTGGCGCCAATGGCAGGTGATGCGGACCAAGGTCTTCAAGCGACCTGCCCGGACCAGCCCGCGCCCGGCCCTGAACCGCGTCGCCGCCCGATCGCTGGCCCACCTCGGCCCCGCCGCCAGCAACGCCGCCCCGGCGGTGTTGCGCTGGGGCTCGCGCCAGGATGGAGATCAGTTTGAAGCGGCGCGCGCACTCCGGGCCATGGGGACTGCGGCCGCCCCCTGCTTGGTCGAAGCCCTGCAGGCGCGTGATCCACGGCTGCGCCTGACGGCCGCACAAATCGCGGCCGACCCGGTGTTCCGCCCGGCGGCGGCGGCCTTGCAGCCGGGGTTGCTGAAGCTCTTGGAGGACGGTTCCGCCGAGAGCCGGATGGCGGCGATTCACACGCTGACCGTGTTGTGTCCGGAAGACCGGGCGGTGAGCGCGCGGTTGGCCGCGCTGCTGTCACCGCCGGACCCGCGGACGGTTGAGGCGGTGTTGAGGGCGCTTACCGTCTTCGGCAGACTGGCCGGAGAATTCGCCGGGCGGATCGAGCCGTTTTTGGCCGCGCCCGAGCCGCAGGTGCGCCTGGCGGCGGCGCAGGCTCTGTACGCGCTGCGTCCGCCCGCGCCGGAGGCGGTGCCCGTCTTGATCCAGCTCCTCCGCGACCCGCGGTATCAATGGGAGGCCGCCCGCTCTTTGGGGAAGATGGGAACCAACGCGGTTCTGGCCATCGAGGAATTGCTGGCCCAGTTGGAGCGCACGCCCACGCACCGCCCCTCGCGCACCCCCAGCTTTGCCGCGCTGGCTCTGCGGCAGATGTCGCCGGATGCGGTGCCGCGGCTGGTGCGCCTGCTCGATCATCCCGCGTCGGAGGTCCGCATCAACGCTGCCACTGCCCTGGCAGGCCACGGTGCGGCGGCGGCCCCGGCGGTGCCCGGCTTGATTCGAATGCTCGGGGCCGAAGACCCGGAGGAGCAAATGACCGCGGCCAATACCCTCGGAGCGTTGGGGAACACCGCGCGCGAAGCCCTGCCCGCCCTCGAGCGCCTGGCCCGATTGGAAACCACCCAGGATGTCGTGGTGGGTCACGTGCGCTCGGCCGCCCGGGCCGCGTTGACCAACATCACTCGAACATCGCGTGGAAAGGTCCCGACCCAATCATCCGCACTGCCGACCCAACCGAATTGACCCATGCAAAACCTTCCGCCCCCCGTCCCTGACGCCGCCTGGGAAGACCCGTACCCGCAGCGGCCGCCTTCGCGTTTCCGCTGGTTGCGGTGGCTCTGGTTCATTCCCGGCCTGATCCTGCTCGCGCTCGCGGTGCTGGTGGTGCAGGACCGCCTGGCCTGGCCGGCCGATCCCGAGTACCAGGGCCGACGGCTCTCCGCGTGGATGCGCGACCTGGCCTCGGCCGACCCCGCGCAGGTACAGGCCGCCCGGCAGGCCGTGCTCGCGCTGGGCACCAACGCGCTGCCCGCGCTCGCAATGCATCTGCGCGCCCGCGATTCCGCCCTGGGCCGGCTGGCCGCCGCCGCCGAGAACCGCCTGCCGCGCCGGCTCTGGGTGCTGGCCATGCAGGGCACGCGCTCGCGCGACGCGCTCGAACGCCGCTGGCACGCGGCGCAGGCCTTGGCGGTGTTGGGGCCGGTGGCCGCACCCGCGCTGCCATTGCTGGCGCGGGCGCTCGAGGACCCGGAACCCCGCGTGGCCGCCGCCGCCGCCGAGGCGCTGCAACGAATCGGCCCGCCCGCCTGGCCGGATCTGGTCCGCGCGTTGCGCACGACCAACGAGTACACCTTTCAAGTGGTCAACCACGCCTTGAGCCGGGCGGGACCGACGCTGTCGAACGTCGCGCCCCGGTTGGTCGAGGTGTTTCTGGAAACCGCGCATCACCGGCGCGAGCAACTCACGCCCACCCTGGCCCGGCTGGGCGAGGCGGCCATCGGGCCGCTGGGCACCTGGCTGGCGGACACCAACGCGGCGCGGGTCGAGCGGGTCGTGACCGCGTTGCGGGGCATGATCGCCAAGGAATACGCCGCGGTGCGGGCGGTGGCGGTGCTGCTGCAACATCCGGACCCGCGCGTGCGGGCCGGTGCCGCCCGCGTGCTGGGCGGGCCGGCGGTCTGGGCACGTACCAGCGTGGCCGCCCTGACGGACGCGTTGCGGGACACCGATTCCGCGGTACGCACCGCCGCCGCGCAGGCGCTCGCCGAAGCCGCCAGCTGGACCGACGCGGTGACCAACGCCTTGCCGGCGCTCCGGGAGCTGACGGAGACCGCCCCGGGCGCGGAGCGGGACGCAGCGGTGAGCGCGGTGACGGTCATCGCCAGCCGGGGCGGAGCGCCCGCCCCATGACGCAGCCGGCCAGAGAAGGCGTGGCGCCAGCCAGCGTTGGTTCGCGGGTCGCGAGTTCAACGCCCGTCCTGCTCGAAGTCGAGAATCTCAGCGTGCGCTACCCGGCGCGCCTGCCGCTCTGGGGCCGGCCGCGCGCCTGGGTGCGGGCCGTCGAGGAAGTGAGCTTGACGGTCGCGGCCGGCGAGACGGTGGGCCTGGTGGGCGAAAGTGGCTGCGGCAAGTCCTCGCTCGGCCGGGCGGTGGTACGGTTGGTGCGGCCGGTGGCCGGCACGATCCGCTTTGACGGACGCGACATCACGCGTCTGGAAGGCGCGGCGCTGCGGGCCTGCCGGCGCCACTTCCAGATGATTTTTCAAGACCCGGCGGGTTCGCTGGACCCGCGTTTCACCGCAGGGCAAAGCATCGGTGAAGCGCTTGACATCCATCGCCTGGCGCCGACGCCGCGGGCGCGAACCGAACGGATTGCCGCCCTGCTGCGCGACGTGGGGCTGGAGCCGCGCCACGCCGACCGTTACCCGCACGAGTTTAGCGGCGGCCAGCGCCAGCGGATCGGCATCGCTCGCGCGCTGGCCGTGGAGCCCCGCCTCATCGTCTGCGACGAACCGGTGTCGGCATTGGACGTCTCGGTGCAGGCGCAGATCGTGAACCTGCTGCAAGACCTGCAGGCGCGCCGCGGGCTGGCGTACCTGTTCATCGCGCACGACCTCGCCGTGGTCGAGCACATCAGCCATCGCGTGCTGGTGATGTACCTGGGCCGCGTGGTGGAAGCCGCGCCGGCCCGGACGTTGCTGCGCGTGCCGCGGCATCCTTACACGCAGGCGCTGATCGCCGCCGTGCCGGTGCTGGACCCGGCCACCCGCCGACGACGCCTGATCCTACCGGGTGAAATGCCGTCGCCGCTGACGCCGCCGGCCGGGTGCGCGTTTCACCCGCGCTGCCCGCTGGCCGAGGCGCGGTGCCGGGAGGAGCGACCGCGGCTGCGCGAGATCGCCCCCGGCCAGCATGTGGCCTGTCATCTGGCGGAGCGGACGGGCTGAAGGGAGCCCGGATCTTGGTGCCTGGCTCGCGGTTCGTCCTGCGTGGGTTGGAATTCAACGGGGGGTACTGGTGCCGGCAACCAGCCGTGCCACGGATGTGAACGTCCGCGATCTCAACCAGGTTGGGCCCGACAGGAGTTTCGCGCCACATTGCCACGGCCGGTTTGGCAAAAATCCGCGCTGTGCGTCCGCTCCACGTCACCAAGGTTTTCGGGTTTATAGTCCGCGCCGGTTGTTTCATGCTGGCGGCCATGACCGCACCGCAGACACTGCAAGTTTCCTGTGTCCAGCTTCACTGGGCAAAACCGCTCGCGTACAACCTTGAGCGCACCCTGCATTACATCCGGCTGGCCGCCGCCGAAGGCAGCCGCGTGGTGGTGTTCCCCGAAACCAGCCTCACCGGCTATTACTTCCCGGACGTGATCCGGCTCGACCCGCGCGACATTCAGACCGCCCTGGACCGCACCTGCCAGGCCGCCGCCGACGCCGGGCTCTGGGTGATCGCCGGCACGGTGCGCAAGACCCCGGACCGTTACCTGAACCTCGCGCACGTCATCTCGCCGCGGGGCGAGATCACATACGAGTACGCGAAGGTTCATCTGGCCGGACGCGACGAGCAGAAATACTGCCGCGGCGGCGACAAGCTCGCACTGTTCGAAATTGACGGCATCCGCTGCACGCTGGCGATCTGTCGCGACGGGCGGCATCCGGAGGTGTACCGCCTGCCGGCGATGCTCGGCGCGCAGATTCTCTTCCAACCCTCGTGCAGCTCGGACGAGGTGGAGGCGGTGGTCTGGAAGCGCACCTCGGGCCGCGCGCAACAGCCCGCCGGGCCGAACAGCCGCATGTTCCACTGCGTGGCGAACACCGTGGGTCAGTCGCCGGACGGCCTCCAGTCGTCCAGCGGCCAGTCCTTCATCCGCGAACCCAACGGTCTGCCGCTGGCCGAGGCCGGCTGGTACCGAGAGGAGATGATCACCGCCGTGCTGGACCTCGCCCGCGCGGACCGCAGCTACGCGCTGGACAGCCTCAAGGACCCGCCGTTCCTCCGGCCGTACTGGGAACAAATGCTGCGGACCGTGGAAGCCCGGGCGAACCTGAAGCCGGAGTGACGCCCGCGCGCCTTGCCCAGCGCGACCGGCGGCCTACTCTCTCGTCATGAAACCACACGTCCTTTGCCTCTTGTTTCCGGGGTTCGAGGAAATCGAAACGCTCGCGCCGGTGGACTTGTTGCGGCGCGCGGGCGCCGAGGTGGTGCTCGCCTCGCTCCACGGTGACCGGCTGGTGACCGGCCGCTGCGGGGTGACCGTGCAGGCGGACGCGGCGCTGGCGGAGGTGGCGGGCGAGAACTTTGACCTGCTGCTGTTGCCCGGCGGACCGGGCGTAAAGGCGGTGCGGGCGGACGGCCGCGCCGCGAAACTTGCGCAGGCGCACGCCGGCGCGGGCAAACCCGTGGCCGCCATCTGCGCCGCCCCCACCGTGCTGGCGGACGCGGGCCTGTTGGCCGGGCGGCGGTACACTGCGCATTTCTCGGTCCACGAGGAACTGCCGCTGGCGCTAGCCGGCGAGCGGGTGGTGGAAGACGGTACCATCATCACCTCGCGCGGCGCAGGCACGGCACTGGACTTTGGCCTGGCGCTGGTCCGCCGGCTTTTCGGCGAGCCCAAGGTTCGCGAAGTAGCGGCGGCCATCATGGCTTGAAATGCGCTTGCCTCGCCCTTCGCCGGCCGCATACTTCGGCCCGCTGACTGCGAAGACCAAGGCGAGGGCAACGACGGGCTTCTGCTAGCCTCCAGTCTGGAGTTAATGTGCTTGGGTTTTCGCGGCCGGATCAGGTGGTGGGATGCCGGAGTGGTCAATCGGAACAGACTGTAAATCTGTCGGGCTAACGCCCTACGAAGGTTCAAATCCTTCTCCCACCACCACCCCTGAGCTTCAGGATTCCCGCTGCTTGACCGGCATTACCAGCGCACTTCCCACCCGCTTACGGTTTCATCATGGTTTGCGCGGCTGTCACGGACGATTTTCGGCCGGACATCATCGCCAGCAAGTATGCGGCAGGACGGCCACGGGACCGGGCGGTTCTGGAGATATTGGAGGCAACCTGGCGTGAAAAGGACCGCACGCCTTGAGCGGCGCACCGCCCCGGTGGCCTCGCGCAAGGAGAACGACCGCGCTCGGGTAGAACTCATCCGCCGCCGGCTGGCGTTGTCGGTCGAAAAGCAGATGAACCTCCTGTGCGTCCGGCTCCCCAACAGCGGCCCGGCGATGACCTCAGCGGCACCCGTCCCAGCCGGAGCGGCGTCACTCGATCTTTAGTTCCAGCGTCTGCCCGGCACCGACCATGATTTCCGGTTCAAAGCCAACCACGCACCGGCCTTCGCGGATCGTGAGCGTCGCGGACACGGGCTGGCCGGCCAGCGTCGCGGACACGCGCCGCGGCGTCAGCCCGCCTGCGGGCGTCAGCGCGAGCGTCTTGAGCCGCAGTTGGCCCCAGCGCAGGACAATTCGGCAGTCGAGCCTTGAGCCTTCGGCCTGTTGCGAAAAGGTTCCCCAGCCTTCCGCCGCCGTGAAGGCGCACTGGAAATGTTCCGGCGTGAGGCGCGGGGCGAAGCCCAACCGGCGCCGGGGGCCGTCGTATTCGTAGCCGCACGCGGCCAGAAACACCCCATAGCTGGCCATGCTGCGCGCGTAATGGTCGCCGCATTCGATCTCGTTCCACGGATTGCGCCGAGACGGGTGGTAGCGATCGTGGACCATGCGCGTGACGGCCAGTCCTTCCATGACCAGACCCTCGGCGACCATGTGCCCCGCAACCTGGTACTCGAAGCCGTTCATGCACTCGTTGAAGTAGCCGGCGGCCCAGTCCGGCCCCTTGCCCTTGGCCTGCGCGTAATCCCAGTCGGACCGCGGGAAGGTACACATCAGCAAGCCGCCCTCGCCCGGCATCGCGTACCAACGGCCCGCCTTGTAGGCCGCGCGATACGGGCCGACGTCGGGTGTGAAGTTGTAACGCCAAAGGGATTTCAGCGCGGAGACCGTCTCCTTCTCCGGCAACACGCGACCGAGTCCAACCTGCCACGCCCAGCTCTGACCGAACACCTGATCAATGTGGCAGCCGGTGCCGGAGTTGATCGCGTCGAGGTGTTTCGAGTCGGGCTTGTTGATGAAGTACTCGCCGTCGAACAACTCCGCGACGAGCTTGGGCAGGCCGCGGTCGAAAATCTCCCGACAGCGGCGCGCGAAGGGGTCGTCGCCGACGATCCGGGCCATCTCCTCACCCGCGCGCAGGGCGGCCAGATACATCCCGCTCAACCAGGCCACGGGTCCAAACCAGTCGGTGTCGAGTGTGTTGTGCTGGTTGCCTTCGATGAGGCCATCGTCATCGCCGTCCCTGGCCATGAGCCACTCGAGGGCCTTGCGGATGCCCGGCCAATTACGCCTGAGCCAGGCATCGTCGGGCGTCATCTGGTGCTCACGCAACGCGCGCAGGATCGTGCCGGCCTGGCCGTCCACGGCGGGAATGTCGTTGAACTCCGCGCGGAAACGGATTGCGCCGTCCGGCTGCTGCGCCAGGCCGAAATCCACGCGCTCGCGGGTGTCGCGTTCCAACACCGGGAACAGCCGGGCGACCGCGTGGGCGTACTGCCACACATGGCCGCAGGTGCCGTGGCAGCACCCGACGCCCTCCCAGCCCCAGAACCGGCCGTTGGCGAAGCGAAAGCAGGTGGACGTGGCGAGGATCGAGGTGTTCAGGAAGGTGCGGTCGAGAAACCAGTACGGCAGGGTTGAGTCGTACCACGTGTCGTGCCAGCGAAGCGTCTGCTCGCGCAGCGTGTCGAAACGTCGCGACAGGTACTCAGTGACCGCCAGCGCCGAGTCGAAGCGGGTGGCGTAATGCCGGCCCGCTGGCAGGCGGTCCATCCGCAGATTTGCGAAATGCCAGGCAACGGCGAATACGACCTCTGCGGATTCGCCCGGCGCCAGCGCCAACCGACGCGCGACCCCGCCGGCGAGCCGGCGGCCGAAGGGCGCCGTGGCCACGGCTTGGTCGCCTGACACTGCGTTGAACACCGCTTCCGGCAGCTTTCCTTCGGGAAGCTCCGCCAGCCCGGCGTCCGATTCCGACCTCCGATTTCCGGCTTCCGCCTCGCGTCCGAAGACCGCCAGCGTCATCGTCCCAAAATCCGTTTCCTCCGCCAGCGGTCCGGCCGATCGCCGCGGCTGGTCGGTGAAGACGACGTCATCAAGGCTGATGTTGCCCCAGCCGCCGCTTTCGTTGTCCACGACCTGGAGGCGCGCGGTCTTGCCGGCCCAGCGCCGCACATCCCAGACCGCCGGGGCCATGCGGTTGTCATTCCGGCCGGTGGCGGTGAGCACCGCCTCGCCGTCCACGAGCAGGTTCACGCAAGTGCGGCCTGCGTGGCTGCCGCCGCCCACCAGGAAGCTGATGAAGTTGCGTTCGAGGGTGAACGGCCGGCTCGTCAGCGTGCCGGTGGCGGCGTCCTTCGCGCTGACATCGTCGCCGGGCGCGCTGGCGTGGGAGTTGATCACGCGCCGGCCCTGGCCGCCGACCTTGCCCTGGTAGGCGGGCATCTTGTCCATCTCGACCGGGCCGCCGCCAAACGCCGTGCCCGTGGCGGTCCAGTCGCCATGCGTCTCCCGCTCGAAATCATCAAACCGGATGTCAGGACGCCTCGGCCCGGAGTCTTCCGGCGGCGCCTCCGCGCTGCAGTCCAGGGCCACGAAGCCGGTGCGCCGGACGACGCGGTTTCGACGCAGCACGTCGCGTGTCTGGCCGCTGTGGCGGCAGACGGGGTTCTCGAGCCAGCCGGCGATCTCGACCTCGACCCGCTCGGCGCTGGTGTTCTTCACGGTGTAACGCATCACCGTGGCGGGCAACGAAGAGTCGTCCACGTTCAGCGGAATAAACGGCGAGAAGGCCTCGAGCGAAACGGCAACCGGCGCATCCGGATCGCGGTACTCGACGAAGGCGAGCGGGTACTCGCCGGTGAAACGGATGTCGGTCCAGCCCGAGCGGTCGAGCGCGCGGACCTGCGACCGTCCGCCGGACGTGAGCCGGAGCGCGAAACCCTGATCGAACGGCGACTGCGGCGTCATGGGCTTGGCGTAGTGCTCCGGGCCGGTGCCGATGTGCTGGTTGAAGATATCCCAATGCCAGAGCCGACCGTCGCCGCCGAGATAAACCTGACCACACCCGATGCCGCCGATGGGCATGCCAATCTTTTCGAGGTCGCGACCGCGGTACACGGTGCGGGTGCCGCGCGCGAAGAGCGACCGCACCCAATCCGGACTCAACTTCTTGTCTGCGGGCACGAGCTTCTCGAAATCCGCGCGCGTGAACGGCCCGGCCACGGCGGGCAGCCGGCTGAGCGCCCATCCCCCCAGCGCGGCGCAGGAAAGCTGGAGGAACTCGCGACGGGGCAGAATGCCGGAAGGCGAGTTGGGAGTGTTCATCGGCTCATCAAAAACCAAATCAGAGAAGAACGCCCGTCAAAAACGCGAACGGACGACAGGCGCCACCGCATGTCCGCGGACGGCATGCGGCGCGCGGTGTCCCGGGTGATTCGGTTTCGGATTCCGGCCACATTCCCTTCGCGGAGGTTGGCGTGTTGGGTGGGCAATCCGGGTTCATCAGCAGGGCGGCGAACGGGGGCGGGCCGCGCTCTGACCCGGCTCAGACCCGGCTTCGATCTGAAAAACCGATGTTGGTTGGGCGGGCGGGACTCACGGCGCTTGCGGCCAAGTTTGGTTTCCCAGGTTCAGAACACGCCGTCGGTTGCCTCCGGGTTGTACCAGGCGTCATTGGGCCCGGCGGGATTGGGCGCGGCGGGCCAGATGTTCCGGCCGGCCAATTGCGGCGAGAACCAGCGATCCATCCTCACGGTGTAACTCGAGCCGGACAGCGCGCCCACGGGCGCGATGCCGCCGACGTTTTCCTTCTGGTCCTTGGGGCGGCGCGAGCCGACATGCCGCTGCGAGATGCCTTCATGCGGCGTGTTGCTTACGTCGTTGAACAGGTAGCTTTCCTCACTCTCCGGTCCTTCCCAGATCAGGATGCCGGTGGTCCGCAACTGACCCAGGCGAAACTTCGAGGTTTTGAGCACCTGCGGACCGGGGTAATCCCCGTACGCGCACAGCGCACCGTTCCAGATGTAGCTGGTCACCTTGATCTGACGGCGCTTGAAGTCGGCGCGACCCCTGGCGGTGCCGCGTTCGGCGAGGTCGCGCGGGCAGGTCAGCACCCGCACGTCCTGGAGATACGGCCCCAATTGACTGCGCCGCGCGGAGGCGAGTTGGTTCGAGATCGTGACCGCGTCGTCCCGGCCCATGCCGTCGGGCAGTCGGGTGTCCACAGCCCAGTTGTCGCGGTCGGGCGGGAAACCGCCCCAGCCGGGAAAGGGGAGGTAATCGTCGTTGTCGGTGGCAAACATGTGGCCGGCAAGCACGATCTGGCGGATACCGCTCAGATCGTTGGTCAGCAGCGCGCGGTCCTTGGCGCGGGTCAGCGCCGGCAGGAGCAGGCCGGCCAGGATGGCGATGATGGCGATGACCACCAGCAGCTCAATGAGCGTGAAGGCGCGGCCGGCCTCGCACGTGGAGGGGTGCTTGGGATTCATGGTGAGCAAAATGTGGCGGAACGCCGGGGAAATCAAGGTACGCTCCGGGCAGGGGTGCGTCCGGCCTGCCTGCAAATCCGGCCTTTGACGTGGGACTTTGAACCCGAAAAACTAAGTTGAGGTGGTTTTCATAGGGGTTGGAGGGGCATCCACTCAGGTCGAGAGGCTCAAGATGGAGCCGCCGGAATCCAACTTCTCCGCAGTTGGTTTTCGCCATTGCAAGATGGCTTCCCGCAACGGCTGGCGCCGCTCCAGCCCACCCCAACTCAGCGACAGATACAGCACCGGCTGCCGCCCGTGCCGGCCCAACACCGCCCCACACAAAAAGACCTGCGCCCGCAAGGTGGCTGGCTGGCGATACGCTCCCTGCCCGCCAGCCTGCTGGAACAAGCTCAACAGGTTGAAGGTCGCCACCACCGCCAGAAACGCCGCTTCCGTCGCAAAGAACTGCTGCGTGCAAAAGTCGTCCG
>Ga0101944_10003169_pt1 | contig 12388 bp, 7 predicted proteins | sample DewCreD2012metaG_FD_75245 | JGI IMG/M metagenome (GOLD analysis project Ga0101944, IMG submission 75245) | Hot spring sediment bacterial and archeal communities from British Columbia, Canada, to study Microbial Dark Matter (Phase II) - Dewar... ... | reverse complement strand
GGCGTATCTGTTGCTGTTCCTGCCGGTGTTGGATAACTGCTGCATCCATAAAATTCTATCTCATCTATCCATAAGTCAATGCTTGCTTGTGGCTGTCCTACTGTCTGGAATTGTATGTCTGTTGCCATACTCAATGCATCACTCCTTAATACCGATGTCCCCCAGTATGGCTCCTGCGTTAAACTGCTCATCAGTAAATCCATCTGCGTCCAGTTTGTCCCGCTTACAAATGCGTATCCGTAATGATTATCTCCTTCTCCCTGTAAGAAATTCGGATGCGATGATGGTATTTTTACCCTGTATGATTTTCCATCTCCTTTATACCAAAATTTCACTCCTGTGCAACTTGATAAATCTACCGGTCCTTTCGGGTCTAATAATGCTGTCCCCATTCCTACAAATCCATACTGAAATGTTGTTGTTACATAGCCGGTCATTCTCGCTGCATATCCTGCCCCTGTCCGTCCCGGGCTTTGCATAAAAAACGGCTGCTCTGCCTGTCCTGATGCTTGCCATCTTGCTGCACTCCATGGCACTACGTATGAATTTCCACTGCTTCCTAAGTCATCATATGTATACCAGTATCCACCCCAGTTGTTCTGATTATTCCCATCTTCCATGTCATCCAATAATCCTGATCCACCGGTTCCACCTGTAGGTGTTGGTGTAGGCGTATCAGATGAACCAATATGAGCAGGCATATATCCAGCCATTAAAATTAATGATAACATCTGCAATGAAGCATTATAATATGTAGAAGGAATTGAAAAATTATTTGTTTCAGGATAAAAATTATTATTAAGTGCATTTTGATATGTTGAACTTACCATCATAGCACAGGCAGCAGGTCCTGTAAAAGCAGCATTATGAATTGAGCCCGTATTATTGCCTGTAGCAACATCATAACCATCAACAATATTTGAGGCACCTTTGCCATTAAAAAAACCTGCCATTAAATTAATCTGGCCCTGGGCAAATGAGTCACCATTCCATACATAATCAGTTGCATAACGCCATGGGACCCTACAGGAATTATATTTATAATTATCATATCTTCTTCCACCTGTGTGTGTTATTGTTTCATCAACAAGTCCATTGCTTGAATTTCTTGCTGCTGATAAATTTGAATTACATTTTGAAATTACATTATTCCAGAATGTTGTTGTGCCTGTTGCCTGTCCAAATTGTCTAAAAAATGCCGGCATAAAATAAGAAGGATATTCATAATCATCCCATGCATCTCCAGGTTTTACATGATAATCAGATGCATTAATATCCTGTGTTGCAATTTTATTTATTTCAGAATTAGCAGTTGCCCCGTATGTTCCACCCCATCTTTCCTGTGCCTTTAAAAGTGCAAATGCAATATCAAAATCAGCATCAGATGCAGAACCTGCTCCAATAACATTTCCATTTGAATCAATATGCCAGTTCATTAATCCCTGTCCATCATTTTTTAATTGCTTATAATTCCATAAATTATCAAATAATGTTTTGTCATTAAAATATACTGCGAGTAACATACCATAACCAATGCCTTCTGATACTGTATCATTTCCATCTTCCGGTCTCATTACTCTTTGATAACCACCAGCACCAGAAGAGGTTACATAATTTGATTTCCATAAATTATATTTGTTATTTAAATCATTAACTGTAGCATTCAGATTGCCATTTGCATATTGAACACCATTAGAATAGTCAACCCAATCAGTTAACGAAAGAGCTCCGAAAATAGCAGAATAAAATATTGAAAAAATAACACAAAAGTTAAAAAAAATTTTAAAAAATTTCATCATAATGCCTCCTGGAAAATAAATTTAATATTTATATATTTTATGACAAAATTATTAAAAAAAAGTTTCGTTATTTAAATTATATTTTATATTTTTATATTTGTCAATAATTTAATTTGTTAAATAAAATGCAAAAAAACTTATAAAATAATTAAAATAAGAGATTTTATATTTTATTAATAGAAAAAAGGTAAATTGAATTTAATTTACCTTTTTAAATGAAATTATTTATCTTAAAATAATTAGTTTATCAATTTTTGATTTACAAATTTCTCCTTTTCTCTCTACTTTTATGTAATAATAATATGCACTATTTGCTAGTGTCTTTAATTCATCTGTATTTATACTTATATATCCCTGTTTTGCAGCTGCTACTGCTTCTACCCCTTCTTTCTTTACTTCTTTTATTAACCTGTAGCCAGATGTGTATATTCGTATTATTATACTGTCTATATCCTGCTGTGCTATTTTAAAATATATTCTTACTTCCGGTTCTTTTATCGGATTAACAGGGTTTGGACACGGCCTCACATCTATTATTTCCTGGCCTGTTGGCGTTATCGTTGGGGTAAATGTTGCTGTATTTACTGATGTATTTGTTGGCGTTCCTGTCCATGTAGGTGTTGGGGTTAGTGTCCTTGTCCACGTCGATGTTCCTGTAGGTGTAAATGACGGAGTTGCTGTCAGTGTAAAAGTCGGTGTGCTTGTGTATGTAGTTGTTGGTGTCCTTGTTGCAGTTGGCGTTATAGTTGGTGTTACTGTTAATGTGATTGTATATGTTGCAGTATATGTCCTTGTCCATGTTGGTGTCTGGGTAAGTGTTATTGTGAATGTTGCTGTATTAGTAGGCGTTATTGTTGGTGTATTTGATGATATTGTATCTGTCACCGTAAATGTGGGAGATGGCGTTCTTGTTGTTGTCGCTGTTAATGTATATGTAAATGTTGAAGTGGGAGTCCTTGTTGTTGTACTTGTGAAAGTGTTGGTTATTATTGGTGTATTTGTGGTTGTCCTTGTAAACGTGCTTGTTGCAACAGATGTATCTGTTGATGTTGCAACCGGGGTATTTGTTCTTGTCCATGTTGGTGTTGCTGTAGGTGTAGTTGAACACCCTGTATATGTAAATGTTAATGTAGGTGTTGATGTCATGCTCACTGTTACTGAATTAGAAGGTGTTATTGTTATGGTTGGCGTTCTAGTAAAAGTATTTGTTGTTATAACTTGCGTATTTGTCCCTGTAGGACTTGCTGAAGCAGTTAAAGTAAATGTATTTGTTGGTGTTCCTGTTCTTGTGTATGTATATGTTGTCGTAATTGTCCATGAAGGCGTTCTTGTTGGCGAGTTCGTAGGTGATGGTGGTGTGCCTGTCCATGTCTGCGTTATTGTTGGTGATATTGAATGTGTCGGCGAGATTGTAACAGTACTTGTTGGTTGCTGACTGCTGGTTACTGTTTGAGTAAAACTTGGTGTCATAGTTCTTGTTGATGTCCCTGTTGCTGTACTTGTGTATGTAGATGTTGCTGTATTTGTAGATGTCAGTGTCGCTGTTCGTGTCAGCGTCCCTGTCCACGTATTTGTTATAACCTGAGTATTTGTCCTTGTCCATGTAGGTGTTCCAGTATGAGTTCTTGTATAAGTTGACGTATTTGTCCTTGTAGGAGTTAAAGTAAATGTATTTGTTGGTAATCCTGTGCTTGTCCATGTAAATGTCGCAGTAATTGTCCACGACGGCGTTCTTGTTGGTGTGTTTGTTGGTGATGGTGGTGTGCCTGTCCATGTCTGGGTTATTGTTGGTGATACAGAATGTGTTGGCGATATTGTCCTTGTGTATGTTGGTGTTATACTTGGTGTTTGTGTCCTTGTTGATGTTCCTGTTGGTGACCTTGTATATGTCAGGGTAGGCGTTGGTGTATATGTAAGTGTCCCTGTGAATGTATTTGTTGCTATTGAAGTATTTGTCGGTGTTCCTGTGCGTGTCCATGTCCCTGTTGGTGTCGGAGAATTTGTCCTTGTTGATGTTCCTGTTGGTGTCCTTGTATATGTCAGGGTAGGCGTTGGTGTATATGTAAGTGTCCCTGTGAATGTATTTGTTGCTATTGAAGTATTTGTCGGTGTTCCTGTGCGTGTCCATGTCCCTGTTGGTGTCAGAGAATTTGTCCGCGTTGATGTTCCTGTTGGTGACCTTGTATATGTCAGGGTAGGCGTTGGTGTATATGTAAGTGTCCCTGTGAATGTATTTGTTGCTATTGAAGTATTTGTCGGTGTTCCTGTGCGTGTCCATGTCCCTGTTGCAGTAAAAGTAAACGAAGGCGTTCCTGTCCGAGTATTTGTAGGAGTTATGGATGGTGTGGGTGTTCTTGTAAATGTTGGTGTTCCTATAGGCGTATTTGTCCGGGTTGGTGTTATTGTTGGTGTTCTTGTCCAGCTTTGATTTGGAAACATCTCTACTTGGTCTATCCATAAATCTACACTTGGTATAGGCACTCCAAATGATTGCCATTCAATTGCTTTTAAATTTGATAACACAGTATTTAATGCAACAGATGTTCCCCACCCATCCTGCTTTAAGTCTGTAAAAAATATCTGGTATTGCTGCCATGTTCCCGTTGGTGGTGTTATTTTTATTTTATAATGGTCATTACCATCATTTACACTCCCACCCGGAACTAACTGGAATATATAAGTATTTCCATCTCCTTTTAAATAAAAACGAATTCCCAAAAAACCAGAACAATTAAGTCCTGTTCCGCCAGGGCTTCCTGGATTTGTTCCTGTTCCTATTCCAATAAATCCATACATATAATTTGTTGTTACATAACCAGTCATTCGTGCAGCATAATTTGTAGATGCAGCCCCAGGTGTCTGCATGGCAAAAGCACCACCGGGTCTTGGGACCACATAACTTGTTCCGGTATTTCCACTATCATCATACGTGTACCATGGTCCCCCCCAGTTATTTATTCCATTCCCATCTTCACAATCATCAAGTAATTCAGAAGCACCAAATGTTGGTGTTCTGGTTGGAGTTAATGTTCGTGTCATTGTTGATGTAAATGTTGGTGATGGCAAAGGTGTAGGCGTCCACAGATAAGGATATAATTCAACATAATCAAGTGACAAATCAAAAGTCATTGCATCATTTGTTCCATTCTGCCATTGGAATTTGGAAAAATTTTGCAAAATAGTGGCAAGAGGATATATTTCTGACGACCAAGTGGGCTGAGTAAAATCAGTAAATTTTATTGACATTTGTGTCCATGTTGAAGGTGGTGTAAATGTATATTCAAAAGCTGCATAATCCTTATGATAGGTGGTTCCATATCCTATAGGTATAAGACATATTTTATATATTGCCGTACCATTCCCTCTAACATAAAATCTCACACCACCACCAGCTGTATTAAAATCTCTTATATCAACTGCTGTATATGTGGTCGGATGTAAATAAGTTCCAACTCCGAGGGAAGGATAACAGTTGGATGCTGGTGTTGCCGCTGCTTTTGTGCCAGTAACCCTTAAATAATATGTGCTTCCTGTTGGCTGACCACCTGCTGTCATTGTTACAAATCCACCTGCAGGTGGATATACTGTTACTGCTAAATTACAAGTTGTTCTGTCAGCCCATGTATACCAGTATCCTCCCCAGTCATTCTGGGTATTATAACCTGGCATATAATCTTCAAAACTATCTATTATCTGTCCTGACGGCACCGGTGTATATGTCCTGGTTGGTTCAGGTGTTCCCAATTTTCTTAAGTCATGAAAATTTCCTGTCATTAATAAAGATGTAAGCAATTGCAATGAACCGTTATAATATGCTTCTCCAATATTAAAACTTGATGTTCTGCTGTAATAATTTCCAAGAGCCGTTGAATATGTGTTGCTATACATCAGAGCGCACCCTGCCGGACCCACAAATGCTGCGTTATTATACTGGCCTTCTGCTGTATTATTAGCTAACCAGTATCCATCCACAACATTTTGCGGTTGTATGCCATTAAAAAATGATGCGAGCAGATTTACTTCTGTTCCTGAACTGTATGACACGCTCCCGCCATTCCACACATAATCAGTTGCATATCTCCAGGGCACCCTGCAGGAATTGTATTTATATTTTCTTCCATCACATTGACTGGTGCAGGGGTCATCGTTTCTCCTGCTTCCATCATGATTGCATATTTCACCGACAATTCCACTTGTTGTATTCCTATTAGTATTTATATTTGTTAAACATTTATTTATTACATTATTCCAGAATGTCTGGTATGATCCACCTTCTAATTCTCCAAAAACCCTGAAAAACGCCGGAAAATAATATGATGGATAACTCCAATCATCCCAACCATCTCCCGGTTTTACATGATAGTCAGCTGAATTTATATCATATGAACGACATCTTCCTATTTCTGTTAATGCTAAATTCTGATAATTGTAAGTGCCACCGCTGCCCCATTGATAATGTGCCATTGCAAGTGCAAAAGCAATATCAAAATCAGCATCTGATGCTGAATTAGTATCTATTATAGTTGTGCCATTATTTTCAATAACCCAGGGCATTAATTGTGATGTTTTTCCTGTGGAACGGGCAACCTTAAATGCCCATAGATTATCAAATAATGCCTGGTCGCCAAAATAAACAGCAAGCAGCATTCCGTATGCCTGTCCTTCTGATACAGTTCTGTTTGCAACACCAATTATTGGTTCCGGACTTTTTACACGCTGCCCAGGTGATGCAGTTACAACATAATTGCTCTTCCACGTTGTATAATTGTTCTGCAAATTGGAAGAACTGTACGAAGATACTCTTATGCCGTATGAATAATCCTTATTTATTGGAAATGGATAATTTGTGCCGGAGAAAAGAACAGACCAAAAAGATAAAATAAAAAAATAAATATAAAAATATTGTTTAAAAATTTTCGGTTTTTTTATACCCAATTAAAACACCACCTATTTTTAATTTTATTATTCATAAAAAATAATATATTTTATTAACAACTTAATTAGTTGTTAAATACAAATATATTATATATTATTTTATTTTAAATGTCAAATTTTTAATCTTTAAATAAATCAAATTAATCCCTATAAAATCTTTAAAGCAATTATTATTTATTAACTATGATACTTTTCTTTATAACTCTGGTTCCAATCTGAATATATACAAAATAAATACCTTCGCTAACTATTTCATTATTGTCGCTTTTACCGGCCCATGTTGCTTCATAAGTTCCCCTGCTTTTTTCTTCATTAAGTATTACACTAACCGGTCTAATATTTTTGTCATATATTACAATTTTTACAAAAGAAGTATCATCAACAATAAATCTTATTATTGCTTTATCTCCCTGTAACGGATTGATAAGGTTGTTTGCAACTATTGCTTTATCCTGTTCAAGTAAAGGATTATATGGAAGTGGTGGTATTGGAGTAACTTTTGCAGCTGATAAACCAGGTTGTATTGTATCTATCTTCTTAATATTATAATCCTGAACCGGCTTTACCTGAGATTTTTCATCAATAACATTATTCTGTTTTAAAACAATGGTATTATTGTTTTCCTGTTTAACTTCATCTTCTTTTAAAATATTTGGTTGTTCTTTTAATTCCTGTTTTATAACATCAGTTTTAATATCTGATACAGCATCATTATTTTGCTTTGTTTGAATATTATTTACCTGTTTTTGTATCTTAATTTTTAAATCAGTTGAAGTATCTGCTAATTGCACAATTTTATTGTCAAATTTATTATATATAAGGAATATAGAAATAAAAAGAATAAAAACAAAAGAAACTGCATATGCAAATGTTTTTCTGAAATTAAACACAAAAACAGGCTGTTTAAATTCTCTTTCGTTTATTTTTGACATTATTTTCTCTTCCATAAAAGGTGGAATATCATAAATAAGTGAATTAGTTAATTTTTTAATTTTTTCCATCTTTTTTAAATAAATTCTGCAATTTTCACAGGATTTTATATGAATATCGAGTTGTATTTTATCATTGGTTGAAATCTCATTATCCATATTTTCCATTATTAGCTCTTTGTATTTTTTACACATCTTATTGCTCATATTTACTGCTCCTTTCTTTTACATAAATTATGACAACTAATATATAAAAAAGTTTCGGTTAAAATTTAAGTTACTTTAAAGAACTCCTTCTTTTTCAAGTTTTTCTCTTAAATTTTCTCTTGCCCTGAAAAGCTTGGATTTAACAGCAGATACTGAAATTTTCATTACTTTTGCTATTTCTTCATAAGACAATCCATTGATATCCCTTAAAATAATTACAGTCCTCTGTTCTTCTGTTAATTCTTTCATCTTTTTATATATTACAATTCTTAAATTTTCCTGTGTAAATATATTGTCAGGATCTTTGTTTTCATTTTCTCTTATATCTTCTATCATTTTTTTACTTTCATCATCATCTTCGTTAATAATCTTATCAGCTATATTTGCATTTAATCTTTTAATCTGTTTTAATTTATTTTTACATGTGTTCACTGTTATTCTATAAATCCATGTGGAAAGTTTGCTATCGCCACGAAATTTTTTTAAATTATTAAATATATTAATAAATATTTCCTGTGTTGTATCTTCTGCTTCCTGGGCATTTCTTAAAAAATTTCTGGAATGATTATAAACAACACTTTTATATTTATTTACTATTTCACTGAAATATTCTTTTTCACCCTTTATTATTTTTTTTATTAATTCTTTTTCATCCATATAAAACTTCCTTTTTAATAAAAAACAAATTCAACTGTAAACATATGAACATTATCAGATAAAAAAAATGGCTGGTATGAATAATCTATTTTTAATTGTTTGAAAATTATACCTGCGCCCAAAGACAACCTTCCTTCTTCTTTGCCAAAAATATATCCGTATCTAAAAATAAAAAAATTCTGGTGCTCCACTTCAAGTCCAAAAGATGTTTCACTTCCTTCATTTTCATTTAGAAAGACATGCTCTTCTATTAATATATAAATTCTATAAATGTCAAGATATTGAAATATCTCTGAAGTATACCCTAATCTTGCTATAATGGGAAACAAACTTTGCTCTTTAAAATACGCTGTTGAAATCCCTATATTTTCAATTGAGGCACCAAGTATATAATTTTTTTCTGCATTTCTATATAAACATCCAAAATTAAAAACTATACCAAACAATGAACTTCTATTAAATTTACTTACAATTAGTTTTGTATTAACTCCACCACTTATTTCATTATTAATATTAAAAGAAAAAATACCACCCAATAACGTATCATAATTTTCTATATGTTCTACCGGATAGCCATTTTCATCTGTCCTATATAAATCGCTGTTTGTTGAAAATAAAAAATTAATTCCCAAACCCATTTTGTTATTTAAGGGAAATGCATAAAGCAAATGTTCATAATAAGTATTAAAGACCGAAACAAAATGAGTAAATAAAATATGTGTGTTTGTAATACCAGAAAGAGTGGCTGGATTAATAATAGAAGAACCCGGATTTCCGTAATTTGCAGCATAAATATTTCCCAATGCTGTTTCTCTCGCCATTAAACTTACGAGTAAAAACTGTCCGGTTGTGGATGAATAAATATAATTTGATAATACAAGAAACAATAAAATTATGTAAATTTTTTTAATAAAACACATTTGTTCATTTATACAGATTCTCTTATAATTAATTCTGGTTCAAAACTTATTATTTTACTTTCAGAATCTGTTTTGCCTTCTAACATTTCTAACAGTAATTCAAATGAACGCATCCCCATCTGCATAATTGGTTGTCTTATTGTTGTAAGCGCTGGTGTTGTTAAATTTGATATATATATATCATCATATCCAATAATCCCTATATCGTCTGGAATTTTTATTCCTCTATTCTTTGCAGCATCCATAATACCTATTGCTGTAATATCACCCGCGCCACAAAACACGCCATCAATTTTAGAATTATTTTCAAGAATAATATCTAAAAGTTCTTCTCCTTCTTCAAAAGAATAATTCACAACATTAATAATATTTTCTTCTTTATATGGCATATTATATTTAATTAATGCGTCTCTGTATCCTTTTACTCTTTCTTCTGCATTTAAACCCTTGTCCCCCACAACTAAAGCAATATTTTTCCTGCCTTTTTTTATTAAATATTCTGTAGCAAGAAATGCCCCTTTTATATTATTAAATTTAACAGTTGGTGCACCTTCTACAAGTTCCTCTATAAAAACAACCGGTACTCCTTCTTTTTTAAATTCTTCAACCATATTTTTATCAGCTTTTAAACTGATAATAATAAGTCCATCTGCCCTTCTCTCATAATAAATTCTTTGTAATAAATCTGCTTCTTTTTCTTCAAGACCCCTGGTTGAATATAAACTCAGATTATATTCCGTATTTCTCAGAACCTGTTCTATTCCCCTGACTGATTCTAATGCAAAAAGTGAAGCAAAAAAAGAAGCAACAACACCAATATTATTTGTTTTTCCTTTTACAAGAGACCTACCTATATAATTAGGATGATAATTCATCTCTTTCACTGCTTCTAAAACTTTTTCTCTTGTTTTCTGGCTTATTTTGGGATTATTGTTAATTACCATTGAAACAGTTGCTGGTGTTACGCCTACCTTTTTTGCTATGTCTTTAATAGTAACCCTCATTATTTCTTCCTCCTTTAATAAATTATTTTATATCCCATTTGGTGCTTTCAATAAATTCCTTTAATTTTTGATTATTAGGGTCATTTTGCAGAGCAAGTTCATAAACCTTTTTTGCAGTTTCTTTTTTTCCAAGGCGTAAAAAACATGCTCCCATACCCATATATGCCTGTGCATAATTTTTATATCTTTTTAAGCTTTCAGAAAATTTTAATATTGCTTCGGCATATTTTTTATTATATAAAAGTTCATAACCTTCTTTATAATATTTTACTGCTTCCTCCTTATTTTCAAAATAATTTGTTTCAGCAGGACCAAACATCTTGCCTGTTATGGAAATCCTGTGGGATTCGCCTAAATCACCGTAAGGAACAAACGCATAATCAAAATCAAACTGGAAATTTTCATTTAATGTTAATCTATAACCCGCGCCAACTGTAAGTCCTGCCAATAATCCAAGGTCACTGCCAAATTTATATCCCAATCTCACTGCCACACTGTGAAATTTATTTAAATTCCAGTATTTCTCAGCACCAAAATTAGCTTTGGTTGTCTGCTCAATCGGATAATATATTAAATCAATAGCTAAGGCAGAATCATTTTCAGAAAATTTATAATATCCTTCATCAGTAAATGGTGATAAAATATTTTCAAACGAAAATCTGTAACCAAAACCAAGTTTAATTGCAAAAGGCAGTGTTGGCCTTTCACTTGCGATTCCTGCATTTAAAATCATTAAACCAAAAGAATAATTTTGATATCTTGGATAATACAAAATACCCAGATTTGTTCCAAATCCATTACCAGTATCTTCATAAATATTTTCCATTGTAATATTTATATTTAAACCAGCATACATATCTGAAAAAACAGAATTATCCCCGACAATTTCTGATAACTTCTTTGCATAAGCAAGTGTGATATTTATATCAGATGCCCTTGCTATATCATCTGTAATAATATACTGGCCTGTTACAGGATTTTCATCTGTAATAGTTATGTGGCCTGCCAAAAATGTACCATATATACCAAAAGTGCCAACACCAATAACCGGTATTGCATAAGCCAGATATTCATAATTAACATCTACAAGCCACACAGAATGAAGAAGACATACCTGCTGCCTTGTTAATTGAGCAAGTCCTGCAGGATTCCAGTAAATAGCATTAACATCATCTGCAACACCTGTAAATGCTTCTCCCAAACCTGATTGTCTTGCACCTTGCGATATTTTAAGAAAATTAAAACTTGTTTCACCTGCGCTGTAAAGAAACGAGATAATGACAAAATAAAATAATATATTAAATAAAAGTGTTTTTTTCATAATTTCTCGCTCCTTTCATTAGTTATTTGCCCTTTATGAATTTTATTTTTTATATTTTATCAAAAAAATTTAAAAAAATCAACTAAATTTATACGTTTTAAGTAAAAATTTTTATTTATTTTTTATATGTTTTTCTAAATATTAATTTAATTTTTTTAAACAAAACCGTTTAAACAAGTTAATAATTTAAAAGGCATTCTTTTATACCTTTGACCAGTACTTTGCGGCGCGATATATCGGCGTTCAGACAATGTGGTATTCTATATTATAAACTGCATATAGGCTTCTTCTGAATCCCATACTCTTATTATATCACATCGCCACATTGTCTGTCCCTGTCTATGCATCACTAGACTAAAGTCTGGCGGTTTAATAGGCAGAGTAATTTTTAAAAGTATCCCCTCAGTTATGGTAGGTTATTATAAAATATAAAGTAAATTTTTTTGCTTTACTTTTTTACATTAATAAAATCTCCCCCTGCCCCTCTTTAAAAATCTGTCCATTACCCATATCTTTATCTATATAATAAGATGCAGGTATATCCTGATTTTTGAGGAAAATTACGGGTGGTTCGCAGTGTTGTCTAGTTTACTTACTCCCAATTTTAACGCCCTTC
>Ga0101944_10006496_pt1 | contig 12391 bp, 9 predicted proteins | sample DewCreD2012metaG_FD_75245 | JGI IMG/M metagenome (GOLD analysis project Ga0101944, IMG submission 75245) | Hot spring sediment bacterial and archeal communities from British Columbia, Canada, to study Microbial Dark Matter (Phase II) - Dewar... ... | reverse complement strand
AGGCGACCGCTTCGACTGCCTTGGGGTGCAGGTTGGGCAATGCTGATTTTGTCCACCCCTGAGCCGCGCCGCCTGTGATATCCGCGTCGCTTTTGTCAAACTTGTAGTCAAATTCTGCCAGCACCTTGCAGTTGGGATTTGTCTCATTAAACTGTTCGTTAAGGTTGCTCACACTGCAATGTTCGTGGCCGGGAACGTTCCACTCCACGCCTTGAATGATCACTTTTTCCGGATACATGTCGCGCGCCTCAAGGCAGTCGAGAAATGCCCAATCGCGCAGGCTTTGCCACCGCCACATAATCTGATGACCGCCGCTGAATTTTACATCACCGATAATAGGGTTAGACGGCAGAAGATCAAAAAATACATCGCCGCCGGTATCCACACCGTATTTACCCCAGCGGGTGAATCCGCCGCCGTGTCCCGACTGCGCCCACCAATCAAGGCCGTAATAATTGCTTTTTTCCATCATCAACCCGTAAGAATAGCTGCCGTCGCTATAGGTGGTGTGCTGATGAAAATCGCCGGTAATCCATTTGCCTTTTTCGGGGGCAGCCGTCGCCGCACCATAAGACAGAAACATCATTCCCGCTCCCAGCAGCGCCGAGAGACCTTTTTTTAATACATTTTTTCGGTAATCACGCAATAACTTCACGATAACACTCCTTTCTTTTCATGTTTGGCAGTTGCTTTTTAATTGTTTGGTTTTGTAGGGACTCGTTGGTTGTTGTGCCGCGCAGCAGTTGATGTTGTTTTGGTCTATTTTTTTCTTCACCTCCCTTCACGATATTTCCCCCCGTTTTTTATACGCGTAAGGAATATAGTTAATGAAAATAAACTGCTTATAAAGGGTGTGTGAATTTTTAGTTAATTATGGAAATAGGTGTGATGTTCACAGCGGAGAGCGAAGCGGCTTGTTCTGGTATTGACATAACGGGCAATAGCACGTAACGCCGCGCAATTTATGCGGTAATATGCGACAACAAGGAGCATGTGCCAAGGAAGAAAACTAACGGAGCCAGATAAGAAGGCAAAGAAAGTTGTCGAAAATAGGTGGAAGCACGACTTTAATCAGTTGTGCAGCACTGGCACTGCGGTGTTTAAAGCGAGGCGTAGGCGTGCTGTTGATACACACAACTGCCAACCACAGAGCGGGGACTGCCGCTACAATGCTTGTATATAGCCCCCGCACTAATTATTACACGTTGATGCGCCGGCACGTGCTTATTTTGGGTAGGAAAGCGTGATTTTGTAGGAATAGGGATTTGCCCCGACCGATTTCCCCCAATAACCAGTCAGAAGATATACGGTAATTCCCGGCTGATAAACCGGTATGGTTATTTCAAACGTGTTGTTTGAGGAGCTGCTATACAGGCTGTTAAAATACGGCATGATGCCGTTGCCGTACTGAGCAATAGCTATGCCGATGATACGGTCGCCATAATCAAGCTCGTCCTGCACCTTTATGAACAGCTTGTCCCCAGTCCAGCCAATGACAAAAATAACGCTCAGATCAAAGCTCAGGGGGATGGTATTGGCAAGCTGCTTTTGAATAGGATAATCGCGCATTCCCTCCGTTATAGTGTACAGACCATAGGTATAGGGAACTGCCTGCAGACTAATATCTGCGGACTGCGATCCTTCTTCATGCCCCCCCTTTGCCAGTTGTGACTGCTGAGCACGGGCGGTGCCAAGTAACGACAGCCACACAAATGTGCAGAGCAGCAGGCTGATGATAGATATTTGATAACGTTTCATGTCCTGTTTCACTCCTATTAAATACTTTTAAATATAATGAAAATGATCGTCAACCGCAGCCACAGATTTTGCTTCTTTAGTCTTTAATGTTAAAACTCATGATCTTATATGCGCCGCGGTATTCAATAATCGCGCCGAACAATTTCAGCTCAACCTCTTTGCCGGATTCATCTTTGGCTATAATGCGCGCGTCTTCATGTGCTCGATAGGTCTGTTTTGTGAAGGGCGTCCTGCCGCAGGTCTCGTATGCGGTTACCCCTTTTTTAAAAATTGTTTTCACATAACTAAACTTTTGGCCGCCATAGCGAGCAAGAACTGCGCGCAAGCCGTAGGTGCTTTTGGTGTTCACATCTCCCCAGACAAAGTCGTATTGTTCCTGCCACTGCTTAATTTTGCCAATCGGCAGGCCGGGAAAGATGAGTTCCCTGAATTCCCTTTCGGTAATGCGCATGGCATCAAGTCCCTTAAAATCATTCTTATATAGACCAGCAAGGACAGTGCTTCCTATTTCATCAATTGACGGTGTGGTATTGGTTAATTGATAGCGTTCCGCACAGGAGGTAATGACCATGACTGCCGCAAGCAACAGAAGCAGAGAGGGCACACTGCCGGCCCGAGGGCAGGCAGTGTGCTGATTCTGCGAATTGAAGGGCAACCACATGCCGCACATTGTAATGCGAGAGGTTCCCATTATAATATTGATCCTTTCTGGATATCGCTTTTGAGTTTTAGTATCACCAGACGCAGCCCGGGGCTTGACTTTTTGCCGATTTTGTCGAGCACTGCCAGAATCTGCTGTTTTTGAGCATCGGTCAGCACCACGGGTTTAGATGTAAGCGCGGCTTCCACCGTCGGCAGAGAGCTGATCAGCAATGCCGCCGCCTGAGCTTTGAGAGCCGGGTCGGCGTCAAGAATTGCCGACACCTGCTCGCCGTAGGCATAGTAAAGTTTCGTGTAGATTCTGCCTTTCAGGCTCTTGGCCATGACAGCATCGCGATAGTGGCGCAGGATATCAAGCTGCGGATTGCCTGCTCCCAACACCCGGGTAGCCGGGCAGATGCTGGTGCTGCAGCCGTCGTCAATCAAGCCGTTGCAATCGTCATCAATGCCGTTGTCACATATTTCTTCCGCCAGGCAGTTGCATCCTTCATCAATCTGCCCGTTGCAGTTGTTGTCAATGCCGTCATCACAGATTTCCTGGGCGCCGGGATACACGTTCGGGTTGTCATCATCACAGTCAAGCGGCGGTTTTACCCCGTCGCCGTCGCGATCAGATGCGCCGTAGGTTGTCCAGGGCTTTCTGGTCCAGTCATCTTCGGGACTCACCGCGCCAATAAAATCAGTGGCCGCGATAAATGTATTTCCCTGCGGTGGTGCTGCAACCGGCACTGTCCCGTCTATGGCAGGAGAACCCTCCTGGGGTCGGAAATCAGGATCCTTGGTATCGTAGGGTTTGCCCAGCCGCGGGTCAACTTCCTTGTTATTTCTCATGATGGTGGTCATGAATTGGGCGGTGGTAAAGGGCAGGCTGGCAAGCTCCTTGTCCGTGGCGTCAGAGTCAAAATTCGGGTTATTGTTCCAGAAGATGTTGTTATCTACAATGAGGTTCCCTTGTTGTGCCTGCTGAAATGTTGCCAGACTGTCAATATCAATGCCCGAGCGTTTAAATCCCATGACAATTGAATTGCGGATATTACCTGCCGTTCCGCGCCGCAGGGTCATGCCATGTGTGCTGTCAGTACCAAAATCAGGGTCACCCACAATGGTCATATTGTAAAGGACCGGATTTGAACGGGGGGTGGCGTCATTTGCTTTGTCAAGATTGTCTGCTTCAATGCCGCGGTCAGCTTCGTCGCCAAGCTGTTGTACCACAATAAACTGACCGTTGCCTCGCCAACCGTCGGTCCAATCAAGGCTGTCATCGCCCGTAGCGGTTATCAGCACATATTTTAAATTGCAGGTGCCGCCAAAAAATTCGACACCGTCATCTTTGCTGTAGGCAACCTGCACATGGTCAACGGTTGTTCCGGAGCCCACGCCTTGAAAGGCAATACCGTTCAACTCATTGTCAGGGCTGAACTGAATGCCGCCGTATTCGACCCGCACATAGCGCAAGGTGCCGCTATTGTCAGCTTCGTTGCAGTCGGCGCCGCTACATCCGAACACGCCCGTATCCCCTTCGCCTTCTTTAGTGCCGCCGGGAACATTCAGGGTGGAATAGCCATTGATAATCAAACCGCCCCAGTCAGCGCGCTGGCGCGAATCACTGGGCTGGTCGCTGGTAAAAACAACCGGATTGTTTTCAGTGCCGATAGCAACCAGTTTTGCGCCGCGGTCAACAACCAAGGCAGCAAGCGATGCTTTTTCGCCAAACACGGTAACCCCGGCGTTGACGGTCAGGGTTGCCGGTGCGCGCACAAACACCGGTCCTCGAAGCAGCACATCCGAGGACCAGGTTGTGTTGCTGGTGATTGAGCCCTGAACAACTGTCTGCGCATGGCCTTGACTGAGCGTCATCAGTCCTACCAATGCGGTTAGAATAATCAACAAAAATTTTCTCATCATCGTGTGTCTCCTTTGTGTGTCGTGTTTTAATGTTTGTTCGTGTTACGGTTTACCCTTTGACGATAGCGAATGTTTATTTTTTCTTCTCACCTCCTTTTCATGCTACCATTTATACGATAGCCCCACTTTATAGGTCCTGCCTTCCCGATACTGATGGAAGATTTTACCGCCCTGCAGGTAGGTAATGGGATCATCTGATATGTTCTGTGCCGTAAACTTCATTTCCATGCTTTTGCCCAGCTTTTTAATGAGCACAAAATCAAAGCGCTCCTGCTCATCTATAACCACATCGGGCAATCCCAGCGCCCCGATGCTGCTTATCCGCTGGTCGGTAAACTTATACATGAAGCGGGTCGTCAATCCCCAGTTCGGGTTGTCATATTCAAGCGTAAGGTTAACCAAATTTTCCGGCTGTCCCACCAGGGGACGCTTGAGTTCGGTGGGAACAAAGCCGGCAGCCGGCTCAATCTCGGTTTCTGACTCGGAATACACATAACTGCCCATCAGCGAGAAATAATTGAGCTGTTGATGCAAAAATCCGAGATTTTTTCTGAATTCAAATTCAATTCCGCGCAGGTAGGCATCTTTGGCATTGGTCCAGGAGAGGCGCAACTGAGTGGTCGGCTGAATGGTGGGTTCAATGGCGTTGGTAATATCTTTATAGAATACGCTGAACGCCAGCAGATCGGTTTTATTGATGAACCATTCAGCGCGAAAGTCATAACTTTTAATTTTTGCTATCTGCAGGTCGGGATTGCCTTTTACAGAAGTCCCGCCTATGACATCGGTAAATTCAAACGGAGCGAGCTCGTGGAACTCCGGCCGCGCAACTGTTTTGCTGTAATTCAAGCGGATATTGACCGAATCAATGGGACTGTATTTCAGCGAATAGGAGGGCAGCCACGAATCCTCCTGCAGAACTGTGGTAATAGTTTCATCAGGCCGGAACAGGTTAAAAGTAAGCACATTGATATTATTGCGCTCAAATCTGCCGCCGGTAACAAACTGCAGTTTTTTCCAAAGCGTCAAATCAAGCAGGGTATAACCGGCAGAGGTTTGCTCCGCAGCCGTGTAGGAGTCGGTTGAACGGGTAGTTTCAAACAGCTCCAGTTCGTAGGGGTTTATATTGGGCGGGATGAAAATCTCTTCCACGGGTCTGGTCAAATCTATATACTTCACATTGCGCTTGTCGTAGGCAAACCGGCGTGAATTAAATTCACGCTTCCGATAGTTGTAGGCGGCGCCGACCTGAACTTTGGGAACCAGCCAGGAAGCGCCGGGCAGCGTAACATTCCAATCAAGGGAGGCATCATGCATGCGCTCGTCCTGGTCGGTGTATTGACGCAGCGGATTCTCCGTGTCTAAAGCAAAGGTATATTCCTTTGTCTTAGGATCGAACAAATAGAGCGTATCTCTCATATCCGGATCATAGAGCGTTGCCACAGAGTAGTTGTAATGCCACTTAATTTTGCTCTCCAGCCAGGAATCAACGGCGTGGTCGCCGGCAAGCTGGCCGGTGTAGATCTGTTCCTCCAGCCAGCGCAGGCGCGTTACCCGCACATCGGTTGACTTATCAGCGTTAAACCCCTCATAAATCCGCGCTTCATCGGTCGCATTGCGGTCATAAAACTGATTGATAAAAAGCTTATGATCCGGGCTCAGATCAAAACCCACATTAAGCATCCCGCCTTCTTTGATATACTGAAATGACCGCTGAAATTTATAAGCGTTTTCGGTGCGCAATTCGCCGCTGCCGGTTATCGTATAGGTATTTAACTGTTCGTCCGCCCGGTTATACATCTCGTTTTTATAGTTCACGACCAGGTTGGCCCCCACCTTGTTGAACTTATTGCCGATATAAAAGCTGTAATCGCCGTTAAGCGGGGCATTGCGGTTGTAGGTGCTGTAGTTGTTCGGAAATGCCTCGCCGTAGCGCTCAAGGTCATCTAATGAAAAGTTGCCGCGCCGCACCGGTTTGTTTTTCGGGATAATGCCGGGTAGGTCCCGGGTACCGTCATCGTATCCCAGCCAGTCCTTTGACCCGCCATGATAAGTCAAACGCTCCCGGAATGTGGTTATGTCGTTATAGTTTGCGGTCGCCGACAACTTTGCAGAAAATTTTTCCGGAATGGCCTTGGTTTGAATCTGGCACAACCCCCCCGAAAAATTGCCCGGCAGGTCAGGCGAAAACGTCTTAATCACGTTGACATAATCAAGGATGCCGGCGGGAAACAGATCAAGAGGCGTTTCCCGCTCATTGGGTCTGGTTGAGGGCAAAATAGAGTTGTTCAACGTCGTTTTGTTGTAGCGCTTGGGCATACCGCGCGCCTGCATGTATTTCCCCTGATCCAGAACCACGCCGGGCATGCGGGTCAGAATGCCGGCAACATCAGATTCGGGGATTTTCACGATCGTTTCGGCAGACATGCTGTCCATGACGTTCGCCATAGCCTTGCGGCGGGACAGGGCAATGAGTTCGCTGGCCTTCTGCGCCTTGCCGACCACCTTCATCTCCTCAATCTGCACTGTGGCTGCGGACGAGAGGGTGGCATTAACTGTTTTAACCGCGTTTGCCGTCACGGCCACCGCATCAACAATTTTCGTTTCCAGCGACGCTGCGGTTATGATGAGCTTGTAAGTTCCCGGCGGCACCGCCAGCACATAGCCGCCGTTTTTATCGCTCATGGCAGAAATCCCTGCGCTGTCCGGCTGTCTCGAGCGCGTTATTTCCTGCGCTTCCACGCGCGCTCCTGACACCGCCTTCCCTTTATCATCAAGAATGGTGCCAATAATTTTTCCCATAATTTCCTGCGGGGTGCCTGCCGGCGTGCGCTCATCCATTTGCCCTTCGACAGAGCGGCTTGCCAGCAACACAAACAGCATAAAAAGACCCACCAGAGAAGCATTGATTTTTAGTTTGCGCATATCCGGCACTTATTTCATCAGAGGCGTCATAGCAAATGAGACTCAGTGCGCACTCACAAAATTTCCGGAAACTGGATTGCATTTTTAAATTCAACCATCGCCTTTCTGATGTCCTCGGTCGGATTAAGCATTTTGAGCAGCGCCTGCGCTTCGGTTGCCTGTTCCGGATACTGCAGCGCTTTGTTCAGCCAGTGCCGGGCATTCGTGAAATCATTGTCTCTCATGGCGCAATAACCGGCCATAAGCCATTCCTGCCCGTCTTTGGTGTGCTGGGCTGCTGCGGCATAGCTTAATTTAGCCTCATGATAACGCTCTTGAAGATAGTAGAGCTGCGCTTTAAGCTGCATCCGTTCAAAAGAGGTCTGCTCCTGCAACGCTTGGTCAATAAACCTGACTGCATTCTCATAGTCAAAGGCGGAATAATAGGCGGTTGAAAGCTTTTCATAAATTTCCGCGGCAGGTCTTTCTTTGGCTGCCTGGGCATAATATTCAGCGGCTTTCTGCGGCGCGCCGACCATGGCAAACAAATCACCCATAAGGTGTAACTCTTCCCGGTCCAGACCGTGCAGATAGCCATATACCTCGTAAGCTATGGTCGCCTTCTCAAATTGATTGCTGTTGAAATAGAGCTGAGCCAGCAGTTTCCAATTGTCCGGATTGTTTGGATTTTTTTTGTTGAGTGCGGTGACAATTTCAATCGCCCGCGCATAATTTTTGGACGGTATATACGCATTAACCAACATGCCCACGACGTCATTGGTCAAACTGTTATGCTTGCTAATCAGCGCCTCGCCGATTTCAATGGTTTTTTCCAGGTTGTTGCCCTGAAAATAGGCAGCCATTGCCATAAATAAGGTTTCCGGGTCATTGGTGGTCTGCAAACTGAACGCTGTCTCAAAGGCCGTGCCGGCTTTAACAAACTGTTTGGTCTGATAGTAGAGCTTGCCCAGGTTCATCCACAGCGGCTCGTAGCGCGATTCCATCTCAACCGCTTTTTCCAAATGCCGTATCCCCTCATCTATCTTGCCAGCCAGGGCATAAGCAGTGCCCATGTTAAATTCCACCAGAAAATGATTGTCGCGCGGCCGTTTTTTCAGAAATTTTTCCAGGATTTCAATTGCCTTGGCAAAATTATTCTGATTGAGCTCCTGCTGGCATTCATAAAGCGCCAGTTTGGTATTTTCGGGGATTTTATCCCAGTCTATGACAAGGCTCTCTCCGGCGCTGCATAGGGCGGGAAACGTCAACAGACAAAGGGTTATGAGCAGTTTTTTCATGGCTTATTTCTCCTTGCAATACGGTTACTCGTGATACAGCTTGTGATACGTGCGGGGTGCTATTCCAGCTCGAAGGTTATAGCTGTCTGGCACCAGCACGCCACCGGCGTTCCTTTGACCTTCGCCGGCTGAAAGCGCCATTGCATGACGGCATTTCTGGTGGCGTCCTCAAAAATGCCTTTGGGCTCAGCACTCAGGATTTCAACCTCCTTGACCATACCGTCGCTATCTACCAGGAATTTAAATGCGACCTTTCCGGTAATGTTCTCGCTTGCGGCTTTCGAGGGAAAAACCGGTTTGGTTCTGAACAACGCTACCGGCTTGGCATCTACCTTTGATTCATCCCAGATTTTTGAGCCTATTGAAACCGCCAGCCCCCCCATGTCCGGGCCCCGAGAAAGGCCCAGATCAAACTTAAAGCTTCCGCCGATGGCGTCCACATCCATTTTGGGCACAAAATTTTTCAGCTTGGGCTGCACCTGTTTTTTGGGCTGCACCTCTTTTTTAAGTTCCTCTTTTTTTGGCGGCGGCGGGGGCGGCTTGCGGTAGTCGGCAAGCTGGATTGCTTCACCGCTGCGTTCTTTTTTTACCGGTGCGCTGAACCGAAGCGATACCGGCAAACCGAAAATAACAATCATATTTGCAACCAGCGCTGCAATAAGAGCCGCCGTATGTCGGGCAACGGGTGAGTGGAAGTAAATCATTCTTCACGTTTTGCTGCGATGGATACTGCCTTGGCTCCCGCCAATCGGCACTGATCTATCACCTCAACCACAATCCCCGTGTTGCTTTCCTTGTCCGCAACCACAATCACCCCGTTGTCCGGTGTGTCGGCCAGGCTGCGCTCAACCTGTGCGCGCACCGAGCGAATATCAATGGGGCGGTTGTCCATATAAATAGACCCGGTTCTGCTTATGCCAATCAGTATCGGGGTTTTATCCCGTGATTCCGCAGATTTCGCACTGGGGCGGTGCACCTCAAGCCCGGTCTCCTTCACAAAGCTGGTGGTGACAATAAAAAAGATCAGCAGCAGGAATGTCATATCAATGAGCGGTGCCATATTGATTTCAATAGGTTTTTCAGAATCGGACGTGCGCTTGATTTTAATCATAAAGCAAATTTCTTTCTTATATGGCGGGTCAATTCGTCGATTAAGTGGATGCAGCGTTTTGCCCGTTTTTCCACAAACAGCTGCACATACATGCCGATTATGGCCACTACCAGGCCGAACTGGGTTATGATGAGCGCCTCGGAAATACCGCCAGACATGGCGTGGGGATTGGACGTGCCGTAAATATTCATCACTTTAAAAATTTTTATCATTCCGCACACTGTTCCCAAAAGCCCCAACAGGGGAGCCGCAGTAATGAGGCAGGAGATTATGGTAAAATTTTTCGTCAGCTCGGGGATAAGCCCTTGATGGGCCTCTTCTAAAATCCGCTGATCTATCCCGCCGTAGATCTGTTTGGCCAGCAGCAACCGGTGGAGAAACCGCTGATACAGTCCGCCGCCGCGGATTGCCGCGGTTTCCTGCCCCTGCCCGATATGGTGTATTACGTCATCCGCGGTGAGGTCATTTCTGCTCAGTCCAACCAGAAAAAAATAACGTTCTGCAATCAAATACCCTAACAGCAGAGAAACAAACACCAGCGGCAGCATAATCGGCCCGCCCATCAGAATATATTCGCGGGCGGAAATTTCCCACATCATGGCCGATTCCCCAAACCTTTCTTAACAGCATTGACGAGCATCATGGATTTTTCTTGAAGCGTGTTTATGATGCGGTTATTGCGGCTCTGAAAATAGCCGTGCACGAGAATAACCGGAATGGCGATCATTAAGCCGTATTCGGTGGTAACCAGCGCCTCGGAGATACCCCCTGACATGAGCCGCGGGTCGCCCGATCCATAAATAGTGATCATCTGAAAAGTGGCGATCATGCCGGTAACTGTTCCCAAAAGCCCCAACAGGGGTGCGACGACCGCAATGATCTGCAGCGAAGACATGTTGCGGTCCAGAGGTTTCAGCGAACCCTGGATGGTTTCGTCGAGCACCGATTCAATAACCTCAATCGGTTCGGTGCGATGCGTTATGCCGGTGCGCAGCACCTTTGCCAGAATGGCTTTGCTGCGGGCGCACAGGTTCAGCGCCTCCTCCCATTTGCCCTGCTGAATGACGGGGGTTATTGCTGCAGACAGCGATTCGGTCTTTCTGCTTTCCCAGAGCAGGACCAGAAACCGTTCAAGCGCCAGCAAGCCAGCGATAATGCCGATAATGCATATGGGCCACATAAGCGCGCCGCCGGATTTTAACTCCTCCCACCAGTCGGGCATATCCGATATGAATCTGAATGCACCTCCTGACGATGGGTCAATGAATAGGCCCTGCGATTTGTTTTCAATAAAATTTTTTGCCTCGCTGATATAACGGGCGGGCATTTTTACATAAAACTGAGAGAAAGCCTCCTTGGAGGGCGCATATTCAAGATATCCGACTTTGCCGTCCTTGCGCCAGAGCGCGTTGAAATTGCCAATACGCACGACCTCGCCGCTGGTTTCCTTTCCGGATGAATCAACATAGGTCAGCGTCGCGACAGAGATCTTGCCGTTGCGCTTAATTTCATCAAAGATCAAATCCCCCATCTTTTGTATATTTTCAAGAGACGGAAACTGCATCTGAACTATCAAGGGAGACACTATTTCTTTTCTCCCCGGCGTCTCCCCCGAAACCAGAGACTGGCTCAAGGCGGTACCCAGATCCTGGGCAAGGCCTTTTGCCGACCCAGCAAGCTCATCAGCTTCGGTTTTGATCTCCTCTGCCCGTTTCTGAAGTTTTGCTATTTCCTGCTCGTTTGCTTCGTAGCGTTTTTTTAATTCAGAACTTATTGCATCCTGAGCTTTTTTCTTCTGTTCCAGTTCATCAATTACCGACTGCAGTGTGCCCTGCTGCTCAAGAATTTCAGCCTCCTTGCGCAGCGCTTCTTCCTGAGCCTTTTTTGCGTCAGCATCAGCGAGCTGCTGGGCTTTATTGATATCTGCTGCTGATTGCCGGGTAGGATTCGGCGTCTCCGGCTGCTTCATTTCTTCGCCCCATAGCGGATAAACAGCGCACAGGATAGTCAATATGCTGAGAATAAAAATTTTTTTCACTGAATGCTCCCCCGTAGTGGCAAATTAACGAAATCAACGGGTCGGCGCCGTTGGGTAATATCCATTGCTTTTTTAATTTCCGGCGCATAGCGGGAGGGTAGTTTTTCCCACTCTTTTCCGTTGTAAATACCAACCTCCTGCTCGTCCAGCGTCTGCATAAGCAGGGCGGTGCGTCCCAGCCTGAGCACGTGCACTGCCAGTTTTTGTCCCTGGTAGATGATTTCTTCCTTGGTGGTTTCGACCGATTTGCCATAATCCATTTCAACGCGCAGACCTTCAAACACCCGGCGTAATTTTTCAGCCAGGGTTACTTCCGGATCAGCCAGTATCGCTTTGAGATTGGCGACGCGATCTGCGCGTTCTTGGCGCAGAAACGGCAGATCAGTATTAATATGTTCCTCCATGCGGGCAACGACTTCATTGAGATACGGCACTAACGCTTGACGCATTTTTTCCATTTCGAGTATTTTATTGTTGGTGCGGGCTATGTATGCGTCCTGTTTGGCAACGATTTCCCGCATATGCGCTATCTCAACGTTTGTAACCTCCAGGGCTTCCTTGAGCTGATCGAATCCGCCCGTCAGGTCGATCAGCTTGCGGACCCGGTCCACCGCGGCAAGGGCCTGCTCCAGGCCGCCGTGCTCCTTGATGAAGTCCTGCAAGTGCCGGACGGTGACGATGGCGTCCACGAGGTTTTGCTTGCTTTCCACGACGGGC
>Ga0101944_10006495_pt1 | contig 12391 bp, 7 predicted proteins | sample DewCreD2012metaG_FD_75245 | JGI IMG/M metagenome (GOLD analysis project Ga0101944, IMG submission 75245) | Hot spring sediment bacterial and archeal communities from British Columbia, Canada, to study Microbial Dark Matter (Phase II) - Dewar... ... | reverse complement strand
AGGGTCCACAGGCATTACATCATAATGACCATAAACCAGAACCGTAGGAAGCCCTTCGCCTACTTTTTTTTCACCATATACCACAGGATTTCCTTCGGTGGAAAATATTTCTGCCCGGTCGGCTCCCGCTTTGTAAAGACTCTCTTTCCAGTATTCCGCAGCCCTTAACATATCGCCCTTGTTTTCGGCAAGACTGCTGACAGAGGGAATCCGGATCAGACCAAAAAGTTCGTCCAGAAAGCGCTGTTTGTTTTCTTCGATGTACTGTTTTACTTTTTCCATATCATTTGTTTTTTTTCTTTGTTATTGGATGGATCCCCGGAACGCACCCGAAAAATAGAGATGCAGTTTGAGACCGGCAACCTGATAGGCCTTATTGGCACTTGTATAGGCAGAAATTCCCAGTCCGAAATCATAGGCAATTTTAAAAGTATATTCTGCCTCGACATACAGCCCGATACGGTGAAAACTCAGATAGTAATTTGTAATCACTCCGTCTTCGTCCTTCACATACGCCAGTGTGCTTCCGAATCCGTACACCGGACCCGCCCATATTCCGAAATTACTTTTAAGCGTGTCTTTCCGGTATCCTGCTGTAAAGAAAATATCGCTGAGAAGTTGATTGGAACGTTTCATAAAAAAACGGTCGCTCGAAACATGATAGCCGGTATTGAAATGAATGTTACCCGTGCGGAAATGCAAGCCCAGCGACGAACACTTCTCAAACGAAGCCATATAGGGATTATAACTCATCCCCGAGGCAAGCGTAAGGTAACCCGCATAGGGTTTGAATATTTTGTTTCTGTTTACAAACTCATCGTACTTATCCCCCTCTACTTTCTGCCCGAACCCATTCAGTGAGCACAATACCACCAATGCCTGAAAAAAAACAACTCGCAGAAAACGCGCCAACCGGTTCTTTAATATGCTCTGTTGTGAATTTCTCATGCCGCTTATGATTTTTCCTTTCTTAACATCAGGTAGTCGATATAATAGAGGAATTTCACCGACAGAATATTCCGGGCCGGAGGACTGAATGCCTCGCTGATATAGTTAAAGTATCCCTGAGGATGGGCGTCGCCTTCGTGTAAAAGTTCGTATTTCCATACCAGGTTGAAAATACTGCCGGGGCTGAACTGCCAGCCAAAGACAAAGTCCACATTAAAGGATGTATAATTAAAATCGTAGCCGGTGTATACCCCATCAGCTATATACGATAATGTTCCGTCGGGTAGAAGCGTAGGATATGCCTTGTATTTACCGTTGGACCAGTAATGGCGGGCTCTTAAACTTAATGACAGATCATTTATAAAGACATATTTACAGGAAAAGGTCTGCGACCACGTTTCTATATCTCGGACTCCGAAAATAATATCTCCGGAAGGGGTCAGGTCAGCATAACCGATATTATTCTGATTAAAATCGGCTTCCACATTGTAATGGACCATAAGATGACGGTTTATTCTGACAATAGGCGTTAGCGAATAGGAGTGGGAATAGCGGTTGCCGGTAGCGAAGTACTGGCTGATGTTGCCATCAAGTGCAAAGGGTTTCCTGTAGTCGCTCGAAAAACCGAGGTAAATGCCATAATACCCTTTTTCGGTGTAATAGCGTCCCGGCACTCTGGGTTCGTAGTAATCATGCGAACGGGAGAGTGGAACCGCCAGTCCGGACCATAAAGAAAGATAATTCATTAATGTGGTCGATGCGTTTATGTTGAAAGCATTGGACGTCATATCGAAGGGACGGTAATTCCAGTTATTGCTTACGCTGAAGGTCATACGGTAATTTTTCATCCTTTTTCCGGGTCTGTTTTGAATTATGGCCAGCCATGCGTAATGAGAAAGGTAGTTATTGTATAAGGTCAGCCCTACGTCGTTGGCGTTGAACTGATCATCATAAAACGACTGCGAAACACCGTACTGAATGCGGCCGTTAACCCGTGCCAGTTCGAGGGACGACTTGAATCCGTTTTCATAAGGGCTTGTGGTATCGCTGTTGCTTTGGGTAAAATAAAAGGTGGAAAAACCTCCCGAAGCTCTTATTCTCCAGGTGTTCGACTTGTCATTCAGGGTCACTCCTGCTGCCGATACATTCGAACTGTAGTCCTTCGCATTTCTTATGAAACTGCTGTTGGTATAATAGACCGACGAATTATTTTTAAGTGCCTGATCCAGCACCAGTATCGTATAATCGGCTGCCGGTTCGGTAAGTACACGGCGTGTGGACCCGTCGGGACGTTTAAAGGTCGCCCATGTATCGGCGGTAAAGGCGTTGAACAATCCCATAGCCAGTCCGTTTTTTCCCCTGCCCGAAATCTTAAAAGCATTCACCAGGGCAGCAGATCCGGGATTGCTGATCAGGGTCTCGCCCGAGTCTGCCTCCTCTTCGATATTGTAAAATTCTCCGGGTGTACGGCCAATTCTTCTGGAATAAAAGAGACCTCCTTTGCTAAACAGATCCACAGCTTCCCTGAAAAAGGGTCGTTGTTCGGAATAAACAGTTTCGAAAGCGCTCAGATTTTTTACTTTATCGTCCGACTGCACCTGGCTGAAGTCAGGCAGAAGTGTCATATCCAGCGTATAGCTTTCGTTGATGCCCAGTTTCAGGTCCATTCCGCCTCCGTAAAATCCGCTTACATTCCGCATGGATGGGTCATTGTATGGGTAATGCTCTATACCCGCAGAGAGATATGGGGTAAACGACAGTCGCAACGGGGGTTCAATATTTTTCAACCCTGTTAACCAGCCCCAGTAAACCAGCGCATTTTCGGCCTCTTTAACTTCGGGCGACCAGATAATATCTTCTCTTTTTCGTCTCAGGTTTCTTTTAATCTGCATTCTCCATTCCTGTTCCGGCTTTGAGGGAAAGCGCAGTGCCGAATAAGGGATCCGGATTTCGGCGGTCCAGCCCGCTTCGTCTTTCCGGGTTTTGCTTTCCCATACGACATTGTAACTGTAATCGTTATACCTGCTGTCGCTCTGCACACCTGATGCATAAACCGTAAAAACGTATGCATCGAGCTGATTATTATAGGTATCGAATTTTATAGTCACCCAGTCGGCATTGGGACTTTCGTCGCGGTTTCCCAGCTGCAGCAGGATACTGTCGGGGGAGGTATCATACATCCGGGCAAAAATATAAATGGCTTTATGATCATACATTACCCTTACTTCCGTCTGCTGCGACGGAGGTGCTCCGTTCCACGGGTCATACTGAATAAAATCACTTACCGGATCCGCCGCCAGCCAGAGGTCTTCCATCAGTCCATCCACTTTCAGGCTTTGCTCAGTAAAAACTGCAGCACATTTTTTCTCCTGTGCCCGTATCACATAGGTTGCTGAAGTAAGGAGGGCAAGTACCAGATATATACGGAACCCGAAACGCATGGAGTCAAAGCTCTACTATGGCCTTTCTTTCGGGACCCACTGAAACCAGTGCTACGGGAACACCGGTATATTCTTCAATAAACTCAATATATTTCCGGCACGAAACGGGAATGTCGGATTTGGATTTGGCTCCGCTCAGACTGTTCCACCCTTCAAATGTCCTGTATTCGGGTGTGATGCCTGACATTATTGAATAAGGGATTTCGCGTGTGGAACCGCTTTCCGTCAGGTAAGAAGTACAAACCTTTATTTCCTCGAAACCGTCCAGAACATCTGTTTTGGTCATAATCAGCTGGGTGCATCCGTTGATCATCACGGCATATTTCAGTGCGACCAGATCAAGCCATCCGCAGCGGCGGGGGCGTCCGGTGGTGGAGCCGAATTCATTTCCTGCCTTTCGCAGACGTTCCCCGGTTTCATCCATCAGTTCCGTAGGGAACGGACCGCTGCCCACGCGCGTACAATATGCCTTGAACAAGCCGTAAACGGTACCTGTTTTTGAAGGCGGGATTCCCATCCCGGCAGGTGCTCCGGCACAGGAGGTGCTCGAAGATGTAACAAAGGGGTACGAACCAAAATCCACATCCAGCATAGTGCCCTGTGCACCTTCGGCCAGTAACTTTTTCCCTTCCGACATCCACTGGTTAAGCAGATATTCGGTTTGTGAAACAGGGAACGTTCGTATTACATCCAGTCCGGCATAAAAATCCATGAGTTGCATATCGGTGGGTTTTTCCACGCCATAGAGATCCAGAATCCGGTAATGTGCCTCGAGGGCCTTTTTCATTTTATCCCTGAAACCCGGCAGCAACACATCTCCCACCCGTATTCCGCATCTTGAATACTTATCGGTATATGCCGGACCGATTCCCCTGAGAGTAGAACCGATTTTTGACGCCCCCTTATCCTTTTCATAGGCAGCGTCGAGCATTTTGTGAGTCGGCAGAATCAGGTGTGCGCGTGATGAAATAAACAGTCGCTTCTGCATATCCGGAGCATGTTCCGAGACCTCTTCTATCTCCCTTGCAAAAACAACCGGATCAATCACCACTCCGTTTCCTATTACATTAATGACTTCGGGTCTGAAAATTCCTGAAGGAATGGTGTGAAGCACGTATTTTTTTCCGTCAAACTCCAGCGTATGACCCGCATTGGGGCCTCCCTGAAACCGGGCAATAATGTGATAACCTGGAGCCAGGTAATCAACCACCTTCCCTTTTCCCTCGTCACCCCACTGTAGTCCTAAAAGCACATCGGTACAAGACATAATTCTGTTAATTAGAAAAGGGTTGAAATTAATCTTTTTTTGCGAGAAAACGGAATTTTTTTGACCGGAATCCGCAGGTCTTGACAAACATCTTTTTTTACTGTACTTTTATGTCGCGAAAATTATTGAAAACCATGGACGAAACCCATTCAACAGGAAAAAAGTCATCTCTTTCAAAAACAATGCTGCTGCCTCATCCCGAAAAACTCGAGGTGCGTAAGTCCAGGCGGAAATACACCATTGGAATTCCACGCGAAGAAGACAAAAACGAGAACCGCATTGCACTGACTCCGATGACCGTAGAAATGCTGATTCGCGACGGACACGAAATTTTTATCCAGTCGAATGCGGGTATCAAGGCCAATTTTATGGACGTCCATTTCAGTGATGCCGGTGCTGTGATTGTTCAGAATAAGGAAGATATATTCAAATGCGATATCGTTCTGAAGATTTCACCTCCCACCGAAATCGAGATTGGCTTGCTGAAGGACCGGGCTTTTGTGATATCCATACTGAACCTCACGACCCAGTCGCCGGCATTTTTCAGACGGCTGATTGAGAAAAAAGCGACCGCTATGGCATTTGAACTGATAAAAGACGAGAACGACTGTTTTCCTGTTGTCCGTTCGATGAGCGAAATTGCCGGCAGTACGGCGGTACTGATTGCAGCGGAATACCTCAGTAATGTTCACGAAGGCAAGGGAGAGATGCTGGGCGGAATCACCGGGGTGAATCCCTCCGAAGTCATCATTCTCGGCTCGGGTACCGCAGGCGAATATGCCGCACGCACTGCATTGGGACTGGGCGCCATTGTAAAGGTTTTTGATGCTTCGACATACAAGCTGAAACGCCTGCAGAACAACCTGGGAGAACGGATTTTTACTTCTATGATTATTCCTGAAGTGCTTTCCAATTCGCTGAAGTCGGCCGATGTTCTAATCGGTGCATTGCGCAAGACCCCAACCAGTCTTAAATATACCGTTACCGAAGAAATGGTAAAAAAGATGAAAAAGGGTTCGGTAATTATTGATATCAGCATTGATCAGGGCGGTTGTATTGAAACTTCACGCATGACCACGCATCTGCATCCCGTATTTGTAAAACACGGGGTAATTCATTATTGTGTTCCCAACGTGGCTTCACGCGTGGCACGAACCGCTTCGTATGCACTCAGCAATATTTTTGCCCCGCTTATTACTGAAATCAGCATGGCAGGTGAAGTTCGTCAGCTTCTTAAGGAAAAACCCTCGGCAAGAAACGGTGTTTATATCTACGAAGGAATACTTACCAATCAGCAGATAGGAAGTCATTTTAACCTTCCTTCACAGGACATCAATCTGCTGATGGCAGCTTTTTAGTTTTCTCGCCAGTCATAAACATCAGGATGCCCGGATTATCGGCATAGCAGTTAATGTCTTTTACCAGAAGTATTGCCAACAGATCGGCTACCGCCAGCAGGCCCATTCCCCCTCCTAGTGTTACAGCATAAAAGACCGGGACAACCGGGCTGGTCCCGAGATATATGCGATGCAATCCCACTACGCCGCCCAGTGCCCACCAGAACAGGGCTTCGCCCTTTGTTTTCTGCCCTATTAAGATTGTATCGGATGCCACACAACCGGGAAGATTTTCTGTAAAAACAAACACCGTATCGTCCGGAGGTATCTGAATGATGTTGCATTTACCACCGGAAGGAAATAAGAAAAAAAGAATAAACAGCATTATACTGTATCGCATGGTGTAAAATTAGCGAAAATGAACCGGATCCCTGAAAGAATATGGGAAAAGCTGTTTTATGCCGGCTCAGATTTTTACCAGCTTACGGACATATTTATTATCCCGGTACTGAATCTGTGCAGTATACAGACCCGCCGGCAGAATATACCCCTTATCGAAAACCGGAATTTCTGAAGCCGAACAGGTTTCTATTTTTTTCTCGAAAACCACCATTCCCTTTGCATCGAAAATCACAATAATCATTTCTGATGGGATTTCCTCTTCTCCGGTATATACAACATAAAGGTCGTTTATAAACGGGTTGGGACCAATGGATGTCACTTCAAACATCCGGTGCTGTGTGGTAAGCGGCGATGATACCGGACTGTTATAGTTGATGTAAAAGTCATAAAACCACGCCCATTCTAAAAAGTTTTCTATACGTTTGGTACTTTCTGTTCCGATTACGTAGATATTTCCATTGGGCAGACGTACCATGCTGTGATAACCGTAGGTCTGATAGAAATTCGGAAACGGACGCAGCCGGCTTTCTATCAGGTTATGCTGCGAAGGATTATTGTAAATATCAAACACATAAGTTCCATATATCCATATCTGCGAATCCTGATGAAAATGATACGGAAGAAAAAGACCCCTGCGGTCGGCGGTAACGATCCACAACACCTGATTTTCCATATCGTAATACATACTGGGACTCGGACACCAGAACCCGTTGCCTATATTGGTCTGCTCAAGTGTAGTCCAGGTAATTCCGGCATCATAAGAAATGGTATAATAAAAATTATTTCCCAGCAGTTTATTCTCATTTCTGATTAACCCGTAGATTACCCCGTTATTCAGGTAAACAAAAGAAGATTCGGAAGTCTTGAAATCCATGGTCAGCCGGTAATCCCACTCGGCCACCACGCTGTCCCAGTTCAGCCCGTCAACGCTGTATCTGAGTTCAAAATAGTTGATATTATAAAAACTGGTATAATACCCACGGCCGTGTATTTGAAATATTTTCTGGGAATAAGAACTGATTCCGTTAGTATTCACTTCCTGCCGTTCGGACCAGGTATACCCGCCGTCATCGCTGAATATCATGTTAAAATCAACATGGTTGGAGTAAACGCTTTCGTATCTTCTGAAAAAAACCACCACACGTTCCCCTTCAATAATCCCCCCGGAAATGTTTCTGTCGTCGAGCGAATCGCTGTATATCACAACGGGATTGGTCCAGGTGAGTCCGTCATCAAATGAAAAGCGCCTTACTATACAGCCGTTGTTTCCTGCGTGATGGCCCGTAATACCCGTATCCATCCGGAAAATGTTGATTAAAATCCCTGTTGAAAATATATCCACAAATCCTTCGGAATAGTGGTTGATATCCTTCAGGTTGGTATGAAAGGGGGTAACGGTAACATTGGGGGTAGTGCTTGCCAGAAGCCAGGTGTTACTCAACCACAACAGAAATATAACCGCACACTTTTTCACGATACAAAAAAGTGTATGGTTATAAAATCCCGATTAAGCCGGGATTAATTCTTTTTAATATGAAAGAGGAGCCATCGGCTTTTATCCGAGCACAGTAACCCAGCCAAAAGGATCGGGAAGGTCGCCGAACTGAATCCCGAGAAGGGTTTCGTACAAGCGGGTGGACACGGGTCCCGGTTTACCCTCCTTGCAAAAATGGTAGGTGTGATCTTGGTCTATATCATAAATGAGACCAATAGGGCTAATGATTGCTGCTGTTCCACAGGCACCCACTTCCTCGAATGTTTCCAGTTCGCTGATGTGTACCGGCCGGCGTTCTACCTTGAGTCCGATATGCTGTGCAAGTTCAATTAAACTCTTATTGGTAATGGAGGGTAAAATAGAGTCGGATTTGGGAGTAATATAGGTGCCGTTCTTAATGGCAAAAAAATTGGCAGCACCTATTTCGTCGATATACTCTTTATGAACGGCATCAAGATACATAGGCGCCCCGTAACCCAGTTTATGCGCTTTTATAACCCCGCGTAGACTTGCGGCATAATTACCCCCGACCTTGAATGTACCGGTACCCAGGGGTGCGGCACGATCGCTGTCGCGTACGATGGCGATTTTTACCGGATTAAAACCTTCTTTAAAATAGGGGCCAACGGGAGTAACAAACACGATGAACATATATTCGGATGCCGGCTTTACGCCCACTTCGGCACCCGATCCGAAAAGAAGCGGGCGGATATACAAAGAAGCGCCGGTACCATAAGGCGGAATAAAGCGCATATTCTTTTCAATTGCCATTACCACAGCTTCACGGAACAATTGCTCGGGAACACCCGCCATTAAAATACCATCGGCAGAATGCTGAAGCCGGCGGGCGTTTTCCTCCCAGCGGAAAAGACGGATTTTACCATCTTTACCCTTGTACGCCTTCATCCCTTCAAACGCTTCCTGACCATAATGCAAGCTGGTGGCTGCAATATGAACGGGCATATACTCGTCGGTACTGGCTTCGGGAGCCGACCATTTGCCATTTTTATAATAACAACGGATGTTAAAATCTGTTTTCATATATCCGAATGGCAAATTCTTCCAGTCAATATTCATTTCCATGATGTAATTATTTTTCGTTGAATTTCAAATGTAACAGTTCCGGTTCGTAAAAACTATGTTTTATATCATTCTATCATCTTTTTTAATTCTTTTAGAATTTCCATTTTATTTATTTCTCTCAGTTTTCTGGCGGTTTCGGTAAAATAATTATGCTGATTGATAAAGGCATACTGCTGACGGTTCCATTCTTCGATAGAGCGTATTTTTCCGCGTTCGTACATTTCACGGAAGAGATTTTGTGAAACGGGAATAAAATCATTTCTGCCGAGATAATCGAGATCGGCATCGCACATGATCATTTCCATTTTATTCTTGGGTACAGGCGGCAGCTTGGTGGCAAAAATAAGTTCACAAATCACCTCTATCTGCTCGGAAGTATATTTATACTGAGGAAGGATGTCGCGGGCCATTTTAATACTGAGAAATTCATGATCATCATAACCAATCAGGAATCCTGTATCATGGAACAAAGCCGCCGTTTTCAGCATCAGCATTTCCTCGCGTGTGACCTTTTCGCTGATGGCCAGTATTTCGGTCTGAACCATAACATCAATCGTATGCTTGACATTATGATAATAAAGGTTCTTGGGCAGCCCCTTATCGAGCTTGGTCATAATCAGTTCTTCCAGATCGTTAAACCGGAGAAGCTGCAATTTATTCAGAAATTCACGGTTGGGATGAATTCCATCGCCGTTTTCGGAAAGTTCCGGGAGTATCCCTTTTATGAAATACATGTCGATTTCACCCTTGTATTTTACCGGAAGTTTGCCCCGGTACTCACAGGCAAAATAGTCTTTAACCATTTCGTGCGTGGTTTCTGAAACATTGATTTCTCCTGCCTGTCCGGTTGATTCCATCCGGCTGGCAATATTCACGGTATCGCCCCAGATGTCGAAAGTATATTTTTTTGCGCCCACCACTCCGGCAATTACCGGTCCGGTATGCACTCCGATACGGATATCCCATTCGTTCTGCGACTGGGTCTTCAGTACTTTCATATACTGCTGTATTTCGATCGCCGCAAGAACGACGTCAATGGGGTTGGTGCGGTTTTTTACCGGTATTCCCCCGGCACACATATAAGCATCCCCTATGGTTTTAATCTTTTCGATACCCAGTCGTTCCACAACGGCATCGAAATATAAGAAGAACTTATCCAGTTCGTCCAGCAGGCGTTCAGGATTCATGTGTTCGGCAATCCGGGTAAATCCCTGCACATCGCTGAAAAGAACGGTAACCATTTTGTATTTTTTGCGGGTGGCATGCCCTTTTGACACCAGTTCTTCGGCAGTATCTTTAGGCAGAATATTGGCTACCAGTTCCTCGGCACGTTCCTTCTGTTTTACTAGCTCCTCGGTTCTTTCGGCCAGCAGGCGTTCCAGTTTGATACGGTCCTGCGCATCCACATAGGCACGCCATTTAAGAAGCATGTATATAAACGCGATGAGTACCGAAAGATAAATGATATAGGCCAGCCAGTGTCTGTACAGGGGCGGTGTGATGGTAAAATAATAGGTGGCCTCGCCGGAGATGGTACCAAAAACATTTCTGGCCCTGACATGAAACACATAACTTCCTTCGGGAAGATAAGTATAGTCCTTGTAGTCCGATTTTTCCCACGGCTGCCATCCCTTATCAAATCCCTCCAGAAAACACTGGTATTCCATTTCATCCTGTCCGGTATGAAACGGGGCTGCAAAGGTGAAAAGAATGTGATTGTAGCGGTAACGGAAAGTAGGAATAATTAATGTTTTTTCTCCGGTAAGCGAATCGGTGGTAAATTCATTCCCGGCATAAACAGAAGAGTCGGAACCAATCGTAATACTCCGGATCAGTGTCTTAAACCCAAGGGTATCTTCTGCAGGAACCGAGGCATCGAAACGGATCAGCCCGTCGAAACCCCCGAACCAGGCAACCGCACCGGTGTCGGGATAAATACATTCTACTGTAAAATCCTTTATTTTCCGGAAAGGCGCCGACACTTTCGCATATTTCTCCTGACCGGAGTCATAAAAAGCAATGCCGGTTTCCTTTTCGTACTTTCCTTTGGTTGCACAACTAAACCACAGATTTTTATATTCATCCTCAACTACAGGGAATACCCATTTCTCGCCGCTGCTGAAGTCAAGTCCCAGTTCATCATCCAGTAAGAAGGTTCCCGTTACATTATTAAAACGGTATATGCCCATGAATGTTGAAAAAAGCACCCCCCGTGATGTTTTATACACATCAACCCATTCGTAATTGGACGGGAGACCATGTCCCGATTCATATGCTTTTATTTCCGCCACGCTGTTCCACCTGCCATGAAGCAAAACCTGGTAGATTCCAAGATAATCCGTTCCGAGCCACAGATTTCCGTCGTTGTCTTCGGCAATGGTTCTGACGAGATAGTTAAGTCCTTGCAGTTTCTCGTATTGCCACTGGTTCCCTTTCCGTGTCAGCATAATCAATCCTTCGCCTCCCACATAATAACGGTTTTCTTCGAAAGAAGAACGGATAATGCCCTCGGTCCTGCCATCCAGTATTTTCACCAGCCGGTTTCCTTCGACTCTGTACAAACCGTTATTGGAAGTCACCAGAAGTTCGTCGGGGCTGATACTGAAAAGCACATTGCATTCGAACCCGGAATTCTCGAGTTGTTTAAAATAGTTAATGTGCAGGTGATTATCGAGGGTGTACACATTTTTACTGAGTTTAAAGCATCCCTGGGTAGTGGCTATGTAAATCTCGCCCTTAAACCGGATGACCGAAGAAACGCCCCCCTTTACCCCTTCGGCATATTTATAAAACGAAAATCCGGAGGGGTATTCAACCTGCGCGATTCCGTTATTCATAGCCACCCACATATTTCCGGCATTTCCTTTACTGAACTGTATAATATCATCGTCCCACAAACCGGTATGCCTGTTGATGGCCGACAACAATTCGCCTTTTGAACTGAGGATGACAATTCCTGTTTTCTTTGTTCCAATTACAATATCTCCCGCAGGTGTTGCCTCCATTACATTAAAGATGTTATTATCTATAAAATCATCGTAAGGAGAAAACAGCCGGCGGTAGTTCTGATTATTAATAATGTAAAAGCCTTTGTCCGATCTTGCCTTTACCAGAATCTGCCCGTTTGTATAAGGGACCATCGAAACGACTTCCTTATCCCTAAACTCTTCTGTAAACGGAAGGGTAACGCGCCGGGCCTGTTCGCTGAGAAACAGTCCCCTGCTATAATCACTCACAAACAGTTTATCATTTACACTGAAGCAGTTAATATACAGCGCCGCACTGTCGTAAGGAACAATATTCTTGTTATTCCAGCGGTAAATCACCCGTCCGGTACTCACATAAACATCATTTCCGGAAGGGACGATCTTTTCTGCATTAATATCGGCAAAATACCCTTGCGTTTCCGGACCGAGAA
>Ga0101944_10006494_pt1 | contig 12392 bp, 17 predicted proteins | sample DewCreD2012metaG_FD_75245 | JGI IMG/M metagenome (GOLD analysis project Ga0101944, IMG submission 75245) | Hot spring sediment bacterial and archeal communities from British Columbia, Canada, to study Microbial Dark Matter (Phase II) - Dewar... ... | reverse complement strand
ACTGGCCGACGATCCCGCAGCTTTACGTCAAGGGCCAGTTCGTCGGCGGCTCCGACATCATGGCCGAGATGTTCGAAAGCGGCGAACTACAAGACCTGCTGAAGCAGGCCGAAGTCGTTTGAACCACACCGCACCGCGCCGGCTGCTGGTCGCCATTACCGGCGCCTCCGGCGCGGTCTACGGCGTGCGGCTGCTCGAGCACTTGCGCGCGCTGCGCGCGGTCGAGACGCATTTGCTGCTGTCATCGGCCGGGGTGCTGAACATCCACCAGGAATTGGGCCGCAAGCGCGGCGACGTGGAAGCGCTCGCCGACGTCGTGCACAACGTCAACGATGTCGGCGCCAGCATCGCGTCCGGGTCGTTTCAGACGCTCGGCATGGTGATCGCGCCCTGTTCGATGAAGACGCTGGCGGCGGTCGCGTTGGGTCTGGCGGATAACCTGATCGCGCGCGCCGCCGACGTGTGCCTGAAAGAGCGGCGCAAGCTTGTCTTGCTGACGCGCGAAGCCCCGCTGAACCTCGCGCACATCCGCCACATGGAAACGGTGACGTTGATGGGCGGCGTGATCTTCCCGCCGGTGCCGCCCTTTTACATGCGGCCGCGCACGATCGAAGAGCTGGTCGACTGCACGCTGGCGCGCGTGCTCGACCAGTTCGGCATCGAGCACCGCCTCGGCGCCCGCTGGAACGGAATGAACGCGGGCGGTTAGGCTGGTGCCGGCTATCCGATTCGAACGGATGACCTATCGCTTACAAGGCGATTGCTCTACCGACTGAGCTAAGCCGGCGCGCCGGCAAGTCTAGATGAAGGTCGAACCTTGAGCACCCTGCTGGTCACCGGCGGCGCTGGTTACATCGGCTCGCACACGATCGTCGAACTGCTGGCCGCCGGCCATGACGTCGTTTGCATCGACAACTACGGCAACAGCTCGCCGATCGCGCTCGAGCGGGTGCAGCGCATCGCGGGCAAAGCGTTGACTGCCATCGAGGGCGACATCCGCGACGCCGCACTGCTGGACCGCACGTTCGCACGGCACGCGATCGACGGCGTGATCCATTTCGCGGCGCTGAAGGCGGTCGGCGAATCGGTCGCGCGGCCGCTCGCGTACTACGACAACAACGTCGGCGGCGCGCTCGCGCTGCTCGCCGCGATGGACCGCGCCGGCGTCCGGCGCATGGTCTTCAGCTCGTCGGCGACGGTCTACGGCGTGCCGCGCGAGCTGCCGTTGCGCGAGGACGCGCCGCTGGCGGCGACCAACCCGTACGGCCAGTCGAAACTGATCGTCGAGCAGGTGCTGCGCGACGTCGCTGCCGCCGATGCGCGGTGGTCGATCGTCAGCCTGCGCTACTTCAATCCGATCGGCGCGCATCCGAGCGGGCTGATCGGCGAGGATCCGCACGACATCCCGAATAACCTGTTTCCGTTCATCACGCAGGTCGCCGCGGGCAAACGCGAGCGGCTGAACGTGTTCGGCAAGGACTGGCCCACCCCCGACGGCACCGGCGTGCGCGACTACCTGCACGTCGTCGATCTCGCCGCGGGGCACCTGCGCGCCTTCGAATACGCGCGGACCAGAACCGGCTGCATCGAGATCAACCTGGGCACCGGGCGAGGAACCAGCGTGCTCGAACTGGTGCAGGCTTTCGAGCAGGCGACGGGACGGCGCGTGCCTTACGCGATCGCGCCGCGCCGGCCCGGCGACATCGCGGCGTGCTGGGCGGATCCGTCGCGCGCGCACGAACTGCTCGGCTGGCGCGCCGAGCGTTCGATCGCTCAGGCATGCGCCGACGGCTGGCGCTGGCAGCAAGCCAATCCGAACGGCTACCGCGGCTGATCCGAGAGATCCCCCGCGGGACGCGCGGGTTGGCGGTAGCACCCGCGTCGCAAGAGCGCAGTCGCTCCGGCGCGCGGGCACGCCCGGATTGGCCTCACTTGATGCGAGTGAGTTTGGGTCGATCGCCGGGTTTCGGCGGCGGTGGCTCGGTCTGGTCGCCGCCCTTCGCTTCGGCGCCCGGGGTTGTCGCCGCCACCGGCACGAGGTTGGCGCGTTCGCGCGACGTTGCCTCGTGTGCGCGGGGCTCGGCGCCTGCCGGCCCTTCGGCGCCCGCGGGCAGCGAACGCGGTACTTCGAAGGCCATGCCTTGTCCGTTCTCGCGTGCGTAGATCGCGACCACGCGCGCGATCGGAACGTACACGTCGCGCGGCACGCCGCCGAAGCGCGCCTGAAAGGCGATCGCTTCGTTGTCGATCTTCAGGCGGTTGGTCGCGAGCGACGACACGTTCAGCACGATCTCGCCGTTCCTGACGAACTCCGCCGGAACGCGCACGGTTTCGTCGACCGCGACGGCCACGTAGGGCGTGAATCCCGCGTCCGTGCACCAGTCGTAAATGGCGCGGATCAGGTACGGCTTGGTCGACGGTTCGGGCATGCCTGCGCAGCGTGTCGGGAGTCGGGCAGAGCGTAACGCGATCGCGATCCGCGATGCACGCTATCGCCGCATGACCTTCTCGGAAGGCGTCAGCGCCTCGATATAGGCGGGGCGGCTGAAGATGCGCTCGGCGTATTTCATCAGCGGGGCGGCGCTCTTCGGCAGGTCGATTCCGTAGTGATCGAGCCGCCACAGAAGCGGCGCGATCGCCACGTCGAGCATCGAGAAGTCGTCGCCGAGCATGTACTTGTTCTTCAGCAGGATCGGCGCGAGCTGGGTGAGCCGGTCGCGGATGATGAGCTTCGCTTTTTCGATCGCCTTCGGGTTGGTGCTGTTCTCCAGCGTCTGCACGTGCACGAACAGCTCGCGCTCGAAGTTGAACAGGAACAGCCGCGCGCGCGCGCGCATCACCGGGTCGGCCGGCATCAGTTGCGGGTGCGGGAAGCGCTCGTCGATGTACTCGTTGATGATGTTCGACTCGTACAGGATCAGGTCGCGCTCGACCAGGATCGGCACCTGCCCGTACGGGTTCATCACGTTGATGTCTTCGGGCTTGTTGAACAGATCGACGTCCTTGATCTCGAAGTCCATGCCCTTTTCGAACAGCACGAAGCGGCAGCGCTGGGAAAACGGGCAGGTCGTGCCGGAGTAAAGAACCATCATCGTTGCGTACCTCTGGAAACCGACAAGGGCGAGCCGCGCCCGCCCTCGAATACGAATGACCGCGCCGTGCGGCGCGGGCTGATGCAGCGGGCGCCCCGCGCCCGCGCGCCTACTTCACATCCTTCCAGTACACGGCGTTCAGCCGCCACGCGACGACCGTGAACAGCGCGAGGTACAGCAGCACCCACACGCCCATCCGGACGCGGTCGGCACGGACCGGCTCGGTCATGAACACGAGGTAGGCGACCAGATCGGCGATGTCGGAGTCGTACTGGCGCGCGAGCTGGGGCGCGAGCGACTTGAACGAGACCGTCATGGTCTCGCCGGTCTCCCCCGTCACGGGGATCGACGTCACCGTCGCACGGCCTTCGGCGTCGATCGTCGTGGTCGTCCGCACCAGACCCTTGACCGCGTGCGCGGTGCGCTCGATCGTGACCTCGCGCGGCCCCTGCAGCTCCCACAGGATGTGCGGCATCCCGATGTACGGGTAGACGACGTTGTTCCATCCGGTCGGCGAGGTCGCGTCGCGGTAATAGCCGCGCAGCAGCGTGTACAGGTAGTCCGCGCCGGCGTACTCGAAGGACGTGCGCGCGCGCGCGATCACCGACAGGTCGGGCGGCGTCTTGCCGAACCAGGCTTTCGCGTCCTTCGGGTTCATCGCGATCGTCATCGTGTCGCCGACCTTCTGCGGGCCGAAGATCAGAAAGTCCTTGATCTGCTTGTCGTCGAGGCCGATCTCGTTGAGGCGGTTCCAGCGCATCAGGTTCGCGCTGTGGCAGCCGAGGCAGTAGTTGGCGAAGATGCGAGCGCCGTTCTGCAGCGCCGCGAGATCCTTCGAGCGGTCGGGCCACCGGTCGAGCGGCGCGCCCGCGCTGGCGGCGAGGACGCCCGTCGCAAACAGCGCCAGGGCGACGGCGGTGATCGTTCTTTTCATCGTTCTTGTCCCCTTAGTGCGCCGCGAAGGTCACGCGCTCGGGCACGGGTTTGCACTCGCCGGCCCGGCTCCACCAGGGCATCAGGAAGAAGAAGGCGAAGTACAGCAGCGTGCCGAGCTGCGCGATATAGGTCAGCGTCGGCGCCGGCGGCTGCGTCCCGAGATAGCCGAGCACGAGGAAGTCGACGACGAAACCGATCAGCAGCCAGAAGTGCCAGCCCGGCCGGTAACGCATCGACTTCACCGGTGACTGGTCGATCCAGGGCAGCGCGAAGAAGATCAGCACCGATACGCCCATCAGCACCACGCCCCAGAACTTCGGGTCGAGCGCGAGCGGGCTCTTCGGCAGCATCAGCACCAGCACGACGAGCGTCGCCGCGAGCGTCGCGTAGCGCCAGCGCCCGCGCGGCAGCGCGAAGTAGATCAGCGCCGCATACGCGGCCGTGCCGGCGGCGAGCACCCACATGAAGTCGCTGGTCGTCGCCCGCAGGATCGAGTAGAAGGGCGTGAAGTACCAGACCGGCGCGATGTGCGGCGGGGTGACCAGCGGGTCGGCGGGGATGAAGTTGTTCCACTCGAGGAAGTAGCCACCCATCTCGGGGGCCAGGAACACGACCGCGAAGAACACCATCAGGAAGATCGCCAGCCCGAAGATGTCGTGCACCGTGTAATAGGGGTGGAACGGGATTCCGTCGAGCGGCTTGCCGTCGAGGCCCTTGCGGTCCTTGATCTCGATGCCGTCGGGGTTGTTCGAGCCGACGTCGTGCAGGGCAAGAATGTGCGCGACGACCAGCCCGAGCAGCACCAGCGGGATCGCGATCACGTGGAAGGCGAAGAAGCGGTTCAGCGTCGCGTCGCTGACGACGTAGTCGCCGCGGATCCACACCGACAGATCCGGGCCGATCAGCGGGATCGCGGAGAACAGGTTGACGATCACCTGCGCGCCCCAGTAGCTCATCTGCCCCCACGGCAGCAGGTAGCCGAAGAACGCCTCGCCCATCAGGCACAGGAAGATCAGGCAGCCGAAGATCCACACCAGTTCGCGCGGCTTGCGGTAGCTGCCGTACAGCAGCCCGCGGAACATGTGCAGGTACACGACGATGAAGAAAAACGAGGCGCCGGTCGAATGCATGTAGCGGATGAACCAGCCGCCCGGCACTTCGCGCATGATGTATTCGACCGATTCGAATGCATAACGCGCGTCCGGCTTGTAGTGCATCACCAGGAAGATGCCGGTGACGATCTGGATCACCAGCACAACCAGCGCGAAGCTGCCGAAGAAGTACCAGAAGTTGAAGTTCTTCGGCGCGTAGTACTCCGACATGTGCTTCTTGTATTCCGACATCAGCGTCGGCATACGCGAATCGATCCAGCCGAGCAGGCCTTTGTATTCGGACTTGTGCAGAGCCATGGTTTGTCCCGGCGCGGCGGTTACGCTTTGGAGTCGTCGCCGATCAGCACGACGGCGTCCGACAGGTACTTGTGCGGCGGCACTTCGAGGTTGTCCGGCGCGGGCTTGTTCTTGAACACGCGGCCGGCCAGGTCGAAGGTCGAGCCGTGGCACGGGCACAGAAAGCCTGCGTCGGGTCCGAGCGCGGGATCGGTGTTCGGCGCCTTCGGCCCCACGGGAGAGCAGCCCAGGTGCGTGCAGATGCCGACCGCGATGAAGTACTCGGGCTTGATCGAGCGCAGCGTATTCTTCGCGTAGGGCGGCGTCGGATACGCGGTCCGTTCCGAATTCGGGTCGGCCAGCCGGTCCGCGGCCGTGTTCTTGACCTCGTCGATCATCTCCGGCGTGCGGTGCAGGATCCAAACCGGCTTGCCGCGCCACTCGACGGTCTTCATTTCGCCGGGCGCGACCGACGACAGATCGACCTCGACCGGCGCGCCTGCCGCCTTCGCCCGCTCGGAAGGCGCGAAAGAGCTCACGAAAGGAACGAGCGCGGCGACCGCGCCTGCGCCGCCGACGACGCAGGTCGCGATCACCGCGGTCCGGCGTTCGCCGTCGGCCGCCTCGGCGGCTGTTGTTGGGGTGGACATTGGGGAGCTTCCCTGTCGGATTGGAATCGGGGGCAGACGGCAGCGGCGCTGTTGTCCGCGGCAGCGCGCGATTTTACTGCATGCGCTCGCGTCCACGGCACGACCGGCCCGCGGCCCCGGCGCAGCCTGTGAGCCGGCTCACCGTCATACGCGATGCACGCCGGCGCGGCGGCCCGAACCCGCGCCTACAATCGCCGCGCTGTCCGCGAAAACGACCAACAACCGGGGGAACGTCGATGAGCATGCTCAAGGAATTTCGGGAGTTCGCGCTGAAGGGCAACGTGATGGATCTCGCCGTCGGCGTGATCATCGGCGCGGCCTTCGGAAAGATCGTCGACTCGGCGGTCAAGGATGTGATCATGCCGATCGTGAGCTTCCTGATGCGCGGGCAGGTCGACTTCTCCAACCAGTACTGGGTGCTTGCGGGCAACGTTCCGCCGGGCGCGTCGCTCGTCGAGGCGCAGAAGGTCGGCACGGTACTGGCCTGGGGCAGCTTCGCGACCGTCGTGATCAATTTCGCGATCCTCGCCTTCATCATCTTCTGGATGGTCAAGGCGATGAACAGGCTCAAGCGCGAGGCGCCTGCCGCCGCGCCGGCAGCGCCGCCCGAAGACGTGATCCTGCTGCGCGAGATCCGCGACGCGCTGAAGAAGAAGTAACGCGTCAGCGCGGTGCGCTGCGGGCATCGCCGTCCTTCGGCGCGGCGGCTTAGAATCGGCGCCCCTTTTCTCGCCGCGTCGCGTCCGCATGCTGCGCCGTCTCTGGCTCCTCTTCGCACAGGCGACGACGGTCGGGCTCGCCCTGCTGTTCATCATCACGACGCTCAAACCGGAGTGGCTCCGGCGCGGGCCCGCGGCGCTGCCCGTGCCGGCGCAGGGCGAGATCTCGATCCGTCAGGTCGCTCCGCCGGAAGTCCAGGCGCGCGCGCCGGCCGCTTCGTACGCCGACGCCGCGCAGCGCGCGATGCCTGCGGTCGTCAGCGTCTACACGACCAAGGAAATCCGCCGCGGACCGTACACCGACGACCCGTTCTTCGAGCGGTTCTTCGGCGAACGCTTCCGCCAGCAGGCCGAGCGCGTGACGAGCCTGGGCTCGGGCGTCATCGCGACCGCCGACGGCTATGTGCTGACCAACAACCACGTCGTCCAGGCCGCCGACGAAATCCTCGTCGCGCTTGGCGACGGCCGGCGCGTCGAGGCCAAGCTGGTCGGCGCCGACCCGGAGACCGATCTCGCGGTGCTCCGGATCGAGGCACCGAACCTGCCGGCGATCACGTTCGGCCGCTCCGAGGATCTGCGCGTCGGCGACGTCGTGCTGGCGATCGGCAACCCGTTCAACGTCGGCCAGACTGTCACGATGGGCATCGTGTCGGCGCTCGGCCGAACCGGGCTGGATCTGAGCCGCTACGAGAGCTACATCCAGACCGACGCGGCGATCAATCAAGGCAACTCGGGCGGCGCGCTGGTCGACACCCACGGGCACCTGGTCGGGATCAACACGGCGATCTTCTCGCGCTCGGGCGGTTCGATCGGCATCGGCTTCGCGATCCCGACGACGATCATCACGCAGGTGATGGAGCAATTGATCAAGACCGGCAAGGTCGTCCGCGGCTACTTCGGGATCGAGCCCGAGGACATCACGCCCGAGATGGTCGATGCGCTGAAGCTGCCGCGCAAGGAGGGCGTGATCGTGCGCGGCGTGCAACGCAGCGCGCCGGCCGGCAAGGCCGGGATCGAACCCGGCGACATCCTGCTGTCGATCAACGACCAGCCGGTGCAGGACACGCCGCGCATGCTGACGCAGATCGCGCAACTGGCGCCGGGCAGCGTCGCGCGCGTGAAAGTGATCCGCGGCGGCAAGGAGCTCGAGATCCCGGTGACGGTCGGCGAGCGGCCCGCGCCGCAGCGTTAGCCCGATCGAAGCCTTTCGGCGATCTCGCGCGCCTTGATCCGCGCGGCCGGATCGCCGAACGCCGCCGCCTGCGAGTACCAGTAGAAAGCCCGCAGCAGATCGCGGTCGACCCCGTCGCCCTTCTCGTACATGCTGGCGATGATGTAGCAGGCGCCCTCGTCGCCCTGCTCGGCCGCGCGTTCATACCATTTGGCCGCGAGCTTGTAGTCCTGCGGCGCACCGCGCCCGAGGAAGTACTGGGTCGCCACGCTGACCTGCGCGTCGCGCCAGCCCTGCTCGGCGGCCTTCAGGAACCACGCCGTCGCTTCGGCGAGCGAACGCGGCACGTGTTCGCCGCGCTCGTAGAACACGCCGAGCGAATACTGCGCGCGAGCCATTCCGTTGTCGGCCGACTTGCGCAGCCAGGCGATGCCCTGCTTCGGGTCGGCCGGCGCGCCTTCGCCGGTGATCAGCATCACCGCGAGGTTGAACTGCGCGACGCGTTGCCCGCGTTCGGCCGCCTTGCGGTACAGCGCGAGGGCTTTCGCGTAGTCCATCGCCTGGTACGCGGCCCAGCCATTGGCGAGATCGACGTCGTCGGCGGCCGGCTGCAGCCCGTTGGCGGCGATGGCGACACCCGCAGCGAGCAGCGGCGCCAGCAAGGCGAGCGCCCAACGGACTGAGATCGCGGTCATGCGCGAAGTATGCGCCGAGTGCCGTGCCGGCTTACGAAGCGTCCGTCGCCGTCGGCACCTTGTCGGCGTCGTCGCCGGTTGCGCGCGGGAACAGCCGGTCGAGCACCATCGACACGACGAGCCCGATTTCGAAGAGCAGGCACAGCGGCACGGCCAGCAATAGCTGCGAGGTCACGTCCGGCGGGGTCACGATCGCGGCGACGATGAACGCGCCAACGATGAAGTACGGACGCGCGCCGCGCAACTGGTCCACCGACACGATCCCCAGCCGCGTCAGCACGACCAGCACGATCGGGGTCTCGAAGGTGAGGCCAAAAGCGAAGAACATCCCGAGGACGAAACTGAAGTACGCGTCGATGTCGGGCGCGAAGGACACCGACGACGGCGCGAAGCTGTTGATGACGGGGAACAGCAGCCTGAACACGACGAAGTAGCAGAACGCGATGCCGGCCAGAAACATCGCGACGCTCGAAACGATGATCGGAACCGCGAGCCGCTTTTCGTGCCGGTACAGCCCGGGCGCCACGAAAGCCCACGCCTGGTACAGCACGTACGGCAGCGCGATGACGAAGCCCACGAGCAGCGTGGCCTTGAGCGGGACGAGGAACGGCGAGACCACGCTGGTCGCGAGCAGCTTCGTTCCGGGCGGGAGCGTCGCGGTCAGAGGGGCGGCCAGCAGATCGTAGATCTGCTTCATGAACGGCGTCAGTGCCAGGAAGACGACCAGCACGGAAAGCGCCGCGCGGACGAGCCGCTGCCGCAGCTCGATCAGGTGCGACAGGAAGCTCTGTTCCTGATCGGTTTCGGGAGTTGGCGAACTCACCTGCGGATCCTCGGCCGGTTGACGCGCGCCCGGGGCGCGTACTTGCGGCGCGACGCGGTGTACGCATCCGGAAGCGCGAGCTGGCGTTTTAGACGCGCGATCTCTTCGGCCAGTTCGTCCACCGAAGGCCCCGGCTTGTAGCGTCGTTGGAAGCGCTGCGACTGCCACGACTCGCCCGCGCCCTCCCACGTGTAGTCGCCCGGCGCCGTCGCTTCAGTTGCCCCTCCGTCCGGCGGGCTGATCGCGGAACTCGCCTCGGCGGCGACCTTCTGGAGGTCGGACTCGAACCCCTGCACCGCGGACTGCACCGACTGCGCGGCGGCGCGCGCTTCTTCCTGCAGCTTCTTCAGCTCGGCCAGCTCCATCTCGCGGTTGATGTCGGCCTTGACCTGGCTGACATAGCGCTGCGCCTTGCCGAGCCAGTCGCCGACCGTGCGCGCGACCTTGGGCAGCCGCTCGGGGCCGAGCACCACGAGCGCAACCGCGCCGATCAGCGCCAGCTCGCCGAAACTGAAATCGAACATCGGATTCCGTCAGCCGCCAAGCGTGCGGCATGTCGCTGCGCCGCCGGCTGCCGATCGCGGCCGGCGGCTGCGCCCCGCACGTGCGCTCAAGACTTCTCTTTGGCCTGGACGTCGATCGTCGAGCCGGCGACCTGCTTGGACTCCTCGACCTTCTTGGCCGCGGCGTCGACCGACTCGCCGCCTTCCTTCATGCCTTCCTTGAAGCCCTTGATGGCGCCGCCCAGATCCTTGCCGAGATTCTTCAGCTTGCCGGTGCCGAACACGAGGATGATGACCAGCAGGACGATCAACCAGTGCCAGATCGAAAACGAACCCATGATGAACTCCTGAACGATGACGGACTCAACGGTCGGCCCTACAGCCGCTTCCACGGGCGTGGACCGCCCAACACATGGACGTGCAGGTGATAGACCTCTTGTCCACCGTCCGGGCCGTTATTGATCACGATACGGAAGCCGTTCGTGGCACCTTGTTCTCGTGCCAGCCGGGGCGCAAGCAGCAGCATTTTACCCAACAGTCGCTCGTGCTCGGCGCCCGCGGCGGCGAGCGTTTCGACGTGCGCTCTGGGCACCATCAGCAGGTGCACCGGCGCGGCCGGGTTGATGTCGGGAAACACGACGATCTCGTCGTCTTCGTAGATCCGCTTGGCCGGCAGTTCGCCGCGCGCGATGCGGCAGAAGATGCAGTGGGAGTCGGTCGTCATGGCGTCTCGCTCAGGGCGGAGGTTCTCGTCCATCGGCCGCGTCGGATCGAAGCCGCCGCAGCCGGGTCCGCTTGGTTGAATCGTCGATGTTGCGTGCTCGGTCGCGCTCCGTTCATTCGCGCTCGCGCAGCTTGCGCAGCGCCTTCTCTTCGAGGCCGGACGTGCCCGCGCGCTTTTCCAGCTCGGCGAGGACGTCTTCCGGGCGCAGCCCGTAGTGCGCGAGCATGACCAGGCAGTGGAACCACAGGTCGGCGGTCTCCGCGACGATGCGCTCGCGCGCGCCGTCCTTGGCCGCCATCACGGTCTCGGTCGCTTCTTCGCCGATCTTCTTCAGGATCGCATCGGGCGCGTTCGCCAGCAGCCGCGCGACGTACGAAGTCTGAGGGTCGCCGCCTTTGCGCGATTCGACCACGTCCGCGAGCCGCTTCAGCACGTCGCTCATATTCGGTAGATGAGTTCGGGATCCTTGAGCACCGGGTCGACGGTCGTCCAGGCATCGCCGTCGAGCCGGCGGAAAAAGCAGCTCGCGCGACCGGTGTGACACGCGATGCCGCCGGCCTGCTCGACAACATACAGCACGACATCGCCGTCGCAGTCGAGGCGGACCTCGCGCACCGCCTGCCGGTGACCCGACTCCTCGCCCTTGCGCCAGAGCTTGCCGCGCGAGCGCGAGTAGTACACCGCCTGTCCGGTGGCCGCCGTCTCCGCGATCGCTTCGCGGTTGGCCCAGGCGACCATCAGCACGCGCTGCGTCGCCGCGTCCTGCGCGATCACCGTGACGAGCCCGCGTTCGTCGAAGGCGATTTCGTCGAGCCAGCCCATGTCAGTCGAGCCGCACCGCGATGCCCTGCGCGGCCATGAACTCCTTGGCCTGCCGAACCGTGTACTCGCCGTAATGAAAGATCGAGGCGGCGAGCACCGCGTCGGCACGGCCGACCACGATGCCGTCGGCGAGATGCTGCAGGCTGCCCACGCCGCCCGAGGCGATCACCGGCACGGGCACCGCGTCGGCCACCGCGCGCGTCAGCTCGAGGTCGAAGCCCAGCCTGGTTCCGTCGCGGTCCATGCTGGTGAGCAGGATCTCGCCGGCACCGAGGTCGGCGACGCGGCGCGCCCAGTCGATCGCATCGAGCCCCGTCGGCGTGCGCCCGCCGTGCGTGTACACCTCCCAGCCGGCGGCCGGATCGTCGTTCGCACGGCGGCGCGCGTCGATCGCGACGACGATGCATTGCGATCCGAAACGCGCGGACGCATCGGCGACGAGCTGCGGGTTCTGCACCGCGGCCGTGTTGATCGAGATCTTGTCCGCGCCGGCGTTCAGCAGCCGCCGCACGTCGTCGACCTTGCGTACGCCGCCGCCGACCGTCAGCGGAATGAACACCTGCTCGGCGACCGCTTCGATCACGTGCAGGATGATGTCGCGCTGGTCGGAGCTCGCGGTGATGTCAAGGAAAGTCAGCTCGTCGGCGCCTTCGCCGTCATAGCGACGCGCGATCTCGACCGGATCGCCGGCGTCGCGCAGTTCGACGAATTTGACGCCCTTGACCACGCGGCCGGCGGTCACGTCGAGGCAGGGAATAATGCGCTTGGCAAGCATCGAAGCACGTCCCGAACGGAGCGAAGCATAGTGCAGCCCGGTCCAGCGCCCGTTCGCGCTCGCAGCACCGTCCGCCGCGCAAGGCGGCGCTGGG
>Ga0101944_10006493_pt1 | contig 12393 bp, 10 predicted proteins | sample DewCreD2012metaG_FD_75245 | JGI IMG/M metagenome (GOLD analysis project Ga0101944, IMG submission 75245) | Hot spring sediment bacterial and archeal communities from British Columbia, Canada, to study Microbial Dark Matter (Phase II) - Dewar... ... | reverse complement strand
CCTTTACGGTGCAATCGCCCCGAACGCACGTGAGCCCCGGATGCCCGACCCATCGGTGGTCGGAGGTATCCCTCGACAGATAGGTGACCTCGAATCCTCGCCTGATAAGCTCTTCACAAAGATGACTTCCGATGAATCCGGTTGCGCCCGTCACCAGAGCCCTCATGCATGTCCCCCGTCTCGGTTGAATATTGCTGATAGAGTCAAGGCAAAGAGTGTCGCGAACGCAACACGTTAACGGTTTATCGACTCAAGGCGAGCAATTCGTTCCTCGATGGGATGGGTACTGAAGAGTTTTAGAAGACCGCCGCCTGCAAAAGGATTGACAAAAAACATATGCGAGTTTGCAGGGTTTGCCTGCATCGGTATTTGCCGGGAAGCCGCATCGAGTTTCCTCAAGGCTCCCGAGAGGTATCGCGCATTGCCTGCGATCTCCGCCCCGCTGAGAAGGACAATATTGTCACTGAACCAGTAGGAGATGAAGTTTATCCCCAAGGCGATGATCAGCGCTATCGTCATGCCCTGTTTGCCACCCGGAGTACCTCCCGCCCATATAAGGACGAGTGTCAGCGTAACGAGAAGAAAAAGAGTTTTTATGGTATTCATCGGTTATTCCTCCTATAATCATGTTACTCCACGCGTATCGTATCGAAAAGATAATGCGTGATGCAAGAGGCGCTATTTCGAGCCGTATGAATGGAGTCCGGAAAGAAGCAGATTGACCCCGAGATAGGTAAAGATAACCGCCATGAAGCCAACGACGGCGACAATCGCGACTCTCCTTCCCCTCCACCCGCGGATCAGCCTGCCATGGAGATAAAAAGCATAAATAAACCAGGTAATCAGGGACCATGTTTCCTTAGGATCCCAGCTCCAATAAACTCCCCACGCCTGATCCGCCCAGATGGCCCCAAAGATGAGCCCGCCGAGCGTGAAAATCGGGAAACCGACTGCAATGCTTCGGTAGGTGATGTCATCGAGCATATCAAGGGTGACATGGAATCGGGTTAGCACCACTTTGAGAAGATGACCATACCGCCATGCTGCGAGCAAGATCCCCATAGCCGCAATATAACTGAGCACACTTACGGCAGCGGATGGATGGAGAAAGGAAGTCCTGAAGAGATAGTTGTGAATGAATATCTCAGGCCTGACTTTAGCCTTAAAGGTCAGCATATCAATACCCATGGAAATAAGGAGTACGGCGAAGAGTCCGAACGTGATGGTCCAGAAAATGTATGCGGGTTCATTTCTCTTTTCGGTGCCCAGGATCAGGTACATGAGACTGGTGCTGAAAGAGAGAGAGAAGGCGGCGTAAGCAATGAAACTCATCGTGACATGGGCGAGGAGCCAGTTGCTCTTCAGGGCAGGGACGAGCGGCTGGATGTCTTTCGACACACCCGATAAATCAATAAACGCTAATGCCAAACCGGCGATCGGGGTCACAAATGCCCCGAATGAACGGTTTTTGAACTTGAATTCAATAATGAGATATCCCAAAATCAGGCACCAAACAAAAAATACCAGTGATTCATACAGGTTCGTCATCGGTGCCGAACGGAGAAATCCCATGCCGCTCAAATCTGCAAATTCTTTCCATCTCAGAATGATGGCAAAGGTTTGGGAGACGAGGCCGGCTATCGTAATCGTTGTTGCGACAACTCCGATCGGTGACTTTCGGAAAGCCAAGTACGCAATGTATATCATCATGGCACAAATGTATGCCATCGTGGACAATCCGAAGAAAAGGGAACTATCCATCTATTTGCCTCCTTCTCGCTGTGTTCCGTGAATGGCGAATATCTTGTCGATTTTACGCTCGAACGCAGCTCGGTTCTTGTTTGCTGTTGCACCAACAATGATCCGTGTCGCATTCTTTTCCTCGATGAGCCTGACCCACAGTCTCCGATGGCTCATAAAAAACGCGATAAAAAGCCCGATACTCATGGCGATGCAGCCCAGGTATACAATCCACACCCCGGGGTCTTTCCTCACCTGAAGGCCGGTAAATTCAACCCCCCAGTAGTCAATAAACTCAATCCTGCTTCCGTCGGAGAGTTGCCACGTTTCCGGGTGCCTTTTCAGAACCCAGCCGGAGAATGTGTTGATTCCATCCCCAGAAAATTGTATCAGGGCAGCAGGATTACTCATCTGATTTGCATAGGTAACGGCATGTCCGTGCTCATCAAACCGGAGGGCGGGACTGAAATCGACAACTCGTGCGGTGATGCCCGTTCCCGGTAACGAAAAAGATTCCCCGAGTCTCGCATTGACGGTTGAGTTCTTTCCGTCTCTCGAGACGCTGTTGAACACGAATGTCCCACGACCGAGACCGCCGGGGACGATGCCGTAACTCGACTGGTAGAACGTGATTCCCTCATAGGAAAGCGGATCATTGACGGCGATGGCTTTGCGGAGAACTTCTTTGCCGTCTTTGAGAATGGTGAGCCAGCTTCTGTATTCTTTCGGCATGTCAGATTTACCGTAAAAATCCACCTCGAAATTATCGCACCGTAATGCAAAACCGAATGGAACTTCCCTGCCGTTCGCCGAAAAGGCGGTGTCCGAAACCGCGCCCTCGGGAAGGTTCAGATGAGCCTTGAAACCAAAGCGAACTCCGACAACCGCCCCGATCAGGATAAGGAGGATGCTAAAATGAGTCACAAATACTCCGAGTCTACTATATCTGCCGTATTGGGCCGTAAACGAATATCCTATTTCATCTTTATTCTCGCTAACGTGAAACCGGGCATTCTTGAGTGAAGAGGCAATCGAATCTTTCACCGACTCCGTTCCGCCTTCCAAAATGAATTCCCGCCTGATAGGAAACTGCCTGATTCGTTCCGGCGGCAAAGGGAAGGCAGGTTCCTTGATGACTTTCCAGATTCTCGGCAAGCGATCGATGGAACAGATAACGAGGTTTACCGAGAACAGGATGAGGAGACCGGTAAACCACCAGGAATGGTACATATCCATGAAACCGAGTTTTTCGGATATTGAATAGAGGCCCGGTGCAAGAGATTCTCCAAAGAGCCTGGTGAGAATCTCGAGATTCTCACCAGGGTCACCTTTCTGTTCGAGGATGGTGCCGATGATCGACGTCAGCGCGATGAACGCAAATATGACAATGGCAAGTTTAACTGATGCCAGAAAGTCCCATATGCGATCTACGAAAGTCTTTTTTATGCCCTGTTCCAAAAAACGTGTCCTTTTGGGTTAAAGTAACCTACAAGATATGTATTTTAGAATGATTCCAAAAGATAAGACAAGAAATTTCGCGCGTTTGATACGGAAATGCGGAACATGGTAAAATGATCGATACTTTTTGGGGGTCATATGCTTGACGATAATCTGCAGATGGGATTGACTTTTGATGATGTACTCCTTATGCCGGCGAAGTCAGAGGTTCTTCCCAAAGATGTTGATGTGAGCACGCTGCTCACGAAGCGCATCGGCATTAATATCCCGATAGTCAGTGCGGCAATGGATACCGTTTGCGAGTCGGAACTGGCGATAGCGATCGCACGGGAGGGTGGAATTGGGTTCATTCACCGGGCTATGAGTCCGGAAAGACAGAAGGCGGAAGTTGACAAGGTGAAGAAATCCGAGAGCGGGATGATCGTTGATCCCATAACGATTCCTCCTGAGGCTCCCATTTCCGAGGCACTTGCATTGATGCAGAAGTACAGGATATCGGGCGTACCGGTTACGGAGGGAGGCAAACTCATCGGGATCATCACCAATCGCGATCTCAGATTTGAGACTCAGTTCAATAAGAAAGTCTCTCGTGTCATGACGAAGGAGAAACTGATTACCGCTTCGGTGGGAACCGACCTCGATAAGGCGCAGCAAATTCTTCACAAGTATAAAATCGAAAAGCTGCCGATCGTGGACAAGGAGAATGTCCTCAAAGGTCTCATTACCATTAAGGATATTGAAAAAAGAAAGAAATATCCGAATGCTTGCAAGGATAAACTCGGGCGCCTCTGCGTTGGAGCCGCAATCGGTACTGGTGAGGAAGCCCTCTACAGGGCCGAATTGCTGACGAAGGCGGGTGTGGATGTTATTGTCATTGATACCGCTCATGGCCATACGTACGCAGTGATCGAGACGTTGAAGGCGATGAAGCGAAAATTCGATATCGACGTGATTGCCGGCAATATCGCCACTGCTGAAGCAGCCCTTGATTTGATCAAAGCGGGTGCGGATGGAATCAAGGTTGGCATCGGGCCCGGATCAATTTGCACCACCCGAATCGTTGCCGGCGCCGGCGTACCGCAGATTACCGCTATCAAGAACTGTTATGGGGTTGCAAAGCGCTATGGCGTACCTCTCATCGCCGACGGTGGAATCAAGTATTCCGGAGATATCACGAAAGCACTGGCGGTTGGTGCCCACTCGGTTATGATCGGGAGTCTCTTTGCCGGCACGGATGAATCACCCGGCGAGATTGTTCTCCTTCAGGGGAGAAGCTATAAGGTTTACCGGGGGATGGGTTCAATCGGCGCCATGGAGCAGGGGGCAAAGGATCGGTATTTTCAGGCGGGGGTGACTGCAGCGAAGCTGGTTCCCGAGGGCGTGGAGGGTAGGGTGCCCTACAAGGGACCATTGTCCCACAGCATCCATCAACTGATCGGTGGGTTACGGTCGGGGATGGGGTATTGTGGATGCAGGAATCTGGAGAGTCTCAGAAAGAAGGCGCGGTTGATTCAGATTACCAGTGCCGGTCTCAGGGAAAGCCATGTGCATGATGTGATCATAACGAAAGAGGCCCCCAACTATCGGCCTGAATGGTAGTTAAAACAGTAGACAGTACGCGGTAAACAGACAAACAGTCAGCAGATGGCATACAGCGAAAAGCCACTCAACGAGTAACTACATACGTAATGCATGAAAACAGGATATTAGTTCTCGATTTCGGCTCTCAATATACTCAGCTCATCGCACGGCGTGTCAGGGAAAACAGGGTCTATTCTGAAATATTTCCGTACAATGCTCCCCTAAGCAGAGTCCTGGATTTCCGGCCTCGGGGGATTATTCTTTCGGGAGGTCCTGCGAGCATTTATGACCGCGATGCGCCGATCCCCGACTTTGCCATTTTCGAGCTTGATGTTCCCATTTTGGGTATCTGTTACGGGATGCAGCTCATGGCCCACTCTTTGGGCGGAAAGGTTGGCCGTGCGCAGAAAAGGGAATACGGTGAGGCAGAACTCATCATTGATCACAGGGCGGACATCTTCGACGATATTCCAAAGAGAGCCGTTGTCTGGATGAGTCACGGGGACCGCATTGAACGTGTCCCTCCTCTCTTTCAGCCAATAGCTCACACCGGAAACTCTCCCGTTGCCGCTATGGCAAACCGTCGGAAAAAATTGTATGCGTTACAGTTCCATCCCGAAGTCGCTCATACACCGCACGGAAAGAAAATAATCAGGAATTTTGTCCTCGCAATTTGTGGATGCATGCCTGCATGGACGATGAGGTCGTTTATCGAGACGACAACCGAGGAGATACGCCGGAAGGTAGGCACAAAGAGGGTGGTTTGCGGGATCAGTGGGGGCGTGGATTCTACGGTCACCGCGGTGCTTGTGCACAAAGCGGTGGGCAGGCAGCTCACCTGCATCTTTGTCGACAACGGCCTACTCAGGTCCGGTGAGGCGAGAAAAGTCGAGGAGACGCTGAGAAGGCATTTCCATATGAACATCGTCTGCGTCGATGCGTCGGGACGCTTCCTGAAGAGACTGAAGCATGTTCTCGATCCCGAGAGAAAGAGAAAAGTCATCGGCAATGAATTTATCAGGGTATTTGAAGAGGAGGCGAAGAAAATAACTGGGGTTCAATTCCTCGCACAGGGCACCCTATATCCAGATGTCATAGAGAGCGTATCGTTCAAGGGTCCGTCCGCGACCATCAAGAGCCATCATAACGTCGGCGGACTTCTGAAGCGGATGAAATTGAAGCTCATCGAGCCCCTGAGAGAGCTTTTCAAGGATGAGGTTCGCGCGCTCGGGAAAGATCTCATGATCCCCGACGAGATTATCGGTCGACATCCATTCCCTGGTCCCGGTCTCGCTATTCGGATTATCGGAGAAGTGACAAAGGAGCGCTGTGAAATATTGAGGAAGGCTGACGCCATCGTTTTGGAAGAGATCAAGCAGGCAGGCCTTTATCGCGCATTGTGGCAGGCATTCGGAGTGCTCCTTCCGGTGAAGAGTGTCGGGGTCATGGGTGATGAGCGGACGTATGAACACGTTATCGCCGTCAGGGCGGTGAACAGTATAGACGGAATGACCGCTGATTGGGCGAGGATCCCCTTTGCGGTGCTGGGAAAGATCTCGAACCGCATCATCAACGAAGTGCGGGGGGTTAACCGAGTCGTGTATGACATCAGCTCGAAGCCGCCGAGCACGATCGAATGGGAATAACTTAGCAAATAGTAGACGGCAAACAGCAGACAGGATTCGAGTACGAATGAGTCCGTAGAAAGCCCTGATAATGGATGTAAAAGCATATCTTGAAGAAAAACGATCGATTATCAACGAATATCTAAGTTCCTATTTTTCGATTCCCTTCTTGCCGGAAACACTGCATGAGTCGATAAAATATTCTCTCCTGTCGGACGGCAAGCGGATCAGGCCGATACTCGTCATGGCCTCGTATGAAGCCTGCGGGGGGCATGCAGAAGACATCCTCCCCCAAGCGGCAGCGCTGGAGCTTATCCACACCTATTCGCTCATTCATGATGACCTTCCTTCCATGGACAATGATGACCTGCGACGTGGTCGGCCGACCAACCACAAGGTCTTTGGTGAGGCCATCGCCATACTTGCGGGTGACGCGTTACTCACCGAGGCGTTTATGATGCTGACGGTATGTGCAGAGACGACACCTTTCCTTTCCCCGAAAACAGAGGCAGCGGGCATCTCCCGGAAAAAATTCCGACAATCATCTCTGTTGAAAACAGTGCGAGAAGTCGCAGCTGCTGCCGGCCTTCATGGGATGGTGGCAGGTCAGGCGCAGGACATCCTCGCCGAAAATGCCGAGCCGGATAGAGAAATACTCGATTTCATCCATCGGCACAAGACGGCGGCGCTCATCACCGCCTCTGTGCGTCTCGGACCGATCCTTGCGAATGCCGGGAAAAGGAAGCTGCAGGCGATAACGCAGTACGGAGAAAATATCGGGCTTGTTTTTCAGATTGTTGATGATATACTGAATATTGTGGGCACAACACGAGAGACGGGGAAGCCGGTCGGCTCGGACAGCCAAAAGCACAAATTGACTTATCCCGCAGTCTATGGGCTTGAATCTGCGAGGAAACAGACAGATGTGTGTGTGACACGCGCGATCGATGCCCTGAAGGTGTTTTCGTCCGAGGCTGACCCACTGAGAGAGATTGCACATTATTTGGTGAAGAGGAGAACGTGATGCTTCTGGAACAGATCTCATCGCCCGCAGACATCAAGGGTCTTTCCCTGAGGGAATTGAGAAAGATCGCGCGCGAAGTCAAGAAAACGATTATTGAGTGCGTATCTCTCAACGGCGGCCATCTCGCTTCAAACCTCGGTGTCATAGAGCTGACTATAGCACTGCATTATGTATTTGATTCTCCTGACGATAAAATCATCTGGGATGTCGGACACCAGGCATATACCCACAAATTGCTGACCGGGCGGTACAAACAATTTTCGAGCATCAGGACGTTTCGTGGAATTTCCGGTTTCCCCAAGCGAAGCGAAAGCAAACACGATCCGTTTGGAACTGGTCATAGCTCCACGTCGATATCGGCTGCCCTCGGTATTCTCGAGGGACGAGACAAAAACGGTGAACATTTCAAAGTTATCGCAGTTATCGGAGATGGAGCATTGACAGGCGGTATCGCATTTGAAGGATTGAATAACGCAGGCCATCTCAAGAAGGACCTTATTGTCGTTCTCAATGATAATGAAATGTCAATCTCGAAGAACGTAGGCGCTCTCCCAGCGTATTTGAACAGGATGCTCACGGGGGACCTCTATCAGAAGATCAAGAAAGAGACGAAGTCGCGCCTCGAAAGTATCCCGAAAGTGGGCGGCAGGGCTGCAAAGATAGCACAGAAAACGGAGGAGATGTTCAAGAGGCTCTTTCTCCCCGGCATGATCTTCGAAGAGCTCGGCTTCACCTATGTCGGACCGGTCGATGGACATGATCTGGAACAGCTCATCAAGACCTTGAAAAGCGTAAAAAAGGAGTCGACACCCACCCTCGTTCACGTCATCACGAAGAAGGGCAGGGGGTATGAATTTTCGGAGAAATATCCCTCGGTCTATCATGGCATTGGACCATTCGAGCTCGACACCGGTTCACCGATCGCCGGAAACCGGATCTCCTACAGCGAAGTATTCGGATACACGCTGACTCAACTCGCGGAGCACGATCCGAAGATTATTGCCATTACCGCCGCGATGAAGGAAGGGACCGGGTTAGAGCCTTTTGCTAAGCGTTATCCTGCCAGGTTCTACGATGTCGGGATAGCGGAACAGCACGCGGTAACATTTGCTGCCGGTTTGGCGACGCAGGGCCAGAAGCCGGTCGTGGCGGTGTATTCGACATTTCTCCAGAGGGCGTACGATCAGATTGTGCACGATGTCTGTCTCCAGAACCTTCCGGTCGTTTTCGCAGTTGACAGGGGAGGGATTGTGGGGGAGGATGGACCGACGCACCATGGAGCGTTTGATCTGTCGTATTTGCGGCACATCCCGAATCTTGTTGTCATGGAGCCGAAAGATGACATTGAGCTGCGTACGATGATCGAACTGGCGCTGACCTGTGGAGGTCCGGCTGCGGTTCGGTATCCGCGGGGGACGGTTGAAGCACTTCGGCTGAATACCTCATCGCGCAGTCCGTTCAGGGTTGGCGAGGCGGAGATTTTGAGGGACGGTAAGGACGTTGCGATCATCGCCCTGGGGCGAACCGTAGCACCCGCCTTTCGGGCAGCTGAAAGGCTCGATAAGGAGGGCGTTTCGGCTATGGTTGTGAATGCGCGGTTCGTGAAGCCTCTCGACCGTACCCTGTTCTCTTCCGTGCTTTCCATGGTTACACGAATCGTCACGGTGGAGGAAAATGCCCTTCTCGGCGGCTTCGGGAGTGCATTCCTGGAATTCATCCATGATGCAGACGCACCACAGATACCGGTGAAGCGGATCGGAATCCCCGACGTCTTTATCGAGCAGGGGCATCAGAGCGAATTGCGGCGCCAGTTCGGGCTTGACGATGACGGGATCTACCGTGCCGTGCAGGCATTTTTGAAAGAGCGCACATATACCTATTGAGAGAACGACTCGATAAGATGCTTGTTGCAAAGGGGATGGTGAAGAGCAGGGAGCGTGCGCAGTCTCTGATACTCGAGGGTAAGGTCTTTGTCGATGGCCGGAAGATAACGAAGGCAGGATCACCGGTGAGTGATGTCGCCGAAATTCATCTCAAAGAAAACGACATCCCTTTTGTCAGCAGGGGGGGACTGAAGCTGGAAGCAGCGTTGCAGCATTTTGCAATTGATGTGAAGAACAAGATTGCTCTTGATGTAGGGTCTTCTTCAGGCGGTTTTACCGACTGCCTGCTGAAGAGGGGTGCCCGCAAGGTTTATTGCGTAGATGTCGGGTACGGACAGCTCGCGTGGTCATTGCGCCGTGATTCACGGGTAGCGCTGCTTGAGAGAACCAATATAAGACATCTCGATAGAATGGTGCGGGAAGGAGATCCGCGAATAACGCGAGAAGAGTTCGGCGATCTCACGAGGAGAGTTATCGACATGGTTGTGATCGACGTATCGTTCATATCTCTCGTTCAGGTGGTTCCGGAGACACTCAAGTTTCTCGGGCCGAGGGGCAAGATACTTGCTCTCGTGAAACCGCAGTTTGAGGTTGGCAAAGGAGAGGTCGGAAAAGGCGGCATCGTCCGCGAGGAGGAGAAGAGAATGGCTGCTCTGCACAGGGTGCGGCAGGATCTTGAAGGTGCCGGATTGCGGACGGTTGGAATGTTTGAATCGCCAGTCCGGGGACAGAAGGGCAACATCGAATATTTTCTCTTGATGGAGAAAAATGCATGATGGATGACGGAAAACTTCGCGAAGAAGTCGATTTATCCAGCGCTTCGCTCGACCTCATCGAACTTCTGCTCGATGAGGCTTCAGGCCCCGACCTTTTTGCCGAGATTGCGAGATCAAACACGCAGAGACCGGAGATTCTTCGCTTGCTGATAGAACACCCTGACACCCCACCCGAGGTCAGGCAGCAGATCGCCGGTATCCTCCGCATGCCTCTTAACCAGGAGTCTGCTGGTTCCGAAAAGCAGCATTCACCCGAAGAGCGGTCGCAGACGATTCTCCAGAGAATTCAGAAGCTCAGCATCTCAGAGAGACTTCAGCTCGCCCTCAAGGGGGGAAAAGAGATCAGGTCAATCCTGCTGCGTGATCCGAATAAGGAAATCACCCTGAACGTTCTCGACAATCCGAAACTGACCGAGACCGAAATTGAGATGATCGCCAAATCGCGCTCGGTTGCCGACGAGGCGCTCAGGAAGATATCGAAGAAGAGGGAGTGGATGAAGAATTACAACATCCTGCAGGCGCTCGTGACGAACCCGAAAACACCCCCGGCGATTTCCCTTTCTCTCGTCTCGGATTTGAAGACAAGGGACCTCGCGCTCCTTGGAAAAAACAAGAACGTTTCCGAGGGCGTGCGCGCAATGGCAAAGAAACTCCTCAAGGCTCGTCTGGCCCACTGAAGAAAGCTGTTGAAAAAACCTCGCAAATACCGTTAAATAAGAACCCTCAGCGGAGATATCTTCATGGTGAGAAGCTTCAAGGTAGATAAGGCCCATGCGGGGATTGTCCCTGAATCAACTCTCTTCAAGACGCTGAAGTATCTTGATAGAGGGCGCGTAGATACTCCTTTCCTGCTTATTGACAGGGACAAAGTGAGAGAGAAGGTTTCGCTGATAGGACGTTACGTGCGGAATGCGGCCGTCTATTATGCCGTGAAGGCGAACCCTGACATCGGCATCCTCAGGTATCTGAACCGGCTCAAGATGAATTTCGAAATTGCCTCCGAGGGCGAGCTGGAAATGCTCTCTTCCCTTGGCGTGAAGCCATCCCGGATCATATCCAGCAATCCTGTCAAGTCACTGAAATTTTTGCGCCTGGCCGCATCCTATGGCGTTCATTCTTTTTCTTTCGACTCAGCCGAGGAGGTGAACAAGCTTGCCGGATATGTTCCGCGCGCGAACGTGTATGTCAGGCTGACCGTTCCGAACGAAGGCAGCGAATGGCCTCTGAGCAAGAAATTCGGCGTCGAAATCGATGATGCCCTGGACCTGCTCGCCTATGCGAGGGAGAGGTCACTGAATCCTGTCGGGATAACCTTTCACGTTGGCTCTCAGTGCACGAACATCTATAACTGGAATATCGCTCTGGACAAGGCAAAGATGCTGTGGGACCTTGCCGCCAAGCGGGGTATCTCTTTGCAGACACTCAATATCGGGGGCGGGTACCCGATCCGCTATACGAAGCATGTTATCGGCATAGAGGCGATCGAAAAAAATGTGAATAGTCTCATCTTCGACAGGTTCCCGCGGGATGTTCAGGTGCAGATCGAGCCGGGAAGGGCTGTCGTCGGGGACGCCGGCGTCATGGTGGCCACCGTGATCGGCAAGGCACGTCGGGGTGACGAAGACTGGCTGTATCTGGATGTCGGCGTTTTCAACGGACTCATGGAGAGCATAGGCGGCATTCAGTACAGTTACGTCGTGGAACATTCTCTGCACACGAGGGCGCGGAAGCAATGGACGATAGCCGGACCGAGCTGCGACAGTTTCGACGTGATCGACAAGAATGTGTTTCTTCCGGAACCGGAAGTCGGAAGTCTCGTGCTCGTCCTTTCGAGCGGTGCCTATACCGTATCGTATGCATCTGAATTCAACGGCTTTTCGATACCGAGAACCATACTTATTTAGAGAAGGGGTGACCAAATGATTAAATTTTTCGAGAGAGCTCCGTATGCACCGGTAGAATATCTCTACGATGTGGACGAGATCCTTTATAAGGGGAAGAGTCCGTTTCAGGAGATTATGGTGGTAAGGAATCCCTACTACGGCAAGATGCTGATCCTGGACGACGTTGTGCAGATAACCGAGCGTGATGAGTTCTTCTACCATGAGATGCTGACCCACGTCGTTCTGTATGCGCATCCAAAACCGAGGAAAGTGATCGTCATCGGAGGCGGTGATGGAGGTGTCGTGAGGGAGGTCTTGAAGCACCGGAGCATTGAAAAGGTTTTCTTTATTGAGATCGACGAAGAGGTCATCAATATATCGAAGAGATTTTTTCCTTCTGTGGCTTCGAAAGTGGACGACCCC
>Ga0101944_10006492_pt1 | contig 12396 bp, 13 predicted proteins | sample DewCreD2012metaG_FD_75245 | JGI IMG/M metagenome (GOLD analysis project Ga0101944, IMG submission 75245) | Hot spring sediment bacterial and archeal communities from British Columbia, Canada, to study Microbial Dark Matter (Phase II) - Dewar... ... | reverse complement strand
CCCGACAACGACAAAGCCACTGGTTGAAGGCCTTGAAGCGTAGGGTTGCCGCAATGTTTGGGATCGGAGCGGATCTGATCGATTCCTTCGAGAAACTGATCAAAAATTCCATCGTACCGGTCGCCCGTTTAACGTGAACTCAGGATGAATTTTGTTACACCCCACCCATTACTTGCATCGACATTGGATCCTCCTCTGGTGTACATCGGGATCAACGATTCACCAAACCCCAACACATCAGGAGGAAGAGATCATGACACAAGAAGAAAAGCAGCGGGTGACGGCATTTCGGTTTTCGGTCATTGGATGTATACCCCTTCCTGAAGGGATTTATGGACATATGTCAAAAGCGGTCTCGACATTTCCGGTGAATATGCCGCTGTGCTTTCTCTGGGTGAAGCCCCCCTCGCTTTCAGGATCGGTACAGGGTTTCTTGTCCTGTGGTTCCTTATTACAGGCTGGCTGTTCTTTCGAAAACAGATTCAGACCGGCTTCCTCTTCCTCGTCGGTTCCATTCAGCTCTGGTTTTCATACAAACATGGATTCATCCGGCAGGATTTTCCGCACTGGATCATGTATTTCGAAAAAATTTCGGCGCTGTTTGGGATCACTTCCCTGTTCGTTCTGACGAAGTAACTCAAACGATGGCTTGTTGCCTTGGGACTTGTGATGACCAGTGTGATGGTCTGGTTTCATGTGGTCCATGACAACGGTAGGCCATTCTTGAAAAATCTCCTTGACGATCATACGGTTGTCTTCAGCTTGTCCAAGGCTGTATCGCTGCTCCGCTCCTCTCCTGTTACAGAGATTCGCCCGATCCCATCGGTACTGCGAGACGAAATCGGGAATCGACCTATAACGATTTTTCCATGGGCGCTGTTCAAGGTCTTTTCAGAAAAATTGAACTCCGTGCCCATGTTCGTTCCACAACCCTATCAAGCCTATACAGCGTTTCTGGATCTGCAGACGACCCTACATCTTGAAAAAGGGGATACAGTTCCTGAGTTCGTACTTTTCGATTGGATGCGGATCAATGACATGCATCACCTGATGGATGTTCCCTATACCTGGTTGATCTTCTGCAAGTGGTACGATGCAAGACGATATGAAAAACAATTGTATTTGGTGAGACGGGGTACTCAACGGTTTCAGGATATCCAACCCTTTGAGAAAACGACCGCAAGGTTTGAGGAGTGGATTGTTTTGCCTTCGGAGCAGAAGAAAGTGACGATTCAATGCAACCTAAACAAAATCAATTCATGGAAGGCTGGTCAATGCTGCATATCGATTGCCTCCGCTAATAATGGGGGTTGCTTTGGAATCCGGGCTGGTTGTCGATTTTCGGGTTCCTCCGGATGTCTTGAAAAATCCAGCTTTGGTTGATTGCCTGCCGATGAAGGAAGAGACTGTCTTGGATGTCTTGGCTGAAAAGGCATCTTTTTACCCGGTTCGGGTTCTGCGCCTGCGGCTTCATGGTGATGGAGCCAGCTATTATGAGCCAGCTATTATGAAGAGCCTTTCAGCGTTTCCATCGGTCGATTGCAATGAATTCTCATGGCGAGGGACCGCCGAACGCAACTCGTTCTCGGCAATCACGTTGCGGATGAGGTTTTTGATGACCGACTGCTCGAAAGCGTTAACCGGTATTTTTCGTAATCTGCCTGTGTCGAGGTTTCGGCAGGCAGACATGCGTGAAGAACCGAATGGCGCTTTTCGCAACCGTCCGTAATTGGATAACCTTAGCAAGTTTAAATTTACAGGACGTTACGCCGGCAGACATTCATCGTTTCGGCAGCCTTATGATACACATCGGAAAACAGCAAAAGTCCAACGATCCGATCTTCTTCCACAACAAAAAGAGCGTCATGTCGATGAGAGACGAAGAGATGGAAACATTTGGTCACGAAATCCGTTTTGCCGACGAAATTTCCTTCTGAGGGTCCCTTGATAAAGTCTTTTACTTAGACCTCTTCGGCCTTTCGGCAAAGATCCTTGAATGGACTTTCCCATAAATGATAGTCCTCCTGAATGGACTTCCAGATATGGGGAAGTCCAAAATGGGTGAGGGTTTTCTCAGCATCCAACCTGCTATAGTTTGTTTCCAATCCTCGAAGCAGATCGATCGGGCTCAGTTTTCCAATGATTTTTCCTGCCTCGTCTTCAACCAGCAGAATTCTTTGCTCGGATTTTCCGGACAGATATTTCTCTTGAGCAGTTTCCAGGGCGACGAAAGCCTCATAAAAACCGGCGCTCTCTGAAATCTTCGGGAATTTGTCTGTCGGAACCATCAGATCACGAACTGTCAACTTTTCCATTGTTTTCTTCTCCTTATCAACAAGTGTTCATGATAAAAACCGTCGTGCCCAGGAATGAAAGGGCGTGAGGCGGAAGAGCCTGAGGGCGAAAGAGGGGGAAAAATTTAGGTAGAGCGTCCCTTTTATCCCATAGAGGGTGCCCACAGAGCGCAGCTCCTACATGTTGCCCGTCACTCGTCACGTATTTTCACCATAAATGCTCATGGCGATGGGCGCCAACCCCGTGCATGAAAATCGTTCCGTCATTGCGGCGCAATCCGCAATCCAGTTCCACGATAGCGGGATTTCGACATGTTCTGGACCTCGGCTTTCACCGGGGTGACGGGTACGGATTGGGCGAACACCCAGGTTCGCCCCTACAGACGATTTTCACGATAAATGCTCATGGCGGGGGGCGCCGCCCCCGGGAATGAAAATCGGTCAGAAAATACTGCCGACTGCCCACTGCCCACTATTTTCACGATAAATGCTCATGGCACAGATGCCGCTCCCAGGGATGAAAATGGCTGCCCGTTACCCGTCACTCGTCACCCGTCACACTTTTTCACGATCAATGCTCATGACGAGGTGCTGTCACCCCCGGGAATGAAAATGGGCCAGAAAACACTGCCGACTGCCCACTGCCAACTATTTACACGATCAAACGAGCAAGTTGTCATGAAAGCAACCTTATTAAGCCCTCCTTTGGGTGTTCAGGTTTTGCCTCATCCTCTTAAAGATCTCCATGACCAGCAACACCAACAGCGACAGGGATAGCAGGAAAAGCCACTGCACCAAGGAGACCGGTGCGGTACCAAGGATTCGTTGCATAAACGGCAGATATATGCTTAGGAGGTGAATGCCTTGGGCCGCCAATACCCCAAAAATCAAGATGAAATTCCTTCGCAGCGGCACCTTTAGAGCGGATACCGCCTCGGAGCGGCAGTTGAACACATGGATATTTTGAAGCAGTACCATGAACAGCAAAACGAGGTTTCGGGCCTCTGCTTCCCCCATCCTTTCCACGCGGACCATCCAGTACCATGCCCCAAGGGATAGGACGCCGATGGTCAGTCCCGAAACAATGGTCTGCCAGACCATCTGGGAGTCGAAAATCGTCTCTTCGGGTTTTCGGGGCCTTCGTTTCATGGCACCCGGCTCGCCGCCTTCAAAGGCCAAAGCGACGTCCTGGATGCCGTTGGTGACCAAGTTGAGCCACAGCAACTGAACGGCTAACAGCGGAATAGGCAAACCCATGAAAATCGACGTGATAAACATCAACACTTCCGCTGCACCGGTGGAAATGAGCAGGTAAATCACCTTGCGCACGTTGTCGTAGGCAAACCGCCCTTCTTCGACGCCTGCCACGATCGATGCGAAGTTGTCGTCGACAACGATCATGGAACTCACTTCCTTGGCCACATCGGTTCCCGAGCCCATGGCCACACCGATGTTCGCCCTTCGAAGTGCCGGTGCGTCGTTGACCCCATCTCCGGTAACTGCGACAAATTCGCCTCGGCGAATCAACACATCGACGATTTCAAGTTTTTGGGTGGGCGAGATCCGGGCGAAGACATGTGTGGATGAAACCAGTTTTTCAAAGGCCGGGCTGTCCGGGGTGCCGGCTTCGCTCAATTGCATGCCAGTGACAACGGGTTCATTCTCATCGGCCAGATCCAATTCTCTTGCGATGGCTCCCGCTGTGGCGGGATGATCTCCGGTGATCATCAACACCTGAATGCCTGCGGTTTTGCAGATTTTCACCGCCTCAACGGCTTCGGGACGAAGGGGGTCGATGAAGCCTACCAGTCCGTAAAGCAGCAAACCGGAAAGGGGGGTTCCTTCAGCCGAACCGTCGGATGCGTTGCCTTCGTTTTTGCTGCCTGCAATGGCTAATACACGAAGGCCTTTTTTCGCCATTTCTTCCGCTTGCTGTTCGATGATTTGTCGATTCAGTTCAGCCGGTTTGGCGCCTTGGATCACCCCGTTGCAAAAACCGAGAATCGTCTCCACGGCGCCTTTTGCAGCCACATGCCCGATGCCGTCTTTTTCAAAGAAGACTGCCGAGTATTTCAGCTCGGATTCATAGGGGATCTCCCGAGTGACACGGATCCGGTTTCTGATCTTCTCCGGATTCAGGCCCAACTTGTACCCCATGGCCAGAAAAGCCACATCCATGGCATCTCCGCGATATATCCAACCGTCTTTTTCCCGGACAAGCGATCCCTCGTTGGCCAGTATCGCCAATTCGGCAAGCTGATTCAGTTGTAGGGTATCGGCTGTGGAGGGTTGTTGACCGCTGTTGCCGTTCACAACAGTACCTTCGCCGTTATAACCTTCTCCGGAAAATTCAAATGTCCGCCCATCCGTCAACACCACGGTACGCACGGTCTGCTGGTTGACGGTCAGGGTGCCGGTCTTGTCGCTGGCAATCACCGTGCAACTTCCAAGGCTTTCCACTGCAGTCAGTTTGCGGACGATGACCTTTCGTTCGGACATTCTTTTGGTGGCGATGGAGAGCGCTACGGTAAGTGCAACGGGAAGTCCTTCGGGAATGGCCGAAACCGCCAGGGCCACCACAAAGAAGAAAATCGTCGCAAGATCGTTTTCCTGGGTCCACAACAGAAGGGCGAGACCGGCGCTAATGATCAGCACCAAGATGCTGATGTGTTTGACGAATCGCTCCATCCGCATCACAAGCGGCGGTTTGCCGCTTTCCGATTCGCTGACGGTTTTGGCGATGATACCCACCTGGGTTTCGGTGCCTGTGCCGACGACGATCCCGATCCCCCTGCCGGAGGTGATGGTCGACCCTGCAAAAGCCATGTTCTTGCGGTCGCCCACAACGGTTTCTTCCGGCAAGGGGATGGTGGTCTTCTCCGAAGCGATGGATTCGCCGGTCAGAAAACTTTCGTCGGCAGCAAGGTTGTTGACCTGGATGAGCCGCAAGTCGGCTGGTACCTTGTTGCCGGATTCCAGTAACACGATATCGCCCGGGACCACTTCTTCTGCCGCAAGGTTCGTTTCCCTGCCCCCTCTGCGTACCCGCGCCGTGATCTTGAGCAAACGCTGCAGGCCGACTGCGCTCTTTTCAGCTTGATATTCCTGGTAGGCCCCAAGACCGCTGTTCAAGGCGATGACGATGAGAATGAAAACAGCGTCCGCACCTTCACCGATGGCTATAGAGGCCACGGCGGCAGCCAGCAGGATGAAGATCAGCGGGTTGAGGATCTGGTGTAGCAGGATGGCCCAGATCGAAGGTGGTTCTTTGACGGGTAAAGTGTTGGGGCCGTAATACGCAAGCCTTCGACCCGCCTCCTGTTCGTCCAGGCCATCCATTGCCGACTGCAACTCTTCGAAAACATCCTGTTCCTCGAAGGCGTGCCATTTTTCTTCACACAAACGGCAGGCATGTGTTTTGGGTTTCATAGAATTCTCTCTGCCTTGTGGTGGTCATTTGCCCTGTTTGACGATCAGCCAGTAGGTGATTCCTAAGGCGAGAATCACCACGCCGGTGGCCAGCACGTGTTCGGAACCGATCTTGTTGAAATCAAATACGATCACCTTTCGGGCGATGGCCATCAAGGCCGTAGCGACCACCAGCTTCACATGGATGACATCATCCTTTAAATAAAGGACGATATTGAGAAAGATTTCAATGGCGATGAGCACTGCCAGAAATGCACCAAAGGTGTCCAAGATATCATCAATTCTCAGAATCCAATATGGTGGTTCGATCATGTGCTGGTAGATCACCCACACAACATCCGCGATTCCCCAGAAAATCACCAGGGTCATGAGGATCGCCAACAAGCGGATGCCCAGACGAATGGCGGTGTTCAAGGAGTTGATCAGGCGGTCTTCACCGGGCTTGATGGAGAGGCCTTCGTATTCTGCATCCGTGCTCATGGTGCATCTTCCTCAATGAATGTCGGTTGATGATTCGGGTTGAACTTCCGGTTTCGATAGCCCCTCCGGCCAGGCCTGAATGATCGCCTGTACCAAGGTGGCCAGAGGAATGGCGAATACAACGCCCCAAATACCCCAGATGCCGCCAAATACCAGCACGGCACTGATGATCGCCACAGGATGCAATTTGTTGACTTCGGCAAACAAGATCGGTACCAGCACATTGCCGTCGAGTTGCTGCAAGACGATGTAAGCAAAGGTGAGCCACAGCAGTTGCTGGGAAAACCCAAACTTCAAAAAACCCACCAAGACCACCGGAACCGTCATGACAATGGCCCCCACCACAGGAACGAAAACCGAAAGGCCGACCAATGTGGAAAGCAAGATCGTGTAGCGGAGTCCGAAGAAATGAAACAAAATGTAGGCAACCACCCCCACGATCAGCATTTCGATGGTTTTGCCCCGGATGTAATTGGACATCTGGACATCAATTTCCCGGCCGATCCGATCGACCAGAGTTCGATCGGTCGGTAAAAACCGAAGCACCCACTGGGATAGCTGATCCTTGTCTTTCATGATGAAAAAAACCAGGACAGGTACCAGGAATATGTAAACCAACGCACCGATGACGTTGACAATCCCGGAAAAGGTGTGCAGCAAGAGTTGTTGGGCACTTGCGTTGAGTTGGCGGCTGAGTTCACTCGTCAACTGGGCCACCTGCTCGTGGGTGATCCAGTCCGGGTACCGCTCCGGCAAAAAGGTCAGGGCGTTTCGAATCCGGATCATGTTTTCGGGGATTCGTTCGACAAAATCGGTGAGTTGGAAGGAAAGCCGGGGAATCACGACCAAGCATACCACCGTCAACACTGCAGAAAAGACAATAAAGACCAACATCACGGCTGCAAGGCGGGGCAAACCGATATGTTGAAGTCGTTTCACCGGCCCTTCCAAAAGATAGGCGATGATCCATGCGGCGAAAACCGGCATCAGCATGGAGCCGAATCCGATAATTAGAATGAAAACCCCGAAGATCACCAAAAAAAAGAATCATCACCTGGGGATTTCCCAATTGGCGCTTGATCCACGTGACGATTCGTTCCACGGGCATTTCCCTCCAATGAGCATTTTTATGGTTCAAATTGGATGCAAATCAGCTCGCTATGTGGGATGTCAATCAATGGAAATGTACAAAGGAACCGGATGATGGCATTTGATGGAATGATTTCATCCAACCCCCATTTCCCCTTTACCCGAATGGGGGATGGAGAGCCATTCAAAGTTACCGTTGTTTCGAATTCTGATGAATTTTCACAACAAATCCTCATGGCACAAGTGCTGCCCCCGGCGATGAAAATGCCTTGGCGGAATCGGGCGGATGGGACATGATCGTCGACACCCCGGAAGATAGGCCCGTCGTGGCTGGTTCAGGTGCGCCAGAGACGAACATCTCGTCGGGGTGGCTGGCACTAGAGCCCGTTACGCCCGCTCCGCCAACGGAGGGCCTCACGCGGGAGCGGACACATTTTCACGATAATGCTCATGGAGGGGAACGCCTCCTTTCTTCTGACTTCTGACCCGTGTTTTTCGATCGCGTGCAGAACACTAAAGGTTCATTCCTGCAGGCAGAGGTGGCCGCTTTCGGTTAAAGCGGGTAGCAGTTGATTCTGTTTTCGACAGAGCACCCTTACAAATTCTTTTTCTCCAGCCACCAAAACAGCAGCAGGGCCCCGGCGATGAACAGGGGGATGATGACCCAGTGGCTCACCCCCAGGACCTGGGGCAGAGTGATGCGGCCAAAATTGCCCCAGGTGTAAACGGTCTTTTCGAGGTACGGGAAGGCTTCGGCGAAAAAGCCGGCACCCACGATCATGCCGCAAATGCCCCACACTGCGTCCCAGCGCCCTTCACCCAGGGCGCCCATGGAAGTGCCCGGGCAATACCCCAGAAGGCCCCAGCCCAGACCGAAAATCAGGGCGCCGAGAATTACGGGCCCCAGGATGGTGGCCTTGATGGAGAGCTTGGCCAGACCCAGGTCTTTCAATATATAAATGCCCACCATGCCGACGATAACGCTGGAAAGCATGAATTTGACGATGGTCATGTCCTTCAAACGCAGGGCGCCGAGCTGTTTGTCGTAGCGCAACACCCGTCCTTTTTGCAGTAAAAAGCCGAACAACAGACCGGTTACCAGTCCATAAACGAGCATTTTCATTGATCACCTCCTCCCCCGTATACCAACCGGGCAGCGATGATGCCGCCAAGAAAGAAAAATACCAGAGCAATGAACCCGCTGACCGCCAGTTGGAGCGAACCGCTCAACCCGTGTCCGCTTGGGCACCCATCGGCAAGCCGAGCCCCAAACATAGCCACGATCCCGCCGATAAAGGCCGTTATGGCTCGCCTGGCGGCGCTTTTTTCCCCAAATCGGGCGGCCCACATATCGGGAACGGCCTGCAGCTTGAACGATCCAGAAGTAAGGGCCGAGATCATAGCTCCCAGAAAAATGCCCACCATAAACATCCATTGCCAATCGATTGTGGGTGCGAACTTCATAAAATAGCTCATCTGCGCGACGCGCTCCGGCCCGAAAAGCTGTTCGATCATGCCTGCGGTACGCACAAACGACGTGGACGCTCCGAAATACTGACCGGCAAACCAAACGGAGAAAACACCGACCAGGCCGCTGAGCGCGCCGGCCAGATAGGGGCTCCAGGCCCCACTGTCTTTCTGTTTCATGGGATCCTCCTCATTGAAAGTGTGAAACGGGTGAATGCCTTCATGTCTGACCATACCCTCGTTGCAACGGGGGGCGGGGGGATTGAACAAAAAGTGACGAATAAATCCCCTTTGACGTCCATCGTCTTCGAGTGTTCCGCCAAGCCCTGGTCGTGGGCGGGATTTCGTGTGACGCCCTGGAACACCCGAATATGTCAAATTCGTTTTTGCAAAACGAATTCGGGATAGGCTGGGAAAAAGCTTGACTTCTCAAGGGATTTCCATTAATCATGACCGAACGTTTATCGGAGTTCAAGAGGGTTTGAACCCGGTATGCTGTTGTGCACCGTTTGTTGCCTGCCGGTCCAGCTGTGCGGACCATTTACGGCAGGAATGAAGATCAAGAAGAACGTCAGAAAGGAGAGTCCTTTGGCAAACCATAAATCCGAGATCAAACGTGCCAAGCAAAATGAAGTGCGCAGGCTGCGCAATCGTTCAAACAAATCACGGGTCAAGACGGCCGTCAAAGCGGTCCGTTTGACTGTGGCCGAAGCGGCCCTGGATCGGATCGAAGCCGATCTGAATGCTGCAAAGTCTATTATTGACAGAGCCGCGCAGAAAGGGGTCATCCATCGGCGGACGGCGGCCCGAAAGATTTCGCGCTTGACCCGACTGGTGAATACGGCAAAGCAGTCCTGATTTCCGTCGCCCTTGAGGCGGCTCCAACACAAAAAAAGGACGCCCTGCTTCGGCAGGGCGTCCTTTTTTTGTGTGTTTCATCAACAGCCGATCGAAAAAAACTCCATCGCATTCCTGTACAACAGGCTGTCGCGGACAATCGGTTCCAGGCCCATGCCGGCAATCGCCTTGAGCTCTCTGTCCCAGGCATAAGGGATGTTCGGAAAATCGCTTCCGTATAAGATTCGGTCCCATCTCAGCTCCGACGGTGAGGGAATGTTCCGCATCGGGAAATATCCCCCCAGCATCATGGTCGTATCCAGCCAGAGATTGTCGAACCGCTCGAGCATGTCCCGGTAGGCATCGAATTCATCCGCTCCCAGATGGGGGACACAGATCCGCAGCGTCGGAAAATCCTTCAGTACCTGACGCAGCTTCGACGCCTCACAGAGAAAATATGGATCACACGGATAGGCCGAGCTTTTCGGCTCCCGCCCGACATGCATCAGCAAGGGCATGTCGTTTTCCGCGCACACCTCATACACTTCGATCATGGCCGGGCTTTCCATGTCGAAGCATTGCACATGCGCGTGCAGTTTCACCCCCTTGAGCCCCAAGCGGAATCCCTCCTTTAGAATGCGTTTTGCGCCTTTTTCTCCGGGAAAGACGGTGGCCAGTCCCGTCAATGCCGATGTCCTTGCGCAAAGCTCGGCCATGTATCGGTTGAGGGATCGGGAAATGCCGTGTTTATGGGCATACTGCAGCCCGACGATATGTTGGATACCCCGGCTGAGGAGAAAGTCGATGATATCCTCGGAGTACATTCTGTAGCGGACGGGCCAAGCATATTGGTCGAACCAGGCCCATACGGCATCGAAGAGTTCATTCGGGAAAACATGGACGTGCGCGTCGAAGACGCAGGGAAAATCTGGAGGAACCTGATGTCCTTCGGGATCGTTCCATCCCGGAAGAGGCCTTTCAAGGGCTGGATGATCCGGTTGTCTGCCGCTCATGGGCTTTCTCCATCTGCATGTACACATAGCCGTCGGGTCAGATGCTCGCTCAGGAACACGATCGACTCGATGTCGAGATGCTCGACGATGGTTTCATCGAAAAGCAGTTTCGCCCTGGCTTCGAATCCTTCCAGGGGATCGGCATCCCAGAACAGTAGAAGGATCGGAATGCGGGGCAAGGGCCGAAACACCACCGCAACATCGCTGCCGCCTTCGCCTTCCGGTAAATCCGTATCCGTTGCAGGCATCCCCCCGCAAAATTCACATGCCCGACGCAGGATATGCACCTTTCCTTGAAATTGCTTCTGGAGAACGTCTTCGACATGGGCCTTCATGGACTTTACCTTCGAGACAGTATTCGGAATCTGATCGAAGGCTTTCCATCTGCCGACAGGCAGGCGCTTTCCTCCCTGGGCCATGTGATTGTACAGAAACACCTGCTCCCATCGATCCAGATCCGATCCGTCCGACATTCGGATGCCGGTTTCCGATATGCGGATGGTTCCGGTGAAATAAGGCAGCTCGAGGGCAACCCCGTCTGCATCCCTCACGAGAGATCCGCCGATTCGCTCCGGCAGATCGACGATCTTCATGGATGCGGCCCGTTCCTTGGCCCAGACAAGGGCATCCTGGGCAGGATCCTTTCGGGTCCATTTTCCGGCTCGATATTGCTCTTCGAGTTCCGGTTGATATCGTTCAATCGTTTCGGGTGCCAGATGGGGACATTTGGAAAGCGGCAGCTTTTCCGAAACCACCATGGATGCGAAGGCCATGCAGGTGGCGAAGCCGCAATCCCTGCAATTGGTTCGGGGTAGAATTTTCTGATAGAGATCGATGACGGAAAGAGCCATGAGACGAAGCGCCTTTGGATCAGTTGGAAAGCCGCAGCAGAACGATCTCATGCCCGCTCGTGGCGTTTTCGAGATCTTGGAGACTGTGCAAGGGAACCCCCATACTGCGGATTTCCGGAAAAGGATTCGTTGTCTTGTTCAGCAATTGAAGCAATTCGTCCGTGCCGATCAGGATGCCGTAACGGAGCAAGATCGGGGCAAGTTCCTGGGAAATGAAGTTAAACAGTTTGAGGGTGATCGAGCCCCTCTGCGGTGGGGTTGGAGCGGCCGAAACGGCTGCTTCTGTAATGACTTTGCGAAAGGAAGCATAGGAGCCTCCCTTGCGGAGGGTTGCTCCTGCAAGGCCGGGCATGGCTGCAGAAAAGGCCAGAACCGCCCTGTCCGAAACGATCGTCGTATCGGGATCGTCGATGGCCTTTCCGTTGAGAAAGAGCGTTTGAATCCGTTCATCGAGGTAGTTGTCGGGGATTCCGATTTGACGACAAACATTTCGAACGCTGGTTCCGACATCGACGTTCATGGTCACGCCTGTCTGCCAGATCGGGGCCAGAAGGGGGGCCGCGTTCGATGCGATTTCAAGCGGGATCAACGAGTTGCTCCTTTGATTCGAAGTGGGACTGTGGAATGGCGTCGGAAGTCGGAAGAGAGGGCTATGGGCGATAGGCAATGGGCTAAGGAATTCTGGCATTTGTTGATCTCGGGGACAACTTCCGCGAGTAGTTATCGTGAAAATGCGCCCGCCCCACGTGGCAATCTCCTTTGGCGGTTCGGGCGTGCCGGGCTTCTGCGCCTGCCGCCCCGGCGGGGTGTCAGTATCTGGCGGGGAAGGTGCGCCGGGTCTTTTGGCGAATGCCGGAAACGCTTGTTTGAATGTGCCGGGCCTCGTTGGGCTGGACAAATGAAGTTCCTTCGGCATGCATCGGGTAATGCTGCATG
>Ga0101944_10006490_pt1 | contig 12402 bp, 7 predicted proteins | sample DewCreD2012metaG_FD_75245 | JGI IMG/M metagenome (GOLD analysis project Ga0101944, IMG submission 75245) | Hot spring sediment bacterial and archeal communities from British Columbia, Canada, to study Microbial Dark Matter (Phase II) - Dewar... ... | reverse complement strand
TGTTCGCGACGGCGAGCTTGTAGAGCGTGGACTTGGAGATCTTCAGGTACTCCGCCAGCTCGTCCATCGTCATGATCTCATCGCGTTTGGCCGCCATAGGCTGCTCCAAGGCACCCCTTGCCAGTCGGGTCGCGGATGGTCCGCTTGTCACGGCGACTATTATCCGTATTTCGCCGGTGTTCACAAGCGGAAACTGCTGACCCCGGCTGAATGTGCTGGACGCGGAGAGGCGTGGCGGATAGACTGCGAGCCGCTTCGGAAAAGCCTCTGCGGGCCGCCCGGTCGTGCTCATGCTGAGAGTCGTTCGGCTAGGGTTGCTCCAAGGGACGCGGAAAGCAACAGCACCGGAAGACGTTCCGCGGACAGTGCCGCCACTTCGCCGGTGCGCCCCTCCGCGCCTGAGCCAAGAGGCTACGGCACTTCCGGGGCGTCACCGGCTTGATTGCCGCCGGCCTTGACCCGAAGGCCCACCAGGACCAGAATCCCTTTGCCATGACGACGTATCGGATTCTGTCCATCGACGGCGGCGGCATACGTGGGTTGCTTTCCCTCGTGCTGCTTGACCGCCTCAAGAAGGAACGCCCCGGCTGGCTCGACAAGGCCGACTTGCTGGCCGGCACGTCAACTGGCGGGATCATCGCGCTTGGCATCGCCCACGGCGTGCCGCTCGCAGGCATACGCGCCCTGTACGAGCAGAAGGGCCGGGACGTTTATGACGATTCATGGCTCGACAACCTGAAAGACCTGGGCAACGTCGCCGGGGCGCAGTACGGTAACAAGACCCTGACCCGCGAACTCTGGCGCATCTTCGGCGAGGCGCGCTTGAAGGACCTGAGCAAGCGCGTTCTCATCCCGGCCTTTGACCTCGACAATGAGAACCCCGACGCTTCGCGCCGGTCATGGTCGCCGAAGTTCTTCCACAACTTCCCCGGCCCGGACAGTGACGGCGACCGGCTGGCGTACAAGGTGGCGCTCTACACGAGCGCCGCCCCGACGTTCTTCCCGGCTGTGGACGGCTACATTGACGGCGGCGTGTTCGCCAACAATCCGAGCATGGCGGCGCTGGCGCAGACGCAGGACCACCGCGCCTTGCAGAAGCCGCCACGCCATGACCGGATTGCCCTGCTATCCATGGGGACGGGAACGTCTCTCATGCGGATTGAGCGGAAAAATCTGGACTGGGGCCAAGCCCAATGGATCAAGCCTTTGCTCAACATCATGATGGACGGCGTTATGGGCGTGGCCGACTACCAATGCCGGCAAATCCTTGGCAACCGTTACCACCGGCTCGCGCCGGTGTTTCCGCCCGAGCAGGTCATCGGCCTCGATGCCGTTGACCGTATCCCCGACCTCGTGAAGTTCGCCGAGGCGGTGGACATCTCCGAAGCGGTCGCGTGGCTGAACGCCACTTGGTGACTTCTCGCCGCTCCGCCAGTTGCGCCCCTTCCACGCCAGAGCCGGAGGCTACGGCGTGTCCGGGCCGCAACCGGCTTCGCGGCTTCCAGACATACGGAACCGGAGGAAGAGAAGACGCGCGCGCCCGGATTCGGAGCCGATTCGGAGCCTCCGGGATCGAGAGCCTTCTTCGCGCAAGGCTTCCTCCTTCGCCGGGAGGCTACGGAGGACAAGTCGCAGGCCGAGGCCGCCGGGAGGCCATTCGACTTCGCTCATGGCTGACGGCGACCGACTGCCCCGCCTGCGGCGGGTGTCGGTGAAGCTGGCGGAAAGACGGCGGATGAAAGAGAGCGCAGACGCTTCGCCGAGGCGAGACGGGCAGACCGCCGAAGGCGGCAAGGAGAGGCGGCGGGAGGCCATTCGGAGCAAGGGAAGCGGGCGACCAGCGCAAGCCGCCGCCGAGCATCCGAAGCGTTCAGCGAGGATGCCCGCCGGCCGCCCCCCCGGCGGACGGCGGAAGCGTAGCACGCGGCCAGCGTGCGAGCACAAGCGGCGCGGCCCAGCGCCGCACCTTGCCAAGCCCGGCGTCCAGCCGGGCGCGGAGTCTGGGAGCGGAGGGCTTGTATAGCCTTTCCAGAGTTATGAATCAGGCGGGAGCGAGAGCCCCTCGAAGCTCCAAGCTCCCGCCTGTTCATAACTCTGCGGGGAGGTCGCTCGAGGTGGTAAACTCCTGGTTACAGAACACGCACCCTGCCGTCACGAATACGGAGCGCCAAACGCAGCAACGTTTCACGCGCCAACTTGCTCGGACGGACAGGGTGCGCTCCGGCCCGACAACGAATACCTCAAGATGTCGGCACGGCAATGACTCGACTATACAGGCTTCGCAGGACTGGAGCCAGCGTGTTCTGTGTGTCCCCAACAACCCACAGGGAAAGGAGTCGGCATGAACACGGGACAGGCAGAATACGCGGTCGTCATTGGCATTGACTGGGCGCACACGACACATGCGCTGTCGATGCGGGACATGACCGGCCAGATCACGGCGTTGGAGTTGGAGCAGAGTCCCGAAGCGATCCGGCGGTGGATCGAAGACCTCAAGGCCAAGTATCCGGGGCAGCGTATGGCGGTGGCTATGGAGCAGACCAAAGGACCGTTGGCCTACGCCCTGCGCGAGTACGTTCACGTTCTGGACTTGTATCCAGTCAACCCGATGACGTTGGCTTCGTTTCGCAAAGCGTGGGCCACCAGCGGGGCGAAAGACGATCCGTCGGACGCCGACTTCTTGCGGTTGCTGTTGGAGAAGCACAGGGAACTTCTTCGCCTCTGGCAGCCAACCGACCAGCAAACGCATCAACTCGCGTTCTTGAGCGAGAAACGGCGTAAGCTGGTGGACATCCGCACGAAGCTGGTTCAGCAACTGATGGCGGCGCTCAAGGACTACTATCCCCAGGCGTTAACGCTCATCGGCACCGACCTGCACGACGTCATGAGCTGCAATTTCATTCTCGCGTGGCCAACCTTCGAGGACCTGAAGCGTGCCCGCCGGGAGACGATTACGACGTTCTATTACCGGCACAACTGCCGGAGTCAGAAGCGCATTCAGGAACGGCTCGACCGGATCGCCGCCGAAGTGCCTCTGACGACCAACCCCGCCCTGGTCGAACCGTCCAAGATGATGGCCGTGGCGTTGGTCAAGCAGATCGTTCAGATGAACGCCTCGATCCGCCAGTTCGACAAGGCCATCGCCGAAACGTTCAAAACGCATCAGGACGCGCCCATCTTCAGGAGCTTCCCCGGCGCGGGCGCGTCCCTGGCCCCACGCATCCTGGCGATCTTCGGAACGGACCGGGACCAGTGGGCGGACGCCTCCGCCGTGCAGAAATTCTCCGGCATCGCGCCGGTCGTCGAACGCAGCGGCAAGACCGAGTGGATACACCGTCGCTTCGCCTGTCCGTTCTTCGCCCGACAGACCTTCCACGAGTTCGCCGGTTCCTCGTTGGTCTTCTCTGCCTGGGCCAAGGCGTACTACAAGCTCCAGCGATCCCGTGGCAAAGGCCATCAGGCCGCCGTCCGTGCCTTGGCCTTCAAATGGATCCGCGTCCTGTTCGCCTGCTGGCAGACGAAGGCCGAATACAACGAGGCCGCCTATATCGAAACGCTCAAGAAAAGGAACTCCCCCTTGCTCGCTTTCATGATCCCAGAACCCGTGTCAACAACCTGAACGAAAACCATTGACGGAATACCTCAGATGTTGGCGTGCCGCGTGCTCTTCCTCTCGCACGCGGCATGACAAGCCCGGAGCGACTGGGGAGGACGCTTGCACGCGGGACAACGGCAGCGGAGGCCCGGTCACGGGCCGGAGCGGAGGCACTGCCGACCACGGGGCCGGGGAGGACATCGCCAACCACGCCGGGACCGGGGATAACGCGAGCGAGCCGCGCCAGCGGCGAGCGTAGGACCGCACCGACGACGCCAGACCGGGGACACGTACCGCGAGCCGCGCCCGCGTCGCGGCGTAGTCCGGCGACAGCCGGACGGAGACGGAAGCGGCGAGCGTAGGACCGGCCAGGACGGCACCAACGACGGCGGCCAGGGATCGAGCGAGCCGCGATAGCGGCGAGCGTGGGGACTACCGCCCCACGCTCGCCCAGGACGAAGACCACCGCCAGGACGAGGACGGCAACCTTGCATCACCGCCCCGCCTCTGCTTTACTCATCGCCCATGACGGAGGTTCGCACGAGGGTAAGGAGTCTCCGCCAAGGCGCTACCGGCGCCTCATGCCGGGGCGGCCGGCGCCCGAGTGCCGCTGCACGGTCTGTCAGCGGCGGATGCGCGCGCTGCCGTTGCAGATCGCGCCACCCAGGAGTTATTCCCGTGTTGGTTGTTCCTTTTCGCCATCCTCCCCCAGCTTCAACCAGCGCCAGCCGAGGGGCGGTTGGCGCGGTTTTTCCAATGATGCTTGGAACTTTGGTTGCGTGCGCCTCCTGGACGAGCCGGGCTGTCAGCCGTGCCTTGTACTCGGCAATGGAGACCGGCATCGCCTTGCCGTCCACACGGAAAGCCAACGGTCTGCAGGCATGGCTGTACTCGTGGCGTTTAACTCAGCACTGATAAACGCGCGGCCTGCGGGGCGCGCAAAACCGCTCGACAGCCGCGACGCGACTTCGTAAACTTCGCCCAACATTTCGCGGCCCGTCGGCCGCGGAGCGGCACCGCTGCGGGAGGAGGCCACGATGGCGACAGAAGTGAAGTTCGGCGACTGGATCGGCAAGGGGTTCGAACTCTACAAGCAAAACATCGGCGTCCTGATCCTGGCCACGCTGGTGGCCCTGGTGCTCTCGAGCGTCACGCTCGGGATTCTGGCCGGCCCAATGATGGCGGGTCTATGCCTTCTGGCGCTCGACCTGGCGGACGGCAAGGGCCGGCCGGACATCGGCCGGATTTTCAATGGCTTCCAACGCTTCGTGCCGGCCTTCTTGTTCGTGCTGATGCTTGCGGTCGTGTTCGGCATCGTGTCCGTGCTCGGCCGTATCCCGCTGATCGGACAGGCGATCTCGCTGGCCGCGGCGCTGGTGATTCCCGCCCTGGTGCTGTTCGCGATGTGGTTGATCGCCGACCGCGGGCGCGGTTGCTGGGAAGCGACGCAGGAGAGCGTCGCCGCGGTCCTGCCGCAGTTCTGGCCCCTGCTGGGCTTTTCGATCGTCACCTCGATCCTGGGCTCCGTGGGCGTCGTCCTCTGCGGCGTCGGCCTGATCGTCACCTGGCCGATGGCCCTCTGCGCCTGGGCGGTCGCCTATCGCGCGTTCTTCCCCGCGCCGGCCGCCGGCGCCGAGACGGCCCTTCCGACGGCGCCCGCCGCGCCGCCGCCGCCGCAGGCTTGAGCGATCCGCACCGGCTGGCGCCCTACCCCGCCGCGGCGGTCGCGCCGGCCGGCACCAACACCCGCAACGCGCGCGGCAAGACCCGCACCGTCACCTCGGCCGGTGCGGTCGCCAATTCGCCGTCCACCTGAATCGCCGCCGCCTGCGCGCGCTGCACCCGCAGCGAACGAAAGCGGCGAAACACCAGCCCCGGCACGCGTTCGATCGTGCCGTTGAACAAGCGCGCGACGTTGGCCACCAATTGCGGCACGTCCTGCCGCCGGGCAACCACCAGCTCGAGCTGCCCGTCGTCCGGACGCGCCTGCGGCGCAATGACCGCCCCGCCGCCGTACTGCGTCAGGTTGGCGATGGTGAAGATCAGCGCGTCGTCGAACCGCAGCGTCTCCCCGGAATCGAGTTCGGCGGCGATCGGCTGCGGCACGTAGCCGAGCAGTTCGTAGGCCCCCGCGAACACATACGGAATGATCCCCCGCAGCGGGGAACGCTCGAAGGAACGCACGATCGCCGCGTCCCAGGCCATGCTGCACGTGACCAGAAACGGCCGCTCGTTGACCACCCCGACATCGATCAGCGCGGGCTCGGCCTGCGCCAACGCCGCCACCGCCCGGGCCGGCGTGAGCGGAATCTCGAAATGCCGCGCAAAGCCGTTGCCGCTGCCCACCGGCACGACGCCCAAGGCCGTGGCCGTGCCGAGCAGCGCCGCGCCCACCGTGCTCACCGTGCCGTCGCCGCCGACCACGATCAACGCCTCGACCCCTTGCTCCGCCGCCCGCCGGGCCTTGGCCACGCCGTCCGCGGCGCTTTGGGTGAACTGATACGTGAGTTCCATCCCCGCGCGATCCCAATGCCGCGCAAAGACGCGCTGCAGGCGGTCGAACGACCAGCCCGGCCCCGACCGCGGGTTCACCAGCACCCGGACCCTCTGAGGTTGAAAACTCATGAATCCCGCGGCCCTTCGCCATCCACGCTGCCGCCGCCAGCCATTTCCGCTGCTCCTACCGCTCCACACCGCGCACCGCCGCCCGGCCGCGCTGGAGAGCGTAACAGGCAGCCGCGTCGTTTCGCAACCGCATTTGCGGTCGAGCGCAGCTCGACGCGCCGGAAGCGCCGCGCAAAGCAGGGTCCTCGGCAAGCCCCGCGGCCATCAATCGACGCGCGTCAACGCGTAACGGACGGAGCCCAGGCCGATCCGCTCGGCGTACTCCAGTTGCACCCGCGGATCGCACTGCGGCCAGAAGCTTCGGAAGACGTCGCGGCCGTGCCGTTCGTTCAGCAAATTCATGGCCGCCGCGTCCGCCGCCACTGGATCGAACGAGGCCGCGACGCCCAGATCGGGCAGCGTCTTTTCGTTCGCGCCCATGCAGTCGCAGTTTTTGGTCACGCGGGTGATGAAGTTGAAATACACGGCCCGGCCCTGCTTCTCCTCGTGAAACGCCAGGCAGTACTCGGCCATCTTCTTCTGGAGATCGGCGCTGGTCGCGCTCCACTCGAAGGACACCGCGCCGTGTGGACAGAAGGCGTAGCACTCGCCGCAGCCGATGCAGCGGGCCGGATTGAGGCGGGCATAATCCCGGATCTCAATGGCGCCGGCAGGACAGTGGCGGGCGCAGCGGCCGCAGGCCGTGCACTTCGCGCGCGAAAAGATCGGCTCGGCCCGATGATGCTGCTGCAGTTTTCCCGCCCGTCCGGCCAGACCCATGGCCACGTTCTTGAGGCTGCCCCCGAACGCGGCCAGCAGATGCCCGGTCACGTGCGTCAGCACCACCGCGGCATCGGCCATGGACCCGGCCCCGGCCAGAAAGACCTTCTTGAGCAGCCCGCCGCGGCTGTCCAGCGCCACCTGCGACTCGCCCTTCAATCCGTCGGCGATGATCACGGGAAAGCCCAGCGCCTCGTGCGAGAATCCGTGCTCGCGGGCCAGTTCCAGGTGGTCCACGGCGTTGGCGCGCGCGCCGTTGTACAGGGTGTTGGAATCCGTGGCGAACGGCTTGCCGCCGGCGGCGCGCACGCGCTCGCCCAGCGCGCGCGCCACGGCGGGCGGCACAAAGTTCGACCCGCCCCGTTCGCCAAAGTGCTGCTTCAAGGCCACCAACGCCCGACGGGTGACGATCTTCTTCGCCCCCATCGCCTCCCACAGACGGCAGGCGGCCTGCGCCATGTGCTCCGCGCTTGCCGCTTCGCTCAAGGCGGCAAAGTACACCTTCGGCTCCGTCGTCCTGCCCTTCATATCGCCCCTTCCTTTGCCTACGACCGGCGTCGATTATACCGCCGCCGACTCCAGAAACAAGACCGGTCCAAACCGTCCACAGCCTCAGAAGTTTCCGTTTCTCCAGCCGCCAGAGACACCCCTTCGAAATCTGAAATCTCAAATTTCAAATCTCCCTTTGAAATCTCTTTCAGCGAAATCCGGATTCCGAACCCGCCCGGCCCCTTCGCTCCCCCGCGGCAGGGCGGCATTGACTCGCGCGCGGCCAGCGCCCACAATGCGCCGGCATGAAGCCTGGTGCGCAGCGGTCGGTTTCGGGTCCGCCCCCCGCGGCATCCGCTCTGCCGTGGGAACGGCAGCGCCGTCAGTGCGCCGCGGTGTGCGAGGCGCTCGAGGCCATGCTGCAAGCCGGCCTGACACGCCGCGCGCCCGTTGACCGCGAATTGGCCGCTTATCTGCGGCAGCATCCGCACCATGGCGCGCGCGACCGCCGCCGGATCAGCGAAATCGTGTACGCCGTTTTCCGCTGGTGGGGCTGGCTGAGCGCCCTGCGCTCGGGGCCCCAGGCCTCCCCGCGGCTGGCGCTGGCGGCCGCCGTGCTGGAGCTGCCGGCCGAGCGCGAAGTTCTGGACGGCCTGGCCGAGCGGTGCGGCCTGGAGCCGGCCGTCGTGGAGGCGGTCACGGCCGCCCCCGCGCCGGCGGACCGCTTGCGGCGGCTGGCCACGGCCTGGAACGCGGCCCTCCCCGACCTGGCGCCGGAGACCCTCGTGCCCGCCTGGACGCGAACGGAACTGACGCCGCCACGGCCGTGGCCCGAGTTGATCGAGTGGCTGCAGCGGCGGCCGCCGCTGTGGCTGCGGCTGCAGGGCGAACCGGCGCCGATTCTGGCCGAACTTTCAGCCGCCGGTCTGGAGCCGCAGCCGCACCCCCGGCTGCCGTTCGCGGTGGCCGTCGGCCGGCGCGGAATCAATCTGTTTACGCTGCCGGTTTACCGCCGGCGCCGCGTGGAGGTTCAGGACCTCGCCTCGCAAGCGGTCGGCGCCGTTTGCGCGCCGCGGCCGGGGGAGCGCTGGTGGGACCTGTGCGCCGGCGCGGGGGGCAAGACGTTGTTGCTGGCGCAGCTCCTGGCGGGCCGCGGCACGGTCGTGGCCACGGACGTTCGCGAGCGCAAGCTCCAGGAGCTGAAACACCGCGCGCGGCTCGCCGGCTTTAGCAACATTGTCGTGCGGACGCGGCCCGGCCAGGGTTGGCGAACGCGCCGGGCCTCGTTCGACGGCGTGCTGGTGGACGCGCCCTGTTCGGGATCGGGAACTTGGCGGCGCAATCCCTGGGCGCGCTGGAGCCTGAGGCCCGCCGACCTGGAGGAACTGACGGCGCTCCAGCGCCACCTGCTGCAGCGGGCCGCGGGGGGCGTCAAGCCGGGCGGCGTGCTGGTGTATGCCACCTGCTCGATGTTCGCCTGCGAAAACGAGCGGATCGTGCGCGGCTTTCTGGCCGCGCACTCGGAGTTCGCTCCGGAGCCCTTCGCGCATCCCCTCGCGGAGGCAAGGACCGACGGCACGCTGCAAATCTGGCCGTGGGACGGCGACGGCGATGCCATGTACGTGGCGCGCCTGCGCCGCCAGTCCGCGCCGCGGCCGAAACCCTCCACTGGCCGGCCGGTTAGCGGATGATCATCAGGGTTCCCCCGGCGGGGGTTGCGCTGGAGTTCAGCAGTTCCACCATCCCCCGCCCCAGCGCATCGCCCGTGAGCAGGAAAGTCTCCGCGTTGCCGTTGTAGTGATAGCCGGCCGTGGTCGGCGATATCGCCGCATCCCGCCAATAGCCGCGGGTGTCCATGGTTTTCACGTTGCCGACAAACTCCGGGTACTTGCGCCGCTCGCCGCTCACGGCCAACTGGGCGTTGGCCACCGCCAGGCCGTTGCCGCTGGTCTGCTGATCTCCGCATCCCGTGGCCAGCACGAAGGGCGTGCTGGCGCTGCACTTGCCCGGGTAGCGGTGGGCGTAGTAAGCGCGCACTTGCTGGATGAACCGCACCAGGTTGGTCTCGTACTGCTCCGTGTATGGCGCGCCCGTGCCGATGTCCCGATTGCCCTGCCACCAGACGAACCCGGCAATTTTGAATCCCTGCGCCGCCCACTGCGGATACTCGGTCGCCCAGTTGTCGAGGATGTCCGCGACGTTGAAAACCGAATACACGTTCCAGTACGTGCTCCACTGCGCTCCAACCCCCGGTTCCGATTCGGCGGCGGAGGTGTGGGCCGACTTGCTGCTGTAGGTCACGCCATTGTGGCGCACCTGGCAATTCACGGGATAGGCCAACGCCGCCGCCCAGCCCAGAGGGCCCATGTCGGCCTCGGCCAGAAAACAGTCGTCGTATTGCTTGCCACAGTACCAGCCAAAAGGCGTCGGGCCGGGCGAGCCGGTCACCCAACGTTCCGGGGCTTCCCCATAGGCCGGATAGGTGTATCCGTTGCTGTACTCGTAGCGCGGACTGCCCGGCGGACGGAAATCCCAACCCAGGGCGCGGTTGCCGATCGAGCTCTTGATCAGCAGCACCGGCTCGTCAAAATACCAGCCCATCACGTGGCCGAACCCGAGTTCCGGCCCAATCTTGCCCGTGTCGGCGCCCTGGCCCACGCCGAGCGGCGCATTGCCGATGGCGGAAATCACGCCCCGGTAACGCACATCGTCCCGGACGGCCCAGTTGCCGTTGGTGGCCAGCAGGTTGGGGAACTTGCCCTCCAGCCTGACGACGCAGGCCAGCGTCCCCAGCGTGTTGGTCGGATCCACATTGCCCATCCCGACCATGTTCGATTGACCGGAGAGAATGAACACCTTCACCGGTTTGTTGGTGGCAGGCGGCGTCGCGTCCGGCCGGGGCAAGGGATAGGGGATGTTCGGCTTCTCGCCGCCCTGGTTCGGATCGGTGTAGGCCGCGACCACCTCGTACCAGTCCCCGGCGCCGTCGCCGTCGCTGTCCGCCGCCAAGGGGTCCGTGCCGGTGTCGGTGGAGCTGACGAAGACGCCGGTGTGGGTTTCCACCCCGTCCCTCAGCCCGTCGCGGTCGGTGTCCGCCTGCGCCGGATTCGTGCCGGTGTCCTGCGGGCCGCTCCAGACGCCGGAGTGGCTTTCGACGCTGTCGCTCAGCCCATCGCCGTCCGTGTCGGCCCGCAGCGGATCGGTCGGCGGCCGCGCCCCGGCTCCGGCCAGCTCGGCCCCGTCCTCCAGCGTATCGTCGTCGGTGTCGTCGTCGGTGGGCACGGTGCCGCGCTGATACTCCTCAAGGTTCGTCAGCCCGTCGCTGTCCGCATCGTCCTGCGCGCGCGAGAGGTCCGCCTCCTGCCCCGTCGGATGCCCGAAATACCGGATCGTCCACTCGTCGGGAATGCCGTCGCCGTCGGAATCGAAAACCACGAAGCGGAACAGCGTTCCGGTGACCGGCGCGCCGCTCGGGGCGCCGTCGAGGTAGGAATCCACGCGCCAGTAGTAGGTGGCGGCGGAGGGCGCCGAAACGGTCGTGTTCGTCGTGTTCAACCCCTTGTCCACCACCTGGGCCAGGGTCGCCGTATTCGTGCCGAACCAGACGTCCACCCACACGTCGGTGCCGACATTGGGCGGCAGGTTCATCCAGCTCAGACGCACGTCGCCGGCGGGCGCCGTCGCGCCGTCTTCCGGTGAAGGCCGCAGCGGATGTTCCAGGTCCAGATGAAAAATCCGGTCGGATGTGGTCACCAGGGTCAGATTGGAAGTGCCCATGCCCGAGGTTCCCGAACTGTAGCGGACCCCGCCGGCATAAGCGTTGGCGGTCACGTTGAGGTACGGAATGCCCGTCTGCCAAGCCGAGGAACTGCTGGTCATGCCGATGTCCACGCCGTGAACCGTATTGGCGGCCAACAGCACCGGCGTTGCCAGGGTCCAGGTCATGTACTCGCCGCCGTTCCAGGTGAAGGTCTGGGTGGCGGTTTCGCGGTGCACTTCGACAAAATTCGTTCCCAAGACCGTGCCGACGCGGATCACGTACGTCTTGGTAGGCTCGGCCTTCGAACTGGTCTGATAGGTCACCGCTTTGAGCCGTAAGGCCGTGCCGCCCGTGAGGAACGTTTGGCCTTTCGCAGCACCGTCCGCGGAATTCTCGGCCCACCATTTGTCGGTGCCGGTCACGGCGGCGTAATTGGCGAGATCCGCGCCGGTCACGGCCGGCGGCGTCGGACTGGCCGACATGGTCGCCGCCCGCGCCGTTGTGGCGGCCAGGCCCCAAAACACTCCCGCGGCCGCGATGTTCAGCAGGGAAACCCGACGTCGTTGACTCATGGTTGTACGCCCCTTTTCTGGTTTTCGATTTTGACCAGGAACTGTGACACGTTTGCTTCCGACCTGCCAACCGAACTTTAGCGCCAGTGTCTATGACTTTTTGCGCCAAAGCCTCGCGAGCGGCGCCGGAGGCAACAGCGTCCGGCGCGCCGCCGACGCCGGGCCAGGCCGCCCGAGGTTTCGCCACATGCGGTGTTGCGCGCAAGTTGGCGGGTCGGGCTCCGTCCCGACCGTCTTCGGCCAACATGGGACGATTCCAGCCGCCGAGGTTGTGCCGGAAACGCGCGCAGCGCTTTGGACTGCGGCAGTCCCCTGCCGCTTTGCGCTTGCCGGCGTGCAGGGTCGGGCGTGCAGCGGCGTGCAGGGTCCGGCGTGCAGGGTCTGTCCCTTCCGGCATCCGCGGCAAAACAAGCGGCCAGCTTGCCGCCGGCGGCCGAGGCCGGCCGCCCTCCAGTTCCGGCACAAACCCGTGCTCTCGGCGCTGGAGGGCGCCCGGCCTCGAGCGCCATCCACACCGGCCGGCGGCGGGGCGTACAGGGTCCGGGCGTACAGGGTCTGTCCCCTCCAGGGCGTGCAGGGTCTCTTCCGGCATCGCACGTAAA
>Ga0101944_10006488_pt1 | contig 12410 bp, 10 predicted proteins | sample DewCreD2012metaG_FD_75245 | JGI IMG/M metagenome (GOLD analysis project Ga0101944, IMG submission 75245) | Hot spring sediment bacterial and archeal communities from British Columbia, Canada, to study Microbial Dark Matter (Phase II) - Dewar... ... | reverse complement strand
CGGTCGAGGCCCGCCACCCGCAACCCGATACCCGCAGCCTGAGTCCCGACGCGTTGGCTGGGCAATCCCAGCCAGCCGAACTCACCGTGACAAGCGCCCCCGTCAGCCAGCCCAGCGCCGCCTCCCTCGAGGCCGACCGCCTCAGCCAACTCGCCCAGCACCAGGCCGACCAGAACAACCTCGACGCCGCCCAGGAGCTGCTCCATCAGGCGCTCGAAGCCGACCCGATGTTCCACACCGCCCGCCTGCAGCTGGCCATACTTCTCCAGCGCCGCGGCCAGTTCTCGCAGGCCATCCGCGAGTACGAGTCCGTCCTGGCCCTCAAGCCCGATAACACCACTGCCTGGCGCAACCTCGCCCTGGCCTACATGACCGCCAAGGAATACCCAAAGGCCCGCGTCACCCTGCAGAAACTCCTGGCCATCGAGGCCGCCAACCCGCAGGCCTGGCTGGATCTCGGCGACGTCGAGATGCTCTCGGGCCGGCCCGATGCCGCCCGCCAGAATTGGCAAAAAGCCCTCTTGCTGGCAAAATCAGACCCCGACCTCGCCGCGCGTGCCAACAAGCGCCTCGCGGCGTATATTAAAGGCAAGTAGTAGAGAAGATCGAGACGAAATGGCCAAGGCAAGAAAACCATCGAGCGACGTGAAGGAACTCGCCGCACAGACTACGGGCCTGCGCCCCATCTACGTCGTCTTCGGCCCCGACGACGGCCTGCGGAGCCGCAGCCTCCAGTCCCTCCTGGCACGTCTGGCCCAGGAGGATGGCACCATCACCGAGTTCTCCGGCGGCGACTTTGGCCTGGCCGAGGTGTTGGACGAACTGCGAACCCTCCCGATGTTCACCGCACACCGCATCGTCGTGGTCCGCGACGCCGACACGTTCATCAGCAAGTACCGCGAGCAGCTCGAGGATTACTTTACGTCGCCCTCGCCCACCGGCTCGCTCGTGCTCGATTCCAAGCGATGGACCTCCACCACGCGCCTGGCCAAGATCGCGGACCGAATCGGCGAATCGATCCGGTGCGCCCCCCCTTCCGGCAGGGACTTCCAGCCCTGGCTCATCCAGCACGCCGCCTCGCTCAACAAGCGCCTCGAGCCCGCCGCCGCCCAGCTGCTGTTCGACCTGCTCGGCAAGGACGAGCCCGCCATCTACCTCGCCGAGATCGAGAAACTCGCCACCTACGTGGGCGACCGGCCCGCCATCACCATCCAGGACGTGCAGGCCCTGGTCAGTCCCATGCGCAGCGAACTCGTCTTCGCCGTCACCGACGCGATGGCCGACCACGATGTGGGCCGCGCCCTCGGCCTGTGGGAGCAGGTCCTCGCCAGCGACAAGGAGGCCCAGTACAAAGCCGTCGGCGGTTTGGCCTGGGGCCTTCGCAGGCTCATGCGCGCCCGCCGCCTGGTCGACCGCGGCATGTCCCCCGAGGACGCTGCGAAGGAACTCAAACTCTGGGGCCCGGACATATCGGCCCGCATCCGTGCCTTCACCACCCGCCAGCTCGAGGCCCAACTCGCCCAGCTCGCTCAGATCGACGTGTCCACCAAGTCCGGGGGCGACATCCGCACCGAAGTCCAGAACTTCATCGTGGCCGCCTGCGCCCGCGCATAGGCCTTGCGCCGGCACGTGCGGTGTGCTGCCTACACCGGCCCCTGGTTTCCTGGCAGATTCGCTTGATTGCAGCTGCGGCCGTGTCTCCTACTGTCCCCTGCGCCTGCCTTTTTGTCTGGCCGTTCACGGCCTCCAGATGGTCCCATCCGCAAGTCGGCTTACCGTCCAGTCCGGGTTCTTCTGGTCATACGGAAACTTCGCGGCGATCTTTTCGTCGAAGTCGATCCCCCAACCAGGCTTCTCATTCGGATACACGTACCCATCCTCCGCGTGCGGCAGCCCCGGAAACATCTCGTGCTCAACCTCCTTGCGGATCGACCACTCCTGCACGCCGAAGTTGTGCATCGCCACGTCCATGTGAATGTTCGCCATCATGCCCACCGGCGACACGTCGCCCGGCCCGTGCCATGCCGTCCGCACCCCGAACGCCGCGCAGAGGTGCGCCAGCTTGATCGCCGGCGTCACCCCGCCGATCTGGGACGGATGCACCCGGATGAAATCGATCAACCGCCGGCTGACCAGCGGCACCATCTCCAGCGGATGGTTGAACAACTCGCCCATCGCGATCGGCGTTGCGCACACGCTCCGCACGTTCTCGAACCAGTCGATATCCTCCGGCGCCAGGATGTCCTCCAGGAAGAACAGCCGGTACGGCTCCAGGGCCTTGGCCATCCAGACCGCATCGATCGGCGCAAGGCGCTCGTGGATGTCGTGCAGCAGTTCGATGTCCGGCCCCAGTTCGCACCGCAGGAACTCGAACATGTCCGGGATGCGGTGCATCTTCCGACGCGCGTCGAAGTACACCCCCGGAAACGTCCCCGCCGCGCGTTTTTCGCTGTCGATTCCCTCGTACCCGCCCAACTGGCACCGCACGAATTTGTAGCCCATCTCGATGAACCGCCGCGCGTTGGCCAGCACCTCCTGAAAATCCCGGCCGTCCGCGTGCGTATAGACCGCCGCCCCCTCGCGGCATTTCCCGCCCCACAACTGGTAACACGGCATGCCCGCGAGTTTGCCCTTGATATCCCACAGCGCCATGTCCACGCCGCTGATGGCGTTGTTGAGAACCGGCCCGTTCCGCCAGTACCCGTTGACCATTGCGCTGTGCCAGAAGTCCTCGATGTTCCGCGGGTCCTTGCCGATCGCAAACGGCCCGATGTGATGATCCACCGCCGCCTTGACCGCCAGGTGCCGCTGCGTGAACGTCGCGCACCCCAGCCCGTACAGCCCCGGCTCGCTGGTCATCACTTTCACAACCACCAGCCGCGCCTGCGGCTGCGTAATGAAACACTGCACGTCGGTGATCCGCATCTGGGCCATGTCAGCACCTTTGCCCTCAACGATTCCCCTCTGTGACCGCCACCTGTCTTGTGCGTGCCCTGTACGTCCTATAGGTCTTATGCCGCGTTGCCCCCGACGCCAGGCGGACCCTTCCACCCGCCCTACACAAAGATCCCCGGCGGAGTCAACTGCGCCGTCAGCCCGCCATCCACGTAGAGCACCTGGCCGGTAATGTAACTCGCCGCGTCCGACGCCAAGAACGCCACCACCGCCGCGATGTCGGCCGGCCGCCCCAGCCGGCGCAGCGGAATGTGCTGCTCCCGCCCTTTGGCCCACGCGCCGCGGCTCGGGTCTTCCGGATGCGACAGGATGGCCCCCGGGGCCACCGCGTTCACGCGTACGCCATGCTGCGCCAGGTTCAGCGCCATCGACCGAGTCAACGCATCAACCGCCCCCTTGTACGCGTCGTACCCCGCAAGGTGATGATGGGCCCGCGATCCGCCCACCGAGGAGATGTTGATGATGCTGCCCGACTTCGCCTCCGCCATCCGCCGCGCCACCAGCCAGGAAAGGTTATATACGATTCGCGCATTGCCCTCGAACGAACTGCGATACGCCTCTTCGTCCAACTCCAGAAACGGCTTCGAGCGCAACTGCGCCGCGTTGTTCACCAGCACATCAATGCGCCCGTACGGCCCCACCGCCGCATCAAAGGCACGCTGCGCATCTCCCGGTTGCACCAGGTCCGCCGTCACCCAAGCACACTCCGCCCCATTCCGTCGCAAGCCCGCCGCAGTTGCCTCGCCCTCTTGCCCATCTATCCCCGCCAACACCAGCTTCATCCCCTGCCCCGCCAGGAACTCCGCAATCCCCCGACCGATCCCCCGCCCACCCCCGGTAACTATCGCTACCTTCCCCGCCAGGTCCGCAAACCTCGTTCTCATATCCGTCGCCTGCACAGTGCCATTCATAAAAGGATGCTCCAGATGGCTTGCCCATCCCATCCGTGCTCGGACTCCAGCCGTAATGCCTGCGCCGCGTCTTGTCCTTGCCGTAGCCGCGGCAACCCCCAGGCGACAGCCGGGATGGCGGTCGTTGCCTGGCCGTTGTGACACAGCCGAGGGCGGCTGTGGCCGTTACTGCGGACTACTGACAACGGACCACGAACCACGGACAGCCGTTGCCGTTACCAGCCGCTGCCGTTGCCTTCCCTCAGTCCTCATGCCTACCGTTCTGCCCATTCACCACCGCCTCCACGCCCACCTCCCGCGCCATGCGCACGATTTCCGCCAACCGCTGCTCGTCCTGCGGTTCCCCGGCAATCTCATACTCCAGCCCCAGCCACTCATACTTCGCCGCCGCCGACGCGTTGTACGGCAGCAAGCACACGCTGCCCAGCCCCGCCTCACGCATGAACACGAAGATCCCGCGCAGATTCTCATCCGTATCCGTCACCCCCGGGATCAACGGCACACGCACCTGGACGCTCCGGCCCGCCAGCCGCCGCGCATTGTCCAGGATCCGGCCGTTGCACCGCCCCGTCCACCTGCGGTGTTCGTCCTCGTCGATCAGCTTCAGGTCGTACAGCACCAGGTCCACGTATCGCACCAGCCGCTCCAGCGTCTCCCATTCGCAGTACCCTGACGTCTCGATGGCCGAGGAAATCCCCTCCTCGCGGCACCCCGCCAGCACCGCCTCCGCAAACAGCGGCTGCAGCGTCACCTCGCCCCCCGTCAACGTGACCCCGCCCCCCGAATTCTCGAAGAACGGCCGCAAACGCACCGCGCGCCTAACCACCTCCTCCGCCGTCACGCGCTGGCCCTTGATCTGCAGCGCATCGTTCGGACACGTCTCCACGCACGCCCCGCAGGCCCGGCAGTACGTCCGCGTCATCAGGTGCTTGCCCACCTCGATGCTGTGCACCCCGCGCGGACACGCTGCCACGCACCCGCCGCACCGCGTGCACCGGTCGCGTAGGAACACCACCTCCGCCGCCGGCCGGCGAGACTCCGGGCTGTGACACCACTTGCACCCCAGCGGGCACCCCTTGAGGTACACCGCCAACCGAATGCCTGGCCCGTCGTGCACCGCAAAGGAGTCCATGTCGAAGATCAACCCTTCGATCTGGCCGATACGAGAGTCCATCAGACCCATGCCTCCTGTCCCACACTATACCTGCCCTTTCGCCGGCCGTGAACGAGCCCGAAGCGTGAGCGCGAGGGCATGTAGCACAGCCGCCCCGGCGGAGGTCGTTGCCATGGCTGTTGTTCGGGGACTGCCCGTGGCTGGACTGACAAGCCGGACGCGTCGGCCAGCACTGGAATTTCCTGGGCAGCTCGCCGACCCCGTGCAGCCCCAGGCGGTCCAGAGTCGGTGGAGACATAGGGTCGACGGCTTTGCGGACGCGGCGAATTGCGGCACCCGTTCGGCGATCCGCCGTCCGCACACAGGCGACGTCCTTGCCGACGCCGCAACGGCCATCGGCCCGGGCGCAGGAAGTAACGCAGGAAGTCCTGCTATAGTGTGAGATGCGGGTGCACTGCGTACGGCGAGTTTGCCGGGGTCTGGGGCTGGCAATACGGGGTGGCCGGCCTGCAGGCAATCCACTCCCATGCAAGTCGGCAGGTTTTGCATCCACTGGCGGCGGTCGGAGTCGAACCGACGACCTTGGGATTATGAAGCCCACGCTCTAACCAACTGAGCTACACCGCCAAGTACTAACCCTGAAACTACTTACAACAATCCTTCCGGACCCGAGATTTCGGGCTCGGCACCAGCAGCGACACCGGCCACGGCTTCGGGTGCCCCACCAGGCCCAGCAGATAGCGCATTCTACGCGAAAAGGACGCGGCGACAAGCCCGACTGGACGTATGACGCATTTCTGATGTTTCCGCTCGGCCATTCGACCTTGTGCGAAACGGGATTTGAGGGCGAGCTCATCGATGTTGCTGATCGCTTGCCCGCTGCTCGAATAGTCATAGGGCGCTGCCACGCGATCGGCTTTGCCCGCGCGTCACGTCACCAGCTGCACTCGTTCGGCTATTGGGAAGGGGATTGCGTCTGACTACTGCCCCGCCATTCCATCGCGACCAGGGTGACGTCATCGGCAAAACGTCGGCCTCCGGCCCAGGAGGCCAGCGCGTCTACCGCTCCGGCGACGATCTCGTCGATCGGCCGATTGCAGGCGGCCTGCAGGCAGGCATTCAGCCGCTCCTCGCCAAACCGCTCGCCATCGGCCGCGTTAGACTGCTCGACGATGCCGTCAGAATACAGGAAGACACGGTCGCCGGGCGCCAGTTGCACGAATGAGTCCTCGTACTGGCTGTCGGCCAGGAGCGCAATAGGAGGCCCGGCGGGCCTTGCCCTGGTCCTGGAGTTGCTTGGCGAACTCGACGATCAGAATGGCGTTCTTGGCCGCCAGTCCGATCAGCACCACCAGGCCGATCTGCGTGAAGATGTTGTTGTCCATCCGCATCAGCCAGACACCGGTGATCGCCACCAGCAGGCACATCGGCACGATCAGGATGATCGCCAGCGGCAAAGACCAGCTTTCGTACTGTGCGGACAGAACCAAGAAGACGAATATCGAGCCGAGGATGAATACGAAAATGGCGGTATTGCCCGCGAGCTTCTGCTGCAGTGCCAGTTCGGTCCACTCGAAGCCCATGCTGGCGGGCAGCTGCGCGGCAGCGATGTTGTCCATCATGGCAATGCCCTGGCCGGAACTGACGCCCGGCGCGGTGCCGCCGCTGACCTCGGCCGACGGGTACATGTTGTAATGGTTGACGATAGCCGGGCCGCTGACATCACGGACGGACAGCAGCGCGCTGAGCGGGACCATCTGGCCCGAGGCGTTCCGGACCTTGAGCCGGCCGATATCCTCCGGCGCCAGTCGGAATGTGGAGTCCGCCTGGACATTGACCTGCCAATTCCGGCCGAAACGCGTGAAATCGTTGACGTAGGCCGATCCGAGGAATGTCTGCAAGGTCTCAAAGGCGTCGTTCAGCGAGACGCCCAATGACTTGGCCTGGGTGCGATCGAGGTCCACGTAGAGCTGCGGCTGGTTGGCCCGGAAACTGGTGAACAGTCCAACGAGCCCCGCCTGGCTGTTTCCAGCCATCACGACGTTGTCGACGTTCTCCTGGAGCGCCGCCAGGCCCGCGTCCGCCCGGTCCTGGACCTGCATCTTGAAGCCGCCGGTGTTGCCCAGGCCATCGACAGGTGGAGCACCGAAGATGCTCACCACGGCGTCCTGCACGCGCAGGCACTCGGCCCGCAGCTTCCGGGCAATGGTGAAACTCGAGAGGTTCGGGTCGCCCTTGCGCTTCTCGAACGGCTCGAGGATGACGAACATGCCGCTGACGTTGGAGATGTTCGTGCTCATCAGGATCGAGTAGCCCGGCACGGAGATCGTGTGCTTCAACCCAGGCGTACTGGAGACGATATCGACCAGTCTGGCCGCTGGCTGGACGTTCTGCTGTTTGAGCGCACGAGTCACGTCGCCGGCGGCCATGTTCCGCGAGGCGAGTTTCTCCGGGTCCAGCCGGATGCGCATGCTGTAGTCGCGAGCACCAAGGAAGGCGACGTCCCCCACGCCCGGCAACCGAGCCAGGGCGTCCTTCACCTGCATGGTCGCGTAGTTGCTGAGGTAGAGCTGGTCATAGCGCCGGTCGAGCGAAACCAGGTTGACACACAGGAGAATGGCAGGCGACTTCTTCTTGGTCGTCACGCCCTGGCGCTTGACCTCCTCGGGGAGCTTGGCCTCGGCGATCGATACACGGTTTTGCGTCAGGACCTGCGCCATGTTCAGGTCCGTGCCGACGTTGAACGTCACGTCCAGGTACAACTGGCCGTCGTTGGTGGACTTGAAGAACATGTAGAGCATGTTCTCCACCCCGTTGACCTCCTGCAGGAAGCAACCGGAGGCACCCACGAAGCAAATCTACTGGCTGTCGTCACTTCCATGGCAGCAATGATGAACCGGCATGGCGTCTCCGTCTTGCCTGATTCCAACGCCCGCAGTCGTTGCAGGGTTTCACCAATTGGCCATGCATAAAATGAGGCGGCAGCAGGCCTGGGCCCTGGCGTCACAACAATCAGAACAGACTCAGGATGTCCGCACCTGCCGTAACTATGGGCACGAAATGCCGGAGTGTTCTCCGAGATTTCGGATAACACTTTGGCAGGCCTGAGTACCGGTTGACTCTCGCATGCCGGTGCAAGCAGTTCGGGTGCAGAGGCTTACTGCGGCCCGCGGACCGTCTGTCCTGCTTGGCACGCGGCTTGCATGCGTGTGAACAGCCGCGCTGGGTGCGGGCGGGCGAACCTGTCCGGACTCGCCCGGGACGTGACGAGCGACCTTCAGCGAGCATGGCTCGGCAAGCCGAACATACACCCGGCAGCGGCGATGCAACGTGCAGCAACCGCTCAGAGGAGAAGGGCAGATACAGTGGGCTTGGAACGACCAATTCATTCTTCGACCTCGCCGGGCCGGCCAGCTGGCAGGGCAGCCTGTCGGCTGATCCTCATCGCGCCACGAGCGACGTCGGCCTGGTTGCTCTTGGTTGGCAGCATCGCCGTCGGTCTTTGCGAGGGCGCCGCACCGGCAGCAGACGATCGGTCAGCCAGCCCGTGCAGACGGGCATCATGCCGATCGACGCGATGATCCCCGTCGGCCGCGGCCAGCAGGAGTTGATCATCGGCGACCGTTCCACGGGCAAGAGCACGATCTGCATCGACACCATCATCGAGATCTGCAGGCAGCCCGTGTAGAATCGGTTCCCGTGGAGGTGCAGGTGGCGCTGATCCTCACGGTGCAGGTCCGGCTGCTGGCCGTGATCCGTCTGGCTGGCTATGCGGGAATGCTGGGCCTGGCGGCGGCCGGCTGGTTGATTGGTGGGCCGGCCCCAGCCAGCCGCAAGACTCTGACGATCACGACAGCGATGCGGAACGTCGGCGTGGGCCTGGTCATCGTGACAGCCAGTTTGGGCGGTACACCGGCCGTGACCGCGGCAACGGCCTTTGGACTGTTTCAGACACTCCTTATGGCGCTGATTGCCCTGCGGTGGGGCAAGGCGGCCTTCGCGCGAGTCGCCGCTGCGAAACAGGCAGGGTAACCCAAGAACGAAAAGGAGCCTTTATGGCACGTGCAACGAAGACACAGATGCCGGCAACCACGGACGGCAGCCGAGCGCACGGCGCAGCCCGGCTGTCCAAGCAAGAACTTCGGCAGATGGACGCTTACTGGCGAGCCTGCAACTACCTGGCGGCCGGGATGATCTACCTGCGGGACAATCCGCTGCTGCGGGAGCCCCTCAAGCCCGAGCACATCAAGCGGCGCCTGCTCGGCCACTGGGGCGCCAGTCCGGGGCTGAGCTTTGTCTACATCCACCTGAACCGCCTGATCAACAAGTATGACCTCAATGCCATTTTCCTGGCGGGACCCGGCCACGGGGCGCCCGGTGTGTTGGCGCCGGTCTACCTGGAGGGCACCTACTCGGAGATCTACCCCAACAAGGGCGAGGACGAGCAGGGCATGTGCGAGTTCTTCAAGGAGTTCTCTTTTCCCGGCGGCATCGGCAGCCACTGCACGCCGGAGACGCCGGGTTCCATCCACGAGGGCGGGGAGTTGGGCTATAGCGTATCGCACGCCTTCGGGGCCGCCTTCGACAACCCGGACCTGGTGGTGGCGGTGGTCGTCGGCGACGGCGAAGCGGAGACCGGGCCACTGGCGACCGCGTGGCACTCCACCAAGTTCCTCAACCCGGTCCGCGACGGGGCGGTGCTGCCGGTCCTGCATCTCAACGGCTACAAGATCAACAACCCCACGATCCTGGCTCGCATCTCGCACGAGGAGTTGGAGGACCTCTTCAAGGGCTATGGGTGGAGACCCCACTTCGTTGAGGGTGACGAACCGGAGGCCATGCACCAGGAGATGGCCGCGGTCATGGAGAAGTGCGTGCTGGAAATCCGCCGCATCCAGGAGGAGGCACGCGCCAACGGCCAGCCGTTGCGGCCGCGTTGGCCCATGATCGTGCTGCGCAGTCCCAAGGGGTGGACCGGTCCGAAGGAAGTGGACGGCCACAAGGTCGAAGGCTTCTGGCGCTCGCACCAGGTGCCGCTGGCGGGGATGCACGACAATCCGGCCCAGCTGAAGCAGCTGGAGGACTGGCTGCGCAGCTACAGGCCGCAGGAGCTGTTCGATGAACAGGGCCGGCTGATGCCGGAACTCAAGGCGCTCGCCCCCAAAGGACAACGGCGCATGAGCGCCAACCCGCATGCCAATGGCGGCCTGCTCCGCAGGGCGCTGCGGATGCCCGACTTCCGCGACTACGCTGTTGCCGTGGACAAACTCGGGCAGACCACTGCGGAAAACACCCGTCCCCTGGGCCGCTTCCTGCGCGACATCATGAGCCGGAACATGAACAACTTCCGCGTCTTCAGCCCGGACGAGAACACATCCAACAAACTGGACGCGATCTACGAGGCGAGCAAGAAGCTCTGGATGGCCGACTTGCTGCCCGAAGATGCCGACGGCGGAGAACTCTCGCCGGACGGCCGGGTGCTGGAGATGCTGTCGGAACACACGCTGGAGGGTTGGCTGGAAGGGTACCTGCTGACCGGCCGGCACGGGTTCTTCTCGACCTACGAAGCCTTCGCACACGTGATCGACTCGATGTTCAACCAGCACGCCAAGTGGCTCGATATGTGCCGGAGCCTGCCATGGCGTGCGCCGGTCTCCTCGCTCAACCTGCTGATCACATCCACCGTCTGGCGGCAGGACCACAACGGCTTCACCCACCAGGACCCGGGCTTCCTGGACGTGGTGGTCAACAAGAGCCCGAGCATCTGCCGCATCTACCTGCCGCCGGATGCGAACACCCTGCTGTCGGTGGCTGACCACTGCCTGCGGAGCACCGGCTACATCAATGTCATCGTCAGCGACAAGCAGAAGCACCTGCAGTACATGACCATGGACGAGGCGATCAGCCACTGCACCAAGGGCGTGAGCATCTGGGCCAAGGCCAGCAACGACCAGGGGTCCGAGCCGGATCTCGTGATGGCCTGTGCCGGCGACATCCCCACCAAGGAGGCGCTGGCGGCGACGGTGCTGCTGCGCGGGGAGTTCCCGGACCTGAAGATCCGCTTTGTCAACGTGGTGGACCTGTTCAAGCTTACCCCGGCCAGCGAGCATCCGCACGGCCTGACGGACCGGGACTTCGACAGCCTGTTCACGGTGGACAAGCCGATCATCTTCAACTTCCACGGCTATCCGTGGCTGATCCATCGCTTGGCGTACCGGCGCACCAACCACAGGAACCTGCACGTGCGCGGCTACAAGGAAAAGGGCAACATCAACACACCGATGGACCTGGCCATCCGCAACGAGATCGACCGGTTCAGCCTGGCGATCGATGCGATCGACCGGGTACCTGGTCTGCAGAAGACCGGCGCCCACGCCAAGGAGAAGTTCCGCAACATGCAGATCGAGTGCCAGCGCTACGCGTACGAGCACGGCATCGACAAGCCCGAAGTCGACCAATGGAAGTGGCCGTACTGACATGAGCGACACGCTGCCCATCATCTATGTGGCCAGGCACGGCGAGACCGCGTGGAGCCTGACGGGCCAGTATACCGGGCGTACCGACCTGCCGCTGACCGAGCGAGGCGAGCGCAACGCGCGACGACTCGGGGAGCGACTGCAGGGGATGACGTTCGTGAAGGTGTACACCAGCCCGTTGCTCCGGGCGGTCCGCACGTGCCAACTGGCCGGCTTCGAGTCCGCCGCCGAAGTCGATCAGGATCTGCTGGAGTGGGACTATGGCCAGTACGAGGGGCGCCGCACGGCCGACATCCTCGCCGAGTGCCCGGGCTGGCAACTCTTCGTTGACGGTTGCCCTGGCGGCGAGTCCCCGGACCAGGTGGCGGCGCGGGCGGATCGAATCATCGACCACCTGCAGAGCAGGTGGTCGATGATTGGACGACCGCTGTTTACGAGAGAGTGAGAGAGTTCGGGGCGTTGCTCTCGGCGGGCGGGTGAGAACGTGTAGGTTCACCGCCGCGACGTGGTGGAGGGGGTTTGAAACAGAGAGCGCGGCCCGTAGGGGCGGGAACGCCGTAACCCTTTGCCAGCAATAGGATACGAAAACGCCCGGTGGCTTTGGCCATCGGGCGTTCGTGTTAACTGGATCAGCCGAATTGGTTCGGCTGGATGAATCAAGCTCCCCAAAAGCAACCCTTGTCGGAACTTTCGCGTGTCCCGTCCCGTCTGTCAAGCGATCCTTCCGAGCCTTGGCCGACCATGCAGGACGTGTGGTACGACCACCGCTTGCAGACCGTCATCGCGCGGAAGACCATGACCCTGCCGACGCCGGTCCGGCGGGGCGAATCTTCTTCTTGACAACAGCCGCCACTTCCCGATAATAGCAACCCGTGTCTCTCAATAGCGACGGGGCGCACGCAAGGAGCGGCAGATGACATCTGGTCCAGTTGAGGTGATGAGCATCGACGAGCT
>Ga0101944_10006487_pt1 | contig 12413 bp, 10 predicted proteins | sample DewCreD2012metaG_FD_75245 | JGI IMG/M metagenome (GOLD analysis project Ga0101944, IMG submission 75245) | Hot spring sediment bacterial and archeal communities from British Columbia, Canada, to study Microbial Dark Matter (Phase II) - Dewar... ... | reverse complement strand
GCTGCAGTCCGGGCTGCAGGCGGCCGGCAGTGGCCGCGGGGAGACCGGGCAGGTCAGGGAGGGCGGGTCGTCAAAGCACGCGGGCCTGAAGGTCGTGGGTGGAGGAGGCGATGACGCGGCAGCGGACCCGGGCGGCGGGAACAGCCACTTGACACCTGACCGGGGCGTGTCATAATGAAGCTGGAGTCGGGGGGGACCGGGGTGTTCAGGGGAGTCCGGCAATGCGTCATGAAACCAAGAGGAGGCCAAGATGACGCACGTCCGCACCGGCCTGATGGCCGCATTGTTCGTAGTCCTTACCCCCCCTGCTGGTAGCGCAAGGCACCAGCAACGCCTACTACTATGTCGCGGAGTACACCACCGAGGACGGGGATTCGGTCATCTGCAAGACTGAAGTCTACGGTGATTACGGCGTAAGCCCGGGTCTGGAGTTCAGAGAGGTAACACTCGATGAGCTTCACGCGATGGGCTACCTGACCGCGGCTGAGCGACTCGCCCTGACCCCGCCGACCGCTGACTCGACTGTTACGACATTCTCGGGCTTTGTTGCCCGGTCGTTTGTGAGCACCTGGACAGTCAATCGGCGGGACGTCGTGGAGAAATGGTACCTTGCCGGTTCGATTTCTAAGCGGCCAAGCCGCGGATATGTCTATCTGGATATGTCCTACAAGCAGTACAAGGACGGGCGGTTGGTGTCCATCGAAGACCCGCCGCCTTGGCACCATCCCAGGGCAGATTCGATTGTCCTTGACTGGCACGGCAAGTACAATGAGGGCACGACCAAATTCCACGTAGTGTCAGCAGAACACGCTTTCGAGTTTCCGCACCAACCGCCGTTTGTCAACACCGGGGCCGCAGTCGAGTGGTAGCGGCAATGGCGGAGAGGCGCATCCATCTGAGCTGTTGGGCGGTCGTCCTGTTTCTGGTTCTGTCTGGACCGGCGTCTTCCCAGGACACCGTCTGGACTAGGAGATTCGATTCGGGTAGGGATGACTACGGGTCGTACGGAGGAATTGACCCGGACAGCAACGTCATCGTCGCCGGGCCGACTTTCGACGACACCTCCGGCTGGCAAACCGACATCACGCTGGTCAAGTTCAGCCCGCAGGGAGACACGCTCTGGACACGCACCTACGACGGTGGAGCCCGCTACAGCTTCGGCTCGGCAGCGGTGGACGCCCGGGGCAACGTCGTGGTGGTCGGCCGCATCTCGCCGGCCAGCGCTGTCGTCAATAAGTACAACTCCTTCGGCAGTTTGCTCTGGACCCGTCAGCTCTACCTAGGCTGGCACACCCGCTTTTACGCAGTGACAACGGACGATTCCCTGAACATCTACGTCTCCGGCTGGTACACCACCCAGTCCCTCATCGACGAAGTCATCCTGGTGAAGTACTCGCCCGACGGCGATTCTTTGTGGATAAAGACCCTCGACTTCGGCGGCGACGACGAGGGTATTTCCATGCTGAGGATGACTCCGGATGGCAGCCACCTTGTCGGGACTGGCAACACCGGCGACGGGCGTCCGTGGACCCTCGACTTTCTGACAGTCAAGCTCACTCTGGGCGGCGACACGGTCTGGACCCGGCGTCTGGACGTGAAGGCCGAGGACTGGGGAACCGCCGTCGCCTGTGATACTGCCGGCAACATCTACGTTACCGGCGCTGCCTGGAGTCTGACCCTTCCCCCGGTCGTTCCCGACTCCTGCGTTACCTTCAAATACAGCCCGGACGGCGAGATGCTCTGGCTGAGAGTCTACGGTGAACCCGGGGCTGACTGGACCAATGGATACGGCATCACTGTGGACCCGGACGGCAATCCCCTGGTCTGTGCTCAGCCCTACGACACCTCTCTGCATACCGGGTTCATCCTGCTGATGAACTACAGCCCGTCAGGCGAGACCAACTGGACACGACGCTACCAGCCGGACATGTCCAGCGGCGCGAGCGACGTCTACTTCGTATCTCCGGAAATCGCATACGTGATTGGCGGTTGCTACAACGGCAACACCAATGATATCCTTGTGATGAAGCTCCGCTATGGCTCGGGCATCGAGGAGCCGGAGGAAGTCGGTTCACCGGGGCCGCGGGCGGAAGCCGTCGGCGCGACAGTGTTGCGTCGAGGCGAGACTCTGCGGCTTTCAGTGGAAGTGGCCGGGGACTATCGGGTGTCGTTCTGCGATGCTGCGGGCCGACGAGTCAGGCTGTTCCATAGCGGCCGGCTGGAGCCGGGCGAGCACGCTTTCAGTGTTGCCGGGGTTCCGGCCGGCATCTACTTCTGCCGGATTGAGTCGGGCCCAAGCCGCGTGAGCCGGAAGGTAGTGCTGGCGGGTAGGTAGTCCGCGGGCGGCGGGTCAAAGCACGCGGGCTTGAAGGTCGTGGGTAGAGGAGGCGATGACGCGGCAGCGGACAATGGAGCCGGGGGGAGCGGCGCGGCCCTGGAGACGGACGATGCCGTCAATCTCGGGGGCGTCCCAGCGGGTGCGGCCGGTTCCAGGGTAGTCGACAATGGCTTCGAGTTCGCAGCCGACAAGCCGGCGGAGGTTTGCCCGTGAGATGCGGGCCTGCTCGCGCATGATGCGGGCAAGGCGGGCGGCCCGGACTTGCGCCGGAACCGGATTCGGAAGGGTGGCAGCGGCGGTGCCGGGTTCGGAGGAGAAGGCGAAGCCGGAGAGGCGGTCGAACCGGGCCGAGCGGATGAAGTCGAGGAGCTCGCGGAACTCCGCGGCGGTTTCGCCGGGGAAGCCAGTCATGACCGTGGTGCGGATGTGCATGCCGGGAATGGCGCGGAGCTGTTCGAGGCAGAGTTCGATGTCGGCACGGGTGCAGCGGCGGTTCATGGCCGCAAGGATGCGGTCGGAGATGTGCTGGATGGGCAGGTCGAGGTAGCGGCATAGTTTCGGGTTCGAGGCGAGCTGGTCGATGACGTCTTCGCCGAGATGGGCGGGATGGGCGTACATCAGGCGAATCCACTCGATGCCGGGAATGCGGCCGAGGCGGTCGAGGAGCCGGGCGAGCGTCGTTTTGTCGCGGCGGTCGTTGCCGTAGGCGGTCGTGTCCTGAGCGATGAGGATGAGTTCTCTGACGCCGGTGTCGGCCAGGGTCCGGGCTTCGTTGACGAGGTCGGGAATCGGCCGGGAGTGGAGCGGGCCGCGGATGGAGGGGATGAGGCAGTAGGCGCAGCGGTTGTCGCAGCCGTCGGCGATTCGCAGGTAGGCGTAGTGGCCGGGCGTGGAGAGAAGGCGGGGAGTGTGCGAGTCCGGTAGTCGGCAGGGGCCGGGCTTCGAGTCGGGCGCGGCGAGCAGGCGGGGAAGCTCGAGCAGGCGGTCGCGCCCGATCCAGAGGTCGACGAGCGGGAACCGCCGGGCAAGGGCCGGACCGGAGTGCTGGACATGACAGCCGAAGACGACAACGCGGCGGCCGGGGTCGCGGCGTTTGAGGGCAAGGGCGCGGCGGATGGCGGCTTCGGATTCGCGTCGGGCCGATTCGAGGAAGGCGCAGGTGGTGACAACGATGATGTCGGCCTGCGTCGGGTCGGCACATGGGAGAAGGCCGGCGCGGGCGGTGGTGCCGAGGATGTGTTCGGCGTCAACCCGGTTCTTGGGGCAGCCGAGGAGCAGGACCGAGCAGCGCAGTCGCGGATTCGGAGAGCCTGGGGTTTGCGATGGGCAGTGAGTCTGCACCCGGATTCCTGAAACCTCGCTTTCTCTGCGCCTGCTCTAGACCTGCATCATCTTGCCAGTGGCTTCGGCGATGACGCGGGAGTCGGAGTCGAGCAACCGGCCGGAGCAGAGAAGCAGGCGGCCGCGGTCGGCGACGACGCGACCTTCGCCGTGGAAGGGCTGGCCGACCTGGAGCGGCCGGCGGAAGCGAACGGTGAGTTCGGCGGTGACGGTGGAGCGGCCGGCGGCAGTGCAGGCCCAGACCATAAGTTCGTCGAGCACGGTCGAGACCAGACCGCCGTGAACTATGTTCTGCCAGCCTTGGAAGTGTTCAGGGAAGGAGTAGTCGACCTCGACACCGGTTGCCGACTTGCGGATGTCGAGCTGCAGCCCGTGGCGGTTAAGTTTGCCGCAGGCGAAGCAGGCGTTGACGTCCTTAAACAAGGCGGGTTACTGGAACTCGACCTGAGTTCCGGGCGGAGGGGTGAAGCGGAAGGTTTTGGCCGGGATGGTTGGGTTCCAGCGCTGGTTGAGCAGGCTGAACCGGTAGCGGGCGCCCCAGTCGTCGGAGAAGGAGAAGCCGATGATGCGCGTTGCTCTGGGGTCGAGTTCGAGCCGGAGGTCGGCAAGCCCGGTCGGGTCTGCGGTCGAGACCTCGAGGAGCCAATTGCCGGAAGGTTCACGGCGGGCGCGGACGGTAGCGGTGGTGTCGAGAATCGGAGCCATGAAGGCGAGCAGGGGAATCGAGCCGCCGGCAGGTTGACGGACCGCGCGCTTTTCGGCCGGGAAGTGGAACCAGACAAAAGAGTCGGAACAGACTATGAGCTGCTTTTCCGGGCTGGTGACTTCGAGACGGTACGAACCGGGCATGCGGATGGCAAACCGGCCGCTGAAGCGGATGACGGTGCCGTCGGCGCCGGTGAAGATCGATTCGGTGAAGTCGCCACTGAGGGTTTTGAGCGCGAGGTAGCGGCTGCGCAGCCGCGGCCAGATTGAGTCCGGTTGGGCAAGGCCGGACGCAAGCAGGAGAACCAGCGGCAGAATGAGTCGCACCAAGCCAGCATATTCGGCACGGCGTCGAATGTCAATGCCGAAGGCGGACAGGCGTCCCGGGCCGGCTTGACGTCGGGACTCGACTTGCGTCCGGTTGACGCTATAATGACGTCCGTAGCCATGCATATACTGTCCGTCCGTGTGAGTCAGGCCGCGCGGCAGGTGGACGCCGACCTGCTGGCTGCGGCCCGGCATTACCCGGCGCGGCTGCCGAAGACGCATCTGGCGCGGCTTACGGGCAGCGGTTCCGGTTCGCGAAAGGCCGATAGTGTCCGGGCAGTGTCGCCGGAACAGTTGCGGCAGCTTTCGCCGCTGGCCCGGGCGCTCGAGGTCAATCGTGCCCATGCCGAAGCGCTGCTGGCGTTGGTTAAGGCCGGCGAGTCGCAACCGGGCGGGGAGGAGACAACCCGCCTGACCGAGCGGGCGCTGGGCATTCTGCCGACCGAAGAAGGCGAACGGCTGGTGGAGGTCGCTTCCTGCGCCGAGATCGAGCCGCATTACATGACTTCGACGCCGGAGCGGTTTGCGGCCGGGATGAACGAAGTCGAGCGGACGATGGGGCAGGCGACGGCGCTGGCCTACAGCTTTCTGCTGCTGGCCGGTCTGCGGTCGCGGGCCGACCTGATGAAGTACGGGATGCGACTGGAACAGGTGTTCACCGCGGTCACGAACCGGCCCGGAGTCCGCACACTTCTGGCGGGGACGGACGCGACCGGGTTGCGCAGCCTCAAGCGCGAGAGCCGGATGAAGCTGCTGGCCGCGGTGCGCGACGCGCTTTGGCAGGAGAAGCCGGACCGGCCCGGCATCGCGTTTCTCTTGACTCAGGTCGTCGACGGTTACGTGGGTCGGCGACCCGGCCCTGCCGGCGATTCGCTGGGGCTGGCGGTGCTGGATGCGATCGTGTTGGCGAAGCTGGGGCTGGCGGTGCGCTTTCTCCACCGTCAGGGGCATATTTATCTGGAAGTCGTGTACTCGCCGCAGGCCGTGGAACACTGGGACCCGCTCGACCGCAGTGCGAAGGTGCCGGTGCCGAGCACACACCGGTTGACAATGGTCGAGCTGGCGGCGCAGGGATACCTGCGGATGGCGCGCGGTTACGCCGTTCGCAGGAACTACGCTAACGGCGAGCGCGTGGCGGACTGGGTAATCGAGATGGGGCCGGGAAACGCCGATGCGCACGCGGTCAGAGCCGAGTGCCTTCTGGGCAGCGGGAATCCGAACGAGGCGATTGCGGCCTGCACGCGGGCACTGGAAATCGACCACCGGCTGTCCGACGCTCACATGGTGCAAGGTAACGCGCTCGGAGCGCTGGGGCGCTGGTCGGAGGCGATAGAGTGTTATCGAAAGGCAATCCGCTACCGGGTCGGCTATGCCGAAGCCTACAACAATCTGGGTCTGGCGCTGGCGCGGAACGGCGAGCCGGAGCGGGCGCTGGGCGCGTTCAACGAGGCGGTGAGGGTGCGGCCGGACTACGCCGAGGCCTACTACAATATCGGTAACCTGCACATGGAGCAGGGTCGGCACGACCAGGCGATCGAGGCTTACAAACAGGCGGTGGCGCTGGCGCCGGGTTTTGCTGCGGCACACTACAATCTGGGGCAGGCGTATTATGCCCGTAAAGACCTGACGCGGGCGCTGGCAGCGTACGAGGCAGCGGTGAGCGCCAACCCGAAGCATGCCGGGGCCTGGCATAACATGGGCATCGTCTACCGGGACATGGGCGAGCAGGAGCGGGCGGTCGAAGCGATTGAAAAGGCGGTGCAGCTCAATCCGATGCTCTTGCGCTAGCGCGGGTGAACCTCAGCTTGACCCCGGCGGCAGAGCGAGTATCATCAATAGTCCGATACCAGCTGGCCGGGTCAGCCGACCAGCGGGTAACCGATTGAGAAAACCAAAGGAGGAACGGTAATGCGCAGTCTGATGTTGCTGGGTCTGACGCTGTGCGTCGGCTTGGCGCTGGCCACGGAGCAGTGGATTCAGCCCAATGCCGCACGGCAGTACGTGATTCCCGACCCGCAGCCGGGTGTGTTCGAGAATGCGCCGCAGCTCTGGATGCCGGCGGTGGATACGATGAAGTACGACGACAACGTGCCGGCGAGCGCATGGGCCTGGAATTCGAGAGGTTCGGGCTGGGGCATGAAGTTCATCGCCCCATCGAGCAACGTGACACTGACCGGTGCGCTGGTCCACTTCTATTCCGGCTGGCCGGTTCCGGGCGGCACGCGTGCGATGGTCAAGGTCTTTGCCGACGACGGGCCGGGCGGTTCACCGGGCACGGAAATCTGGCATTCCGACACGCTGACGATTACCCGCGGTCAGTGGAACTGGGTGCCCGTGAATCAGTCGATTGTCGGGTCGAATTTCTACGTTTTCTACGTACAGGTTGACACCTACCCGAACTGCCCGGGCCTGTCGATCGACGCTCAGAACAACGCGCCGTCGGGGCGGAAGTGGTCCTATTCCGGAACGAGCTTCTCGCCGGATGGAACCAGAGGCGACTGGCTGATTCGGGCGGTGATTGACTGGACTCCGCAGGCGACCAATGCGGCCACGCTCTTTTTTGCCTCGAACATGCCCCGCGACACCGTCCCGGGTATCAATTTCCAGATTCGCGCGACGATCAAGAATTTCGGCACAAATCAGCTGCCGAGCGGGACGCCGGTGCGGCTCAAGATAACCGGGCCGCAGAGTTATGTTTATCAGGATACGATGAACACGACGGCGAACCTGCAGCGAGGTCAGACACAGCAGATGAACTTCTCGCCGGCCTGGGCGATTCCGAACCTGCCCGGTGCCTATCGCGTAACGGTCTGGACCGAGGCCGCGGGCGAGGAGTGGCCGGCCGACGATACTATCTTCTACGACCTGTCGGTGGCACGCTGGATTGAGTACTCCAACTGGAACTACCTGCGTTATCTGACCTGGGCCGGTCCGGAGCGAGCGACGAAGTTCAACCCGGCCGACTTCAGCCTGCAGTATCCGGTGGGAATATCGCGGGTCAGGGCGCAGTTCTATCTGCACCCGTCGTATCCGTGGCCGGATTCGTCGTTCAAGTTCAAGATCTATGCCGGCGACGGCACGACACTTCTGTATGAGAGCGCCGAGCTCGAGGCGCCGGCCGGCACGCCGGGAACGCCCAAGGCCTACGACCTCGACTCGATGCTCATCTTCCCGTCAGGCGAGTTCTACGTCGCGGTCGCTCCGGTTCACTCTGGCGGGCATCCTTCGACCTGCGCCGACGACACGTCGAACGGCAAGAGTTACTTCGGGTCACCGGGCAGCTGGGTACCGTGGACTACCGGCGAGTTTTTCATCTCGGCGGCAGCTCAGGGCGGCGTGGGCGTCGAGGAGGGCTACGACCCGAATCTGCGCTCGCCCAGCCTGACGTTGAGCCAGTATCCGAATCCGGCGCCGGAAAAGGCAATCATCCGGTGGCAGGTGCCGGTGGCGCAGCGCGTGAACCTGAACCTCTACGACGCGACCGGTCGGCTGGTTCGCAATCTCTACTCGACCGAGAACGGCCGGGCCGGCAGGTTGACGCTGGACACGAAGACGCTGAGTGCCGGTTTCTACTTCGTCAGGGTGGAAACGGCATCGGGTTCGGCGACGCACAAGCTGGTCATCCAGTAGTCCGAGACTGCTGATTGGCGCGGGGCAGGCTAGTCCTGCCCCGCGTTGTTTTCGTCGGCTTCGGTTTCGAGCCGGTGCAGCTCGGCGTCGGACAAGCCGAAGTAGTGGCCGATTTCGTGAATGACGACGCGACGGACGAGGGCGCGGATTTTTTCTTCGCTGCGGGCGTAGCGCTCGATCGGGCGCTGGAATATCAGCACCCGGTCGGGCAAGACGTTGCCGTACCAGGGGCCGCGGCGGCCGTAGGGTATGCCGTGGTAGAGGCCAAGCAGGTTCCAGGGGCGCCGGCCGACCGATTGGGCGAGTTCGGGCGGGGCGAGGGGCATGACTTCGACGGCGACGTTGGCGAGGCGTTCGCGGAAGAAGGCGGGCAGGTTGTCAATGACTTCGGCGACGAGCTGGACAAAGGCCGCGCGTTCCAATTCTCAGGCGCGCGGGCCGAAGAGCGCGGTGCCGACGCGGATGATTGTCGCGCCTTCCTCGATTCCGACTTCGAAGTCGGAGGTCATGCCCATCGAGAGCCGGGGCAGCGGAATCGAGAGCTTCTGCCGGGTTTCCTCGGCGAGGCGGGCCAGCAGCCGGAAGCAGGGGCGCGACGCCTCGGGGTCTTCGATTGCGAGTCCGGGGCCGATTGTCATCAGGCCTTCCAGCCGCAGATGGGGTAGACGAAGGACGGCCGCGCAGAGCGGCGCAAGGTCGGCGGTCTGGACGCCGTGTTTCGACGCTTCGCCGGAGGTGTTTACTTCAATGAGGACCGGGACGACCCTGGCCATTTGCGCGGCGCGGCGTTCGATTTCTTCGGCCAGTCGGAGCGAGTCGAGGCTCTGGATTGCGTCGAACAGCTCCAGCGCCTTTTTTACCTTGTTTGTCTGCAGCGAACCGACGAGATGCCAGCGACAGGTGAGGTTGACCAGCGGTTTCTTGGCCGCAGCTTCCTGAATCCGGTTCTCGCCGATGTCGGTGATTCCGGCCCGAATCGCGGCCGTGACCGTCTCGGCCGGATGGGTTTTAGTCACGGCCACGAGCGTAACCGAGTCGGGTTCGCGTCCGGCTCGGGCGCAGGCGGCAGTGATGCGTTCTTTGAGCGCGGCGAGGCGCAGGCTCAGGTCCACGACGGGATTATAGGAGGGGGCCGGCACGGGTCAAGTTGCCGGGGTGCGTTTCCGACCGTAGACTGCGAAGGGGACAGCCCCGGGGCAGTCCCCGGCCGTGGAGTCTCGGCGCGGCCGGGCGAGCGAACCGGTTGTGGGGTCGGAGGTTGGACGCGGTTGAATCGGCATGACCGAGGTCGGGCGTTAGTGAACCGCGGCAGAGCTGCTCTAATAAGGGGAGAGGACGCGAAGTCGACTTGACACGCGCTGCGCCGAGGTCTACAATCTTGACAAGGAGGCGCGATGCGCGTATTACCGGGCCTGCTTGTGGTTTTGATTTCGGCAGTGTCCGGCCAGTGGCTGGAGAGGGAGATATTGCTTCCGGACTCGCTTTCCGGAATCAGCCGGCCTGCGGACATCCTATTCAGCCCGGCGAGCAATACGGTGCTGGTCAGCGGCGAAGGGTCGGGCTGCATGCTTGTCTTCGATGCGACGACGGGCGGCCGGGTAGCCAGGATTCCGCTGCCGGGTGAGGCCGAGGTAATGTGTCTGGCTGCGCCGGCGGGGAAGGTCTATGCGGCGATTCCCGGAGCCGGTGCGGTCGCGGTGATAGACGTGATGCAGAATCGGCTTGTGGCGACCGTGGCCGTGGCCGAGCCCGTCGATATTGCCTACAACCCGGCCATGAACCGGGTCTACTGTTCGAACGACGATTATCCGGCGGCCAACGTTGCGGTGATTGACTGCGGCGCCGATACGCTGATTACTGGAATCGGGCTGGGCGGGTCGGTGGCGAACCTCTGCTACAATCCGACCGGCAACAAGCTCTACTGCATGATGCCCGACTCCGAGTTCGTGGCGGTCATCAACTGCGACTCAGACAGTGTGATGCGGAGCATCTACTCAGGAGTGGGTCCGTACGACATGCTGCTGAACCCGACCAACAATCATCTGTACATATCCGAGGTCCATGACGAGGACGTCACGGTCATTGATGCCGGACCGGATGTGGTGATTCGCTGGATGCCGTCTGGAGACGACCCGGTCGCGGTCTGTTTGGCTTCGCGGCACAACAAGCTCTATGTAGCCGATGCAGGAACGAACAATCTCTATGTGTACAACTGCAACACCGATTCGTTTCTCCGCTGGTTCAGCATCGGCGGCCCGTCGAACGACGTTGTCTACGATTCGCTTAACGACCTGGTCTGGGCGGCCGTGCCCGACTCCAACCTGCTGGTGGCGGTCGACGCAGGCGCCGATACCGTCGTGCACCGGGTGCCGGTCGGCGTCGGGCCGACGACGCTCGAATACTGTCTTCCGTCCAATCGGGTGGTCAGCGGTAATGCCGGCGGCAGCGTCACGGTCGTTGATGCCGGGACCGGGCAGGCCGAGACAACGCACGTGCTGTGGTGGAGCCCGGTCGTCGTAGCCGCCTGCGACCCGCACGGCCGGCTCTATGTCGCCGGCGGCGAGGGCGACAGGTTCCTGGCCGTGCTGGATGTCTTCGACTTTGAGCTGGAGCGCTGGCTTGCTGTCGGCGGTGGAACCGACCTGGTGTTCTACAACGGTCCGACCGACAGACTCTACTGCGCCAACAACGACCGGAACGACCCCAACATCTACGTGGTCCACTGCGCCAGCGGAAGCGTGGTGCCGGTCCGCGCCGGGATCAGGATTACAGACTTCAGCTACAACCAGCCGGGCAACAAGGTCTACTGTGCAAGCGGCGACGAGCTGGACCGTATCATCACCGTGCTCGACGCCGGAACGGACAGTATACTGGGCCGCATCGCGGTGGGGCAGACGGTCCGGGGACTTGCTTTCAGCCCGGTGCACAATCGGCTGTACGCGGTGTCGGACTTCGAGGCGACGGTGGTTGTGATTGACGGCAACACCGACAGCGTCATCGGCCGGGTTCGCGTCGACGGCGAGCCGATGAAGCTGGTGTACGTGCCGGGGCGGGACTGGGTCTGCTCGGCCAACGGCTACTCGGGGTCGTCGGTCACGGTCATCGAATGCGCGACTGATTCCGTGCTGGCGAACATCCCGGTCTCTTCCTGGCCTGAGGACCTGATGTACAACCCGGTCAGCGACAGGCTCTACACGGCCGACACCTATGCCAACACCATCACGGTCATCGAATGCGCGACTCTGCGCGTGGTCGCATCCGTGCCGGTCGGGGGCTATCCGAGTGAACTTCAGCTCGATTCGGTCGCGAACAAGGTCTACTGCACGGGCGACTTCGGTCGCAGTGTGACCGTGATCGATGGCCGCACGAATGACATCGTCACGACGGTGGATGTCCGGCCCGGCACGCGGGCGCTGGAGTGGAGTTACGCGGCGCGCCGGCTCTTCGTCACTCACCCGGACTACTCGCTTCTCTCGGTCGTCACCGATACGGCCCACGTCGGCCTTATCGGCGCGCCGGTCGTGGCGGAAAGGCGGCGGCCGCTGCCGACAATCGTGCGCGGTATCATCAATATCCAATTGCCGACCTCCGGTTGCCAGTCGGCGGCGGTCCTATTGGACGCGGCGGGGCGGAATGTGATGGAGCTGCGGCCGGGTGCGAATGACTTGCGGGGTTTGAGTCCGGGTGTATATTTTGTGCGGAGTGTGACCGACGCAAAGAACGAAGGTGCAGTTGCAGCCAAGGTTGTGTTGACCAGATAGAAAGGACGAGGCATGTCTAGCGGAGTGTTGCTGTTGCTGGCGCTGGCGGCGATGCCGCACGAGCTCTTCAGGATGACGGTCAGCGGGCCGGAAGAAGAGGTTGCAGGTCGCAGTCTGATTCAGGCGACCGGAGTCGCCGCGCCCGAAATGCAGTCTTTCGACCTGCCGATAATGCCGGGCTGGCCGAAGCAGGTGAGTTCGAATTCGACGTTCGGCCCTGCCCGTGGCGTTGCGCTGGCTGACTTCGACGGCGACGGGAAGCTCGAGGTGATAATGCCTTCAACCGCTGGGCAGGTCTACGTCTGGCGCTA
>Ga0101944_10006486_pt1 | contig 12413 bp, 10 predicted proteins | sample DewCreD2012metaG_FD_75245 | JGI IMG/M metagenome (GOLD analysis project Ga0101944, IMG submission 75245) | Hot spring sediment bacterial and archeal communities from British Columbia, Canada, to study Microbial Dark Matter (Phase II) - Dewar... ... | reverse complement strand
CTGAGCGAATCGGCCATTGGCAATCGGTTTCTGTGGCAGGGCCGGGAGTACTCCTGGCGCACACACCTCGCCAACCCCGGCGCGGGACTCTACTACTTCCGCGCCCGCTGGTATGACCCCGTCACAGGCAGATGGCTGTCAAAGGACCCAGCGGGAATATCCTTTGGGCTGAATCAGTACGAAGCCTTTGCGAACAACCCCGTCAACGTCCGCGACCCCCTCGGACTATGTGGAGAGAAGACAAAATCATTTGGTCTTCTCGGTGGTCATGTTGCCGCGGTCATTGGAGTCCTTGCTGATATCTCACTGGTTTGGGATACGGAAGGGAATGTTGGAATCAAACTGACCGGCGGCGTTGGCACAGGCGTAGACGTTGGCGTCAACCCTCTGAAAGGCGTCGTCAACACCATCACGCAAACACTCACAAGCAAAGGCAGTTCGTTCGGATGGACCGAAGGAACGATTTACGACCAAATCGGCTTCGGTTCGGAGGGTCACGTTGGCATCATTGGCGGAATCTCGTTTGATCCTTCGGCCTCCGGCGACAAGACCATTACCGGGGCCGAATTTGGAAACATTGGAGGAGGCGTTTACGGAACGGGAACCATCGTCATTCCGATTTGGAATCCAGCATGGAAGCGTGAAGGTTCTCCAGATCCAGAACGTCTTCGGAGTCTGCCTGCCTATGGATGGCGTCCGTACTGACGAGAAAGAGGTCTTCATGGAGAATCGAGAAAACAAACTCAACGCTTTGTCCAAGGTGTTCTATGTCGTGGGTTTACTGTGTATTCCCGCATCGTTTGTTGCTCCTTGGGCGATCATGCATAGCATCAAGATCGAGCCGCCACCATTTCCCGTCCCGGCAATCCTTACCGGGCTCGCCGTGTTGACTCTGGTGGCCAGCCTAGCAATGTCGGCATGTGTACTTCTTGCCGCTCGATTCATTACGCAACGGCAGCGACGCATTTTCTGCATCGTGGTATCGGGCTTTCTTTGTCTTTCCGTCCCTATTGGAACCGGGATCGGCATTTGGGCGCTTATTCTGCTGAACGATCCTGCGATCAAAGAGATGTTCGCCTCAGCCTCTCCGCTCCGCCGCTAACGCGGCTCCGCTCGTTGTTCCTGCGTGCGGTGCGTATGACGCTACGCCTTGACACGCCGGTTGCTTCACTACGTGGGCAACCGGCGCGCCAAGGCTCCGCTGACAAGGAGCGCCACCGGTAAGCGTTTCCATGAATCCGACGCTGTTGACCGGCGGCGCCTCATGTTTACTTGTCGCCTTCGCGGTATGTCCCGGAAGCTGCTGAAAGAGAAGGCCAGCTTCCGGTCCAACCGCTACGGCTCTCGGTCGCGTAGCTCCCTCGATGCGGTGTGCGGCCGGGGACGGCCGCACCTCGACGGCCTACGGCCTCTATGCGCGGCGGGCGGCGGCGGCGAACGCTGTTTCCCCCCTCAGTTTTCCCCCTTTGGAAACCCCCTTTCCTGATCCCCCCTTTCAAAAGGAATCCACCAAAGGGGGAAAACCGCGGGGGGCACCAGCGCGGCGGCCTTTATGGCGCGGACGGCGGCATGGAGCCTCTTGATCTCCATGCCTTTCACGCCCCTCGACAAGCTCGGGGCTTGCCGTCCGCGCGCCGCCGCCCTACGGGTTGCCGCCGCCACTCCGCCGCTCAGCCCCCTTTGCGCCTTCCGCCCCCAGGGGCGGGGCGCGTTGGTCAGGCCGCCACCGGCTCAGCCCGTTCAGGGCTTCGGCACGGTGTCGGCCTTCCGTGGTGTCGCCTTCGGCGACTTGACGGCGTCAGTCAAACGCGGCTTGTTGTCCTCACAAGTTGCGGGAACAATCCGCGTTTCACTATCGCCGATGTGAACGCGGCCGCGTGTCGCTGCAAGGCCATCGCCACGCCGCCGCGAAGACCCGCCTTCGCGAAGACGCTTCGGCGGGCAGGCGGGCTCCGCTTCGGCAAGCACCGCGCCGGCAAAGCCAGTACAGTTCCCAGCGCTGGATGTTGGGGAGGCGAGTGAGCCCCCAGGCGAGCTCGACTCGCCTCCCCAACTCCAGGGCTGGGGGCCGCCGAAGTCTCGATCCGGGGGGATGTCCGGTATCGGCCCGGATCGAGATCGCGCCTTGTAGGGCCTCTGAGAGGGCCGTTCACAAAGCGAGCCGCCGGGACTGGCGTCCGGACGGCAAAAAGGGTGAAGCTCCCCCGTCACGAGCCATATGTCGCTGAGACGACATTGGCATATTCATCGAGTGAACAAAGCGGTCTGTCCCGTAAGACAGCCGCACAACGAAAGGAGCTTCACCCGTGACAAAGCGAACCATCTACGCCGCACAGAGTCAAGACCTGCTCACGCTCTTCGAGGGGGCAGGTCATCCCAGCAAGGTCATGTGCGTGGCCCTCGACTACGCCAAAGCCACCCACACGGCGCTGTTGTGCAACGGCGGCGGCGAGTACCTGCGCAAGCCGTTCCCGGTGTGGAACTCCGCCGAAGGTATCGAGTTCCTTCTTGAGCGCGTCCAGGCAGGCTGCAAGAAGCACGGCATCAACCCCCGGCACGTCTTCTTCGGCGGCGAGGACGCGCCCAGCTACGCGCTGAACTTTATCCATGCGTTGCGGTCCCGTGGCTGGCTCGTGGCCGCCGTGAACGCCTTCGACGCCAAGAAGCAGCGCGAAAACATGCAGGCCAGTTCGGACATTCTCGACCTGCTGGGGATCGCCAAGACGCTGCTGAACCGTCGGGGCAATACCAGTCCGGCGCAGACCGGCATCTACCGCAACCTGCGCAACCTGGTGCGGCATCGCCGTCGCCTGGTCCACATGCGCACGGAGGTGTCCAACCGCATGCACGCGCTTGTCGATCAACTCTTCCCCGGCTTCCTCGACGAGAAAAAGAGCGGCCTCGTCGCCTTCAGTGGCGGCAGCCTCTGGCTGATGGAGGACCGCTTCAGCGCTCGCCAGATAGCGCGGCGGCGCACCGATGGGCTGGTGGCCGGCCTCCAGCGCTACGGCGTTCCCCACGCCGACCAGGCCGTCGCCAAACTCAAAGGGCTGGCCGATCAGGCGCTCGGCCCAGCCAGCGAATACATCGACACGCTGCAAATGTCCCTGGGGCAGCAGGTCGCGCTGTACCGCTGCCTCTCGCAGAACGCCGACCAGTCCGAACATGAGATGGCTGTGTTGCTGGCCCAGACCCCCGGCGCGTTGCTGACCACGGTGCGTAGCATCGCCGTGGTGCTCGCCGCCGGTGTCGTGGCCGAACTCGGCGATCCGCACGCGCAACGGCCCGTCAACAACCTGTGCTCCTACGCCGGCATCGTCCCCCGCACGAAACAGACCGGCGGCCCGGAGCAGGACGCCAAGACCGGTCACGTCGGCAAACGCGCCAACCGCATCCTGAAGGACTACGTCGTGCAGTCCGGCACGCTGATCGGCCGCCAGGGGCCGCCGGAACTGATGGCCGACCACCACCGCAGGCAGAGCGCCGGACAACACGCCGACTTCGGGATCGCGCGCCGGTATCTGCGCCTGGGCATGCATCTGATGCGCACCGGCGGAATCTACCTGCCGCCGGAACTGCGCTCGGATGCGGCCACCCCGGAGCAGCGCGCCGCCTACTACCTGCAACTCTGGCCCCGGCTCACGGCAAAGTGGCGACGGGTCAAAGCTCTCGATGCCGCCTTCGCCCCCGGCAATCCGCTGGGGCAGTGGCGCAACATGGTGGAGAAACTCTATGGCATAAAGCTGCCGTTGACGCCCACAACCGGCAATGGCGGCGACGCGGAAAACGGTTGAGTCTCGGATGCACGTCGGGCGGAAAGGATGGCTTTAGCGAAGCTGCCGCGGTGAACCGGACCTCGTGTGCGGACCTCACTGACGGCTGGTGACAGAATGTCCACCTCATCCGCCCGGCTCTTTTACTGCTCCAAGGCCCTTTGATCCCGTTGACCGGGACACGTGACCGGACCTGACGGAGATCTCGTATCGCTAGCTTGCGGAGGCCGGGCTCGCGCCCTTCGAGGCGCAAGGATGAGGCATGCTACCTTCTGCGCCCGCCGCGCTCCTGCGACCAACCCATCGTTGTCACCGCCGTTGGCTTCGTCAAATCCGCACAGCCGGAAACCGTCGGACTACGCCCAAAAACAGTCCGAAGAAAAGCGTTGCCAAAAACTCTGGCCCTCTGTCTCGGCGAGCCTCGCGGCAAACCCGCGGCAAAACAAGCGGCAAGCTTGCCGCCCCGCAGCCGCTCGGCCTTGCCGGGGACGGCTGCGGCCTACTGACCCACCGCTCGGACTGCATCTGCCGCTGAGTGGGCGAAGCGGTCTCCGCGAGCCTCGCGGCAAACCCGCGGCAAAACAAGCCGCCCAGCTTGCGGCCCCCCAGCCGCTCGGCCTTGCCGGGGACGGCTGCGGCCTACTGGAAGGCTGCGGCCTACTGACCCACCGCTCGGACTGCATCTGCCGCCGAGTAGGCGAAGCCGTCTCGGCGAGCCTTGGCGGCAAACCTGCGGCAAAACAAGCGGCCAGCTTGCCGCCCCGCAGCCGCTCGGCCTTGCCGGGGACGGCTGCAGCCTACTGGAAGGCTGCGGCCTACTGACCCACCGCTCGGACTGCATCTGCCGCTGAGTGGGCGAAGCGGTCTCCGCGGGGGCGCGAGAAGGGGACAGACCTTTCCCGCCTTGTTGGGGCGGTTGCGGCTCGCGGCGGCTTGCATCGGAAATGGAGGGCGGCCGGCCCCGGCCGCCAGCGGGGGGACGACGGCGCTCGGGGCCGAGCGCCCTCCACCCCTGCGCCCAGCGGTTTATGCCGGAAATGGCCGCCGGCGGCTGGACTTGGGCGCCAGCTTTTTGGACTGCGCCAGTCCTCTGGCGCTTTGGTATTGGAGACGGCCAGCGCAAAGCGGCAGAAGACTGCCGCAGTCCAAGGCGCTGCGCGCGGTTTCGGCATGGAAAAAGTCGTGAGAAGGTAGCGTGAGAGGAGAAGAAGACGCGAGAAGGGGACAGACCTTTCGCGCCTTCAATGCGGCCGGGATGATCACCGGCGCGGTGTTGCACAGCGGGGAGCGTTTGCGGTATAGCTATGACGAACTGGACCGGCTGACCGGCGAGCAGGCGCTCGGGGCCGGCGGGGAAACGATCCGGCAGACGGCATACGGGTACGACGCGGTGGGCAACCGGACGAACAAGACGGCGGGCGGCGCGGCCGTGAGCTACACCTATCCGGGCGGCACGAACGGGAACCGGCTCACACGCTGGACGGCGGTGTGGACCGGCGGCGTGCAGGGCGCGGTGGACGTGCGGGGCTGGTCCTCGGAAAGCATCGGCACGAACGTGTGGCTGGGTCGGCTCTGCGTGAGCAACCAGGTGGCGCAGACGCCGGCGGTTGCCGGCACGAACTACTGGCGCTACGAGACCACGGTGGGCAGCGGGACGCAGCAGGTGGTGGCGGCGATCGGGGACGCGGCGGGCAACGTGGGGTATGCCACCAATACGGCGATTCTGAGCGTGGCGACCAACGCCGTGTACGGGTATAACGTCGCGGGCTGCGTGACGAGCCTGACGTTCAGCGGCACGCAGGGGCTGAGCAACCGGGTGTGGCTGGCGTGGGATCAGCGGTACCGGATTAGTTCGATCACGACCAACGGCGTCGCGGCGGAGAGCTACCAGTACGACGCGCTGGGCCGGCGCACGCGCATTCTGAACTCCGGCGAGACGAACTACCTGGTTTACGACGGCGTTCACGTGATTGCGGACGTGGACGCCGCGGGCCGGCTGCGGCGCTCCTACTGCTATGGGCCGGGCGTGGACAACCTGTTAGCGATTACGGTGTACACGAATTCTGGAGGGACGACCTCCGTGTCGTCCGTGTTTTACGCGCTCACGGACATTCAGGGCACGGTCCACGCGTTGGCGGACACCAACGGAGTGGTTGTAGAGAGCTACCGCTACGATGCCTGGGGCCGCGTGCTGGGCGTCTACGACGCGGCGAACCGTCCGCTGAGCGAATCGGCCATTGGCAATCGGTTTCTGTGGCAGGGCCGGGAGTACTCCTGGCGCACACACCTCGCCAACCCCGGCGCGGGACTCTACTACTTCCGCGCCCGCTGGTATGACCCCGCTACCGGACGGTGGCTCTCCAACGACCCCATCGGGATCAGCGGCGGACTGAACCAGTACATCTTCTGCGCCAATAACCCCGTGAATTTCCGGGATCCCCTCGGGCTTTGTGAAGAGAATCGAGCAACAGGACTGCTCTTGGCTTTGGGTCTCATTACTGGTCGCGAGCAGATCGAGCGTCTTCTGCTGCATCGCCAAGACCTCTGGAACTTCATGAGGCAACTAACGCCTGGCTCGCCTGGCTATGAACTTCTGAAAGAGGAACTGTGGAAACTGCATGCCAGACTTTGGGCAGCGCAAGGAGCCGCCTATACTGGTTCGGGACAACTCACTGGCTACGGCGCGTGGGGGGTGACGGGATATGGTTCAGGCCTTTCGGTGACTGCAATTGCTGGTCTCTCCGCCGTGTCTTTCGCGGGTGGCGCTGCGATCGGGTATGGCGCAAGTCATGTGCCGGTTTATGGTGGTGGTAATGTTGGGGAATGGTATGGCGAGCAACTCTACAATGTCATGCCCGGCTTCTGGAACTGGTTGGCGCAATAGATGTCCTCTCTCTTGGCAACCCTCGCGGATCAGATCTTGTACGGCAGCAAGAACCGGGATGCAATCTCCGATCTTGTTCGGAAGCGTATCCTGCCTGGTAGCCTTGACATGTCCGTGTTCTCCGCGTGGACGGAGAAACAGAGGCCCATAATTGCCTATCTCCGCGGGAGCATCCACGAGTTCACGCCCAAGGATCGGATACGCATTTACGTTGCCGTCACAGAGTTCAAGAAGAACCTCTACGTTCCCTTCCTTTCGGGGCGACTGCTTGAGGAAGATGACACCGACTGCAAAGCCTTTCTTCAGCAGCTACTGATTCCAGGTGGTTATCAACCCTGACTCCCAAACTGCCGAGTCACTGTGCCCTTCCGCGGCAACGGGGTCGCGTCTTCACATTGGATTGCGCTGAAAAACCTAGCTCTATTGGGGACTGAGGGCCCCCGTCGGGACCAGGCAACCTCCTCGGTCCGGAGAACACTGATACCGACAGCGGAGGGGCAAGGGGGCCTCCGGCGGCTGGACGTGGGCATCAGCTTTTTGGACTGTGCCAGTCTCATGGCGCTTTGGATGGGACACGGCCGGCACAAAGCGGCAGAGGACTGTCGCACTCCAAGGCGCTTCGCGCCGTGCTGGGCGCTGAGGGGGGACGACGGCGCTCGAGGCCGAGCGCCCTCCACGACCGCAATCAGGGGTTTATGCCGGAAATGGCCGCCGGCGGCTGGACGTGGGCGTCGGTTTTTTGGACTGCGCCAGTCCTCTGGCGCTTTGGAATGGGACACGGCCAGCGCAAAGCGGCAGAGGAATGCCGCACTCCAAGGCGCTTCGCGCGTTCCGGCAAGGCCAGACGGCAGGCAGGCGGCCGGTTCGCTGTCGGCAAGGGAATCGGGCAAGCGGATTAGAAGCGTGCCGCGTGCCGGGAACTTCGGACGCACCACGGAGACAGAGACGTCGGACTGCATGGGTCTCCTTCCGACCGTGAGCCTTGCCGAGAACTGCCACTGGTTGTGCATGCAGTCCGAGGGGCTGCGTCGGGGCGGGTTTCCGGCGTTGTTCTGCGCGCGACGGTCTGATAGCATTCTCGCCATTGCACGGGCGGTCGGCAATCGAAACCAGGGGGAGGCGCGGAATAATGAAGATGACTTGGTGCGCGTTGGCAATGGGTCTGGTGATGGCGGGAACAGCGGCCGCGGACCCCAAACCGTTGGACGCGGCCGCGATGCGGCTGCTGCGCGAGGCAGGAGCGGTTTCTTATGCGCGGCAGGCGCCCTACGGGGGCGGGATCGCCGCGTTGTATCTGGGGTACAACGCCGCCGGCGAAGCGGTGATCGGCGTTGCAGCCAAGGAGACCAAGACCTACCGCAAGGCGCTGACCCTGATCGCCGTCGAGCCTGCCGACGGCAAGTTCAAAATCCGCGCGGCGGAAATTCCGGACTTGGCCGAGTTCCATGGCAAGTCGCAAGATCTGGCGCGGGGCGCGTTGAAGAATATCGCCGGCAGGGTCTTGGCCGACGAGGCGGAGGCCCGGGGCCTGGTGGACGCCGTGACCGGCGCCACGAAATACCTGGAGGCGATCTACGTCAGTTACAGCTACTTGGCCGGCAAAGTGATCGCCGAGCTCAAAGCCGGCCCGGCCTGGGAGCGCCAACCGCTGCCGACGCCATGAGGCGGCCGATTCGATCCGGGGGCGGAGCGCCGCCGGCGGCTCTGGAGTCGCTTGCCGTGCCGCCGGCGGAACTGCGCCTGCCGTTGGATCCGGCCCGCCATCGCTGCCGGCTGGACGCGGTTGTGGCCGATGGGGCGGAGGTCGCCGCCGGCCAGCCCGTGGCCCGCGGGCCGGACCAGACCCTGCACGCGCCGCTGGCGGGCCGGGTGCGCTGCGCCGGGGGCGAGATCCTGATCCGTTGTTCCGCCGCGGCGGCTCCGCCGTCGTTCACGCCGCCGGCGGCGCCGGACGCCGAATCGCTGCCGGCCTTCGCGGCGGAGATGGGCTTGGCGGGCATGGGCGGCAGCCTGTTTCCTGCGGCCGTCAAACTGCGGGCGGCGCGGCAAATCCACACCCTGGTGGTCAACGCCGTGGAGTGCGAGCCGGGCCTGGAGATCGACATGGCGCTGGTGTGCCACGCCGGCGCCGTGGTGGCCGCCGGCGCGCGGGCGGTGGCTCAGGCGCTGGGCGCGCGGCGCACGGTGTTGGCGGTGAAACGCACGGCCCGGCGGCACCTGGTAGGCGGCGGACTGCCCGGGGTGGCCGCGGAGGTCTTGGCCATGCCCGCGACCTATCCGGCCGGCGCGGAAAAACTGATCGTCGGCCGTCTGTGCGGCGCGCGGCCGCCGGCCGGCGTGCTGCCGATGGAACTGGGCTATCTGGTGTTCAGCGCGGCCTCGCTGTGGGCCATCGGCCGCCGCGTGCTGGAAGGCCGTCCCAGCCTGGACCGGCCCTTGACGCTGATCGGGCCGGACGGCAACGCGCGCAATCTGATCGTGCCCGTCGGCACGGCCGCGCGGCACGTGCTCGCGGCCGCCGGCGTGGCCTGCGACCCGGCGCGGCATCTGCTGATCGCGGGCGGATTGATGATGGGCCGGCGCATTCCGCCCGAGGCCCCGATCACCAAAGGCGTCAACGCCCTGATCGTGGCGCCGCTTCCGCCGCGGCTGCTCCGCGCCGAAGAGCCGTGTCTGCTCTGCGGCGCGTGTTACGACGCCTGTCCGCTCCAACTGCATCCCAGCGGCATGGCCGAGCGCCTGCGCGCGGGGCGGGATTCGCCGGCGTTGCGCGCGCAACTGGCCGAGTGTTTTCTGTGCGGGGCCTGTTCCGCCGTTTGTCCGGCGGAGATTCCCCTGGCGCGGGTGTTTCAGGAGGGCAAAGGATGGCTGAGCCGGCAACCCTAGTTTCCCCTTTCCTGCGGCGCGGGCCGGCCCGGCGGGGCATGATGCTGGGCATGCTGGCCTGCCTGAGCGTCACGGCGCTGCACTTTGCGGGGCGTTACGATCCGGCCTTTGCCCTTCGCTACGCGGCGGGCTTGGCCCTGGCGGGTCTGATCGAAACGGTCTATGCCCTGTTGCAGGACGGCCGGTGGGTCTGGCCTCGCGCCAGCACGCTGGTGACGGCGGCCTTGCTGCTGCTGAGCGTGCCGGCGCGGATGCCCGCGGCCGAAGCGGCGGCGGGCATTCTGGTGGCGGTTTCGTTCGGCAAGCTGACCGTGGACCCGCGGGCGTTGCGGCTGAATCCGATGCTGATGGGGCGGCTGTTCCTGATGCTGGTGTTTGCGGATTCCATTCAACGCTGGGCGCCGCCGGCCGCGCGGGTGGATGCCTTGAGCACGGCGACGCCGCTGGGCTTGTTCGCGGCGGAGGGCGCGGTGTACAGCCCGTGGCGCATCGCGCGGGGGGCGATCGGCGGGGACTGGAACGGGCTCTACGCGCTGGTGCCGGGAGCGCCCGGGGAAGTCATGCCGCTGCTGGCGGCGGGTTGCGGCGCGGCGCTGTACCTGGCCGGCGTTTTGGACTGGCGGCCGGCCGCGGCCTACCTGGCGGGCTTTGCCGGCGTCTGCGCCCTGTTGGGCATGCCCGTGGCCTTTCACGTGGCCGCCGGTTCGACGGTGTTCACGGCCGTGTACATCGTGACCGATCCGCGGAGCATGCCGGCCTCGAAGTTCGGCCGCTGGGCGGCGGGGCTGCTGGCCGGCGTGTCGAACGCCCTGCTGCGCCGGCAGGGGTATTACCCGGAGGGGGTGGTGTGGGCGGTGCTGGCGGCGAATCTGCTCACGCCCGCTCTGGACCGGCTGGCCTTTATCGGCCGAGGCTGGCGGCTGCGGCGGGCGAGCGCGCGGGCGGGAAAGAGACCATGATCGCCCGCGGGTTGCGGTTTCTGGCGGGGCTGCTGCTGTTGCCGGTGTGCCTGGCGCTGACGCAGACCCTCTTTGACGTGGTGCGCGCCGCCTGTCCTGCCGGCGGCTGGCCCTCCGCGCCGGGGCTGGCCTTCGGCGCCGGCTTCGGCCTGTGGCTGCTGGTGTTCTTCACCTTGCCGCGGCCGGTGCGGACCTACGTGCTAGCGCACGAACTGACGCATGCCCTCTGGGGCGCGGCGATGGGCGCGCGCGTCTCCAAACTGAACGTCTCGCGGCAGGGCGGCAGCGTCACGCTTTCCAAGACCAACGTCTGGATCGCCCTGGCGCCGTATTTCTTTCCCCTTTATACGGCGCTGACGGTTCTGCTATACGGGTTGCTGTCCCTGTTCATGTCCCTGGAGCGGTTCGAGCTGCTCTGGCTGGGGGCGGTGGGGTTGACCTGGGGTTTTCACCTGACCTTCACGGTGACCACGCTGCTGAACCGCCAGCCGGACATACGGGCATGCGGCCGACTGTTTTCGTACGCGCTGATCTATGCCTTGAATCTGCTCGGCATCGTGCTGTGGGTGGTGGCGGTTTCGTCCGTGAGCTGGCGTCAGATGGGCGGCCTGCTGGGGAGCAATCTGGCGGCCGTGGCGGCCGAGATCGCGCGCACGGCGGCCGCGGTTTGGGCCTGGTGGAGCAATAAATGAGGCCGGGCAACGTTGTTAGCAGGGCGGGGATGAACGAAGAGAGCGACGCGGAACTTCTGGCCCGCTATCGGGCGGGAGACGTTCAGGCGTTGGAAGCGTTGGTGTTGAAGTATCGCCGGCCGCTCTTTGCCTTCATTCTGGGGATGTTGAACCAGCCGGCCGAAGCGGATGAAGTTTTTCAGGAGGTGTGGCTCAAGGCACTGCGGCATATCGGCCGCTACCGGGACCGGAACCTGTTCGGGTGGCTGGCGCGGATCGCGCGCAACGCCGTGATCGACCGGGTGCGGCGCCGCCGGCCGCTTGCCAGTCTCGACGCCGAGAGCGCGGCGGGGCTGACGCTGGGCCGGACGCTGCCGGCGGGGGGGCTGGGTCCGGCGGAAGAGGCGGCGGGGGGGGATTTGGGGCGGCGGATCGAGGAGGCGGTGGCGCGCTTGCCGCCGGAGCAACGGGAGGTGTTCTTGCTGCGGATGCAGGGCGGGATGCCGTTCAAGGAGATCGCGCGGCTGCAGCGGGTGTCGATCAACACGGCGCTGGCGCGGATGCAGTATGCGCTGGCGAAGCTCAGAACGGAGTTGCGCGAGGAGTACGCGCTGCTGGCGCGCGGCGGAGGGGGTTGAGCGGAAAGCGAGGCGCACGATGAACTGCGAACGAGCGCAACGGGAGCTGTTGCTGGCCGAGAGCGGAGAACTCTCGGCCCGGCGCGCGCGGGCCTTGGAGGGCCATTGGGCGGCGTGCGCCGCCTGCCGCGCGCGGCGCGACGAATGGCGCGCCCTGGCGGGCGCGATGCGGGCGGCGGCGGAACGGACGGGGCCGCGGCCGCAGACCGTAGCGGCCATTCTGGCGGCCGCGCGGGAATTGCCGTCCGCGGCCCGGCGGCGCTATGCGCCGGTTTGGCTCTGGCCGGCGTTGGCCGCGGCCGCCGCTCTGGCGCTGCTGGCCGGCGGTTGGTGGCAGTTCACGCGCGCCGGCCATCGGCAGCGGATTCACGACATGACGGCGCTGGTGGCCGTCTTGTCGGAACAGGAGCTGCCGGCCGAGCGCGAGCCGGCGCCGTTGCCCCGGGAGGAGGCGCTGCGGCGGCTGGCTCAAGCCCTGCTGGTCCTCGAAGGGATGACCGAAGAGGAGATCGCGGAGGCCGAGGAGAACGGAGGCAACGCTACTCTGCCGTGGGAGCCTGAGCCCATAGCGCTTCCAGGTCATAGTATTGGCGCGCCGTGGC
>Ga0101944_10006485_pt1 | contig 12413 bp, 7 predicted proteins | sample DewCreD2012metaG_FD_75245 | JGI IMG/M metagenome (GOLD analysis project Ga0101944, IMG submission 75245) | Hot spring sediment bacterial and archeal communities from British Columbia, Canada, to study Microbial Dark Matter (Phase II) - Dewar... ... | reverse complement strand
GAAATGCGGTTTCGAAAACCTTTTTCCCCTGTAAGGAATAAATCTCAATGATACCATCGCTTCTTTTTTTCAGTTCAATTCCGAAAATTACAGTGTCATGTGCCGGGTTAGGAGAGATTTTAAAATAACTTGTTTTTGAGGGGATGTATTCTTCAATATCGTTGTTTAATCCTACTGTAAACTGTTGGTAAACCTGTCCTCCGAAGTCGGAGTTGAAGCTTTTAAGTGTGGTTGCGGGACTTACTTTTCTGAAGCGCACCAGTCCGGTTCCCTGACTTGAATTGGCCCAGAACGTAAGGCCGTCTTCCCCGGCATCCCACAGTTCGAAATCGTAACAGCCGGTTTCCAGAGAAAGTGTATCACGATAATAGGTATTCGGGCTTAAATTGTTTCTTTCAACAATTACATTTCCGTTGACGTCTTTCAGCGTATAGTAGTTCTCGTATGCATAATTGTTCGTCTTTAGCTCAATAATAAACTCCGAAGGCATCGAAAGTACATAATTAAATACCGAAGTACGTGTATTGTTGTAAGGATACTGATCGTTTCCGCCATTGGGATTGCTTATTGTTGCGGTAAACCGGGTTGCGTTTTCGGCCCAGTTGAAATAATCGAGCGTGATGGTTTCCGATTCCATAAAGGGGAGACTGCCGGTCCAGTTATATACAGACGGTATTGCACCATCTATTCCGTAGGTAATTGTAAGCGATGTAAGGGTGGTAGAGCCGGTGTTTTTAATTACAATAACGGGTTTGGTGCAGATGGGATTCATGCGCAGCCACATCTGGTCGTCGCTGGGTGCAATGATGTATTCTAATGAGGCGTCGAGTGTGAAATTAGGGGCTCCGTAGGTAACCAGCTGGTCTTCGATCTGGAAATAATCCCAGGGGCCATAACTGGTATAGGGCTGCACATCATGGTCGAGAATGATACTTCCGCCGGGGGTGATAAAAGGGGTCAGCTCGAAATCATACGTCCATACTTCAGCGCCGGGACACCAGTTGGCACGGTCGTATATCCATGTGCCGCCCTGCGGGTAAAGGGGGTTAAGGTCGCAGTTGTCGCGCCATACCAGCTTCGAAAACTCGGTGTTGCCGTTGACCTTGAAATAATGATACTTTGCACAGAACTCCGCACAGTTTTCAGGGGAGTCCATGCCGTGACCTGTAATGCGCGATTTCCATCTTGCCTGTACCGCATCAGAGGGAATGTCAACATCCATTTCGGTGAGGTGCGATTCAATGGGGTCGCTTGCCGAGCCGTAGTTGAAGCCCCCGTTCCATAGGTTCTGAATGCTTACTGCATCGCGGGGTGGTGTGCCTTCAATAAAAAGAAAACGCATGTCGAGTAATTCCTGCCAGTTTCCCGCAGCAAGGTGTACGCTGTCGGTAAGCAGGGTGCGGTAATCGCTTACATCAAAGGTCCATGTCCATCCGTTGCCAAGACTGAGACCGTTTCCGTAAGGTGTAATGTAACGCGCAAGTTCGTATCGTTCTACTTCCGGAAAGGTTACATAGTAATCATAATACGCAAGCTGCATCGTTTCGAAAGGGACCGAGAGCGTGGAGTCGGTTGCCTGCCCCTGTGCATTGTACTGGTAATTGTAATAATATGGCGGCCATACCAGAAGGGTGTCGACAGGAGAACCGGGATGGTTTATACTGTCCGTATAGGTTATGATCTGCATAGGCGGAATCATCAGCGTATCCACAACGAAAACCGAATCGGAGGAAGAAACGAAGGAGCCCTGTTCAAATATGATGTTCGGCCGGACCGGTGTGGAAGTAAAACCGGAAACCAGGTCACTGCCCTGTTTCAGGGGATTTGCGGTAGCGTACAGGTGTGCGGGATTGTGAGTTGCCGGTGCCGCATCTGCGGCAGTAAAATAATTGCCATCGTTAAAATTATAATAAAGTACCAGGCCGCTGTACTGGGGATGGGCAGGGGTAATTTTTTCTGCTTTAATCTGCTGTATCTCCTGCAGCGTGAGTTCCCTGTTGAAGACGACAAATTCATCCATGTGGCCTTCGTAGGTCTGTGAACCGTTCCAGTTGCCCTTTCCGATACGGAACGAACGGATGTTATTCATGGCTTTAGTCTTGCCCGTTCCGCTCAGCCACTGCGTTCCGTTCTGGTAGATTTTCATGCTGCCGGTGACGGTGTTTTTCGTAAACGCCCAGAATGTCCACGCGCCTTCGGTATAGGTTGGCGGTGCGGCTTTGCTGATTCGGTCATAAGAACCGCCTGAAGAACCGGCATCCCAGTATACTGTACCGTCCGACCAGGGGACATGGGCGTTAAGAATCCGGTTCCCCGCCGAATCCACGGCTTCGAAACAGGTGCCGTTCTGTGGCTGATATTCGGGCGTTCCGTATGCCCAGAAGCAAACGGTGATGGTGGAATCAATTCCTGCCAGTTCATTATTCAAAGGCACATCCACATAGCCGGCGGAATGAAAGAATACACTACGGTCAACACCCGAACAGGTAAGCCCGGAATTAAATGAAGTGGTCTCTGCAAGAACGGGGCTGTCATTTCCTGTGGAAGTATTACCGAAGGAAATGTCAATCAGAAGATTCGAGGTGCCGTTCCATGCAAAGGGAAGGGTGAGAGGAAGGGAATTCCAGCCACTGCCGGAAAAAGAGGTATTTTTTGAATATACGGTTGTAAAACCGGTCTGATTTACATTATATACATCCAGAGTGTCGGCGGTAACTGCTTTTATACGTATTGTGAGATTTCTGAGCGGAGAACCGGCTGACTGAATATAAAACCGGAGGCCGCTGATATTACCGGCGGTCAGCCCTGCTGCTGTCAATTCAGATGCACGCCACAAATACTGACTCCGCGAAACCTGTCCCGATGCCCCGAAGGGAAATGCAGAAACCTGGCTGCCGCTTCCGATGGTTGCTGTGTTCAATGAAAGAGTATCGGCGTATGTGATATAATGCTGCCAGGAAGTCGGATACGTATAGGCAGGAGTGGTGATGAAGTCCACGCTGTCTGTAACATTACCGTTTACCAGAAAGGTCGGCTGGTGGACCACTGATGAATCAAGCCCGCCTGTTCTGTTGTAAAGATAGGTGTAGGTCAGGTAGTCCCACTCTCCGCAGGCAGGATTCTGGGCGGGATTGCACTTGAGGGTATATTTCATGAGTATCTTTTCAAACCGCAGGGTATCGGAAGGAAAAACAAACCACGCGTCCTGGGGCGAACCAAATGTGAAAGTTTGTATCACCAGTGTGTCACCGGGGCCGGCGATAAGCGATTTCATTAACAACGTAAAGAAAAGAAACGCTAATAAGTTTTTCAAGGTAAAACGATTTAGATAAAAAAGTAAAGATAGGAAATCTATATAAGAATAAAAAATTATGTAAGTATTTTTATAATTCTGCGGGGAATCCAGAATCAGGCATTAATTCCAATTCGTTGAACTGAAAAATAAGCTGTAAGTGGCACCCTTCCTCTTTTCAAAATGAAGGAAGCCAATTCGTGCTTACGCCCACTTTTTCTCGGCCGATTCCACGGTTTGCCGCATCAGGGTGGCGATGGTCATGGGTCCCACGCCGCCGGGGACGGGTGTGTAGGCGGCCACACGATGGACGAGGGGAGCCAGTTCGATGTCGCCGGTGCCTCCGGCATGGTAGCCGGCATCCACTACAACGGCACCGTCTTTAATCCAGCCGGCTTTAATGAATTCGGGAATGCCTACGGCTCCCACAATAATATCGGCCTGACGGATGATTTCCGGGAGATTTGTTGTTTTGGAATGGCAGATGGTGACGGTGGCATGGGCATTCAGCAGCATCATGGCCACGGGCTTTCCGAGGATGGGGCTGCGTCCGGCGACCACGGCGTTTTTCCCGGCCAGGGGAATGTTGTAATGCTGCAGCAGTGACATAATGCCTGCGGGTGTGGCGCTGCCGTATGCGGGAAGTCCCATCACCATGTTGCCGAAGCCGAGGCAGGTAACGCCGTCCACGTCCTTATCCAGGGCGATGCTGTCGAAACATTTCCGTTCGTCAATCTGTTTGGGAACGGGGTGCTGGAGCAGGATGCCGCATACCTGTTCGTTCCGGTTCAGTTTTTCAATCTCGTCCATCAGCTGCTGCGTCGTGGTTTCTTCGGGCAGCGTCACCTTCAGCGATGTCATTCCCACCCGTTCGCAGGCATTGCCTTTCATTTTAACGTAGATGGCAGATGAGGGATCATTGCCGACAAGAATGGTCGCAAGTGCGGGAACGATGCCGGTCTTTGCCTTCAGTTTTTCAACGCGGTTTTTCAGATCACTTTCCATGATCTTCGACAGGGCTTTGCCGTCAAGTATAATGGGCTGGTTCATAATTACAGTTTATGTTATTATCTGGGTCTGGGCATACGGCCCATGATTTTGCGCATGTTTTTCTGACCACCTGCTGCCAGTTTCATCAGTTTCCGGGTTTCATCGAACTGCTTGATGAGCCGGTTTACTTCCTGAATATCGGTACCGCTGCCGATGGCGATGCGTTTACGGCGGGTCCCGTTAAGCAGACCGGGATTGCTGCGTTCGGCGGGGGTCATTGATTTGATGATGGCCTCGATGCTTTTAAACGCGTTATCGTCTATGTCAACATCCTTCATCATTTTTCCCATGCCGGGGATCATCCCGACGAGGTCTTTCATATTCCCCATTTTTTTAATCTGCTGAATCTGCGACAGGAAATCGTCGAAGGTGAACTGGTCTTTGGCCAGTTTTTTCTGCAGGCGGCGTGCTTCTTCCACGTTAATCTGTTCCTGTGCGCGTTCCACCAGCGAAACGATGTCGCCCATTCCCAGAATACGGTCGGCCATACGTTCGGGGTAGAATACGTCCAGCGCATCGGGTTTTTCGCCGGTTCCCACAAACTTGATGGGTTTATTTACCACCTCGCGGATGGAAAGGGCTGCACCGCCGCGGGTGTCTCCGTCGAGTTTGGTCAGCACCACACCATCGAAATTCAGACGGTCGTTGAATTCCTTGGCGGTATTAACGGCATCCTGACCGGTCATCGAGTCAACCACAAACAGGATTTCGTGGGGGTCGAGTGATTTTTTAAGACCGGCAATCTCATTCATCATATCCTCATCAATCGCCAGACGGCCTGCGGTATCTACGATAATTGTGTTGTGGTTGTCAACTTTTGCCTTACGAATGGCATTCTGTGCGATCTGAACGGGGTTCTTGTTTTCTTCTTCACTGTAAACGGCAATTTCGAGTCCCTGTCCCAGTACTTTCAGCTGTTCGATAGCGGCAGGACGATATACGTCACAGGCCACCAGCATCACCTGACGGCCCTTTTTGCTCTTCAGATAATTTGCCAGTTTGGCGGCAAAGGTGGTTTTACCCGAACCCTGTAGCCCGGCAAGAAGAATAATGGTGGGATTGCCTTTCAGGTTGAGGTCAACCTTTTCGCTGCCCATGAGTTTTACCAGTTCATCATGGACAATCTTCACCATCATCTGCCCGGGCTTGATGCTTTTGAGCACTTCCTGCCCCATGGCGATTTCCTTCACCTTATCAGTGAAGTTCTTGGCGATTTTATAGTTGACGTCGGCATCAAGCAAGGCACGGCGGACTTCCTTCAGCGTCTCTGCAACGTTAATTTCAGTGATTCTGCCTTCACCCTTCAGGAGTTTGAAGGATTTCTCGAGCCGGTCGGATAAATTTTCGAACATAGTGTATGTGCGTTTTTTAGGAATGCAAAAATAGAAAAATGTTGCAAGCTTTGCAAAGGGGAATGGCTGTGCATGATTTGTTGTATTTGATTTATGCAACCTCTACGAGGTTGAAGTTTTTGGTTTTCTTTTATGTACAGTAATGAATCCTCTACGAGGATTTTAAAAGAGGACAACGCAAGTAGGATGTTGAAAATGCGGGTATTTACTTTACTGAATATTACAATGGGGGGTAAAGACTAACTCTCAACGCGCACACAAAACAGCAGTCACAATGAGTAAATAACATTTGGGCTAAATTCTTGAAGTGAACGTACAATCGTTAGTGTGCTTTACCCCCGCTCATCCTTCCCTGCTATCTCAGGATACACTTCACGGTCTTGATAGTTAAAGTTAAAAAAAGGGTGGTCCGTTCAGTCCCGATATTTATCGGGAGACTGGCGCACGCACAAAAAAAACCCGCCGAAGCAGGTTTTTCTGTATCTGTTGGGAACGGTTTACTTGGGACCGTCTCCGCCCATTCCGGCAAAGGGATCCACATCCTGTATGGTGTAGCCCTCGGGAACCGAGAATAAGGATGAGGGAACAGTAACGTCCTGTTCGAACTTTGTGGCGGTCATTTTAATCATTCCCATATCCACTTTCAGAGGAACATTTTTATAGATTACGCCATAAATTCTCTGAGGAGCATCCTTGCTCATCTTAACCGAAAATTTATTACCGGTAACGCCAGCTACCTTTTCTGTGCCTTCTTCCTTATAATCCATTTCGTTCTTCATCGTTTCGGTTAAAGCAGCAAAGTCCATATTGGCAAAGGGATTTCCGCTCATATCGGTACGGGTGGCGATCTTTTTCAGTTCGTCCTTGTTATTAGTTATGTTTTCAAGGTCATAAGCAATATTGTACTTTCCTTCGGTATAACTGATGGAACGTTTTTTGGTTTTCATTCCCATGATCGTTCCTTCGGTAATGGTTTCGCGGGCTTCCTTTTTTCCGTAGTCGTCGAAATAAAGTGTCTGACTGGTCTTCATTCCCATTATTTCCATAGGTTCGTAATAGACAATGCCGGACTTGATTCCATAGCGCTGACCTTCGGTCATTGCTGACACTTCTTCTGTTTTTACCGAGTCTTTGGTCTCACCTGCCTGATTATCCTTAGGTTCCCCCGAACAGGAAATCATTACACCGGCTGAAACAGCAATCATCAGATAATAAATCTTTTTCATATTTGTTTTTAATTAGTTTGTTACACGACAATGTTAATGATTTTTCCACGAACAATAATCACTTTTTTCGGATTTTTTCCTTCCAGCCATTTCTGCGCTTCATCACAGCCGGTTACACTTTTTGTCATCTCTTCTTCTGACATATCAAGTGGCAGATTGAGCTTAAAACGCATTTTGCCGTTGAATGACACCGGGTATTCAAAACTGTTTTCGGTGAGGTATTTTTCGTTGAATTCCGGGAATGCCGCCGATGTGATGCTATCGGTGTGACCGCAGAACTGCCACAATTCTTCACTAAGATGGGGGGCGAAAGGCGAAAGACAAATCAGCAGGGGCTCCAGTATTTTCCTCTTGTGACAGTCCATTGAACCAAGTTCGTTTACCGCAATCATAAATGCACTTACCGAGGTGTTGAACGAAAAGCCCTCAATATCTTCCTGCACTTTTTTAATGAGTTTGTGCAGCACTTTCAGCTCTTTCTCGTCGGGTTCCGAATCATTGATCAGATTTTCTCCGTCACGGCCGGCAAACAAACGCCACGTTTTGCGGAGGAATTTGTGAACGCCCTCAATACCGTTGGTGTCCCATGGCTTGCTCTGCTCGAGCGGACCCAGAAACATCTCGTACATACGCAGGGTGTCGGCTCCGTATTTCTCAATGACATCGTCGGGGTTGACGACGTTGTATTTTGATTTTGACATTTTCTCAACTTCAGAATGAGTGAAGAAATGATAACTTTCTTTTTCTTCCTGAATTAGATTCTGATTAAAATACTTGCCTTTTTGCCAAAAACCACCATCATTAGTAATAAATACTGCATCTTGATATTCCTCATATTTCTGGTCATTAATAAAGTCAACAATATTCAAAACGGATTTGTTAGTATAGGAAATATCTACATTTATTGACATACACTTCTTAGTCTCTGAATTCTTTATGTACTTATCATAGATATCTGAACTGTAAATAATCGAAACCGGTTTTTCGAGAGATACTGAGTTCTTAACAACACCTTTATTAATATCATAAAGGTTAAATGTATTTGAGAACGCATTTCCACTTTCAGTCTTACCTTCAATATATATCTTCTCAGAGACGCCTAATATCATCCCCTGGTTCACTAATTTTTTAAAGGGCTCGTCTTCACAAACGACACCGATATCGTACAGAAACTTATTCCAGAAACGGGCGTAAATAAGGTGACCTGTGGCGTGTTCTATACCGCCTATATACAGGTCAACATTGCGCCAGTATCCCACTTTTTCTTTTGCGGCCAGCGCATTATCGTTATGGGGATCCATATACCTTATATAATAGGCAGACGAACCTGCAAAACCGGGCATGGTGCTGAGTTCGTAGGGGTGGCCTTCGGATGTTTTCCAGTTCTTTGCCCTGCCCAGCGGGGGCTGCCCGTCTTCGGTGGGTTTGTAGGCATCAATTTCGGGAAGTTCAAGAGGCAGCATGCTTTCGTCAATGGTGTAGGGCAGGCCGTCTTTGTAATATACGGGGAAGGGTTCGCCCCAGTACCGCTGACGGCTGAAAATGGCATCGCGCAGGCGGTAGTTGACCTTACCGACCCCTATGCCCATTTTTCCCACTTCTGCAATCATTTTCGTGATGGCTTCCTTTACTGTCAGTCCGTTAATCAGCGGCGAGTTGATGCAGATGCCGTCTTTTGATTCGAAGACTTCGGCCCATGTATTGGGGTCAGACGGTTCTTCGCCGGGCTTCTGTATCACCTGACGGGTGGGGAGTTTAAAGTAACGCTGGAAGATAAAGTCGCGTCCGTCGTGAGCGGGTACGCACATGATGGCACCTGTCCCGTAACCGGCTAGGACGTAATCGCTTACCCAGATGGGCATCTTTTCGTTGGTAAAGGGATTGATTGCATACGAACCGGTAAAGCAGCCCGTAACCTTTCCCGTATCCGCCATTCGTTCACGTTCCGTGCGTTTTGAGGCCTGCTCAATGTACCCATCTACCTCTTTTTTCTGTGCGGGAGTGGTGAGTTTTTCCAGACCTTCGTATTCCGGGGCAAGCACAATGAACATGGCGCCGTATATCGTGTCGGGACGGGTAGTGAAAATGCGGATTTTTTCTTCGCTGCTTTCAACGGGAAAGTCTATCTCACAACCTTCGGAACGTCCGATCCAGTTTTTCTGTACGTCCCGTATGGATTCGCTCCAGCTGATATTATCTAGACCGTCCAGCAGCCGTTTTGCATAGGCAGAGACCCGCAGAAGCCATTGCTGCATTTTACGCTGAACCACAGGGTGACCGCCGCGTACCGAAAATCCTTCGCGCACTTCATCGTTGGCCAGAACAGTACCCAGGGCCGGACACCAGTTTACCATCGTATCGGCCAGATAAGCGAGACGGTAGCATAGCAGGATTTCCATCTTACGCTTTTCGTCAAACCCCTTCCATTCGTCAGCCGTAAATATTACTTCACAGTTATGGGCAGCATCCGTTGCAGTATTGCCGTTTTTTTCGAATTCTGCAATGAGCGTGGCAATGGGCTCCGCCTTGTCGCTTTTATTGTTGTACCAGTGGTGAAACATCTGTATAAATGCCCATTGAGTCCATTTGTAATACTTCGGGTCGCAGGTGCGGACCTCGCGGCTCCAGTCGTAACAGAAGCCGATTTTGGTAAGCTGTTCACGGTAGCGCTTGATATTGTTTTCGGTCGTAACCGCAGGGTGCTGTCCGGTTTGTATGGCATATTGCTCTGCAGGGAGTCCGAACGCATCGTAACCCATAGGATGCAGTACGTTAAAACCCCTGAGCCGTTTATAGCGACTTACAATGTCACTGGCAATGTACCCAAGGGGATGTCCCACATGCAGCCCTGCTCCCGAAGGATAAGGAAACATATCGAGTACATAATACTTGGGGCGTGACAGGTCTTCAGTTACTTTATAAGTGTCATTCTGTTCCCAGTATTGCTGCCACTTCTTTTCTATCTCTCTGAAATTGTAATCCATTTTTGTTTTCTATTACAGGGCGCAAAAGTAGTGATTGATGTCGGGAGTTCAAAATGTGTTTTCAATATATTCTGTTCCCTGTATATTCTCGTTATTTTCAGTTTAATGGAAATATTTATAAAATCTTAAATTATAAGTATCACAATAAGAAACAGATGGGAGATTTTATAAAAATAACTACAAAAATAGTTGCATAACTAAAATAATAGTTGTATACTTGTATGCGATTTCAACTAAAAAATTAGTTATATAATTTAAAAAGACGAACCATGAAAAGGAAGATGAAGGAACTTACCCGTGCGGAGGAGCAGGTGATGCAGTATCTCTGGAAGCTGGAGAAGGGTTTTGTGAAAGATGTGGTGGAATGTTTTCCGGTACCGAGGCCGGCCTATAATACAGTCTCTACCATAATCCGCATCCTGGTAAAGAAGGGTTTTGTATCGTATAACGATTATGGCACAACGCATGAGTACTATCCTTTGGTTAGCCGGGAGGATTATACAAGTACCTTTCTCGGGAATTTCGTAAATTCATATTTCAATAGTTCCTATAAAAATCTTGTATCCTTTTTTGCCGGGTCTGAGAATATCTCGGTAAAGGAACTGGAGGAAATGAAAAAAATGGTCGAAACTGAAATCAAAAAAAAGAAGAAAAATGGCTGAATTCATGGTATTTCTTGCAAAAGCATCATTATGCATGCTTCTTTTTTATGGGCTGTATTATCTAATAATGAGAACCGGAACCCATTTCAGGCAGAACCGCTTTTATCTTCTGACTGCCATACTTTTTTCGTTACTAATACCTCTGTCGGCTTTTAATATTGCTTCAGGCGGCAACAGTGAAACCATAACACAAGTATTGCAGACGGTACAGATATTTCCTGATCAACAGGTAGTGAATGCGATGCCGTATTTGTTCTCTGATATTTTGTTCTATGTTTATTTGGCAGGACTATTGTTTTTTTTGCTTCGCTTTGTACTGCAACTTGCAAGGATTCTTGATATAAGAGTGAACGCAACACCAGGCGAAATAAGGGGAACGAAAGTAATGTTCTGTGAACAGCGCATTGCTCCATTCTCTTTTTTCAGCAGCATTTATTTAAGTCATTCAGAAAAAGACAACAATGATATTGAGAGGGTGCTGCTGCATGAATCTGTTCATATTCGACAGTGGCACAGTATTGATGTTATGTTAACGGAACTAGTTTGTATTATTTTCTGGTTCAATCCTGCCATCTGGATGATACGTTCTGCGCTTAAAGAGACCCACGAATATCTGGCCGACTCCGGTGTTAAGGAGCTGACGTCGGACACTGCCGGATATTTTCAGCTCCTCATCGCTTCTGTTATTGGCGCGCAGCCGGGTCTTGTCAATAACTTCAACAAATCATTAACCTTAAAAAGAATGAAGATGATGACAAAAACACCCTCCGGCAGATTCTCACGTATGAGAGTGTTGCTGGTAATTCCGCTTTTGGTTGTCCTTGTTTTCTCGCTCTCTTTGAGAACAGGACACGCCATACCTGTAATTACTCCCCATGCAGTAAACGAATCCATAGCTGCTGGTAACAACGACACGCTTCAGCCCCAGTATCCGGGCGGGCATGAAGCAATGGTAAAATACATGATAGAAAATGTGAAGTATCCTGCAGATGCAAAGAAGAAAGGAATTCAGGGGAAGGTCTATGTGAGTTTTACCATACAGAAAAACGGAAAAGTTACGAATGTAAAGGTCAGTGAACCTGTAAATGCACTTTTGGATGCTGAAGCCGTTCGTGTGGTTTCTTCGATGCCCGACTGGATTCCCGGCACGGTAAACGGAAAATCTGCGGATATGCAGGTGATACTGCCTGTACAATTTAAATTACAGGACAAATAGTTATTTGCACCTGATCATGATTCCTATGCCGGCATGCTTGTAATAAAGTGATGCCGGCCTTTTTCTGCAATTTCTGTCAGAACTGAAAATAAATAAACGGTTGTGCATCTGCACTGCGGAACTGATAAATGATGAATACGGCAATCACAGTAACAGCAATTTTCAGCAGCCAGTGTGTGCGTATAAATGCGCCCCGGTATTGTTCCTTATAATGAGAGGGAATCCAGTGAATCAGGAATCCAGCCGCAATTACAGCAAAAATACCTGCGTAGGCGGTTATGATTTCTGGTAAAAGTTTAAGATTCCAAGAAAATGCAATCTGGTGTATTACCGTTGAAATGTCGTCCATACTTTTGGCACGGAAAAAAATCCACGCAAGGCATACAATGTGAAATGTGATAAAGACTCCGACAGCACGGTTGAAGTATTTGAACCGCTTAGGAATGATGGTGATTTTCTTAAATAATTTGTCAAGGATTAACGCAAGTCCGTGTATGCCGCCCCAGATGATAAAACGTACATGCGCGCCGTGCCACAAACCGCCCAGCAGCATGGTAAGCATCAGGTTGATGTTCTGACGGAATTTCCCCTGCCTGTTTCCTCCCAGGGGTATATACAGGTAATCGCGCAG
>Ga0101944_10006482_pt1 | contig 12418 bp, 7 predicted proteins | sample DewCreD2012metaG_FD_75245 | JGI IMG/M metagenome (GOLD analysis project Ga0101944, IMG submission 75245) | Hot spring sediment bacterial and archeal communities from British Columbia, Canada, to study Microbial Dark Matter (Phase II) - Dewar... ... | reverse complement strand
TCCAGGTGTTCCGGAACCAGAAGGTGGGCAGGAGGTGCAGCGGCGCGGCCACGGGCCCGCGGTTGACGACCCCGATCCGGATCAGGATGTCGTCCGGATCCGCCTTGGCGTACTCGACGAAGACATCGAAGTAGCGGTCGCCGTCGAAGACGCCGGTGTCGAGCAGTTCGAACTCGGCGCCGCCCAGTCCGCGCCGCGCGTTCTCGGCGCGCAAACGCTCGTAGGGGAACTCGGCCTGCGGATACTTGTACAGCGCCTTGCAGTACGACGCGGTGGGCGTGGCGTCGAGGTAGTAGTAAAGCTCCTTGCAGTCCTCGCCGTGATTGCCTTCGAGGGAGGAAAGCCCGAAGAGCCGCTCCTTCAGGATGGGGTCGCGTTCGTTCCAGAGCGCCAGGGCGAAGCAGAGGCGGCATTGGCGGTCGGTGAAGCCCAGCAAACCGTCCTCGCCCCAACGGTAAGCGCGCGAACGGGCGTGCTCGTGCGGGAAGTAGGCCCACGCGTTGCCGTCGTGCGAATAGTCCTCCCGGACCGTGCCCCACTGGCGCTCGGCCAGATACGGACCCCAGCGCTTCCAGTTGCGCGTCCGCGCCGCATCCTCCGCCAGACGCCGGCGCTCGGCGCAGGGAGCCGCAACCGGGGGTAGGGGAGGGGTCCGCGACCGGGCCATTCGATTCGTTCCGGGTGTGCCTGCAGAAGGTGGTATCGCCTGGGGCGGCAGGAGGCAAACGCGGTTTTGCGCCTCCGCGGGTCACTCCTTCCGGCGTCCCACCCTGCCCAGTACCGTGCCGCAGAAGTACCTGACCCAGTGCGCCGCGGATGCGGGTCCGGATCGAGGCGCGAGCGAGGAGCATATCCGGAGGAGATCTGTGACGAGCGAGCAACGAAGAGCCGGGCCCGCAGACGCAAACAATGGGTCAGGTACTTCTGCGGCGCGGTACTCAGGTCCACCGGTTCCAGCCCCAGGTGCAGCGCCGGCGAACCGGGTTTGTAGCGATAGTCGCCCGAAGCCGTCACCGAGTCCCGTTCAGCCGGCGTTTCCAGGCGGCGATTTCCCGTCGCACGTGGGCCGGATTCGGTGCGCCTTCCGACCGGTAGGCCGCCACCATCCGGTGGGGGCTCAGGACGTGGAGCACCCCGGCCAGCTTGGGATGGACGGCGCACCGCTCGGCCTCGCTCAAGGCCGACAGCGGCCGCTCCTTTTCGAGCGCCTTGCGCACGAGCGTCCCGGCGACATGGTGGGCTTCGCGGAAGGGGAGCCCTTGGCGCACGAGGTACTCGGCGACGGCGGTGGCGTCCAGATAACCGTCGCGGCAGGCGGCCTCCATGCGGTCGCGCCGGAAGGAGACGTGGCGCAGCAGGGCGGCGAGGATCTCCAGGCAGGCGGCGTGCTGGCGGGTGGCGGCGAAGAGCGCCTCCTTGTCCTCCTGCAGGTCGCGGTTATAGGTCAGCGGCAGGCCTTTCAGCAGGATCATGAAGTGCTGCAGGCAGGCCACGGCGTGGGCCGTCTTGCCGCGGATCAGTTCCAGCACGTCGGGGTTGCGCTTCTGCGGCATGATCGAACTGCCGGTGGTGAAGGCGTCGTCGATCTGCAGGAACCCGAACTCGACGGTGGCGAAGAGGATGAAGTCCTCCGCCAGCCGGGACAGGTGCAGCGCGCAGACGGCCTGCGCATAGGCGAAATCCAGCAGGAAATCGCGGTCGGCCACGGTGTCCATCGAGTTGGCGGTGCAGCCGCTGAAGCCCAGCCGCTTGGCGACCCGGCGCCGGTCGATGGGGAGCGAGGTGCCGGCCAGCGCGCAGGCGCCCAGCGGAAGAAGGTCGGCGCGGCGGAAGGCGTCGGCCAGGCGATCCTTGTCGCGCTCCAGCATCTCGACGAAGGCCAGCAGGTAGTGCCCGCAGGTCACCGGTTGCGCGCGCTGCAGGTGCGTGTAGCCGGGCATGACGTCGGCGGCGTGACGCTCGGCCAGCGCGACCAGCGCGTGCTGCACTTCCTCGATCAGCGCCGCCATGCGGCGACACTCGTCGCGGACCCAGAGCCGTTCGTCGAGTGCGATCTGGTCGTTGCGCGAGCGGGCCGTGTGCAGCTTCCTGGCCGGCGCGCCGATACGCTCCTCCAGCGCGCGTTCGATGTTCATGTGGACGTCTTCGAGTTCGCGCCGGAAGACGAAGCGGCCGGCGGCGATGTCGGCGCCGATGGCTTCGAGCCCCCGTCGGATCGCGGCCTCCTCCTTCGCCGTCAGCAGCCCGACGGCCCGCAGCATCGCGGCGTGGGCCAGGGAGCCCTGGATGTCGTGGCGATAAAGCGCCCGATCGTAGGAAACCGACTGGGCGAACGCTTCCAGGCGCGGATCGGCAGGCCGGCTGAAAACGCCGCTGCGCGAGGGTGAGCCGTGCGCGGACCTGCGCTTCGCCATGATCGATTCCTCCCATGAAAATGACAGACCATCCCTTCGCCGTTTTCCTGACGGTGCAGACAAACGGAATGGCCGGACCTGAAGTGGGCCGAGCGAATAGCGCCATCGCAAACTCGCGGAACCCGGGCGGTTCCGCGAGCCTTGCAGATTAGGTGCGCTGCTTCTTGAGCAACCGGCGATTACGACGCTTCTTGCTGCCGACTTTGCGGCGGCGACGCGGCTTGAAGGCCATGTAACACCCTCCTGTTGCGGATGCGAATCCCACCGACCTGTGCGGAAGACATTATGCACGATTTCACGATGTCGGCAAGAAAACGTAAGCGATGGGCTGACGGATGGATGCGTCTCGAATGAATAGAAAGCGCCTGCAGGAAATCTTTTGCGAAATGCCACCTGTGCGGCCATGCCCCCCGCATCCCCCCATCCCCTTGGCGGATCGCTTGAAAGGTGCCCTCGCATTTCGGTATGGTAGAATCCGCAGAAAGGTCGTGCGGGCGCACGGAAAGGACTCCAGCCATGTTCGGTCCTCCACAGTACGAGCATACGCAGACGGGTTGGATTCACTGGCTGATGTACGCGCTGGCGGCGGCGATGCTGTGCGTCTTCTGCCTCTACCCGACGCACCCGGCGGTGCGGATACAGATGCCGGTCATGGCCGTGGTTTTCCTGCTGCCGGCCTTCCTGTTCCGGCACCTCACGGTCCGCGACGAGAGCGAGCGGCTGGCGATCGAATTCGGGCCCCTGCCCCTGTTCCGCAGGCGCGTTCCGTACGCCGAGATGCTCGGCGTGGGCATCGGGCGCACGTCCTTCCTGAACGGCTGGGGCATCCACTACTGCGATGGCGGCTGGCTCTGGAACATCGCCGGGTACGACTGCGTGGTGCTGGAGCTGACGGAGGGCCGCACGTTGCGGATCGGCACCGACGAGCCGGAGAAGCTCTGCGAATTCCTTCGGTCCCGGTTGTCGGCAAGCCGCTAGCGGCCCGTCGAAAAAGGGGCTTGGGTTTCCCCTCTCCCCTCTGTGGCTGCTCATTACCCACGTCTTTCTCCTCCTTTTCCCGGTGGGCTGCTCATTACCCACATCTTTCTCCCCCCTTTCCCGGTGGGAAAGGGGGGCAGGGGGGGATAGGACAAGGAAGCGCCCGCAGAAGATCTTCTCCCCTCCCCATTCGCGCGAAGCGCGAATGGGGAGGGGCAGGGGGGAGGGGTTTTATGACGGGCTGCCGGCCGCGATCGGACCTGGGCGCGTTCTCACGTGCGCTCGTCGCACAGATGGCACGCGGCGAACCGGTCGCCGGGCAGCTCGCGCAGCGCGGGCGTCTGTTCCCTGCATGGTCCGAAGCATTCGCGGCAGCGCGGATGGAAGGCACAGCCCGGCGGCAGCCTTCCGGGGTCGGCCACCTCGCCGCCCAGCGAGAAGTCCATCGGCCGGTCCGGGTCGGGGTTCGGCACCGCCGACAGCAGCGCCTTCGTGTACGGGTGCCGGGGATCCCTGAAAAGCGGTTCGGTCGCCGCCAGCTCCACGATCCGGCCGGCATACATCACCGCCACGCGATCGCAGAGGTGTTCCACGACGCTCAGGTCGTGCGCGATGAAGATGTAGGTCAGGCCCATTTCCTGCTGGAGGTCCTGGAGCAGGTTGATCACCTGCGCCTGCACCGAGACGTCCAGCGCCGAGACGGCCTCGTCGGCGATCACCAGCGAGGGGTGCATGATCAGCGCTCGGGCGATGCCGATGCGCTGCCGCTGGCCGCCGCTGAAGGCGTGCGGATAGCGCGTGCGGTGTTCGGGCTTCAGCGACACGCGCCGGAGCATCGCGACGACCCGGTCGACCAGCTCGCTGCCGCGTGCCAGGCCGTGGATGACCAGCGGCTCGCCGACGATGTCGCCCACCGTCATGCGCGGGTTCAGCGAGGAGAACGGGTCCTGGAAGATCATCTGCATCCGCGTGCGCAACGGGCGCAGATCGCCCTCGGGCAGCGCCGCCAGGTCGATCGTCGTTCCGTCGCAGTGGAAGAGCACCCTGCCGCGCGTCGGGTCGATGGCGCGCAGGATCGCGCGGCCCGTGGTCGTCTTGCCTGAACCGCTTTCGCCCACCAGCCCCAGGGTTTCGCCGGCGCGCAGGACGAAGTCGATCTCGTCGGCCGCCTTGACGGTGCCGATCCGCTTCTTGAAGAAGCCCTTGCTGTAGATCGGGAAGTGCTTGCAGAGTCCCTCGACGCGAAGGAGGGGGGGGGCGGTTGCGGCACTCACGCGATCACCTCCCCGGCGACGATGCCGGCGGGAATCTGGTCGGCGCGCACGCAGGCGGCCTTTTGCGTTCCGCCCAGCGGCACCAGCGGCGGCAGGCCGCCCCGGTCGCAGAGGCCGGTCCTGAACTGCGGGCAGCGCGGGTGGAACGGACAGCCGCGCGGAAGCTCCAGCATCGACGGCACGCTTCCGCGGATCGAAGGCAGTCGCGGCCTGCCGTAGGAAAGACTGGGCAGCGAGGCCAGCAGTCCCTGTGTGTACGGGTGCCGCGGCGTCTTCAGGACCTCGCGCACCGTGCCCTGCTCGACGACCCGGCCCAGGTACATCACCGCGACTTCGTCGGCCATCTGCGCGACGACGCCCATGTTGTGGGTGATCAGCAGCACCGCCGAACCCAGGTCGTCCTTCAGCCGCTTCATCAGGTTCATGATCTGCGCCTGGATCGTGACGTCGAGCGCGGTCGTGGGTTCGTCGGCGATGAGCAGCTCCGGGTTGCAGACCAGCGCCATGGCGATGACGACGCGCTGGCGCATGCCGCCGGACATCTCGAAGGGATACTGATGGATGCGCTTCTCGGGACCGGGGATGCCGACCTTCGCGAGCGCCTCGATCGCGCGCGCCTCGGCCTCCCGGTGGCTCAGCGGCTGGTGCAACCTAATCGCTTCGCAGATCTGGTTCCCGACCGTGTGTACGGGGCTGAGCGCGGTCATGGGCTCCTGGAAGATCATGCTGACCAGGCCGCCGCGGACGCGATAGAGCAGCTCGTCGTCTTCGCGCAAGCCGGTCATCTCGATCGGCTCGCCCTTGCGCGGGCGGATCGTGATGCGGCCGCCGACGATGCGGCCGGGTTTCTGGATCAGGCGCAGGATGGAGTAGGCCGTGACGCTCTTGCCGCAGCCGCTTTCGCCGACGACCGCGAGCACCTTGCCGCGCGGCACGTCGTAGCTGACGCCGTCCACCGCGCGCACGTCGCCCTCGACGGTCTGAAAGGAGACGCGGAGGTCGCGGACTTCGAGGACGAAGTCCGAAGAAGGAGCGAGGATCGAGGATCGGGGAACAGAATCCGCGGGGCGGGGATCGGGGAGCGGGGAGCGAGGATCGGAATTCATTCTACCGTTGGCGCCTCTTTAGCTTCGAGATCGATGCGGTCAGGATGGCAATGATCTCGTCACAACGATCCACTCGACCGGCGACTATATCAGCCGGTAGCCAGTGCCGCATCCGTTTGCAACGTCCCATTGTTTTCGCGGCGAAACCCCGCGCGATGACTTGGTAGTGCGTGTATTCTGTTGTGCTCCACCGACCGGCACCTTCCTCCATGTTCGAACAGATGGAGTCTGCCGAGGCAATCTGTTGAGAACGCAGGCGCATAGTGTCATGGACGTCATGCAGACGTTGCATGTCTGCCACTACCAGATCGAATAGGTCCAAGGCCTTCTGGTAGGCCGTGAACTCCTGAAGCTTCTGCATAGACATCTGCGACGCTCCGTTCCCCGCTCCTCGCTCCCGGCTCCTATCTTGTCGAGTATGGGTCGGCGGCATCGCGCAGCCCGTCCCCCAGGAAGTTGAAGCACAGCACCGTCAGGACGATGAAGATCACCGGCAGCAGCAGCCACGGGTAGAACTTCACCACCTTGATGTCCATGCAGTCCTGCAGCAGCACGCCCCAGCTCACGATCGGGGGGCGCAGTCCGAGGCCGAGGAAACTCAGGGAGGTCTCGCCCAGGATCATCCCGGGAACGCTCAATGTCAGCGTGACGATGATGTGGCTGGTGAACCCGGGCAGCAGGTGACGGAAGAGAATGCGGCCGTGCGAGGCGCCCAGCAGGCGCGCGGCCATCGCGTAGTCCTCCTCGCGCAGCGATAGAATCTTGCCCCGCACCACGCGCGCCAGGCCGGTCCAGTTGAGCAGGCTCAACAGGATCGTGATCGCGAAGTAGGTCTTCAGCGGCGACCAGTCCCCGGGCAGCACCGCGGCCAGCGCCAGCCAGAGCGGGAGATGCGGGAACGAATTCACGATCTCGATGAACCGCTGGATCAGGGTGTCGGCCGTTCCGCCCAGGTAGCCGGAAATGCCGCCGATCGTCACGCCGAAGAGGAAGGTGCAGAGGATGCCGATCAGGCCGACGGAAAGCGAGATGCGGGCGCCGTAGATCATGCGGCTGAGCAGATCGCGGCCATAGCGGTCGGCACCCAGCAGGAAGAAGGTCGGCTTCGGGGCCGCCTGGCCGCCTTCCGCGGCGGTCCGCGTACGCGCGGCGTACCGCTCGTGGTCCACCCCCAGGAAGTGGCGCTCCATGGGGATGAAGCCGAGCAGTTCGTAGGGCTCGCCCCGGGCGAAGAAGGAAAGCGGAACCGGCCGGTCGGCGTCTTCCGTGTAGGTCTTGCGGAAGGTGATCGGGTCGATGTGCCGGGTCATGCCGCGGACATGCAGTCCGTCGCTGAAGTTGAACCGCACGATCTGCGGCGGGCAGTAGGTGTGGTCCAGGTCGCGCCACTCGCGGGAATACGGCGCGAAGAACTCGCAGAAGACCGCCATCAGGTAAAGCGCGAGCAGCACGTAGAGCGAAATCGCCGCCAGTCGGTGCTTCGAAAACCGCAGGCGGATGAGCTGCCACTGCGAGAGCCCGCCGAGCTCCACGGCCTGTTTTTCCTCGGTGACCGGCGACGGGAGGATGACGGACGGGCCGCTGCTCATCGCGTACCTCCTTGGAAACGGATGCGCGGGTCCAGCCAGAGCAGCAACAGGTCGCTGACCAGCGTGCCGATGACGCCCAGCAGGCTCAGGACCATCAGCATCGAGGCCGCCAGGTACATGTCCTGGCTGAAGAGCGCCTGCAGCAGCAGCGGGCCGACCGTGGGCAGGCTCAGCACGATCGAGACGATCGCGTTGCCCGAGACCAGTTGCGGGAAGATGCCGCCGATACCGGAGATGAACGGGTTCAGCGCCAGCCGCACGGGATACTTGAAGAGCAGCTTCATCGGCCGGACGCCCTTGGCCATCGCGGTGATCACGTAGGGCTTGCGCAGCTCGTCCAGCAGGTTGCCGCGCATGATGCGGATCATTCCGGCCGTGCCGCCGATGCCCAGCACCACGACGGGGATCCAGATGTGCTTCATCAGGTCCCACCACTTGCCGGCGGTCCATTCCGGCTGCGCGGCGTATTCGGCGGAGAAGAGCCCCGAGATGTCCGTGAGCGCCATCAGCACCAGCGCCAGCAGGAAACTGGGCACGCACATGCCGATGAAGCCGACGAACGTGAGGGCGTAATCGCCGAGCGTGTACTGCCGGACCGCCGAATAGATGCCGATGGGCAGCGCGGTGAACCAGGTGAAGAGGAGGGTGCCCAGCGAGATCAGCACGGTCAGGAAGATGCGGTCGCCCACCAGGTCGTTCACTTCCTGGGACGTCTCCATCGAGCGGCCCATGTGGCCCTGGATCAGCCCCATGTCCTTGCGCTCGAAGCTCACGAACCACTTCAGGCCGAGCCAGCGGAGGTAGCGCTTCCAGCCCGGCTCGTCGAAATGGAACAGGCCCTTGAGCTCGTCGATCTGCTTCATGTCCACTTCGTCGCCGGACTCCTGCAGCACCATGATGCGCGTCGTCAGGTAATCGCCGGGCGGCAACTGGATGATCGTGAAGACGATGACCGAGATGACCAGCATCGTCGGGATCATGATCAGCAGGCGCCGTCCGATGTACGGGTGCTTGAAGGCCACCAGCGCGACGACGAGCGCGAAGATCGCCAGGAACCCGTAGCGGAGCAGGTTGCGGAAAACCCTGCCCCACGTCGTGCCCTCGGACGCCCTCGCCGGTTCCGGCGCGCCGGGCCTCGGCGTGGTTTCGAGCAGCGACTGCCGGGTGTCGGCGATGGCGCCGGGCGAATCGGCCGGTTTTTCGAAGAAGAAGGTTTCGACGCCGGCGTTGCCCGGCGTCTGGAAGAGGTAACCGGTCATGCAGTTGCGCGGGACGTTTTTGAAACCCTTCTTGACGACGACGGGCTGGGGCGGGGGCGAGGCGATGTTGATCGTCCAGGTGTTTTCGGCGGCGATGTCCAGCACCTCCATGTAGATGCGTTTCTGCTCCTCGGGCGAAGGCGTCTTCAACGCCTGCTCGTAGACTTCGAACGCGCGGTACATCGGGTGGTCCCTGGGCGGCTCCAGCGTGTTGCCGGTCTTCGCCTTCGGGTCGCCGTAGAAGCCGCCGCGCGCGAACCAGCGGCCCCACGCGCCGGCATAGAAGGCCTCGCCGTCCACCGGCACGAAGTAGCGGGGCGAGAGCAGCGGGAGGAAATCGCTCTCCGCCGTCCAGACGTTGAAGTCGAAATCGTTGCCCTGCTTTTCCGTGTAGAGCAGCGACCGCGAACGCTCGCGCTGGATGCAGCGGACGCCGACCTTGCCCCAGTCGTCCACCACGAACTGCGCCGGTCCGGCCCCGGTGAAATTGCAGAAGTCCAGGTAAAACGTCATGCGCGAACCGTCGGGAAACGTGCGCATGCCCTCGTAGTCGCGCCGGACAAGGCCCAGTTCGTCCAGCATCCGGTTGGCGGCCGCGGGGTCGTGCTGGACATAGGCGTCCTGCAGCTTCTTGAGGTGGTACGGGGATTCCGGGCCGGGCTCCACCTGGGCGGGATACGCCTGCCCGTTGAATTCGGCCTGGATGATGTCCTGCCGGTTGATGGCCAGCGAGAGCGCCTGGCGAAAACGCTTGTCGGCCAGCAACTGCGCCTTCCATTTCGTGTCGGGCCTTTCCGGATCGACGCGCCGGTTCAGGTTCGGGTTGATGACCCAGTAGGAACGGACGCCGGGATACCAGTGGTAGATCTCGATCTGGCTGCTCTCGCGACGGCTCATCAGCTCCGTGTAATCCTCGTAACGGATGTGGCGCGCCTGCATGGTGATCAGTCCGCCCGAGGCGCTCAACGCCAGCATCTTGCCGTCCTGCACCTCGAACTGCACGCGATCGACATACGGAAGCTGGTTGCCTTCCTCGTCGACGCAGAAGTAGTACGGGTTGCGGACGAAGACCTGCGGCGGCGTGCTCTTGTAGGTGCGGTAGATCCACGGCCAGAGTCGCGGATGGTCGGGATTCAGGTAATCCTTCATGAAACCGTAGACCGCGCGCGGGCTGGGCAGGCGGTAGGCCTTGAGCGCCTGGTCGATCAGCTCCCGGTTGCCGTAGGTCGGGTGATACGGGCGCAGGTAATGCTCGGGCGAACCGACCATGTCCTGGCCGCGGAAGGCGAGCATCTCGGGGAAGAGCGCGTTCGGTTCGGGGAAGGTGACCTTCAGGTTCAGGTCGTCGAGCGCTTCGACTTGGGCGGACTTGCCCGAACAGCGCAGCCAGAGCGGCACGACACGGCCGAAATGCTCGTCGTTCACCTCGCAGTTCCACCAGTACAGGATGTCGCGCGTGCCGAACGGGTGGCCGTCGGACCATCTGAGGCCCTTGCGGAAGGTGAGGATCCATTCGCGGCGGTCTTCCGATGAGGCGATCTTCTTCGCCAGGTGCGGCACGACGGGATAGCCGAGCGGCGACCAGCGCATCGGGTTGGCGTAGGCCAGGCGCCAGGTGATGACGCTGACGTCGCCAGGCGTGTTGGCGACGCGCATCCACGTGCCGCCGTAGTTGCCGATGCCGTCGCAACCGCGCAGGACGACCGGCTCTTCGGGGACGCGTTGGTCGACAGGCGGCAGTTTCCCTTCTTTCACGAGTTCGGCAAGGATCGGCGATTCGCCCTTCGGATACCACTTGGCCTTCTTGCCCTCGCTGTAATCGACTTCGACGTAGAGCGACGGCGGGTTCTTGGGGTCAAAGGATACGTCGCGCAGTTTTTCGGCCTGCCGGATGACTTCCGGCGGGTACGCGGCCGGCTTCTCGGTCAGGTTGGGTCGGAAGAGCCAGCCCAGCGTCTGCAGGACCAGCGCGATGCCGGCGAAGGCGGCCAGGATGCAAAGGAGGTAGCGCCAAACCGGCGTCTTTTTCACGTCGGTACCTCGAAGGAATCTCGGGGTGAAGCTGTGCAGGAGAATAGCCTTCAGGAAGGCTGCCGCAACTGAAAGGAGCCCTGGGGACTCAAGTCGCCGCAATTGGGCTAGAAAGGGTGACGCAAGTGGTGCCTCTCGGAACGCGGCATCCTGTCCGCCCAAGCCTCTCCGCACGCGTACTCCCGATCGCCGTCGGCCGGTTCCGGTCGGATGGACGAGGCCCTGTCGGGCCTGCCGCGTGCCGATTTTCATGGCGCTTCGACTCAAAACGGTGTATACGGTAGTGCTGTGAACCGGTTTAATAGCCTTGCAGTGGGCATGGCGTTGCACGAACGGAAATGGCGTGCCGACCGGGGAAACGAAAATGGGCGGTTCGTTGTCCCCATCGTTCGTCCCTGCGGCATTTCCAGTTGTGGCTACATCGGTCGAACGGAGCAGGAGCGAAATGACCAACCCTGCGCTCAGACTCGTCATCGTTGTTGCCGCGTCGCTGTGGAACCCGCTGGCCGGAACGTCCATCGCCGGCGAAGCCCCCCCCTCGAGCCCCAACATCCTCTTCATTCTCGCCGACGACATCGGCTACGGCGACCTCGGTTGTTACGGCGCGACCAAGGTCAAAACGCCCAACCTCGACCGGTTGGCTTCGCAAGGCCTGCGTTTCACCGACGCCCACTCCATGGCGTCCGTCTGCACCCCGTCGCGCTATGCCTTCCTCACCGGCGAATACGCCTTCCGCAAGAAAGGGACCGGGATCGCCTCGGGCATCGAAGGTCTGCTCATCGAACCGGGCCGCACGACGGCTCCCTCGCTCCTCAAGAAGGCCGGCTACACCACCGGCGTCGTCGGCAAGTGGCACCTGGGCCTGGGCAGCGCGCCCACCGACTACAACGGAGAGATCAAGCCCGGGCCGCTGGACATCGGCTTCGACTACGCCTGGATCATGCCCGCAACCGGTGACCGCGTGCCGTGCGTCTGGGTCGAAAACCGCCGCGTCGTCAACCTCGATCCGGCTGATCCGATCAGGCTGGATTACTCGGTGAAGCGCGGCGACCCCGACTCGTTCGTCAACGGCATCCCTCGCATCGGCAAACAGACCGGCGGCAAGGCGGCGCTGTGGAAGGACGACGAGATGTCGTTCGTCATCGCGCAGAAGAGCTGCGCTTTCATCGAGCAGAACAAGGATAGACCCTTCTTCCTCTATATGGCGACGCACAACATCCACGTGCCGCGTGTGCCCAATCCGAAGTTCAAAGGCGCCAGCGAGTGCGGCGTCCGGGGCGACACGATTGTCGAATTCGACTGGACGGTCGGGCAGGTGCTCGATGCGCTCGACCGACTCGACCTCGCGGAGAAGACGCTGGTCATCGTCACCAGCGACAACGGTGGAGTCTTCGATGACAACGGCCCCGACAAGGTGCACGGCGTCGGCGATCCGGACGGCACGAACGGACACCGCTGCAACGGCGAGTTGCGCGGGACAAAAGGTTCCGTCTACGAGGGCGGCACGCGCGTGCCGTTTATCGCCCGCTGGACGGGACGGATCAAGCCCGGCACCTCGGACGCGTTGATCTGCCAGTTGGACATGCTGGCCTCGTTTGCGGCGTTGACCGGTCAGACGCTGGCCGAAGCGGATGGCCCGGACAGTTTCAACGTCCTTCCTGATCTGCTGGGAGAGAAGACTGCGCAGCCCTGCCGCGAGTACCTGATCGAGCAGAACAATACCGGCAACGCAATGGGTTTCCGAAAAGGAACGTGGAAGTACATTCC
>Ga0101944_10006481_pt1 | contig 12419 bp, 9 predicted proteins | sample DewCreD2012metaG_FD_75245 | JGI IMG/M metagenome (GOLD analysis project Ga0101944, IMG submission 75245) | Hot spring sediment bacterial and archeal communities from British Columbia, Canada, to study Microbial Dark Matter (Phase II) - Dewar... ... | reverse complement strand
GCCACCATCCTTCATCGTGAAGACCACACGCTCGGTCGGGGCGTCATAGGGCTTGCCTTCGGTGACGTGATCCCACCACGCATCAACGACGGTTCTGGTCGCCGGATCCCAGAGGGCCAGCGCGCTGGTGACCACGACTTCGGGGGTGACCGAGTTCTGATCCACGAAGTGACCGAAGGCGAGAACGCCCTTCTCGCGGGCAGCCTCGAAGGGCCCAAAGCGCTCTGCGTAGATGAAGTCGGCACCCGCGGCGATCTGGGCGAGGGCAGATTCCTTGGCCTTGGGGGGATCAAACCAGCTCTCGATGAACGTTACCTTGACCTCGACATCCGGGTTCACCGACCTGGCGCCGGCGATATAGGCATTGAGCGGCAGGTTGACGTTGGGATAGGGGAAGGCAGCCACTGCGCCGATGACGTTGGACTTGGTCATCTTTCCGGCGATGATTCCGGCCAGGTACGCCGGCTCGTGCACAAACACATCGGTCCAGTAGGCGTTGCCGCCGAGTGGCTCATTGCCGGAGCCTGAGTAGGCCCACAGAATTTCGGGGTACTCGTCTTTCAGTACTTTGACGGCGTCACCGAAAGCGCTGTGAGCCCAGATGATCTGGTACTTACCGGTCTCGGCATACTGGCGCAACACGCGCTCGGCATCTGGCGGTGCGACATTCTCCGTGTAGTCCAGATTGATGGTCAGGCCGTGAGGCTTCTCAGCCTTCAAACGGTCAATCGTCTGAAGCCAGGAGGTGTTCCACGGCTCTTCAACCGGACTGATGAAGATAGCGGCGATGTTTAACTCGGTCGGGTCCTCGGCGGTGGGTTGGGCGGCGGTCGGCGCTGCAGTCAGCAATGAGCCGAGCAGGGTCACCAGGACGACGAAAATGCTCCACTTGCGCCACGCATTCATTGTCTTCCTCCTCTCAACGAAACACGACACGATCCGACAACAATAGGGGACATACCGACTGACGCGTTACCGGGTGTTCAGACAATACCGCTAGAGTGTCACCTCCTTCCAGACCCGAGACGTGGTGGGAGCGCTGGCCGGTGTGGTGCACGTCGGTTAATGCGGGCCAGTTTAACATACACGGCGCAACTGCACAATCCCTACATATGTTCAACACCCCATCGCCGCACAAGCGTTGAGACGGCCGCCACGGCTTATGCTACGGGGCCGCGACCGGTGTCACGGCAGCCGGGGTGACAGCAACTGTCTGCTACTCCGTCAGGCGACGGCGGATGCGATGCGCTCGAGCGCCTGTTGGATGTTCTGGATCGAATTAGCGTAGCTGATTCGCACATAGCCCCGCCCGTACTGTCCAAATCCAGCACCATCCAGCACGGCCACTCCGGCGACTTCGAGCAGGTAGTCGGCCAGATCCCGCGACGACTTGCCAGTACCCTCCACGTTGGGGAAAACGTAGAAGGCACCGGTCGGCTGGGCACAGCGGAAGCCGGGGATGCGATTCAACCCGGCCACAATCAGGTCACGGCGCTCCCGGAAGATCGCCACCATGCGGTCGGTGGCATCCTGGGGGCCTTCCAAGGCCGCGATGGCAGCGTGCTGCGAGAAGGCGGCGGTGCACGAGTTGGAGTTGATCATGAGCTGGTTGACCCGGGCGGCCAGCTCGGCTGGCATCACACCGTAGCCCAGCCGCCAGCCGGTCATCGCATAGGTCTTGGAAAAACCGTCAAGCAGAATGGTCAGTGGCTGCATACCGGGCAGACTGGCAATGCTGGCGTGGTGACCGTCGTAGCGGATGCGCTCGTACACTTCGTCACTCAGCACCATGATGTTGCGCTCGCGAGCCACCTCGGCGACTGCCTCCAGGTCTGCCCGGGTCAGAACGCCGCCTGTGGGGTTGTGCGGTGAATTGAGGATGATGAGACGGGTTCGGTCGGTCACCAGGCTGCGCAGCTCATCGGTGTCAATGCCGAAGTTGCGTTCTTCACGCAGCGGCAGCGCAACCGGCCGGGCGCCCACGAACTCGATCATCGAGCGATAGATAGGGAAGCCGGGGTCGGGGTAAATTGCCTCATCCCCGCGCTGCAACAGGGCGAGGATGGTGAAGAACATAATCGGCTTGGCACCGGGTGTGACCACGACGTGCTCGGCATCAACCTCGATCGAGCGGGTGCGACTGATGTGGCGGGCGATGGCCTGGCGCAGTGCCGGGATACCGGCCGACGGCGTGTAGTGGGTCTGACCGTTGTGCAAAGCCTCCACGGCCGCCTCGACGATGTGAGGCGGGGTATCGAAATCGGGCTCGCCGATCTCGAGATGAATGATGTGGCGTCCCTGTGCCTCCAGGGCACGGGCGCGTGCCAGCACCTCGAAGGCAGCCTCGGTTCCCAACCGGTTCATTCGTCGCGCGAGTCGCATGGCGGCCTCCTCACGAGTGTTCGCAATCGGTCAGGGGATCTCTGTCTGGCCACTTTGCCACGCCGCCCGCAGTGCCCGGGGGTCAACCGGCACGCTGAGGGGGCGCACGCCGATGGCCCGGGTGATGGCGTTGGCGATAGCCGGCGCCATGGGGATGCTGGGCAGCTCCCCGGCGCCCTTGGCACCATACGGCCCGGAACTGGTCGGATGTTCAACAATGAAGTTGTGTATTTCCGGTGTCAGCGTGATATCGGGCATCTTGAACTTGGCCAGCGAGTCGGAGCGCACGTAACCGTCCGCCACAACGAAGCGCTCGGTCAGCGCATATCCCAGTCCCATGACAATGCCGCCCTCAATCTGACCTTCGAGGGATTGCGGGTTCAGTGCACGACCGGCGTCGTTGGCAGCAATGACGCGCAGCACCCGAACCTGACCGGTGCGGGTGTTCACTTCCACCTCGACGGCTTCTGCGGCGAAGCCAAAGGCGAAGTGGCTGTCACCGACCTCACCCAGCTCGACGGTGGGAGGTGGGGTATAGACGTACTCGGCCCGGGTGGGGCGTCCTTCCTGGCGCGCCTGTGCCACCACCTCGCTCAGCGCCAGGCTGCGCGCGCCATCCGGACGACGCACCACGCCATCGGTGAAGATGACGTCCTCCGGCGCCACACCCAGCTGCTCGGCAGCGGTGAGTGCCAGTGACTGCCTGAGGCGCAGCGCGGCGTGGCGAACGGCGTTGCCGGTGATGAACGTCTGGCGTGAGGCGGTGGTGGCGCCGCCATCCAGACACTGGTCGGTGTCGCCGGAGATGACCTCAATCCGTTCGGGGGAGACACCCAGTTCCTCGGCGGCGATCTGGCTGAGCACGACGGGCATACCCTGCCCGATCTCCGCAGCACCTGCCCGCACAATCAGTCCGCCGTCCAGGGTCGCCTCGACCGAGGCGCCCGCCGAGTCGACCAGGCCGTTGCCAAGGCCCACGTTCTTGTAGGCGCAGGCCAGTCCCCATGCGCGGCGGATGTCCGCGGGTAGTTCGGGCACGGGCTCGGCTTCAAGCGAGCGCAGGGTGGCTTCGACGCGATCCAGACACTCCAGCAGGCCCACGCTCTCGCGCAGCACCTGGCCGGTCGTGGTGGCGGCGCCAACTCTCAAGGCGTGACGTCGTCGCAACTCGAATGGTGAGATGCCCAGCGACTCGGCAATGACATCCATCTGAGATTCAGCAGCGAAATGTGCCTGAGTAGCGCCAAAGCCGCGAAACGCCCCCGCCGGTGGATTGTTGGTGTACACCGCGTGGCACTCAACCCGCACGTTGGGAATGTCGTACGGCCCGGCGGCGTGGGTGGCCGCGCGCGTCATCACCGGCACACCCAGCGAGGCGTAGGCACCGGTGTCGCCAACGATATGAATATGCTGGGCCAGAATGCGGCCGTCGCGGGTGACACCCGATTTGACGCGGATGGTGGTGGCGTGACGCTTGGGATGCACCCGCAAGGACTCGGACCGGCTCAGCACCATCAGCACGGGCCTGCGGGTGACGTGGGCCAGCAAAGCCGTGTGAATCTGGGTGCAGATATCCTCTTTGCCGCCAAATGCCCCCCCGGTCGGCATATGGACGACGCGCACGCGATCTTCCGGGATAGCCAGGCTGGCAGCAATCTGGGCGCGATCGGCAAACGGTATCTGTGATCCCACATATACGGTGAGAGTGCCACTGTCGGGGTCGGGCACTGCCAGCGACGCCTCCGGTTCGAGGAACGCGTGCTCACCGATGGGAGTTCGATAGGTGCGCTCGATGATCAGATCGGAGGCGGCGAAGGCATCGGCCACGTTGCCCTTATTGACCTCGATGTACTTCAAGAGGTTGCCGTCGGCGTGAACCAGGGGGGCATCCGGCTGCAGCCCCTGTTCCGCCGAGCTGACGACCGGCAGAGGGTCGTACTCCACCTCGATAGCCTCAAGGGCGGCTGCCGCCTGCTCGGGTGTCTCGGCGGCGACAATGGCGATGGCGTCGCCCACATAGCGCACCTTGTCATAGGCTAGCACCGGCCAGTCCTTCAGGATGAGGCCGTGGTTGAGCGACCCCGGCACATCGGCGGCGGTCAGCACGGCTGCCACGCCGGGCATCGTGCGGGCACGGGTGACATCCACGCGCACCAGACGGGCGTGGGGGTAGGCGCTGCGCAATGCGGCGGCGTGCAGCATATTCGGTACGCGCAGGTCGGCGGTGAAGATGGTCCGTCCGGTGACCTTGTCCCACGCGTCCTGGCGGGGAATGGAGCGTCCAATGAAGCTTCCCGTCGCCGGCGGGGATGCCTGAGGGGAAGCCTCACCGCGCAGCTCGCGGGCTGCGGCGTGCACGGCATTGATGATTTTAACGTAACCGGTGCAGCGACACAGATTGTTCTTCAGCGCCGCCTTGATCTCGTCGTCTGTGGGATGGAGGGTGCGGTCGAGTAGCGCCTTGGCGGCCATAATGAGGCCGGGCGTGCAAAAGCCGCACTGCACGGCACCGTGTTCGACGAAGGCGCGCTGCAGCGCGTGGAGTCCATCCGGGCGAGCCAGGCCCTCGATGGTTTCCACACTCTTCCCGTCGGCGCGTTCGGCGCGGTAGATACACGCGCGCTCGGCACGGCCCTCGACGATGACGGTGCAGGCGCCACAGTGCCCCTGGTTGCAGCCGTTCTTGGTGCCGGTCAGATGCAGGTGCTCGCGAAGCAGTTCCATCAGCATCGTGCGCCGACCGACCTGGAATGTGTGCCAGACGCCGTTAACCTTGACGCGGATCTGTCGTGAGTCTGTTGTCACGGACCACACCTTTACTTACTTCATGGCTCAATCAGTCAATCCTAGAATATTGGTGGCGTCATCACCGAAAGCAGCAGCAGCGGTTCCTCGCCAATTGACACCAGGCGATGCGGCAGGCTGCCGTCCCAGCAGACGCTGTCGCCGGGCTCGAGGATGTAGGCGTTGTCGCCGATCTCAAGTCGTAGACGACCCTGCAGCACATATGTGCATTCCTCGGCCGGATGGCTGCGCAGGTCGTCGGAGCTGGTGCCGCCTGGCTCGATGCGTGCCATATAGAAAGCGAGATTGCGTGCCGTGCTGGGACTCAACATTTCGTAGGTGATGTTTGATCCGGGCAGCACCAGCTGGCGACGCTGGTTATGCCGCACCACCGGGCTCTGTGGCTCGCCATCGGTGAAGAAATGGAACAGGGGAGTGCCCAGCGCGTCGGCCACACGTCGCAGCGAGGTGATGCTCGGCTCAGTCTGGTCGCGTTCGACGAGGCTGATGAAGCTGGCGGTCAGTCCGGTTCGCGCCGCTAGTTCGCGCAGACTGATTCCCAGTTCCTGACGCTTCGCGCGCACCTTGCTTCCCAGCGACACCAGCTATCTCCCCTCAGGCAATCCAGGTGCGACGCCAATCGCGCCACCGAAACTGAGCACCATAGCGCTCTTCCGCCAGCCGCACCATAGTTGCCGACAACTCGTTGTGGCGGGCGATCAATGCTCCCAGGTCGAGATTGAGGATCTGTCCGTTCAGCACCACCGGCTGACCATTGATGACCGAAAACTCAATCGGCTGCGGGGCGCACAGCACCAGGGCCGCGACGGGGTCGTGACCGCTGCCGGCATAGGCGAGGCGGCTCAGGTCAAAGCCGATCAGGTCGGCACACAGTCCGGGCCGGATCGCCCCGATGTCGTCCCGTCGCAGCACCCGCGCGCCCTGAAGCGTGGCCAGTTCGAGTGCCTGTGACGGTGCCATCGCATCGGCGCCGTGCTTGACCCGCTGCAGGAGCATGGCCATACGCGCCTCGGCCAGCATATTGGACGAATCGTTACTGGCGCTGCCGTCAACTGCCAGGCCAACCGGCACCCGGTGTTCCAGCATCTCGACGATGGGGGCGATCCCCGAGCCGAGCCGCATATTGGAGCTGGGGCAGTGCGCCACGCCGGTGCCGGTGCGCCCCAGCAGCTCGATTTCGGAGCTGTCGAGGTGCACGGCGTGTGCATACCAGACATCCGGGCCGAGCCAATCCAGGTCGGCGGCATACTGAACCGGGCGCTTGCCGTAGCGATTCAGACAGAACGTTTCCTCGTCCCTGGTCTCCGCAAGATGCGTGTGCAAGCCCACCCCGTAACGGCGCGCCAGGGCTGCGCTTTCGCGCATCAGTCGCGGGCTGACCGAGAAGGGCGAGCAGGGTGCCAGTTCGATGCGCACCATGGCGCCGGTTCGTCCGTCGTGGTAGGTCTCGACCAGCCTCTGGCAGTCGGCCAGGATGGCGTCCTCATCCTCGACGATTTCATCGGGTGGCAAGCCGCCCTGAGACTGGCCGACCGAGAAGCTGCCCCGGCTGAGGTGGAAGCGGACACCCATCTCCTGAGCGGCGCGGATCTCGGTGTCGAAGGTGGTGTCGTTGACGCCCAGGTAGAAGTGATCCTCCGCCGTGGTGCAGCCGGACAACAGCAGCTCAGCCAGGGCGACTTTCGAGCTGACGTACACCATCTCGTCAGTGAGGCTACCCATCAGAAGATACAGCTCTTTGAGCCAGCCGAAGAGATTGAGATCCTGCAGCGTCGGCACCGCCCGGAGCAAAGTCTGAAAGAAATGGTGATGGGTATTGACGAGGCCGGGCATCACGAGCATCCCGTTCGCGTCCAGCACGCGATCAGCCGGGGGTGCCGATGCCTGCCCTTCACCCACGGCGGCCACCGTGTTGCCGGTGATGTGGACCCAGGCATCCCGCAAGACGCGCCGGTCCGCATCCATCGTGACCAGCCAGTCAATGTTCTGGATCAGAAGTGACGCGTTGGTGTTAACGGTCATGATCGGCGTGCCTCCGCAACAAATGGTGGCGATCCTCAGGCCGGACGGCGGCTATCCTCGTCCTGGCATCGTCGCGTCCGCCGAGCTGGGTTGTTGAGGTGTCGCGGTCGCCACGATGCCAGGAGCCAGGACTGTGGCTGCTATTTGAACGGAATGCCCAACCGGCCAAGCTCGTCCTTGACCTCGTCGTAGATACCCAACCATTCCGCGGTTGGTCGCAGGGTCCACATATCGTAGGCTTCGTCAAAGCGCTTGCCTTTGGGTTCGGTGCCGAGCAGGTCCTTGTATTTCGGCACGATCTGTTTGACGATCTCATTGGCCTGAGCGCGGCTCATCCCGGCCGTCGCGTGACCCACCTCGCCGTTGAAGCGCGCTTCGAGTCCCGACGAATGGCCCTTGAACTTGCCGCAGGTGGAGCGCACGCCCATCAGCCGCGCCACGCCCGACACGGTGGCGGCGGTCGCCACGGCGGCTGATTCGTACAGCAGCGTCTTGGTGCAGGGACCGCCCACCGGCGACGTCAGAACGTCCAGCATAAAGGGCGTGTTGCGCGTGAGTGCCTGGCAGGACAGACTGATGCTCCAGAGGATTTCGGGCGCCGTGTCGCTCATAAAGAAGGGATGCGTCGGACACTGTGAGTGGGTGGTGGTCATATAGACCATCTGAAGCAAGATCTCGCCAGCCACGGTGATCACAGCGACGCCCTCGGCGCCGCCGGCCCAGCCGCCGTAGATTGGGTTGTAGAAGCTGTGCAGGATGGAGTCAGTACGCACCAGATGAGTCAGCTTATTGAGTAGCTCGTAGTTGGTCTTGAGCTCGCTGATCATCGCCATGTGGTGCCAGTCGGTGGGACGAAAGCCGCCGTAGGAAGTGGCCGACAGCTCGGGGATATCGCTGGCGGCGTTTTCGACGCAGCCGATGGCGATGCCCTGTCGGCCGGCGCGGCGGGCTGCCTCGAACACCAGCTCGGCCTCGCGCCACCCGACCAGAATCTCCCACGGCGATTTTGTGCGCGGGTCGCGCCCGTAGACGGTCTCCAGCGTGCCGGTGATGATGGTGTCAACGATCGGTTCCTGGATGTAGCTCTGCATGATGGGCAGGAAGAGATCTTCAGGGAGCGTCTGCCCGATAGGCCCGCCGATGACGGTGGGCGGCCGCGGGTCTTCGGGATCGCGTCGGTATTCGCGGTGTGCATCGTGACTGGTGCCGATCACGATCGAGGATGGCGCATACTTGATGGTGTCCAGGATTTCGCGCCGACTCCACACCAGCCTTCGGCCGTTCGAGGTGCACAACACGCCCGCCTTTTCGGCCAGCTCGAGGCCGGCCTGGAAGCACCGATCGGCCATCGCGTCATCGGTGTTGATGAGGTTGACGCCGTCGAACTTGATCTCGTATTCCTTCACCAGGCGCTTGACATTGGCAGCGACGTACCGGGTGTCGAATTCCTTCTCGTCGGTGACCGGGCCTTTTTCCATCCGGTCGAGGATATCCAGCAAACGACCTGCGTTACGCACAGTGGTCACTCCTTTCGTGGTGCCGGGATAGGGTTGCCTCTTGGTGCCGGCTGACGTCTCTGACGCAAGCGACGGCCGGGGTTACTGCCGCTGCAATAGGCGACGGGCGATGGTCACGGCCTCGGCTGCGTCCTTGCCGTAGCCGTCCGCACCCACCTGTTGTGCCCATTCGGCGGTGACAGGTCCACCGCCGACCATCACCTTGAAACGGCCCTGCTCGCCACTTTCGCGGAGCACCTCCAGGACGTCCTTCATATATGGCAGCGAGGTGGTCAGCAGGCTGGACATGGCGATGATGTCGGCCTGCTTTTCGCGGGCAGCGCGCAGGAAGGCGTCGGGTGGCACGTCGCAGCCGAGGTTGATGACCTCGAAGCCATTCACCTCCAACATGCTGGCAACCATATTCTTGCCGATGTCGTGCACGTCGCCCGCCACTGTCCCGATGACGATTCGTCCCTGGCTGGCAAGGCTCGTCTTGCCAAACTCGATCGCCGGCTGCAACACGGCGAACACCGCCTTGGCGGCATCGGCCGCCATCATCATCTCGGGCAGGAATATCTCCAGACGCTGAAACCGATCCCCGATCTCGGTAAGGGTGGGTGCGATGATCTGCTCGAACACCCGCTGGGGTTCCACGCCGGCTGCCAGCGCTTCTCGAGCCACAGCAGCAGCCTGAGTGTCATCGCCGGTCGCAACCGCCTGGGACATCGCTTCCGCAATCTCTTCGAAAGTCTTCATTGTGACGTTCTCTCCTAAAACTCATCCATGGGGATACCCAACTGGATCATCTCGGCTTTCACGCGGCGGTAGATGTCTTCCCACTCCGCCGTCGGCTCCAGCCGTTCGACATTGTATGCTTCCTGGAAAGGTTTGCCGACGTCGGGGTTCTTGAGTCGGTCCTCGTATTTCGGCAGCAGCTCCTTGCAGATCTCGTTCATGTGTTGCGGACTGATCCCGGACGCGGCGTGGCAAATCTCGCCCATGAAGCGGCATTCCAGGGGCGTGATGTGGTCGTTCAGCTTGCCGCCGGCGCTGCGCGGGCCGGTGGACATGGATGCGCCCGAAGCGGCGATGACTCCGACTCCGGCGGCTATTTCGTATAGCAGACTGGCAGTGACCGGTCCGGACACCTGGTTAGCAATGATGTGCGAGCAGATGTGCGTGTTGCGCGCCAGGGCCTGAGCCGTGACGCTCAGCGCCCACAGACCCTCGCGATTGACGTTGGCGAGGTAGCGTACATCGTAGATCTCACCGCCGCCGACCGTGTTCTGCAGGATGGCATACGAAAGCAGGGCGCAGGCGATGCTGCAGATCACAGCGCCCTCGGGGGGGCCGGCCATGCCACCGATCATGCTGGGCGAGTCGCATTTCATCATACCGCCACAGTTAAGGGTGTGGATGACCTTGTGCAGGGTACGGTAGTCTATCTTCAGTTCGGACGGAAACAGAATGAGGGCCAGGTCCGTGGTGCGAAATCCACCCGGGGTGCCGTAGGCTCCGAACTGGCCGTATTCGGTGACGGCCGAGATGCAGCCGATGGCACCCATGCCGGGCCGTCCCGCCTTGCGCCGAATGTCCAGGTGCATTCGGGCGTGCTCGTAGCCCAACAGCGTCTCCCAGGGCGTTCCCGAAAGTACCTCGTGGCCGCGCAGGGTGATCAGAGAGCCCGCCTCGAGGATGTCCACCGCCCGTTCACGGGCGATCCCCAATGTAATCAGCGGAAACATCGCTTCCGAATTGGTGATGCCGAGCGAGCAGACGCTGGCCATCGGGTACGGGTCGCCGGGTGTCCGATGCTTGATGAGCGTGCCGTCCTTGCCTTCGCCGACGAAGACTTGCGACGGCGCGTACTTCAGCGCGTTCTGCAACTCCTCGCGGCTGACCTTGACGGTGCGCTGCGTATCGAGGACGTGATAGCCGAGCTCGAGCGCCAGTTCGAACCCGGCCTGATAGAAGCGGTCGGCCAGCTCGAAGTCATAGTTGCAGGGATTCTGGGTGTCGCAGGTCTTGGCCAGCCCGTGCTTCTGCAACATCTGGCGAACGGCACCGGGGACTCGGCGAGTATCCCAGTCCTTTGTCGTGCAGTACTCGCCTGACTGGGTGCGCGCCAGCACTTCAATGATATCGGGTGGGTTGCGCATTGATCAGTTCTCCTTTCAGACTCAGTGCTTGAGCGCCCCAAGAATGAGTGGCTCAGGCAGGGGCGGTTCCAGACCAGCCATCAGCTTCTGACACAGGGTGGCGGCATCGTTGGCATCACGACCATAGCCATCGGCGCTGATGCTGCGCGCCCATTCGGGTGTGACGGGGCCGCCGCCGATGATCACGAAATGCTGGTCGCGCCGTCCGCTTTCTTTCAGCAGGTCAATAACCTGGCGTTGATACGGCAACGAGGTGGTGATGAGGGTGGAAAGGGCAATGATGTCTGCTTTTTCCCGGGCGGCGGCTTCGACGACCGCGGGCGGTGAGACGTTGATGCCCAGATCAACCACCCTGAACCCGTAGGTCGAGAGGATGGCCGAGACGATGTTCTTGCCGATATCGTGGTTGTCACCGTACATGGTTGCGAGTACGACGGTGCCAGCGCGGGCAGCTGCCATATCGTCGCCGGAGATGCTGGGCAGGATCTGGTCGAGCGCGGCGCGCGCGGCATCACCGGCCAGAATGAGTTCGGGCAGGAAGGCATCACCGCACTCAAAACGCTCGCCGACCACATCCATCGCTGATTGGATGGCCTGCTTGACGAGCGTCATCGGTGGGATGCCGGCTGCCAGGGCGTTCCGGGCCAGGCTGGCGGCGGCGCTATCGTTGCCCTCCACCACGGCGGCAGACAGCTGGCGCATCAGTTCATCTGGTTCCATAACGGTCTCCTCTCATCTTTCGATACTGGGAAAAGCAATTGCCTGCATAAAGATGCTTTGAAAATCCTTGCGGGCTGACAGCTCGATGTAGCCGGCCGTGCGGGCAATTTCGACTGCTTCGGCACGGACGGCAGCGGATAGGGCCGCCAGCCGAGCGCCATCGCCAGCGGTGTTGCCAACAGCGCGCACCCGCTCCAGTGGCACGGGTGGCAGCAGGCCGATGACGCGGGCACTCATGCTGTAGCCGGGACGGAAGGGGTATTTCACCCAGTCATACCAGTTGGTGCCAGGATCGAACACCCCGTTCAGGCAATGCAGCTCGGTCCCGATGCTGATCAGCGACCGCTCAGCCTGGCACAGGATCTCGCCTTCGCCAGGTTGGCCGATTTCTTCCTCCCACACGTCAACTTCACGCGCCTCTGGAAAGACGATGTACTTTGATTTCACGATCCCAATCCCCCCTCGTGTGAAGTCCATAGCAGCACGACGCCGCGCCAGGAAACCCGGTTCGGCCGCTGTAGCGTGACGGGTCTAGGCGGTGCTCCCACTACGCGCCAGGTCATGCATCTCCGCACGCGTGTTCTGGTAGACGCGGTGGTATAGATCATACAGTTCATCGTAGACCGGACGGTTGGCCAGATTCGGCTCAACGGTTCGGACGATCTTTGCCCACGACTGCTTGAGAACTGACGAATCGGTGAACAGCCCAGCCGCATAGCCAGCCAGATAGGCATCGCCATAAGCAGCGCCAATCATCTTGTCAGGAATCTCCTGTGGCATGCCGGTTATGTCGCTGCAAATCTGCAACCACAGTGAATCCTTTAGGCCACCG
>Ga0101944_10006480_pt1 | contig 12420 bp, 9 predicted proteins | sample DewCreD2012metaG_FD_75245 | JGI IMG/M metagenome (GOLD analysis project Ga0101944, IMG submission 75245) | Hot spring sediment bacterial and archeal communities from British Columbia, Canada, to study Microbial Dark Matter (Phase II) - Dewar... ... | reverse complement strand
CGCAGGTAGACATCCTCCAGGCTGGGAGCGACTCGTTCCGCCTGGGGCGCTGGCGCGGACTCGCTCACCACCCGCACCTGCATCCCGTTTTCGCGGCGCAGCACCCCGGTGACGAGGTGACTCTGTTTGAGGGCGGGCAGCGTTTCAGTGGGGATGACCCACTGCCAGACGTTGCCATCCAGCAGCGCCACCAGTTTTTCGGGCGTGGCGTGCTGCAACTTGCGGCCCTTGTGGATGATGACAATCTCGCTGGCGGTCGCTTCCACATCCGAGACGATGTGCGTGGAGAGGATGATAATCCGTTCCCCGGCCAGGTCCGAGAGCAGGTTGCGGAAGCGCACCCGTTCCTCCGGGTCGAGGCCGACGGTCGGTTCATCGACAATCAGCAGTTGCGGGTCGTTGAGCAGGGCTTGGGCAATGCCCACGCGCTGTTTCATCCCGCCCGAATAGCCCCCCAGCGGACGCCTGGCCGCGCCAGCCAGGTTGAGCAGTTGCAGCAGTTCGTCAATGCGTTGGCGGGCAGGTTGGGGCGCGATACCCTTGATGGCGGCCATGTATTCGAGGAACTCGACCGCGTTCAGGTTGGGGTAGACGCCAAAATCCTGGGGCAGGTAGCCGAGGGTGGCGCGCAACGTATCGGGCGATTTGACGATGTCGGTTCCATTCCACTTGACCGTTCCGCTGGTGGGTTGGTTGATGGTAGCGAGAATCCGCATCAGGGTCGATTTGCCCGCCCCATTCGGGCCGAGCAGACCGATGATGCCGGGCGTCAGTTCGAGGCTGAAATCTTTCAGCCCGAAAAAGTCGCGGCAGTATTGTTTGGAGAGATTTTCGATGGTGAGTTTCATGCTTTTCCTGTTGGGAATGTTTCCTGAACGAATTAATTTTTTCTGAGCGATATACGCAAGTTGAAGCGTTATGGTTGGATACAATCGCCCCGAGCAGACATTTTTACCAGAGCCCGTAGATGGGGCCGGTAAAATAAAAAATGATGACGCCAAACGAATTGTAGAAACCATGTGTGAGAATAGTAGCCCACAGATTGTTGTCGAATTTCTGCTTGAGCCAACTGTAGAAAAATGCATCAATTGTGGTCACTACCACGCCAATCACGCCCTGCTCGAGGTGCGCCAGCCCAAACAGCGCGCTGGAAATGACCGCTGTTAGCACAATCCCGGCCAGGTTGCTGCCGAACAAGTCGCCTAGCACTTTTTGGAAATAACCGCGATAGGCAAGCTCCTCTCCCAGGGCTGCCAGCGTCCACGAAAGCGCCAGGAACAAGACCAGTTGCCCCAGGTTGTCCTGGAGATGAGCAAAGCCGCTGTAATCGATGGTTGTGCCGGTCATCCGGTTCAGGATAGGCATAATCACACCCGCATCGAACAATTGTAGCAGCATGGCGCTGACGAAGGCAAATCCAACCATGGCCGGCCAGGATTTGGGGCGTTTGAAGCCCATAACAGAAACGTGCTCACCCCGGACGAGCAAGGAAACTGTCATCAAACCAAGGATGACCAGGGTGGGAATGAAGAGATCGAACAAAACCGTGGCTATGATGGCAGCGCATTCCACGAAGGTGATGATTTTCCATAAGGTTTTCGTATGCATAAGTTTCTCCAGTGCGCCAAGGATACTGGCAAGGAAATAAAAATTCCCCCGCCGAGGGGGGAGTCTGGGACTGGTCAGGTGGACAGGTCAGGCTATCCTCCTTTCGATGACCCGGTGGCGGGCTTGCGCGGTTTGTTGGTGGATGCGATTGCCGCCCTCCGTCCTGTCGAGTCAGCCCCGGCCAACTCCAACGCCCAGCGTTATTACGACCTGCTAACCTACCGCTTCATCGAGCAAATGGGGCAGAAAGAAGTCGCCAGTGATATGGCCCTCAGCCTGCGTCATTTACAGCGGCTCGAAAGCCAGGCCTTGCGCGCGTTGGCCGAGGCGATGGCCGCTTCTCGCCGAATTGTTCTCGATTGGAATGCAGACGAGCCTGATGAGGAGCCGGACACGCCCGACCAGGTGCAGCAGGAAATTGATTGGCTCAAGAAAACCTATCCGCTTGAAAAAGTGGAACTGCGCGAATTACTGCGCCCGGCTCGTGAAACCCTGTCTGTCCCCGCTCTTCCAGGCTCAATCCATTCATGTCCGATTTGATTTGCCCGGCGACCTGCCCCGCGCGCAGGCGCACATCATTCCGCTCCAGCAGGCCATTTTGCACCTTTCTGGCCTGGTGGCGGAATCTTTCCCCGGCGGCACGCTGATTGTGCAAGGTATGGCCCAAGCTTCCAGCGTGGGGTTGACTTTTTCAGCAGAATCGCCCAGGCAAAAGACAGCCATCTTGTCTGCCGAACTCGCCAATGGAATCTCTTTAGTGCGCCAGGTCGTGGAAGCCTGCGGAGGAACGCTCGATACCACCTGGGAACACAGCAAATTCAGCGGGGTCTTGAGCCTGAATGCCCGCGAGCAAAATCCGGTTGTGCTGGTGATAGACGATAACCAGGATACCCTGCTTCTGCTCGAACGTTTCCTGGCCCACAGTCCCTATACCTTTGTCGGCGCGAACCAGCCTGAACAGGCACTGCCCCTGCTCGAACAACACCGCCCGGCCATTGTCCTGTTAGATGTTATGCTTCCCGAAACCGATGGCTGGAGCCTGCTGGCGCAAGTCAAACGACATCCGCTCGGGAATGTTCCGGTGGTCATCTCCACCATCCTGCCGCAGGAAAAACTTGCCTCCATGCTTGGCGCGGATGCGTTTATTCAGAAGCCCTTTACCGCCCGGCAACTCTTCGACTTGTTCGAGAAACTGGGATTTTGACCCGTCTGGTTACGGTTATGGCGCGAGAACATTCATCAGCGCCTCGGCGCACTCCATCACCCGGCGCGCCGAAAATCCACCGCCCACCGCCACAGCCAGGGCATTGCTTAAAACGGGTTCGCCCTGCGGGTCGCGCGCCGAAATCATGATGACGGGGATGTCGCGCAGTTCCGGGCGCAGGTCGCGCGCCGCCAGGAACTGGAACCCATCCATGCCCGGCATGGAGACATCCAGCAGAATTAAGTCCACCTTGTCGCCGGATAGCATTTCCAATGCCTGCGCTCCATTCCCCGCCCGTAACACCCGGTATTCTAAATCATCCGAGGACAACATGCGCCGGTAAAGTTGGCGCACCTCGGCTTCATCATCCACCACCAAAATCGTCTTCACTGGTTTTCCCAAGGCGTGAATTGCGCCTAACAAGGTCTCGCGGCTGACCGGTTTGACCAGGTAATCGGCCACCCCCAGGCTGCCAGCGCGCGGGTCTTTATCTTGCAGGGCGCATATCAGAGCCGGCACGCCATCTGGCAGGACATTCGGCAGAGACAACTGCTTCAGGGCCGCTTCGATTGGCGCAAGATTGATGAACACAGCCTGTGGACTGATTTCTGCCATGTCAGCGACGGCCGCATCCAGGGTCTCGAAAACCACGATGTTTGCGTCAACGGCATGGCGGCGAAGCAGTTTTTGCAACGCCGTTCCGGTTTCTACCACCAGCAGGCGCGGGCGCGTATCTACGTCGGGAAATTTTGTGACGTGGCGGATATCGTCATAGGATTGATAGGGGTTGAACCAGCGCATGGGGCTATCTGGCGCGGCGATGGAAAGCGACAGCGGCAGGCTGAAATAGAAGGTCGTGCCGCTGCCCGGCGCGCTCTCCACCCACATCCGGCCATTGTGCAGTTCTACAAATGCCTTGCTAATGCTCAGCCCCAGCCCGGTGCCGCCGTACTTCCTGCGGATGGAGCCATCCGCCTGCTGGAACGGCTCGAACAGGCGTTTCTGACTTTCCAATGGAATTCCTGGCCCGGTATCAACCACGCTGACTTCAACTTCATCTTGGCTCGCCCTTACCCGAACCGTGACTCCTCCCTGCTCAGTAAACCGACCGGCGTTGCTGATGAGATTGAGCAGCACCTCGCGGATGCGGGTTGGGTCACACAAAACAATCGGCAAATCTGGAGCAATTTCGACTTCCAGAGATAATTTTTTTGACTCGAACAGCGGACGCACTGCCGTGACTGCCGCCTCCACCAAGCTAGATAAGTTAACCTGTTCTTTGGAGAGCGCCATGCGGTCAGCATTGATCTGACTCAGGTCAAGCACATCGTCAATCAATTCCGAAAGGTGGGTGCTGTTGCGCAAGATGACCTGCAAATCTGCCAACAGTTTGGGCGGCAATTTGCCATAGACATTGGGTGAAGCCAGCATGGTGCTGCTGAACCCGATAATCATATTAAGCGGAGTGCGCAATTCATGGCTGACATTGGCAACAAATTCCTGCTTGGCTTTTCTCTCCTCCTCTGCCAGCAGGCGCAGGGCATGGGAGATTTCGTTCTGCCGCTTTAATTGCGCTGTGACAATACCCAAATCTTGCACAGTTTCCTGTAACTGCGCCTGGTATGTTTGGGCCTGCTGAAGGGCTTGGGCGCTGCTGCGATAACTTTCCCAGGCCCATTTCAGGGTGGTCAGAAGCGGGTAGAGCGTTAGCCAAATCATGCCCCAGATAACGAACATGCCTATCGAAACAGAGATACGGGTCGGCTGGGTCAGGAAGGCAAGCGCTTCGGGTGGGTAAAAAAGCATCAGGGCAGAAATTGCAAGGCTGGCAAATCCTGCCCATACTCCCAACGTTAAGGTTGCAAGTCCGACAGGGATGATTAACAGAACTAACACCACTTCGAGTTTGAGCAAAATAGAGACGGCCAACACGCTGCCCCAGGCAGAAGCGACCAGCAGCAAGGCCGCCCACAGGTACGAACGCTTAGAAATTTGCCAGACCAGCGGGATGAGCGCGAAAAGACCTGCCGCCAAGAGCATTGCCCAAATCGGCTGCGGCTGGCGCGTTGCAACCAGCAGCAATGCCAGCCCAGTCGCGCCGCACAAGGGGAGCGTAAAAATCACTGTCTGGCGTTGCATATTCCGCAGCGTAGCCTGCATCTCCTGCATCCAATCGTCAACCGGGGAGGTCATAATGGCTCACTTTCTCTCTATAAAAACGCATTATACCGTCTTGCCAAAAACCCGCCGCAGATACGCCATGCTTGCAACCTTTTCTATCTTTGGAAGTAAAATGGCGGCTGTGGCGGCATCTTGGTCCTTATAGATGGCAACATCTTCAAGATTTCTCCTCATGAACAAATTCACTCCTGAGATAGCCTATTCATTCGAGAAAACATGCTCCCTTACCTCAATCCCTCCCTTCCGCTCGATGAACGAATCGCCGACTTGCTCATGCGCCTGACCCTGGATGAAAAAATTGACCAGATGGGCTATGTGGCTGCTGCAGTGCCGCGCCTCGGCATCCCGGCTTACAACTACTGGAACGAAGCCCTGCATGGCGTGGCTCGCAATGGACGCGCCACGGTCTTCCCGCAAGCCATTGGCATGGCGGCCACCTGGAACCCGGAACTGATTCACCGGGTTGCCAGCGCCATCAGCGACGAAGCCCGCGCCAAGTATCACGAATCCATCCGCGCCAAAGGCTATTCCGATTGGTATCAGGGCCTGACCTTCTGGTCTCCTAACATCAACATCTTCCGCGACCCACGCTGGGGGCGCGGACAAGAAACCTGGGGCGAAGACCCATACCTGACCGGAGAGATGGGCGCCGCTTTTGTGCGTGGACTGCAAGGCGAACATCCGCGCTATCTTAAAGCCGCCGCCTGCGCCAAACACTTCGCAGTCCACTCCGGGCCTGAATCCAGCCGTCACACCTTCGATGTCACCCCCTCTGCCCACGACCTTCACGAAACTTACCTGTCCGCCTTCAAAAAACTCGTCACCGAAGCCAAAGTAGAGGCCGTGATGGGCGCGTACAACCGCCTCTATGGCGAGCCATGCTGTGCCAGCCAGCTTTTACTAACCGACTTGCTGCGCAACGAATGGGGCTTCGAAGGCCATGTTGTCTCCGATTGCGGTGCGATTACCGATTTCCATGCCAACCACAAAGTCACCGCTGATGAAGTTGAATCTGCCGCCCTGGCGGTTCGCATGGGCTGTGACCTGGCCTGTGATGGAGTCATTGGTAATCTGCGCGCAGCCCTCGAGCGCGGATTAATCACCGAATCAGAAATTGATAAATCCCTGGCCCGCACGCTGCGCGCGCGTTTCAAACTCGGCATGTTCGACCCACAGGAACAGGTTCCCTACGCCAACATCCCGCTGGAGGTCGTGGGTTGTGACGCACACCGCGCCCTGGCGCGCGAGGCTGCCGCCCAATCAATTGTCTTGCTCAAAAACGCCAACAACATTCTGCCGCTTACGCCAGCCACGCGCTCCATCGCAGTGGTCGGACCCAATGCGGCCAGCCTCGACCCTCTGCTCGGCAACTATGCCGGCCTCAACGAACGCATGACCACCCTGCTGGAAGGAATCATCGCCGGAGCGCCCGCCGACACGCGCATCGAATACCGCGCCGCCGTGCCGCTTGCTCAACCCATCCGCAATCTCTCCAAGTGGACAGGCGCGGAAGGCGCGAGCTTTGATGTCACCATTGTCTGCGCTGGCCTCTCGCCGCTGCTCGAAGGCGAAGAGGGTGACGCCATTCTCTCCCCTGGCGGAGACCGCGACGACCTCGGCTTGCCTGCCCACCAGGTAGATTACCTCAAACGCCTGCATACTTGGGGCGGCAAGGTCATTCTGGTACTGAATGCCGGTTCCGCCCTCGATTTGAGCGATGTCGAGCCGCTGGTAGACGCTATTCTATACCTATGGTATCCTGGTCAGGAAGGCGGCAGCGCCCTCGCCGATGTGCTTTTCGGCAAAACCGCGCCCTCCGGCAAACTGCCTATCTCCTTCCCGCGCCTGGCTGACCTGCCTGCCTTCGATGACTACGATATGTCGCGCCGTACTTACCGCTATAGCCCTGCCGAACCCATCTACCCTTTCGGCTACGGTCTGAGTTACAGTTCTTTTGAGTATTCCAATCTCAAAATCTCAAAGTCTGAAAATCTCCAAATTGCATTCACCCTTTCCAATACGGGCGCGCGCCGCGCCGCCGAAGTCGCTCAAATCTACCTGAGCGCGCTCGATTGTCCTTTCCCCACCCCGCGCCAGCGTCTCGTTCATTTTGCGCGGGTCGAGCTGGAACCCAGCGAGTCCCGCCAAATTGAACTTCACCTTACCCCCGAACAACTCGCCGTTGTAGACGACCAGGGACGCCTCGTTCCGCCGCCCGGCTTGACCCGGCTTTCGATTGGTGGCTGTTCGCCCTCATCCACTTTTCCCGCTCCCCTCGTTGCTGAAATTTAATTGCGCAGGCTTCCTATGAAATCCTTCCTCTCCCCTCACACCTTCCAACTCGGCTGTAACTACTGGGCCTCCCACGCCGCGACTGGCATGTGGCGTAACTGGCAGCCCGATATCGTCCGCGCCGATTTTAACGCCCTTCGCCAGAACGGACTGCAACTCCTGCGTGTCTTCCCGCTCTGGAGCGACTTCCAACCCTTACACCTGCTGACCGGTGGCGGCGGCTATCCCGTCGAATTCCGCTTCGGCGAAACGCCCCTGCCCGATACCCCCGCCGGCCACGCCGGGGTGGACGAAACCATGCTCGACCGCTTCCGCCAGTTGGCAGACCTGGCCCACGAACATGGCTTCCAACTCATCGTCGGTCTCGTCACCGGCTGGATGAGCGGACGCTTGTTCCTGCCTCCCGCTTTCAGCAACCGTAATCCCATCACCGACCCTGTTGTCATCCAGTGGGAAGTGCGTTTTGTCCGTCACTTCGTCGAAACCTTCAAAGACCATCCCGCCATCGCCGCCTGGGACCTGGGCAACGAGTGCAACGTCATGGGGCAAAACCCCACCGCCGAACAAGCCTGGCTGTGGACAGCCGCCATCAGCAGCGCCATCCGCGCCGCCGACCCAAGCCGCCCCATTGTTTCGGGCATGCACAGCCTGACCGCTGAGCCGGGCCAGGCCTGGGGCATCCGCGACCAGGCCGAATTGACCGACATCCTGACCACGCATCCCTATCCCATCTTCACCCCACATATCGGGCGCGACGCTGCGAACACCATTCGCCCCATCCTTCATGCCACCGCCGAAAGCCTCTACTACGCGGGGATTGGCGGCAAACCCTGCTTTGCCGAGGAAATGGGCACCACCGGCCCTTACGTCCTGGCCGATTCGCTCGCCGGGGAGTTTGCCCGCGCCAGTCTGTTCAGCCTGTGGGCGCACGATTGCCGCGCCGTAATGTGGTGGTGCGCCTTCGACCAACTCCACCTCGAAAACGCGCCCTACGATTGGTGTCCGGTCGAACACGAACTGGGTCTGCTTACCCGCGAGCGGCTTCCCAAGCCTGCCATGCAAGCCTTTTCCGCTTTTCGCCGCTTCCTCGATGACTTCGGGCGACCCCTCCCGTCACGCACCATCGAAGCCGCCTGCATCCTCACGCAGGGACAAGACCAGTGGGCCGTTGCCGACGCCGCGTTTATTCTCGCCAAACAAGCCGGGCTGGATGTCTGCTTCCGCATGGCAGACCAACCCCTGCCAGATGTCCCGCTCTATTTGCTTCCGTCTATGCGAGGGCTAAACAGCATCCGCCGCCGCCACTGGCTCTCGTTGTTAGAGCGCATCCAGGCCGGGGCAGCCCTCTACATCAGCCTCGACGACGCCATCTTGAGCGGCCTGAACGAAGCCGCCGGGGTAGAAATGCTGACCCGCGCCCAGGCGAATCTGCCGTTTGAATATACCTTTGGCGAAAGCGTTATCCGCTCGAATGGCGCAGCCCGCTTCACCCTGCGCCCCACCCGCGCCCATATACTCGCGCGCGATGAAACTGGCAGCCCGGTCTTTACCCACGCTGAATACGGCAAGGGACACATCTACCTGCTCACCCACCCTCTCGAACTGGAACAAACCCTCGCCTCCGGCGCATTCCAGCATCCTGGGGCGCACCGCATCTACCAAACCATCTCGCAGATTGCCTGCGCCAACCGCGCCTGCCGCGCTGCCTCTGCGGGCATTGGCCTCACAGAACATCCCATCAACGACGCAGAACGCATCATCGTCGCAATCAACTACAGCGGGGAATCGTGCGATAATCCGCTGACCTTGGCTCATGGCTGGGAAATCTCCCAAGTTCACTACGGCAATCCACGCCAAGTTCGCGCGCGGGATGGTCTGGTAATTACCATAAAGAAAACGGTCGAAGGCTAAACGCCTTCGGCATTTAAAATCTGATGTGAAATCCAGTGCCTTTGCCAATTACTGATGAAACCGGCTGGAAAGCCGGGTGAATAGCGCCCAAACGGGCGATTTGTTGGAAAATATTGGCCAATAGCTGCCACCTTTATCTGTCCAGCGCGAAAGTCCCAGCATCGTAATTCGTCCGCTAATGACCAGAATCGCAAAGATAATCCGGCTCATCTGGCGAAAAGTCACCGGTTCCAAAAGAGGCGCAATGTGTTGTAAAAGTGCTAAAATCTCTGCCATGGGCTTTTTCTGGGAAGGTTGGTGTTGTGGAAGACAACAACTGTGTTCCGTCCTTACCGTTGTGGTTAAGATTTTTGCCTTCGCTCCGCGTCCTTGGCGGGATTGCGCTGAAAGGTTTACCCCCAACCCTTGACCCTGCCCCCAGAACTCAATAGAATGGCTGTTTGATTGTGCAGTTCTCTACAATCCAGATACGGAGCAGACAGCCATGATCCAACTCAGCTACAGTACCTTCGGCCTGACCAACCTGAACTTCCTGACCGCTATTGACGAAGTCGAAAAAGCAGGCTATCCCGGCATTGAAATCTCCTTCCACCGCGAGCAGTTTAACCCCTTCGACCTGAGCGACGACGACCTTGAAAACGTCAAAAAACGCCTCGATTCGGGCCGCGTTAGGGCCGCCTGCGTCGCCACCGCCTCGCACTTCTTCACCCCCCAGCGCCCGCACGAACCCTCACTCATGTCCATCGACCTGGCCGGGCGCAAGCGGCGCATCGAACTGGTCAAACGCGGCATCCACGTTGCCCGCAAACTGGGCGTCAACCTGGTCACCTTCGGCAGCGGTTTTATCCGCGAGGAGCACGTCAGCAACCCATCTGTCAACCCGCGCGAACTGCTCATCGACAGCATCCAGCAGTGCCTCGCCGAAATCCGCCCCGACGAAGACCTCACCCTGCTCATCGAACCCGAACCCGGCATGTTCATTGAAACGATGGAACAGGGCCTCTCGCTCATGCGCGAAATCGATTCGCCGCGCTTCAAACTGCACATCGACCTGCTGCACTCCTACTGCTCCGAAGCCAACTACGTCGCAGCCCTGGCCCAGGCCGCGCCCCACATCCGCTACCTGCACGTCTCAGACGCCCAGCAGGGCTACAACCTGAAAATCGTCAAAGACGCCCCGGAACTGTCTTTCGACCTCGATTTCGCCTCCTACCTGGTTTATTTTCCCGAAACAGCGGATTATGTCCTGCTCGACCGGCAGTTCCCACGCTATTTCTGCGACCTGCCCCCCAGCATTTCCCAACGCAAACGGGTGGACTCTCTCCTGGCTGAGGCTGGAATCCAGGAACCCCTGGAAATTGTCCACTACCCCAGCCTCTACGTTGGGTCATCTCCCTATGATGACGAATTTTTCACCTACTGGATTTCCGTCCCCGGCCTGAGTTACGACGTGCTGGAGCGCACCAAACCCATCCTCGGCTATCTTCGCGGCGTGCGCGGCCCGCAACTGGTCGAGAAGCGCATCGCCAACACCCTGACCGGCATCGTCCACTTCCACGAAATCCCCGGCGAAGGCACCTTCGACTTTGCCGCCAGTTTCAAGGCCCTCACCGACAACGGCTTCGACGGCTTCGCATCGGTTGAACTCTACCACCACGTCGAATCTTGGCAGAAGGCATTGAACGACAGTTATCGTCATTTAGCGCAATTTGTATAAAGAGCGATATTTCGAAAATCGAGCATCGAATTATCGAATATCGTAAAAACAACAGGAGTCACCATGATTAACTACCAAACCCTCGGTTGGGACCCCGCCACCGTCGGCGAGCTCGACCATCGCCTGCTCAAAGCCCCGCGCGTCAAACTGCGCTCGGCCAACCCCGGTACAAATGGCGATGTTGTCTATTGCGTCGATTTGCGCGTCAACAAACCCAACGCCGGCGAATATCTCTCTAGCACCGAACTGCACTCGGTCGAACACTTCCTGCTCGAAGGCCTGCAGCGCTACCTGCCCGAAAACTTCCTCTCGATTGGCATCATGGGCTGCCAGACCGGTTTCTACATCGTCCTTCAAAACGAAGGCCGCGCCGCAAAAATCTGCGAAACGCTGGAAAATATCTTCAACGACATGCAGACAGCCAGCGAAGTGCCATACACCAGCATCGAGCAGTGCGGAAACTACAAAAACCACAACCTCGAACTGGCCCAGGCTGTCGCCCGCCGCATCCTGGCTGCCAGGACAGATTGGCTGGACGCGGTATGACGGTTGGCAACACCCGCTGGCATGTCCGCGCGCAGCGCCCCATCGAATATGAAATCGTCAACGCGCCGGGGCTGTTCGAGCCGGGCAACCTGTCCCTCTTATCGGAAAGTGGCAAACGCCGCTTCGTGGTCGTTGATGGCAACGTCGCCCGCTTATATGGCGATAAAATCCGCGCTTACTTCGACCATCATCACATCCACGCCAAAATCGTCACCTTTCCCGCCGGAGAGGAGAACAAAACCGTCGACGCCTACCTCGGCTTGCTGTACGAACTGGATTGCTTCCCCATCCACCGCCGCGACGAACCCATCCTCGCCATCGGCGGCGGCGTGCTGACCGACGTGGTCGCCTTCATCGCCAGCACCTACCGCCGCAGCGTTCCGCACATCAAAGTCCCGACCACGCTGATGGGCTACATCGACGCCTCGGTCGGCATCAAGACCGGCATCAACTTTAACGGACATAAGAACCGCTTGGGCTCCTTCGAGCCGCCCCTGCGCGTTTTCCTCGACCGCGCCTTCCTGCGCACCCTGCCGCGCCGCCACATCCTGAATGGGGTGTGCGAAATCATCAAACTGGCCGTTATCAAAGACGCCGAATTGTTCAGCCTGCTTGAAACGTTTGGCCCCGAGAGCGTTGCTGCTAACTTCCAAAACAACCCCGGCGGCGAGATTCTCGACCGCGCCATTGGCGGCATGTTGGAGGAACTGCAGCCGAATCTGTACGAAGAAAATCTGTCGCGTAAGGTCGATTTCGGCCACACTTTCAGTTATGGTCTGGAAACCCGTCACGAGGCGCACCTCCTGCATGGAGAGGCCGTCCTGCTCGATATTCTGGCCTCCAGCCTGATTGCGCTCGGCCGCGGACTGCTCACAGAATGCGAGGTGGAGCGCATCTTCAGCCTGGCGCGCCGACTCGGCATCCATCTCGACCTGGGCTTGCTCGACCCGCGCCTGATGTG
>Ga0101944_10006478_pt1 | contig 12420 bp, 7 predicted proteins | sample DewCreD2012metaG_FD_75245 | JGI IMG/M metagenome (GOLD analysis project Ga0101944, IMG submission 75245) | Hot spring sediment bacterial and archeal communities from British Columbia, Canada, to study Microbial Dark Matter (Phase II) - Dewar... ... | reverse complement strand
CTACGCGTTCTTCATGCAAAGCAAGCGAGCCTTCGCCGATGTGCTCTGAGCCGCTGGCCGCCGTGTGTGCCGCGCCCGTGCCGACCGGCGAAGAGCCGGCGGTGGAAGTGCGCGGCGTCAGCAAGTCGTACCGCATGTACGATCGGCCGGTGGACCGGTTCAAGCAGGCGTTTCTGTGGGGTCGGCGGGAGCTGTTCCACGAGTTCTGGGCGCTGCGCGACATCTCCTTTGAAGTCCGGCGGGGTGAGACGCTGGGCATCATCGGCCGCAACGGCAGCGGCAAGAGCACGCTGTTGCAGATTATCGCCGGGACGCTCACGCCGACCGCCGGTGAAGTTCTGGTGCGCGGCCGGGTGGCAGCGCTGCTGGAGCTGGGAAGCGGGTTCAACCCCGAGTTCACGGGGCGCGAGAACGTGTTCATGAACGCGGCGATCCTGGGACTCTCGCCAGCGGAGACGGAGGCGCGGCTGGACGAGATCCGGAACTTCGCGGACATAGGCGAGTTCTTCGACCAGCCGGTCAAGACGTACAGTTCCGGGATGTTGGTCCGGCTGGCGTTCGCCGTGCACGCGCAGCTCTCGCCCGAAGTGCTAATCGTGGATGAGGCCTTGGCGGTCGGAGACGAGGGTTTTCAACGAAAGTGTTTCGGTTGGCTAGAGAACTATCGAGCCCGCAACGGGACAGTACTCTTTGTTACGCACGGCACGCAACTGGTCGCGCGCATTTGCGAGCGGGCGATCTTGCTGGATCGCGGCCGGCTTTTGGCCCACGGCCCCAGCAAGATCGTCGGCGACGTGTATCAGAAACTACTGTACGGGTCGCCGGAGGAACGCGCAGCGCTGCGTGAACAACTCGCCCGCGCGGGGGGGCGGGCGGAAATGATCGATCGAGAGTGGGATCCGACCCCGGACACATGCGTGGAAGCTGATGACTCTGCCCCGCACGCCGTTCTCGACGCGGCCGTATCCGGTGGCGCGCCGGCTTCGTACTATGACCCCAACATGGTGCTTCCTCCCGAAACTACGTATGGAATCGGAGGCGCCAACATATCCGATGTCGCGCTGTATGACGACCGCGGGCAGCGCGTCAACGTTCTCGTGGCGGGTCGGCCGTGCGAGCTTCGTTACCGGGTGCGTTTTTCAACCCCGGCGGAGGGCGTGCGGTTGGGAATGATGATCAAGACGGTCGAGGGGATCGATGTGATCGGCGTTTCATCCGTCCACCTCGGACGCCGGATTCCTCGAGTGCGGCCTGGGGACTCGCTCCGAGTGCGTTTTCGCCTGATGTTGAACGTCGCCCCAGGAGTGTATTTCCTGAATTGCGGGGTTTCCGCAGAGGTGAGGGGCGAGGAAGCGTATTTGCAGCGGCGTGTGGATGTCACGTCCATGCGCGTGATCGCGCCGGACGAGCGCGATGTCTACGGGTTGGCGTTCACGGACCCGCAGATGACATGGGAGGTGGTCGAGAGAGCGGCGGCAACTAATGAGTGAGCCCGTTTTGTTGGTCGCGGTTGACGGTCTGGACTGGAAGCGGCTGCGCGCGGGCGTGGCGGCTGGGCACTTACCTGAAATGGCGCGGCTGCTGCGGGAGGGCGCCCACGCGGAGGTAGCGGTGCGCGCCTGCGTTCCGGGCCTCACCGCCGTCGAAGAACCGTTGAATTCACCTACCCTATGGACGACCGTTGCCACAGGTCAATACTACTTCAAGCATGGGGTCTACGACTTCTGCAATCTCTTGGATTCGGCGGAAAATCCGCCGTTGTTCGAGAGCCGACACGTGCTCACACCACGGCTCTGGGACGTGCTGTCACACTATGGGCGGGACAGTATTGTGGTCGGCTATTATGTGACTTATCCGGCGTACCCAATCCGGGGGGTGATGGTGAGCGACCTGTTCGGCGAGGTAGCGGCGCGCAAAGGCGTCTGGCCACCTTCTCTGGCCGATGGCCTTAGCCGCGTCCTGGGTGCGGAGAGCTACGAGTCTTACGCGACCGCCCTGCGCTCTACGCTTCCTGAGGATTTGATCAGAGTCGAACACGGCCCGGTGCGACGGGTCGACCGGCACCAGTCGGCCGTGGCGGACTGGCACAGGATCCTAGAGCGTTTCACGTGCCTGAGCGCGGATGAGCGCGCGGCCTTGCTGAGCTCACCGGCTGAGGCGGCACGCCAGAAACAGGTTGAGTATCGCCTGATCTATCCGGTACTCCGAGACGAACGGTTCCATCGGATTTTTCTCCATCTGCTGGGTTCCCAGCCATGGGGCCTGGCGATTGTGTATTACCGGCTCGTGGATTTCGTAAGCCACGGGTTCTGGGTGGAGACGCCCGGCCCGCCCGGAGACTTCGTACGCGCCTTCGGCACCGTCGTGGAGGAGGCGTATCGGTGGATCGATGAACGGCTGGGTGAGCTGCGGCAAAGCGTGCCACCCGGCACGCGCTTGCTGGTCCTCTCTGACCATGGGTTTGAGCGGGACGGCCGGGTGTCCCCATCGCAAGAGTGGCGCGACGGGCCCGAAGTCAGCCTCGGTCGCCACGCCGACCCGGCCGTACTGATCGCGCACGGTGGTCCGGCGCGGGGTGCACTCAGGGGGGTTAGTCTCCTCGATATTGCTCCGACCGTGTATGAGTACTTTGATGTGCCGCAGGCCCGGTCGCTGGACGGGGGGCCGGTGCCGGGCTTGTTGCGGGTCGGAGAACCGGCAGGTGGCCGAACGGTGAGCGGCTATCCGTACACGCGTCCGACTGAGGCGGGTGAAATGGAAGAGCCCGAGCAGCGGGCGGTGCTGGAGCGCTTGGCGGCCCTGGGATATATGTAAGGCCTGACAGCGGTGACGGCGGACCTGCACGACATACAGGAGTTTCTGTCTCACTTCGGCTCGCCTTTGCGGCCGGGTAGGGAGGACATTGCTTACCGCTTCGAACAGTTGCAAAGGTTGTGGGTGTTTTCGTCGCGGCTGGCGGATGCGTACCGGCGACGTGGGTTGGTTCTTGAAAAGCGGGCCCGAGAAATTGGGGACGCGAAAGGCTGGCTGGAAGAGCAGCGCGACAAGTGGGAGCAGACGGCGCGAGCGTCGGAGCAGGCGATCAGCGAATTGCGTGCCCGGGTAACCGAGCTAGAGCGCGCGAAAGCCTGGTTAGAGGAGCAGCGCAGCGCATGGGAGGAGGCGGCGCGGGCGTCGGAAAAGACGATCGACGAGCTGCGGGCCTGGACAGCCGAGCTGGAAAAGGCCAAGGCCTGGTTGGAAGAGCAACGCAGTAATTGGGAACAGACGGCGGGGCAGCTGCGGGCGCGGGTCGGCGAGCTCGAAACGACCAAAGCGCGCTTGTCAGGGCAGGTGGAACAGCGCCAGGTCCAGTTGGACACGCCGCGGCGGCGGGTGGAGCGCTGTCGACGCCGGTGGGCGTACCGGGTGCTGGCGCGGCTGGGGCTGATGGAGCGGTTGGACGGTGACTAGGGAGTGGGCATGATCGATCCTCGGGCGCCGGATTACGAGAACACGCCGGTATCGCCGCGGCGGCCGCGGTTCAGCTATGCGCCGGCGGATGCGACGGCACTGCCAGTCGTCTCGATCGTGACGCCGTACTACAACACGGGGGCTGTGTTTCATGAGACGGCGCGTTCGATCCTGGGGCAGTCGCTTCAGCAGTGGGAATGGATCATTGTCAACGATGCTTCGACGGACCCGGAGGCGCTGGCGGTGCTGGCGGAGTATCGGGGGCGGGATCCGCGTATCCGGGTGATCGATCACGAGGCGAACCGGGGGCCGGGGGCGGCCCGCAACACCGGATACCGTGCGGCCCGCGCGGAGTACGTCCTTCAGATGGACTCGGATGATCTGCTGGAACCAACGGCGATCGACAAGATGGCCTGGTTCCTGGAGACGCACCCGAACGCCGCCATCGTGAACAGTTGGTCCGTCGCGTTCGGGGCGAAGGAATATCTATGGCCGGTCGGTTTCGAGCGCGGAAACGAATTGCTGATGGAGAATTTGGCGGTCGGCCGGGCGCTGGTTCGCAAGAGTGCGCATCAGAACGCGGGCGGCTTTGACGAGAGCATCCGGGGTGGGATGGAGGATTGGGATTTCTGGCTGCGTTGTGCCGACCAGGGTCTTTGGGGCGTGACGATTCCCGAGTACCTGGAATGGTACCGGCGCCGGGCCGATCACTCGGACCGGTGGAAAGACTGGGATGGTGCCGAAGCGCAGCGGCGCTTCCAGCAGCGGTTGCGACAAAGGTACCCGCGCCTTTATGAGCAGGGTGTGCCGCGCGTCGAGCCGCGCTGGCCACGTCCGCTCGATCCGGTCCGCGCCGACCCGCCCTTCGAGAACCGGCTGGCCAAGCGCGGCCCGCGCCTGCTGCTGATCGTCCCCTGGATGGTGATGGGCGGGGCGGACAAGTTCAATCTCGATCTGCTCGAACAGCTTACCCGTCGCGGATGGGAGATCACGGTCGTGGCCACGCTGCCGTCGGACCACCCCTGGATGCCGGAGTTCGCGCGCTACACGCCGGACATCTTTGCGCCGGCCAATTTCCTCCCGGTGTGCGAGCACCCGGTGTTTCTGCGTTACCTGATCGAGTCGCGGCAGCCGGACGTGGTGTTGCTGTCGAACAGCGAGTTCGGCTATCGCGTGCTGCCCTTTCTGCGAGCTCATTGCCCGGGGCCAGCGTGGGTGGACTTTTGCCACAGCGAGCAGCCGCATTGGAAAGAGGGCGGTTATCCGCGGTATGCGATCGCGAACCAGGACTTTCTGGACCTCAACCTCGTCGCGTCGCAGCATCTGAAGAACTGGATGGTGACGCGCGGGGCGGATCCGCAGCAGATCGAAGTCGTGTATATCAATGTCGATCCCGATCACTGGGCGCCGCAGCCGGCGGTCCGCGAACGTGTGCGCGGCGAGTTGGGGGTTTCGGGCGAGCTGCCCGTCATCCTGTTCGTCGGGCGCTTGCACCCGGAGAAGCAGCCGCGCGTTCTGGTGCAGACGCTACTGGAATTGAAGCGGCGTGGCTCCGCGTTCCGCGCGCTGTTGGCGGGCGACGGGCCGGATCGCCCGTGGATCGAGGAGTTTCTGCGTTCCAACGCGCTGGAAGCGGAGGTGACTCTGCTCGGGGCGGTGCCGCCCAAGCAGATCCGCGAATACTACTGGGCCAGCGACCTGTTGTTCCTGCCGTCGCAATGCGAGGGCATCGCCTTGACGATGTACGAGGCGCTGGCGGCCGGCTTGCCGGTCGTGGGGGCGGATGTCGGTGGGCAGCGGGAGCTGGGCACGCCGGACTGCACCATTCTCCTGCCGCGCAGCGACGAGGTTACGGAGATTCAGCAGTACGCGAATGAGCTGGAGGGCTTGCTGCGTGATCCGGCCCGGCGGGCGGCAATGGGGCAGGCGGGACGTACCCGCATCTGTGCTCAGTTCTCGCTGGACCGGATGGGCGAGCGCATGGCCGCGATGTTAGCTCTCGCGCGGCAGCGCAAGGAGGCCTTGCCCAAGCCGGCCATTCCGCGCCGTTTCGCGCAGGAAGCCGCCGTACAGGCTGTCGAGTTGGCGCGCCTCGAATGCCTGGCGGACGAGCTGTGGGTGCAGAGGACCGCGGTGCAGCGACAGGCTGCGGTGGCGGCACAGACCGGACAGTCCGTGGCCGAGCTGATACACGCGATGCTGCCGGAAGTCGCGCGCGAGGAGGTGAACTACATCGAGAGTTCGCGCGCCTGGCGACTCGTGCAGCGCGTGAAGCGCTCCCCGGTGTACCGCTGGCTGGCGGACGTTCGCTTCGGCCCGGGTTGGGACCGCGAGGACCCGTACGAAGATCCGCGCAAGCGGCTGCTGCGCATCGTGAACAGCCGCTCGTACCGCACGCTCCAGGCGCTGAAGCAGACCACGCTTTATCGCTGGTATGCCCGCCGCAAGCATGGTCCGGAGTTCCGGCGGCCCCTCTTCGGCGACGGGAAGCGCTGAGCCCGGCAGCGCGTGCTTCGCGGAGCCCCCTCATCCAGGCCGGGTCGAGACGCTTCCGGCGATCAGTAAACGCTCGACCAAGGACAGGTTGACGGCGTGCGGCCGGCCGGTGGCCGGAGCAGGGTCACGCCGCGGACCCCCTCCCGCGCCGACGCCGCCCGTCATGACGCTGTTCCGCCGGTCGCACGATGCATCAACCGTGGTGCGGTGAATAAGACGGGCTCAGAAAGGCGTATGGCTTCCGCACCCTCGAGGCCGCGGAAATCGCCTTGTATCACGCACCGGGACGCTTACCCGAGCCGAAACTCACCCACGAATTCTGCGGAACAGCCAGAATTCAGGGCATCACCGGCTCCACCGGCTCACCGTGCTCGGGGCATGTTGTCGCCCAGCTATCCCGAATGGCTTTGCCTTCGTCCGTCGAGAGCGGATACCAGACATCCTCGCCGAAGCGACACACCAGTGTGTTCTGGAAGACTTCGGCCCGCGAGTAAGCCGCACCGCCCGACTCGGAACCACGGTCGGCGAGGATGCGCTGCCGCAGTTCGGGCGTCAGACGGGTCAGGTAGACGATGCGGTTCTTGCTCCGGCCGCATTTCGGACAGCGGACGACCAACGCCTCGACGCCATCGTCGGGGGCTCCCCCGATACCGACGTCCGGCGGAAGCACCTCGGGTCCTGCGACGTAGAGGCGCTGCTCACTCAGGTCGTAGAAGTACTTGCCCGGCTGGCCGTGGCCCGCGCCGCGGAAGAAGTACACACTGCCGGCCGCGAGGGCGGTCAGCAGCGCGACGACTGGGACGGGTTTGGACCACTTTTTCACGAGCGCGGCGCCGGGCCTACCTGTGAACGTAGTAGGCCACCGACCACCAGCAGCCCTCCCGCTCACACTTGATTTCCGAGGCATTCATGCGGCGGACGCTGCCGTCATAAAAGGCGTAGTTCGCGATACGTCGGTGACGGCGGGCGCCCAGGTCGCCCTGGACGTTGCGGTTGAACCCGGCCGAGGCGGCGTAGTTGGCGTTGTCGGCGTCCTTGAAGATCCACCAGCGATCCTCGTCCCACACCCCGCGGGCATCGCCATGCCCGTCGCCGAAGAGGACGAGCTTGCCGGGAAAGCGCACGTTCGCGCCGGATCGCACGAGCCCTTCGTCATACGGCGGGCTGGGGCGGCCGAACGGCCCGAAGCCCCGGGCCAGGATCCAGTAATGCACGAGGTTCGCGCCGATTCCGCTGGGGTTGTTGATCTCGTAGCGGCGGATCTCGCCGAAGTTGCGGGGGTCGATCGCCGATAGCGGCAGGCGTGGATTCGCCGTGGTCGCGTCGTACTGGGAGATGCCATCGGCGTAGCGTTCGTTCGGCTCCGACGGGCAGTCGTAGATGTGCGGGACCTGACCGGTGTACTTCCACAGGTACACGCGCCACGTTCCCTCGATGTACTGGAAGTTCACGCGGTGCAGGTCCTGGATGGCATTGAACCAGTCCCGGTTGTCCAGGCAATAGCCGGTCGCGGCAACGACCAGCTGACGCATGTTGCTGCCGCACTGTACGGCGCGGGCCTGCTCTCGCGCCGCACCGAGACTCGGCAGCAGAATCGAGATCAGCAGCGCGATGATCGCGATCACGACAAGGAGTTCGATCAGCGTAAAGGCCGTCCGGCGGGCCGGCGGTTTTTTCATCCGTCGTCGTCTCCAGCGTGGAATGCAGGGGCGAGGGGCGCGGACCCGCGTGGTCCGCGCCCCACCCATGAGCCTGAGGTCCGCCTAGGGGCAGTCAGCGCCGATCCGCGCGACGAACGCGTCGATGTCGTCGAAGTTCACGTTGCCGTCGGCCGTGCAATCGCCCGCGATCCACGGACAGGCAGGATACGGCCAGCCGGCGCCGCCCGAGTAGCTGAGCGCCTCGACGAACAGGTCGATGTCGTCGAAGTTGACCTGCCCGTCGCAGTTCAAGTCGCCGGGGCACACGGCGGGCACCGGACGCGGAATGCCCGCCGCCCGCGGTCCACCAAGGGCGGCGACTTCGGACGCCGGCATCGCGTAATCGCGCACCTGGTAGGAGCTGCAGAAGCCCGTGCGGGTGTACGGTACGGTGTAAATGCCGCCGTCGCCAAAAGCGAACAGGTAGTTCTCGCCGGCGGCGGCGGCTGTGACGAGTGCCCGCCGGCCGTCCAACCCTTCGCCGGCTTCAAGCTGCGTGACCGGTCCGCGGACGGTGTCGTCCGCGTAAATCACGTACTTGCTGACCACGGCCGGGTCGGCGGAGGTGTCGACCGAGCACACGACGCGCATCCAGGTGCCGAACTGGATCCAGCCTTCCGTATCACCGTACTGACCGTCGTCGCCGATGGTGCCGTTGGGGAAGTACATCCACAGCATGGCGTCATCCACGCCGGGCAGCGCGTTCGCGTACAGGGGCACCCAGTCGGGCTCGTGCGGCAGGGTCACGCTACCGTGGGCGATCGAGGTCGGGTTGATGTCGTCTGCGGTGAAGTAGACGTCGGCGATGATCGTGTACTGGTTGACCTTCGCGCCGCCGCCGTTCGGTGCCGCCCCGTGGGGCAGGAGATAGCCGTTGCAATCGTACGGGGCGTCGAAACGCATACCGTGCGCGACGCCGTCCGGCAGAGCAGGCACCCCGAAACTGGTCGACGGGCCGAACTGCGTGGTGTTACGCAGATCGAACGGGCAGGTTGTGGGGGCGCAGCCGTTGAACCAGGTCAACGAGGCGGGACCGGTGAACCCGGCGGCCGGGGCGAGCGGCGCGCTGACGCTGCGAAAATTCCAGTAGCCCTGCGTGCCGCTGTCGACCGGGATACCGGCGGCGCCGACGCCGCCGAGAGTGGCCGCCGTGGCGGCATCGACCGCGTAGTTGCGGAACTGCAATGCGGCCACATAGATGGGACCGGTATCGCCGTTGTTGTCACCAAGGATCAGCGTAGGGAGATTGTCGCCGACGGGGTACAGCGACCAGCGGCCATCTACGCCCGACCCGAGGATCTGCTCGCCAACCAGTGCGCCGTCGATGTACTTGGACATCAGCGGGCCGTACGGATCGGCCAAGTTGACCGAGATGATGACGCGATGCCAGGTATTGCCGAACAGCACCCCGTCATACTGGCCGCTGATGCCGATTGAGTACGCGAGCGGGTCGGCGGGATTGACCTGCTGGGCGAAGAAGTCGCCGTCATTCCGGTTGCATTCGTTCGTGTTGAAGAAACTCACCCAAGGGGCGGCGCTACCGTTGGGAATGAGAATGTCGAAGATGAACGTGTACTGGTTGATGTAAGAAACGTTCGGGTCGACCGGGTTGGCCGGGACGCCGGGGTACATGGCGATCGCCTCGTTGCCGTTGTAGCCCGGGATGTAGGCCACGCGAACCGGGCCGGCGGCACCGGGCAACGCGGGAATACCGAAGGCGGTGGTCGTGTCGAACTGCGTCACCCCTTGCGCGTTCCCGGACGGCGGAATGTACGTGAAGAACGACCCGTTCTGGCCGATAGTGGCGCGGAGGCCATTGGCCGGATCATCGAACTCCCAATGTCCCGTGACCAGTTGCGCTGGCGCCACAGAGACGGCCCCGAGCACGAGAAGCAGACCGACGCTTCGAGTTTTCACCACGATTTCCTCTCCATGAGTTATCGGTGAGACGGTCAAAATCGCTCCCGCCCACAGCCCACGCTGTGAACAACGGTTGCGAACTTTCGGCCCAACGTAGTGGACTCGCGCATGATGTCGAAGTTGCGAGCGGCGCGTGAATATGGTGTTTATTCGCGCGGCGCATTCTCGCCGGCTTGACCCTGTCGGCGGCGCGTGGGCATGCTGGTGGTTTTACGGCCCGTCCGTCAGTCCTGTGCGAGGAATGTCCAATGCCCCGAACTGTGTGTCTGATCGCGCTCGTTTTCTCCGGCGTCGCTGCGAACGCCGTCACGCCTCCCGACACGCAACCCGTCGGGCCGGCGGACGGCGGCGGACACCTGATTCCCACATCGCAGCTGGTTCGGCCCGCCGGTCAGACGCTCGAGATCGCCGGTCGGCCGGTCTGCGTCGCCGTCGCGCCCGACGGGGCGACGCTCTTCGCGAAGACCAACCGTGCGATTCTCGTCGTGGATGCCCAATCGTGGTCCGTCCGACAGGAGCTGCCGTTCGACAAGGACGGCGGCTCGATGGCGGGGATCGCTGTGTCGGTGGACGGAGGCAAGGTCTACGCCACGACGTCGGGCGGGGCGTTGGTCGAAGCTGAGGTCGGGGCGTCCGGGAGGCTCTCCTGGGCGCGGCGGATCGTTTTCCCCGGGCCAGGTGGCACGGGCAACGCCTATCCGTGCGGTATCGCGCTCTCCCGCGACGCGCAACGTGCGATCGTGTGTCTGTCGCGCAACAACACGCTCGCGGTGGTTGATCTCGCGACGGCTGAGATCATTGAGATCGCGGTCGGTGTCGCCCCGACCGCCGTGGCGCTCACGAACGACGACGCGCTGGCGCTGGTCACGAACTGGGGCGGACGCCGCGCGCGGGACGGCGATCGCACGGCCGACTCCGCGGGGACGCCGGTCATCGTCGACGAGCGCGGCATCGCGGCCAGTGGGACGGCGAGCCTCGTGGACCTGCACCAGCGCGAGGTCGTCGCCGAGCTCGCGGTGGGCCTGTCGCCGGTCGCGGTGGCGGTGCACCCGTCAGGGGCGGCGGCCTACGTTGCGAGCGCGAACGAGGACACGGTCGCGCTGATCGACCTCGCGCGGCGGACCGTGACGCAGACGCTCGTGGTCCGGGCGGACGAGCGGTTGCCGGTCGGCAGCATGCCCAACGGTCTGGCGGTAGCGCCCGACGGTGCGACCCTCTACGTGTCGCTGGCGGGCAGCAACGCCATCGCGGTCGTCGCAGTGGAGGAGCAGGGGCGGCGTCTCGGTGCGCTCCGCGGATTGATTCCGGCCGGCTGGTATCCGGGCGGACTCGCGGTGCACGGCGACCGGCTGTATGCCGCGAATATCAAGGGCGTGGGGTCGCGCACGCGAACTTCCGACCAGCCGGGGTGGAACAGTCACGGACACCGCGGCTCGCTGATACGGGTCGACCGGCCGGACGCCGCCACGCTGGCCCGTTACACGGAGCAGGTGCGGGCCGACGCGCGCGTCCCGCAGATATTGCGCGCGCAGGCGCGGGCGGGGAGCGGCGCGCACCCCGTGCCGGTTCCCGCGCGGGCCGGGGAGCCCAGCGTCTTCAAGCACGTCGTGTACGTCATCAAGGAGAACCGCACGTACGACCAGGTGTTCGGGGATATCCCGCGCGGCAACGGCGACCCCGCCCTGTGCATCTATGGGCGGGAGGTCACGCCGAATCATCACGCGCTGGCGGAGCAGTTCGTCCTGCTGGACAACTTCTACTGCAACGGCGTGTTGTCCGCGGACGGGCACTCATGGGCAACCGAGGGTAATGTGACGCCGTACCTGGAGCGCGCCTTCGGCGGCTTCGTGCGCAGTTACACCTTCGGGGACGACCCGTTGACGTACTCGTCTTCGGGGTTCGTGTGGGATCACGTCCTCGCGGTGCAGGGACTGACGTTCCGGAACTACGGCGAGTTCGACTACGCCGAGACGGTGCCGCCGAGCAAGTACGTCGACGTCTACCGCGACTTCGTCGAGAACACGAACCGGATCCGGCGCAAACAGAAGATCGGCGTCGAGCGCCTGCGGCGGTACTCGTGCCCGGACTACCCCGGTTGGAACATGGACATCCCCGATGTACTGCGGGCGGCCGTCTTCCTGAAGGAATTGGCCGAGTTCGAGCAGAACGGGGACTTTCCCAGCTTTTGCGTCGTATACCTGCCCAATGACCACACCTCGGGCACGACGCCCGGCGCGCCGACGCCCCGCTCACTCGTGGCCGACAACGACCTTGCGCTGGGGCGGATCGTGGAGGGCATCAGCAGAAGCCGCTTCTGGCCCCAGACCTGCATCTTCGTGATTGAGGACGACCCGCAGGACGGATTCGACCACGTCGACGGACATCGTTCGATCGCGCTGGTCATCAGTCCGTACACGAAGCGCGGCGTCACGATCAGCCGCTTCTACAACCAGACCTCCGTCATTCACACGATGGAGCGGATTCTCGGCCGTGCCCCGGCCGGACACCAACTCTACGCCCTGGCCCCGCTGATGACCGAATGCTTCATGGAAAGACCGGACCTGACACCCTACACCTGTCTTCCGAACACCGTCCCGCTCGCCGAGCTGACGCCGCCCAAGTCAGCGATGACGCCGGCGGAACAGGTGTGGGCGGCCAAGAGCGAGGCGCTGCCGCTCGCACACCCCGACGGCGCCGACGAGGACACCTTGAATCGCATTCTCTGGCACGCCGCCAAGGGCACCGACGCGGCTTACCCCGCCCAGCTGGCCGGCGCTCACGGCCGGGGGCTGGCTGCCCGCGGCCTACGGCACGCCGTGGGAGCCGCCGAAAGCGGTGGCGCCGACGGACG
>Ga0101944_10006477_pt1 | contig 12426 bp, 3 predicted proteins | sample DewCreD2012metaG_FD_75245 | JGI IMG/M metagenome (GOLD analysis project Ga0101944, IMG submission 75245) | Hot spring sediment bacterial and archeal communities from British Columbia, Canada, to study Microbial Dark Matter (Phase II) - Dewar... ... | reverse complement strand
AAGAAAAGACGATGGTACCGGATGAATTCAGATTGTATCATAACTATCCGAATCCATTCAACCCAACAACAACAATAAGGTTTGATGTATTAAAAACTTCAAGTATCGATGTTTCAGTTTATAACATTTTAGGTCAAAAGGTTGCAACCCTTGTTTCACAGGAACTTGCCCCCGGAACCTATTCCACAACCTGGGATGCAACGAGTTCGTCAAATGTAACTGTAAGCAGCGGTGTATATTATGTGCGCATGATTGCGCGCGACCGTGGCATCGAGCAATACTCAGCACTTCATAAACTTTTATTTGTGAAGTAAAATTCGCTCTTTAATTTATGTAAAATGCGGAAGTTCAACCTCGGATGGGCTTCCGCATTTGTATCTTATAACGGGAAATCGCTATGAAAACCAAATCGTATTTACATCATCTGATATTTTTTGCGGCAACTATTCTTATTTTACCTGGTATTTTGCGAAGTCAGGTTCCCCAATTTCGTATACCGATAACGGTAATTGATACAGTTTTTCAGGGAGGGAATGTAAAGGCGGTAAAGCAATTTACCGTGATGTTTGGAGTTCACCCTGATGCAAAATTTTGTATTGACAATGTAGATACCTTAAAGAATTTTCAAGACCACTGGTTTTATACATTGCGAACTACATCCGGAGTTGTAATAGATGATCAAACGGTTCTTGAAAAAGAATTGCCGCCTGCACCTCCAGGATTTGACGTTCGACTGAGAAATTCGCGAAGCTCATGTCCTGCAGGTCAAACTGGACTTGGCTTGGGTGTCCAGTTTAATATCCATCCTTTCTATGATGTAGCGCAAAAAGATACTTTCAGGTTGGTATTTCAGGGCGATCTAACCGGAGATTCTGATAGAATATGGTTTATCTGGCCATCTGTTTTAAGTGAATATTGTAATGGATTGAGATTTGTATATACCACGGGGGGTGTTGACGTTAACATGCTTACGCAGTCAAAATACAGAGTACAACATCCATTAGAATATGGTACATCATACACCTATACAATTTATATGACGGAACCTAAAGTCCCACCCGGCCCACCATCACCGGTTGTTTTGGTTTCCCCACCCAACGGTGCGACTAACCAGGAATTAAGTCTTAATTTACAATGGAATGCTGTCTCAGGTGCGTATTACTACCGGTTTCAGGTAGCAGAAGATCCACAATTTACACAAATTGCATTCGATGATTCAATCACATCCACAACTGTTTTAATCTCAGGATTATCACAAAAAACACAATACTACTGGCGAGTTTATACGGAGAATCAATACGGTTTTAGTTTATTCCAGGTTCCACCTTTTACTTTTACTACTAAAGAACTAATTCCCAATCCACCAACATTAATTTCTCCTCCAAATAATTCAACGGATGCTTCAATATATCCTATATTAAGATGGAATAAAGTTGAATCTGCAAGCACAATTACTTATCAGGTTCACGTAGCAACAGATGCAGGATTTACAACAATCATTAAGGATTCTTCAACAACCGATACTACCTGGCAGATAGGTCCGCTTGATAACTGTAGACAATATTACTGGAGAGCAAGATCAAGCAACATTAATGGTACGAGCGGTTGGTCGAATGTTTTTAATTTTAAAACTGTTCTCGCTGTACCGGCACTTCCTGTATTATCCAGTCCACCGGATAATGCAACTGGTGTTTCTGTTACACCAACGCTTGTCTGGTCATCATCAGATTATTGTGCTGAAAGATACAGGATTCAAATTTCTACTGCGAACGATTTTTCCGTAATTACAGTTGATGCATATTCAACTCAACCTACTTACCAATCGCCGACACTGATTCAAAAGACCGATTATTACTGGCGGGTGAAAGCGGTAAATGTTTTTGATTCAAGCAGCTTTACCTCTCCATGGAAGTTTACAACTCAAGCGCTTCCACCATCGGCACCTCAACTGGTTTCGCCCACTGATGGCGATTCAACACGCGAACCTGTTGATATTCTTACATGGAGATCAACTCCTTTTACAGAGATTTATTACATTGAAATAGGAAGCAACCCGACATTTACAACGTTCACGGTTGATTCCACTGCTGATACCTCATATACAACACAGGCATTACAGAACTGTGCAAAATATTATTGGCGAGTTAGGGGTAGAAATGAAGCAGGATTTGGTAGTTATTCAACAGTCCGTTCATTTAAAATAAAGAAGATTAAACCGAATACCCCGACTTTACTTCAACCTCCTGATAATGCGATTGACCAGCCGTTAACGCTTAACTTAACCTGGACGGGAGCAGACATTTGTTCGGAAATGTTTAGAATTGAGATTGCAAGAGATACAGGATTTAATACAATCATAGCAAATGCTAATGTTGTTGCAACCACACCGCCGATAAGTTACACAATTTCCGGTCTGGAACTCGAGACTTATTATTACTGGAGAGTAAAAGCCTGGAATGTGGTCGATTCAAGTGATTTTTCGCCTATATGGAGATTTAAAACGGTCTTACAACCTCCTCCAACACCAGTTCTGGTTTCACCCGCAAATGGTGATACGACGCAGGACCCCATTGTGACGTTAAACTGGACAGGTTCACCCATTGCTGATTTTTACCATATTCAGATTGCCTATGACCAGAATTTTAACAATCGTGTTGTGAATGATTCAACGCTAACGAACACAACGTATACAACAGATGCGCTTAATAATTGTACAAGATATTACTGGCGTGTAAGAGCAAAAAATGGTGCGGGATCAAGTTCATTTTCAGCAACATGGAATTTCAGAATAAAAACTGCTTTACCAAATCCTCCCGCATTATCTTCGCCATTTAACAATCAGGACAGTCTAAGTGAACGGGTTAGATTAATATGGAGACGCGGGGATGCATGTACGCAAAGTTATTTTTACCAGGTTTCGCGTAATACCATATTTACAGATTTAGTTGCAAGTGGTCCGACAAACGACACAACTGTGGAAATAGGCCCGCTTGCCGGCAATGTGTATTACTACTGGCGTGTACAGGGTGTGAACTTTTTGGGAAGTGGATCATTTTCGGAAACATGGCAATTCCGCACAACGAGAGCCCGACCATCAGTACCGGTGCTTTTAGAACCTGCTGATGGTGTTGGGGATATGCCCAGCTCCGTGACCTTACGGTGGGATTCAGCGCAGTTTGTAAATTCTTACCGGTTGCAGGTTGCACTTGATCAAAGCTTTTTAAATCTTAAAGTTAATGATTCAACAATTTTAAGAGTCCCTGGAGTTCAACCATCTTATTTAGTAACCGGATTGTTGAGCAGTACAACTTATCATTGGAGGGTTAATGCAAAAAATGAGATTGGAACAAGCGATTGGTCGGTAGTAAGACGGTTTACTACCCTTTATCCTCCACCCGCGCCACTTCTCAATCAACCCCCCAATGGCGCCACGGGTGTTCCCGTCACTCCGAGATTTGACTGGAGTATTTCCCAAAATGCGGAGAGATATCATTTACAGGTAGCAAGAGATGGAGCATTCTCATCGATTGTATTTGAAGATCAGAATATTACAATTTTGTCATGGCAAATACTGTCACCTTTGAACAGCATTACCACATACTACTGGCGTGTGCGTGCATGGAATTCTGTCGGTTGGGGTGAATGGTCGAATACCTATCAGTTTACCACCACCCGCAGTGGTGTTGCGAATTGGATAATACCTTTAACCATTGCTGAAAATGGTCCTGCGCGACAAACAATTTATTTTGGATTACATCCTGATGCAACTGCCGGAATAGATCCAGGTCTTGGTGAATACGAATTACCTCCACCCATGTACGGATTTTTTGATGCGAGATTTATTTCACCGTATATTGGAGAAGGATTAATGGTGGATATTGTAAAGTTTAAAAATTATTCCCAGATAGATACCTTTCAATTTACTTTTCAAACAGGTATTGGTACTTATCCAATGAGGGTTTCATGGCCCAGGGATCTAGTGAAATCGATCTGTGACAGTATGATAATTGTAGACAATTTATTTAATCCCTTGATCCATACTCGAATGGATATTGATTCAAGTATTTCTATAGTGAACAACGCAATAAGAGCACTCTACATTGTTAAGTATGGTGCATTCCCACTACCTGTTGATGTAAAAGCTATTCAACCTGAGATTCCTCGTGGTTTTGTTTTATATCAAAATTATCCGAATCCGTTTAATCCAACAACAAAAATTCAATTCTCTTCCGATAATACAGCACATGTGAATCTTGTCATTTATGACATTTTAGGAAGGGAAGTAATGACAATTGTGGATGCTACATTCTTTCCCGGGCATTATACATTTGAATGGAATGGAAAGAATTTGAACGGAGAACAAATGCCAAGCGGGGTATATTATTTAAGGATGACTGCTGAGAGATTAGGTGAAGAGGGAAGGCAGCAGGGATCTTTTGTTACAACCCAGAAGATGCTTTTAATGAAGTAGCAATTTATAGAATTTAACTTTTAATCATAGAACTCCGGCTTTGAGGTAATGTGTCACGACCTAAAGTCGGAGTTTTTTTTATTGAATAATATCATGTTCTTCGATAGTTGTATTATTCTCGTGGAGAGAGAACGCGCGGTGAGGTTTAAATGGGGAAGTCGAAAAGCAAACGCAAAACATAATTGGATGTGCCACCCACCTCCAGATTTGGAACTAACCTGAAGGTGGGTGGCACATTCAAACCCACTGTTATGGTAAGCGGAGGCTCTCTTGAACTTGTTTCAGGATCGTACCAGCCGTCACACTGAGCGGAGTCGAAGTGTGACGGTGACAATTAACATTCAGCGTCATCCTTCTCCGCCGGAGGCGGACAGGGACTCCGCTCGGGATGACGCCTCTTTTTCTCTGTGCTCTCTGTGGAAGACATAGTTATAATAAATAGGTCAGCCTCACGCTTCGACCTTGAGTCACTATTAGTGGTCTCGGGGGAACCTCCGTTCTGGATGATGCTTTTTTTCTCTGCGCTCTCTGTGGTTTTGCGTTTTATTAATACATAGGAATACTAAGTAATTCAGCTTCATTCTTCTTTGTCGATGTTTAAAAATCAATTAGACATTTAATTTATTTTTTGTATATTATTAGGCATGATTTCCTGAATTAAAAACTCTGACCTGGTTATCCCACTCTCAGGCAGACAGGAATATTGTAACATTAAATTTTATTTTCGAAGTAAAGATCAGCATCCAGAAATAGCCAGAAAAATCCTTAAACGGGCAAAATTCAATGACACCTCGAGATAAATATTTTAAAACAACTATAGATAAAAGGGAGAAAAATTACTTTATAATAAAGTTTATTATATTACCGTGATACCTCAAATAATCTTCAGATATTTATTGAAAACCCCGAAATTATTTTTTGAAATAATATTTCTCCTTACAGTTTCTCAAGCATTTGCTCAATCCCCCGTTTCAATCGGGAATGGAAAAAAAACTTCTGACAAACTTTCAGAAACGCTTGGCAGACCTTTCTCAGCAGTTCTGAATATAAATAACATTTCAATGTGGGCTAGTAGCAATGGTTTGATGGAACAAAATCCCGAATTGCAGACGGCAGGAGTTGTATTTCCAAAAGGGAAAACAACCGTTATAAACGCTGGTGGAATACTCTGGGGAGGAAGAGTTCGCGATGGCAAATCACCTGTTGTTCGTGTTGGCGGTAGTACATTCAAAAGCGGACTGCAACCAGGGAGAATAATTGCACCTGGTATAAGTGAAAATCCTGAAAATGCTGATGTGCGAATCTTCAGAATAAGACGGGATTGGGCAACAGCAGACCTTGCGGCGGATGCATCCGAAACATATAACATACCGCTTTTTGATGTCAGGCAATCTGATATAGACAGACTCCGAGAACAGTACCGAAAGGACTGGCTTGAATGGCCCTGGCAAAAAGGAGCACCTTATTACGAACGAAATGGTCTACCCGGATATCAACCCGATGCTTCGGGATTAACCGATAGTCTGACCGACGAACCGGGTATTGCTGAAGCCGACCAGGTTCTATGGTTTGTTTGTAATGACATAGACAATACCACCGCACAAGCATTGTATGGATCTCCCCCTGTTGGCCTTGAGATACAGATTACATGCTGGGCATATAAAGATATAAATAATTTAGATAACGTGATATTTCAAAGATACCGAATAATTTACAAAGGAACTGCGACAACACCTTCCAATTCCATCATAGAACGGATGTACCTCGGTAAATGGATAGATGTGGATATTGGTAATTTTGATGATGATTATGTGGGATGTGATGTTAGCAGAAATCTTGCCTATGCCTACAATTCCCAAAGTGAGGATGAAGAGTTTTCAAAATTTAAACTTATTCCCGCCGTGGTAGGGTATGATCTTCTCCAGGGTCCAAGAGATTCATCTCAATCTTCAACAGCAAGGTGGAATTTCCAAACCATTCCAGGTTTCCGTAATCTGCCTCTCAGTTCATTTACATATTTTACCAATTCAACAAGAACACCTGACTATGTATTCGGTTCTTATGAAGGATCACAACAACTGTGGAATTCCCTCAGAGGCTATCTTCCAAAGCCAATTTCCCCTGAAGCGTGCCTCAAAGATCCATTTACAAATGAATGCACAAAATTTGAACTGACTGGTGATCCTCAATATTATCAGGGTTGGAATGATGGACTTACCGATCCTGCGGGGGAAAGAAGATTTTTAATGTCAAGTGGATCATTCAATCTCGCCTACCGCGATACACAGGAAGTAATTTATGCAGTAATAGGTGCAATAGGTCAAAATAACCGTGATGGAATCGGCGTATTAAAAGAAATAGATGATGCAGTCCAGGATTTTTATAACCTGAACTTTCAACCAATGGGAAAATTGCCAGCTCCTAATGTTCGGGTTGTTGAACTTGATAAAAAAATTATTCTCGACTGGGAATCAGATACCACTCAACTGAAGACGATTGAAACCTATAATTCATTTGGCTTCAGATTTGAATCATATGTTTTATATCAATTCCCATTACCGACATCACAAATTGACGAAGCCGTTCGTATGCAGTTTTTCGATCCCACCTCACCACGTTATGTTTATATTACAGAAGATAAAATAAGAAATAAACCTCTGGTAAACGGTCAAAAATATTATTTTGCAGTTACTGCATCATACTTTAATCCGGACCCTTCATTTAAAAAACAACGCCTCGAATCAGCCATTATTATTCATGAAGTGATCCCACATAGCCCGAATCCGGGAGTTGTTTACCCGTATGCAATAGGGGATGAAGTTAAGGATGTTAAAAATCTGGTCGGTTTCAATGATGCGAAAATAAACATCGAATATTACGATCCCGCAAAACCGGATGGTCATATTTATAAAATAATTTTTCATAGAAGTTCTGATCCATGGACGGACATAACGGAAAAACCGCAATTTACATTGATTGATACAACGGTAAATGATACTTTAATCAAAAAGCGGTATGTGGATGATCCTCCAAAAAGAATAACTTCAAGAGGATTTTCAGTATATGTTCAACTTCCACTCTTTGGTTTAAAGGGTGTTTATGAAGTTATGTCAAACAATACACCAACGCTGTCACCGGTTTTTGAAAATCCCAACCCTGGAGGCAATTATATGGTTGTGGCGCCTCAATTTTCGGTGATTGATACTATCATGGGGTGGCACCCATCAGATCATGATGTAGAACTCCGTTTCCAGGGTGATTCGAGCTGGACGCTATTCTGGGTTTCAAAAGCGTTGCTATCAAAATGGGTAAGAGTTCCCTTTACTGCGTGGGAAAAAAGAGTTGTTGGGGCCGATACATTATATAGACAGTTGTATACAACCGTTATACAACAGGGTCCTGAGACAACATGGGCACCATGGGTTGATTTAGGCCGTGACTACAATGGTAAACCGATGAAGGGCTTTTATCCGATCGTTATTTTAATTGATAGCGTTCGCTATAATTATGGATGGGTATGTACCCGGTATGAGGATGATTTGCCATTCAGGAAAGATATGCCCACTCTTCGCTCAATTCTCTGGCAGATTGGTCAGTACAATTCTTATAAGGTTACGATAAGCAGGGCATATTTTGTTGATCTCGATAATGATGGAGAAGCTGTTCCGCCGGGGACAATCGTAAGGTTTGTCAGGTATAAACAGATAAGAAATGCCGACGAAAAGATATTCTCCACAATCCCATTAATAACAGGAGATTTGGAAGCGGCTAAAAAAGAGATTGAAAAAATAAATGTGTTTCCAAATCCATATTATGGAATGAATCGAGCTGAAATTTTTAAGAACCAGAAATTTGTGACATTTAATCACCTGCCGTATGAAGCAACAATAAAAATATTCAATCTTGCTGGAACTTTGGTTAAAACCATCAGGAAATATGATCCCTCACAGTTTGCATCATGGGATCTGAATAATGAAAATGGATTGCAGGCGGCGGGTGGACTTTATATCGCACATATAGAATTGAATGACGAAAAAGGTAATAACCTTGGAGAAAAAGTGCTGAAACTTATGATTGTACCAGAAGACCAATCTCCACGAAAGGATTAGTCAATATGGTGCCTTATAAAAACAAAATTCTATATTTCCTCATTTTCGCTTTATTGTTGTTCACATCCAGCACGTACGCTGGCAGAGGTGATAAAGCAGGAACAGCGAGCGGTGTTCAACTCTTAATTCCAATCGGAGCAAGGACAATCGGAATGGGTTGTTCTCCTTTAGCAAATTTAAGAGGCATTGAAGCGATTTATCTGAATCCTGCAGGTTTTGGTTTCGGTGAGGATAAATATCAGGTTATGTTTTCAACAATGTCATGGATTGCAGATATAAATGTAAATTATGTTGCTGTGGGAACAATGCTTGATGACATTGGATCAATTGGGCTGGCGGTAAAATCTTTATCGATTGGCAAAATTCAGATTACAACAGAAGATGAGCCCGACGGCACAGGTGAAACGACCAGTCCAACTTTTCTTACAATAGGGGGAACATTTGCAAGAAAAATTACCGACAATATTTCAGTTGGATTTACCTCAAATATTATTTATGAAAAAATGGCCAATGTTTCCTTAACAAGTATTTGTTTCAATGTTGGTGTTCAATATGTGAATATTGGTGGAGTAGATGGTTTAAGTGTAGGTGCATTGATAAGAAATATAGGACCTGAAGTAAAATATGACGGGATCGGGCTACTTCGTGAAGCAGATGTGACAGATGCTTTGAGAAAAAATTCTACTGTTAAAATTGAAGCAGACGAAGCTGAATTACCATCAACAATTGAAATCGGACTCGGTTATAAAAGAAATATTTCAGGGAAAAATAATATCAATTTTACGTCGCTGTTTCAAAATAATAATTTTTCAAATGATGAATATAAGTTTGGAATAGAATATGATTACGACAATCTATTTTTTATTAGAAGCGGAGCTATTTTTTCATCGATTGCTGAAAATCAGGAAAATATTTTCGGTCCGGCTTTCGGTTTAGGTGTGAATACACAGATGAAAAATGTCAAAATTCTCGTGGATTATGCATATCGAAAATTGCGTTATTTTAACGGAAATCATGTATTTTCAATTTTACTTAAATTTTGAAAATTTTAAGGTTTTTAAATTTGATGTATAAATTTTAACATATCATGATGCAATAATTTAAGCAAAATGTATAATTTTTATTAAAAAATACTTGACAATATTATAGAAATGGAGTATATTCCTTTCAGTCCCGCATTCAAACAATCTGTTTTTTATATACATAAATAGACCAGATTTAACACATAAATAATCAAACATTAACGATTCGAGAAGGAGAAATGCTTATGCGTTTTTTGACAATGTTTCTCTTCATACTTTTGGTGAGTAGCGTTCTATTTGCTCAGCAAAAGTATCTTGTGTCTCCGAATCAGGAGGTCATACCAGTTACTAAGTATGACCGGATTCCAGACATGATTGCAAAGAGAAGTGGACAAAATATTTCCTCGACATCGGGAGATTGTGGAAATAAGTATACGTTCGGATATCCTACATGGCTTTACACGGTAAATTCAAATTTCGGCGCATACGGTAAAGACGTGATAGGACAATGGTACGTTGCAAAAGCAAGTGGTACCATAGATACAATCTTTTGGTCGACTTTTGGTAGAGTAGGTGCAAAAGATTCGCTTGTATTTTTAAGGGTACATGAATCTATCATCGGACCCACCTATGGTCCCGGTATCGGAATCCATGCCAATGCCCCTCCGTGTCAGAACTGGGGATACTGGTTTAATAGCAATGATCTTGACAGAGGTGTTGCTGCATTTCCAGATGACGCGACCGATACAACATGGATATCCACTATAAATGATAAAGGTGGCACGGTTGCCCCCACTCGTCCACCATTTGGTTATGCACTCTGGGGTGCGTTAGGATACGGAGTAGTTCATCGTCCAGGTATAGTGAATAAAGTTGCAATGCTTGATGCAGGCGAAGAATTAAATGTGGAAGTTGGTGATAAGTTCTTTGTTTCATTCAGAGTCAATTCTGATATGATTCCGATAGGTTATGGAGTAGATGCTTATCGAACTGAATGGGCGTCCGCAGGCTGGGGTCCAGTAACAACTAATGATGAAGATTGGCCAGCACGGAACTGGAAGTTTTATCAACGTGATTCAGGTCCATCCAACTGTGCAGGTACACCTGTTAATGAAGTAAAAAGAGGTTGGGTCGCACGTGGTCCATACGTTGATGATCCTATGTTTACAGCCGTATATAATATATGGTACTCAATGACAGTATCAACAAATGTTCCGCCAATTATACAGCAAGTCGATGGCGGAGATCCAGGAATCACATTCAATACAACCGGACCTTATACCGTTGAATATGATATCTGGGATTGTGACCCGAGTGATCCTGAAAACGCAGAAGTTGCATCTGCAGAAATTAGGTGGTCAAAAGGTGTAATAAAAGATCGTGATATACAACTTATTGATCAAACACCAATTCCGATGAATTACCTCGGTGAAGATCGCTGGCAGGCTGAAATTCCTGGTCAGCCCGCAGGTACAATAATTAGTTATCGTGTTGTTGCTACAGATAATAAGGGAATGACACAATTAGGAACTAACCAATCTTTTAGAGTGTATGCTTTAAAACAGCAGTATTACCGTGTAGATACGGGAACCTGTGCCGCGGCCACATATTCAATTAAAGGCTTAGCCTCGACAAACGAAATTACTTACGATAAATTCTTTATAAATGATCAAATGGCAGGTGCGGGTACAGCACCACGAGATGATGGCACTGCAGGTCCGTATGATATTGGCGGCGATATGCCAATATTCGGTGACGTTGCCCGATATGCATGGGTAGGTGTGAACGGTGCAATTGCACTTTCCAAAACTGCAACAGATACCATAGATGTAAATGCTAATGGTTTCTATACGACAAGCTGGATATTCCCGTATCCACAACATCATGGAAGAAGCGATACATTGTATCCATCACGTATTCCTCCGAATTTTATAGCACCATTCTGGGCAGATTGCATAATTGCTGATACAGGTTCAGCGCCAAATACATATGGTCACATATATTACGGCAATGCTGATGACCCATGCAAATTCATAGTTGAATATGACTCAATCGGTTATTTCAACCAGGATTTAAGTCAGGGTGAATCAGATGCTACAATCTTCCGTGTAGTACTCAACAGATGCGACGGAACGATTGAGTATCAATATGTCGGAGTCGGTACACATGGTCAGGATTCATCCGCACTGGTCGGTTTACAGGCAGATTCAAGTGCCATAAGCGGAGCGGAACCTGGCTGGGTATTTGTAAATTACTTTGCACAACCTTACGAGACAAAACCAAGACCTGACTTCTGCATCAAGTTCTATCCAGGAGCGGCTGTATTTGCTCAGGCGGGATGGAATTTGTTATCAGTTGCCAACGATCGTGCAGGAGATATGGCAAAGACATCGGTTTATCCTGATGCAGTATCCGATGCATTCAAATACATAGGAAGTTATGTTCAGGAGCCGACACTTGTCAATGGTGTAGGATACTGGTTAAAGTATGACAAATACTCATATGCCGGAGCACCAGGATATGAGAAGAACTCAGTTACTATAAATGTAAATGCTGGCTGGAACATGATAGGTTCAATCACAAAACCTGTTCCTACATCGAGCATAGTGAAAACCCCGGGCAGTATGTCAACATCAGATTACTTCAAGTTTGAGAGCGGGTATTTGTCGGTAACGACATTAACACCTGGGCTCGGATACTGGGTAAAGACAGATCAGGCGGGTACGCTTGAGTTGACAGCGCCTGAGGTAATGCCGAAGGTAACGGCGGTTGATTACAGTCAGTTAAGCAAGATCACTGTAATAGACCGATTAGGACGTATGCA
>Ga0101944_10006475_pt1 | contig 12427 bp, 13 predicted proteins | sample DewCreD2012metaG_FD_75245 | JGI IMG/M metagenome (GOLD analysis project Ga0101944, IMG submission 75245) | Hot spring sediment bacterial and archeal communities from British Columbia, Canada, to study Microbial Dark Matter (Phase II) - Dewar... ... | reverse complement strand
CGGCGTGCAAGATCAATATGCTGCGGCTTTCGGGGGCTTGAATTGGATCACATTCAGCGCGAACGGCATCCAAGTTCAGCCGATGAATGTGGCATCGCATATCGTGGCGCGACTGGAATCGAACCTGCTCCTGATGTTCACGGGCGCCACGCACGACTCTGCCCACATCCTGGCCCAGCAGACCAAGGCAACCAAGAACAGCAAAGGCATCGTGGTCGAAGCCTTACAGGCGGTTCATGAACTTGCACTGCAAGCGCGCACCTATCTGCAACGCGGAGAGGTGGATCGCTTCGGGGCGTTGCTCGATGTGGCCTGGCAGCACAAGAAGAAATTCGCCCCCGGGGTGAGCAACGAATACATTGACCGCTGCTATGCCATCGCGCGCAACAACGGCGCACTGGGCGGCAAGATCGCCGGCGCCGGCATGGAGGAGCATTTGCATCTCCATATGGTGCCAAGATGGGCCGGGGATACGAGTTTCATGACCGTTTTCGACGAAGTCAGGGTCGTGCCGGAGCATATTTTGGGCACGTACGACAAGCTGTTCACTGCGTTTCGCTCATGATTTTCAGATCGCCTGTCCACGCTCGTCTTCCCGTGATGGCGATCCTCCTCATGCTTTTTTTCGCCGAATATGCTCATGGCATGACGGTCGACAGAATTCTCGCCACCGTAGACGATCAGGTTATCACATTCGGCGATTATCGTCTCTTTACCAGGGAATTTATCGAGCGTGCCTCCGGTGATGCTGTCGATGAAAGACTGCTGCGTCAGCTCATCGAGGAAAAGCTGATGGCGTTTGAGGCGAAACGGAGAGGATTGGAGACGAGCGAAACCGAGATTGAAAAGGCGATCGAGGAATTCGTGTCCCGGAACAACCTTTCGCAGGACGGACTGGAAAGCTCTCTGAAGGAAGACGGTTTGGATCTGGAGAAGTTCCGAGGAATTGTGAAGGAGAAAATCCTCATATCTCAGATTCTGAGCAGGGACGTCGATGCGAAAGTGCTGATAACGGATTCGGAGATCGATGCGTATTACCGGGAACACAAACGCGAATTCCTTGAAGATCCCGAATATGTCGAACTCAAGGCAATTTTTCTGCTGCTCAGGGAGGGATCTTCTCTCACGGAGATAACGGACATGAAGCGGAGAGCTCTTAAGATAGCGGGTTGGTTGAAGGATGGAGCCAATTTTGACAACCTCGCTGAGGAATATTCGGATGAACCTCTGAGAAGCCACAGGGGGATGCTGGGCAGATTTACGCGGGGGACACTCATTCCACCCCTTGATCAAAAGGCTTTCACGATGAACCCCGGGGATATCAGTGACCCGATCTGGGTCGGCGATGGAGTTTTCATCCTGCAACTCGTCAGCAGGACAGAAGAAACCTATAAACAGCCTGCAGAGGTCAAACCGCTCATCTATGAGCTGCTCTTCAAGATGAAACGGGAACAGGTATTGAATGACTGGATCAAGGGATTGTGGGAAAAGTCATCGGTGAGAATACATCAAAGCTGATCTGTGCTTTGATAAAAAAACGCGGGGGAGAGAAAGAGGACACAGATGGTGTCGGGTTTTGGGAGGACCGGAAGCGGAGAATCACTGATCAGAAAACTCTCCAATAGGGAGTTGATCAGGGGATTGAACAGACAGCGGTTGTCGGCTGATGAATTGAGGCAGCTCGGAGATCTTTACCTGCAAGGAGGTCAAAAGGAAAGGGCGATCGAATATCTCTACCGTGCGGCAGGAGAGTTGTCTCTCCAGCATGTGGGCAAGGCGCTCGCGGTCTATAAGAAAATCCTCAATATCAATGCATCCGAAATGAAAGCTTGTGAGAAGATTATTGCGATCCTTTCGGAGCAGGGTCTCTTGGCAGAGGAGATACGATACCTGGGAATTATGGCACAACATTACGTGCGGAAAAATGATAGTTCGAGGGCGGCGTCTGTATTCAGGAGGATACTTGAACTTGATCCGGGAAACGAGGCGGCAACGAAATACTTCGATAAGGGGAAAGTCCACAAATAGTTCCCGCGGCTGCCCGTAGTCGTTATTTCAGATCGATCGCCTCCTGAGCGGTGCGCCGTCGGAAGACCGGATTATTGGAGAACTCCGGCGTTTTGCATGGATATGACGTGGCATTTTCTCCAGGTCCTTGCCCGGGTGATGGCGGCTTATCGACTCGAATTCGCGGAAGGGTTTGATATGATCCGCTTTACGAATTTGCTGTACCAGCGAGATGATGAATCGTTACCCTCGTATGTGTTTCTTGAGATGCTGCTGATCGCCGAAGATCTTCTGTCGGGGCGTTTTATCATCCGTTCCGCCAACTCAGGCGCCGGCACTTTTGATGTGCTGTCGGTCTGCGCCTTTTCAGCCTCCGCCCTGCCGAGCCGTGCTGAGAGTGCGTCTATGCGCTTCAGAATATGGATATTTGCAGGGTCATCCGTGAGCAGTTTCTGGTAAATGGCCATGGCATCGGCGTATTTGCCTTCCAGTATGAACAGGTCTGCGTCACCGGTGTTGAGACTGTGCAATCCCTGTGTTTGGGACCTTTCCGGGGTTTCGGTGGGCACAGCCGAAATATTGACGTTCTGCATATTTTCGATGTTGTTGCAAAAATCCTGGAGAAGGCTCCTATGCTCTTCAGACATCTCCGTGAATTCTATGCCGATGTCATAATGTCTAAGCTGCCCGTCGGTCTTTTCGACACATGATGCCACTCTCCCGACGAAATCGATCATCCGACCTTCATGAATCAGGATACGCATGTGCAATTTGTCATTGATGTTCAGAAAATGCGAGCTGTCAATCAGCATCCCGGTGAGGCTGATGACTTTGACCTTGTAAAATTCCTGGAAATTAATCAGGGTCTTGCCGACTTCACCGATCTGGAATCTGGCATTTTCGCTCTGGTCCGTCTGTTCGCTGGAGAGCGATTTCTGCTGATCCGCGGTCTTATGATTTTCGATAAAGTTCATGATATCGCGAGTCTTCTGCTCCGAGAGATTGGTGAATTGCATCCCAACGAAATAGAGCGGGATGACGTTTCCCGTGCTGTCTGTCTTCGACTGGCTCAAAGTCGATCGCACCACCACTGCTTTGACGGTTATGATCCGTTCTTCATCCTGTAAGTTCAGAACGTATTCGATTCCGATCTTGAGCTGCCTGTCGGTCAGCAAGGCGATACCGCTCACGCTCATGTTCAGAACAGTTACTTCTTTCTTGAACAGCATCTCTCCATATACCGCCGCTCCCTCCACTTTATACCTCTTGTGACGCCTCCTGTTCTTCCGCCCGTCTTCCTCCTCTCTGCCCGCCGGTGCTTCCATGCGTGCAGATGCCGTCGTTGATTGCTCAACCCCTGCACCCGCATCGAGCAGTTCGTCGGTCAGGGCAGATTCTGCCGCGAGAGCACGGTCGGAATGCTCATCACTCTTCAATCCATCGGTATCCGATACGGCTTCAGCATAGATAGCGCGTGAGTCTGCCGCGCTCGGCTCAACAGGGGCATATGCAAGCGGTTCATCTGCCAAATCGAGGCTCTGGTAAGTTTCTTCGGGTTGCTGATTCTGCGGCTCAGTAAGCGCGATGGCCTGCTCATTCCCGATTTCGGTAAAACCGAGCGTATGAAGCACGAACAGGGATTTCAGTGCTTCAAAAGAATTGGTAGGGAAATGACCGATCAGTTCACGGACGGTCCTTGTCCCGTCTATGAGTGAGAGCATTTCCTTCTCCTGGGAACTGAGCACAATATCATTCAGGAGATCCGGTAGGCGCTCCCGTGGTTTGAGAACAGCCTGCATGTCCGGTATCTCCCTCCGTATCATGGAGAGATTGTTGTTTCTCCTCAGTCCTTCATATATGAGTTTTCCCATGCTCATCTGGAGGGTTATCACGTCGCCTGATGGCGCTTCTTTCTCCCTGAACTCGTACTCCGCGTCCTTCAGCCTGAAAAGACTGTAGATTATTTCCCTGACCTGGTATTGGACGCCAAGTATCAAGTCTTTCGGTGTCAGATACCCGAGTTCGACCAGTATGGCTCCCTGCTTTTTCCCGGTCTCCCTGAGTAGTCTGACTGACTCTTCATACTGCTTGTTGGTAATCTGCCCGAGCTTGACGAGAGTTTCTCCGAGTCTGTCATCCTCGCTCGTTGAAGAGGCGAAAATCGCATTCCCCTTGTGGAAGTAAACCTGCTTTGTGATGCCCATCGCATGAACGGATAACGTCCCTGTCTTTGCGTTTCTGTGGATATCGAACAGGATGAGGGGGAGATGATATCTGCTGACTTCTTGTTCGGTAATTGCCATATTCACCTCTAATGTTTTATAGCGTCATTTCTATAAATGCACGTATCGTGCCAGCCATGATAAGGCGGAATATATTGTTTTCCCATGAGAATTCGGCACACATCAGGCCGGCTTCCCGGTCCAATGACAAATTATGTCATTCATGGGATTACGCGTGCGGTGGCGAGGGTACCATTGGCCACACAAAAGTATCCTTTTCAGGTAAAATCATTCCTGTGAAAACGTTTGATGATGTCCTTACCTTTCACGGTCACTCCTGTCCCGGGCTCGCTTTCGGATACCGGGTATCTCTCCTTGCGCTCAGGGAGCTCGGCGAGAGGGCAGCCGACGAAGAGCTGGTGGCAATCGTGGAGAACAATTCCTGTGCGGTTGATGCCATCCAGGTATTGACGGGATGCACGTTTGGCAAGGGGAATCTTTTTTTTCGAGATTATGGGAAACAAGTATATACCTTCCTCAAGAGGCCTTCCGGAGAAGGAATACGCATCTCGGTCGTCTGGACCTTTCCGGAGGAGACTGAAGAAGAGAGACTGATATGGGGCCGGTATATCAAGGGTGAACGCTTTGATGAAGTCCTGAAGGCGGTTCATAGCCAAAAATCCAGGAAAATTGATCTGATTCTGGGCGCCGGGGATGACGAACTATTCAGGATTTCCAGGGGCAGCATGACGCTCCCTGATGAGGCGAAGATTTATGCAAGTCTCCGGTGCGCGGTCTGCGGGGAAAAGATGATGGAGCCGAAGGCGCGGGTGAGGAATGGGGAAATCGTATGCATTCCGTGCTTCGAGAAACCGTAAATGAATATGAACGAAATCATTACAAAGGCTGAAATTCTGACGGAGGCACTGCCGTACATCCGCAATTTTTTCGGAAAGACCTTTGTCATTAAGTACGGTGGAGCGGCTCAGGCTGAGGAGAATCTGAAAGAATCGTTTGCGAGGGATGTCGTGCTGTTGAATTTCATCGGGATTCGGACCGCAATTGTGCACGGCGGTGGACCGAAGATTTCGGTAACTATGGAAAAAATGGGGAAAAAGCCACAATTCGTGCATGGTCAGCGCGTTACCGACAAGGAAACCATGGATATTGTCGAGATGGTGCTGGGAGGGCTCATTAACAAGGAGATCGTTTCCCTCATCAATAGCCATGGTGGAAGGGCTGTCGGATTGAGCGGAAAAGACGGGGGTCTCATTCGGGCAAGGAAGAAACTCATCAGGAAATCCTCGGAAACGGGGAGCGATGAAATGATCGATATCGGCCTGGTGGGAGAAGTAACCCGTATCGAGCCGCAGGTCATCAGAAGTCTCGAAAAGGATGGATTCATTCCGGTCATTTCTCCGGTTGGAGTCGGAGCAAAGGGAGAGACACTGAATATTAACGCTGATTATGTGGCAGCTGCGCTTGCATCGGCGCTCCACGCCGAGAAAATGATTCTCCTGACGGATGTTCCGGGGATCATCGATAAACATAAGAGGACCGTTTCGACGCTCAGGAGTGGACAGGTGCGGAAGCTCATCCGTGACGGAACCGTAACCGGTGGCATGCTGCCCAAGGTGCAGGCTTGTCTCGGTGCCGTTGAGGGTGGGGTGGCAAAAACACACATCATCGACGGCAGGGTTCCACACTGCCTGCTTCTCGAGATTTTCACAAAAGAAGGAATTGGCACGGAAATTCAAGCGTAACAGGGCCATTCCGTTTCTTCTGCTCCTCCTGCTTCTCTTGGTCCTCGTTGCCGCCTACCTGATGCTTGTCCCCGACATTTCGGGGTTGGTGCGGGAGAACCCCCGAAAGACGTCTTTCATGGAATACCGGGAACGGGAGTGGAAGCGCGAGGGGAAGAGATACCATATCCAGCAGCGTTGGGTGCCCCTCTCTCACATTTCTCCCTATCTCATGAAGGCGGTACTGATAGCAGAGGACGATAAATTTTGGAGTCACGAGGGATTTGACTACGATGCAATTCGCAAGGCCATCGAGAAAGATCTGAAGGAAAAAAAGTTCAAGATTGGCGGCAGCACCATAAGCCAGCAGCTTGTGAAGAACCTGTACCTTTCTCCCGAAAAGAACCTCCTTCGGAAAATCAGGGAGGCTGTCATCACCTGGAGAATGGAAAAGGTGCTGACGAAGAAGAGAATCCTCGAACTCTATCTCAATATTGCCGAATGGGGTGATAGGGGCATATTCGGCATCGAGGCGGCATCGCAGCATTACTACGGCAAATCTGCTTTAGCCTTGAATCCGTTAGAGTCTGCCCGCCTTGCGGCTATTCTCCCGAATCCCCGAAAATATAACCCCGGCGCAGAAAGCGGATATGTTGCCCGCCGTGCGGCTCTCATTTACGGCATTATGGTGAAGAGAGGAATCGTTTCTCCCGAATATGAAGAGATCATCAGAGAGGGAGAAACCGTTCACTCTGAGGAAGAGCCTGCATCGGAAGTGCTTCGAGAGTCGCCGATCGTGATGCCGTCCGAGGGGGGGACATCTCGATCACCGTGAAGGAGACTGTTCCAGCACAACCATTGCCATGGCATATTCATGGTCGTGGCTCAGGCTCAGATGAGACGATGAAATGTTCCGATCGCTCACGTGGATGAGGGCACGGCCGCGGAACATGAGCGAGGGTTTCCCCGTGCCGGTAGTGGTGACGATGATATCAGTGAACGACACGGCGATCTCGGCTCCGATTGCCTTGATGAAGGCCTCTTTGGCTGCGAAACGGGCGGCGAGAGAGGGATACGCGTCTTTTTTCCGAAATGAGTACGATATCTCATCGTCCGTAAATACCCGTCTCAGAAATTTATTACCCCATCGTTCAACCACATTTTTCAGACGGGGCACATGAACAACATCAATGCCAATGCCATATATCACTGATAAATAATAATTTTTCTCATACTCCTGATGCAAGGTAAATTCGGCTAATATGCAATAAAAATAAAAAATACCTGCATGTATCTCAAACAAAATCTTCTTGACAAGAGTGTATCTCATTAATATAATTAAAAAAATCGAGGTCAAACGATGACGAAAGCGGATATAGTTGAGAAGATATTTGAGAAAATCGGTCTTTCGAAAAAGGAGGCTCAGGAGATCATCGAAATCTTGTTCGATACGATGAAGCAGACATTTGTTGAAGGGGAATCCGTGAAGATATCCGGATTCGGCACATTCAACGTGAGGCAGAAGATGGCAAGGCGCGGAAGAAACCCGAAAACCGGTGACGATCTTGAAATAACACCGAGAAGGGTCATCACCTTCCGTGCAAGCAATCAGTTGAAGGCTGCAATGGAAAAGAGCAATGAGTAAGCCGGCGCAGGAAACTCTGAAGGCGTCCATATCATTCCCTGACAAGCTCTTTTACAAGATAGGCGAAGTAAGCAAAATCGTGGATGTTGAACCGTATGTTCTCAGATACTGGGAGACTGAATTCCCGTTTCTAAAGCCGCGGAAGAACAAGTCAGGACAGCGGGTCTATGTGAAGAAAGATGTGGAACTCCTGCTCACGATCAAGGATCTCTTGTATCGGGAACGGTACACCATTGAGGGTGTCAGGAAGCAGCTCGGATATACTCCTGCCGCAAGCGAACCGAAACCTCCGAAAGAGCTTTCAAGAAAAGAAGTCTGCCAGCCTTCACCGGCAATCGAGCATATCAAGAAGAGGCTCAGGGAGATCCTGAGTCTGCTCCAGTAACTCAATAAATCGGGGCGTAGCGCAGCCTGGTAGCGCACTCGCTTGGGGTGTGAGTGGTCGGCAGTTCAAATCTGCTCGCCCCGACCATTCCATGATCTATCTTAATGGGAGCGAACACTGACATATGCTGGGCACAGTCTTACATTGGTTAGTGGAAACAATAGGCACTATGGGATATGTCGGCATAATTTCCCTGATGTTTATTGAGAGTTCGTTTATTCCATTTCCTTCGGAGGTTGTTATCCCTCCGGCAGGTTATTTGATCTATCAGAGCAAGATGAGCTGGTTTGGCGTTATTGCCTCCGGAACGGCGGGCAGCGTGCTCGGCGCGCTGTTTAATTACCTTATCGCCGTCAAGGTGGGGAGGCCTTTTCTCGCGAGGTACGGAAAATATGTCGGGTTCTCCGAGAAGCATTTACGAAAGGGAGAGGATTTTTTTCGCAGGCACGGACATATCAGCACATTCATTGGCCGCCTCGTCATCGGGATAAGGCAATATATTTCGTTTCCTGCCGGGCTTTGCAGAATGAACCTCCTGAAATTCTGTTTTTTCACCGCTTTTGGCGCCGGCATATGGGTGTATATTCTCGCCTACATCGGATATTTTGTCGGGGATAACGAGGAAAGAATCATGCAGATGAGCAGGCAATGGGCGGTGTACCTTATTATCGGCTGTGTGGTGATTGTCACCGGCTATATTTTCTGGCACAGACGGAAACGGAAGCATGATTAATGAACCGAATCCATCGTTGGCATAGCGGCAGCGACAACCTTTCCTGTTCGTTCCTTATACGGAGTTCAGAAGGTTAAGAGCATTCTCCCTTAAAATAAGGTTCTCTTTTTCTTCTCCGAGCCGGAGTCCTCGGAACAACGAAAGCGTTTCTTGCTGGTCGGTCCAGGGAGAATCTGTGCCGAAAAGGATGTATTCCGGAGGATGATTGAAAAAAATATTCTGAATGGCCTTATCCTTATCCAGAAAATCAAGTGCGAACGAAATCTCCATATAAATGTTCTTCCCGAGAAAGAACTGCTCGACCTCTCCCCACTCGTTCCATGCGCCGAGGTGTGTCGTTACGAATTTCAGAGAAGGAAACCGTTCTATCACGCGTAATATTTTCTCCGGATCGGCTATTCTTGTCGGTGGAAAAGCAAAATCAAAGCCGGTATGAGACACCAGAATTAAATTTTCGTTGCATATTTTTTCATAAATAGGGAAAAGCCTTTCCTCATCTATCGTAAAATTCTGGTAATAGGGATGCAATTTGATTCCCTTGAAGCCCTCGCCCTTAATGGCATCAATTCTGTCGCTGTATGCCGGATCATATGGATGAAAAGAGGGGAAGGGGATGATTCGATCGGATCTGATTTTCTTGCACCAGTGCAGAATCGAATCAAATTGTGCCGGATTTGTCGCGATATTGCAGATGACGCTCTTCTCGATTCCGCAGGCGTCCATAGACGAAAGCAAAGCGGACACGGTTCCATTCAGGTGAGCCTTCACCCCACCCTCATCTTCGAGCATTTTAATGACCCGTTCGGCCAGTTCATCAGGAAAGGCGTGGGTGTGGAAGTCGATGATTTCTCTCATAGCAGCGTTATTCTACCTGAAACGGTGAATCAATGGGTAGTGCGGACGGACTGAAACCATTTTTTCGTTGCGGGCAAACATGGTATAATTTCTTCAGTGTCTCTAAATTTAATGCATGCAAGGAGTGTCCTCAGGTGAAACAGGATCAAGTCGGTCAAGAAATAATCATGTTGGGTGATGACGCAATCGGAAGGGGGGCCATAGAGGCGGGGATATCCCTCGCGACGAGCTATCCGGGGACACCAGCGACGCAAATTCTCGAGTACATCGCGCGCAATTTCTCCGGCGAGGTCGAATGGTCGGTGAACGAGAAGGTGGCCCTTGAGACGGCGATCGGTGCCTCATATGCCGGGAAAAGGGCGCTATGCTCCATGAAGCATGTCGGACTCAACGTGGCTTCTGATCCGTTAATGACGGCGGCATACCTCGGTATCAAGGGAGGATTGGTCGTCGCCGTGTCCGATGACCCGAGCGCGTATTCATCGCAGAATGAACAGGATTCGCGTTTCTACGCATATTTTGCCAAGATACCATGCTTTGAGCCGAGCGACTCTCAGGAGGCGAAGGATATGACGATTATGGCTTTCGAATTGTCAGAACTGATGGGCCTTCCGGTTATGCTGAGAACGGTGACAAGAATCTGTCATGGCTATTCACCGGTTATGCTGGGAACTGTCCGGGAGCAGAATGCTCTTTTGCTTCAGAAAGACCCCGCAAACATGATTGCTGTTCCAAGCAATGTTTTAAAATGTCACAGCAAATTACGGGCGAAACAGGAAGGACTGCTGCAGTGGGGAATTGACGCGGGGCTAAACAAGTCTTTTAAAAACGGCCAGAAAAAAGGGATCATAACCTGCGGTATCGGGTATTCCTATGCTATGGAATACGGCCCCGAATATGCCATTCTTAAAATAGCGTATTATCCCTTTGCCGAAACACTAATCGGGGAATTTGTGGAAGGCCTGGAGGAGGTCTGGGTTTTGGAGGAAGGAGAACCCTTCGTGGAGGAAATCGCAAGAAGATATTCCTCTCGGGTGAAAGGCAAGCTCTCCGGAGAAATCAGCAGTATAGGGGAACTGGGTCCGGATGTGATGACTGAATTTATCCCCGGCTGGAGTTCAGATCGCGGCGATTATACCTTGTCTCGGCCGTTGCCGCCGCGTCCGCCTGTATTGTGCCCTGGCTGTGCTCATGGCAAATTTTACGAGGCGTTGAAAGCGGTTCAGCCGGCATTCACTGCGGGCGATATCGGCTGCTACACGCTTGGGGCTAATCCGCCTTATCAAATAGTGGATACCTGCCTCTGCATGGGAGCCGGCATAAGTCAGGCAGCGGGAATTTCGAAACAAGGGGTAAAAAGAGTGGCGGCGGTCATTGGAGATTCCACCTTTATTCATTCAGGAATACCAGCGCTTATCAATGCTGTTTATAACAAGGCGAATATTCTCGTGCTCATTCTTGATAATTCTGCCGTCGCAATGACCGGGAACCAGCCAACCCCCCTGACCGGTCGTACGGCCAAGGGCGGCGAAGGCGGGAAAATAGTTCTCGAAGAACTCTGCAAGGCCTGCGGTGCGACCTCGGTTGAAGTGACCGATCCCTATGATCGGCAGAAGACAGAGGCATTGCTCAGGGAAAAGCTCGATGCCGACGGGGTAAATGTCATTATTTCCCGCAGACCCTGTGTCTTTGTGACGAGGCGGGAGATGAAATTAAAGAGGAAAACTACAGACTATATACCTGCCGGGGAGAAAGCACCGTAACGCCTGCTGCTTTGAGGGCCTTTTTCCCTTTGCTGGTGCTATCTGGCCGCAGGACCACCACCGCCTTTTTCCCACTTTTTTCGACAAAGGCATACAGGTATTCTATATTGATACCTGCATCGGTCAGGATCTTCAGGACGGAAGCCAGCCCCCCGGGCTTGTCGGAGACACCGACGGCGATGACATCATTTTCCCTCACCACGAATCCGCTCTGTTCGAGGACTTTCCGCGCCTTTTGCGGCGAGGGCACGATCAAACGCAGTATCCCGAACTCTGTCGTATCGGCAATGGAAAGCGCACGGATGTTGATCTGCGACTTTGCCAGAGCGTTCATCGCCTCCCACAACCTTCCCTTTTTATTTTCCAGAAATACGGATATCTGTTTCACTTCCATGGTATAAGCTCCTTTATAATTGACGTTTGTCGATGACCCGCTTTGCCTTGCCCTCGCTGCGCGGAAGGGTCTTCGGCTCAACCAGGGTAACTTTCACCCGAAGTCCGATTGCGTTTTCGATGTGTTTCTCGATCTTTCTCTTGACCTCCTCGAGACGCCGGATTTCGTCCGAGAAGATCTCCTTCGATGTTTCAACCTGCACCTCTATCTCGTCGAGGTGCTGAGGTCGCGTGACGATAATCTGATAGTGAGGTTCCACCCCCTTGATCTCGAGAAGAGCTTTTTCGATCTGTGAAGGAAAAATGAGCACGCCGCGTATCTTGAGCATGTCATCGGTACGGCCGGTGATGCGATCCATGCGCACGAGCGTTCTGCCACACTTGCATGGCTCCCTGTGCAACGCAGTGATATCCCTCGTGCGGAAACGGATCATGGGCATGCCGTCGCGGGTTAAGGTAGTGAGCACCAGCTCCCCTTTTTCTCCTTCCGGCAGCGGATCGAGTGTTTCGGGGGAAACGACTTCCGGGTAGAAATGGTCTTCAAAGATGTGGAGACCGTTCTTGATATGGCATTCCTGCGCCACGCCCGGACCGATGATCTCGGTGAGTCCATAAATATTGAGGGCCATCAGATGAAACCTTCGCTCTATCTCGTCGCGCATCCTGTCCGTCCACATCTCCG
>Ga0101944_10006474_pt1 | contig 12430 bp, 9 predicted proteins | sample DewCreD2012metaG_FD_75245 | JGI IMG/M metagenome (GOLD analysis project Ga0101944, IMG submission 75245) | Hot spring sediment bacterial and archeal communities from British Columbia, Canada, to study Microbial Dark Matter (Phase II) - Dewar... ... | reverse complement strand
TTGCCGCGGCGCAGGCACAGCCAGCGTCCGGGCCCGCGCAGGCAGGCGAAGCCGCCGTAGCCCAGCCCGTGCACCGCCAGGCCGTCGGCGTCGAGCTGCACGTCGACCGGCGCGTCGCACCACAGGCGCGTGCCGTCGGCGCCGGCCAGCCGGCGCACCCCGCACAGGCTGAGCGCGCCATCGCCATGCAGCACGGCCAGCTGCGCATCGGTGCTCCAGCCGCCGATGGCGCGCTCGCCGGCGCCCGGCAGGAGCAGGTCGTCGCCCAGGCGCAGCAGGTCAGGCCGCAGGCGGCGGGGCTCGGGCGGCTGTATGAATCGGACCCCGGGCGTTGCTGTGGAATGCGAAAAGTCGAGCCGCTCATGCGCGCCTTGGAGGAATACGACATCTGGATCACTGGCCTGCGGCGCGAGCAGTCGCCCACGCGCGCCGGTCTTAAGACCGCCGAGCGGCATGTCTTGCCGTCCGGGAAAGCCATCTGGAAGCTGAATCCGCTGGCAGGCTGGAAAATGAACGAGGTGTGGAGCTACTTGGCGGTGCATGAGATCGACCCGCTGCCGCTTTATGAGCGAGGCTATACGAGCATCGGGTGCGCGCCCTGCACAAGCTTGCCCAAGGAAGGGGAAGGCGCCCGCTCCGGACGCTGGGGCGGGCAAAAACTGGAATGCGGCATACACACTGTGACCGCAAAGGAGCCGTAATGCCCAAGGTCTTTCTGGTGGGAGCGGGTCCGGGCGACCCGGACCTGTTGACGAGAAAAGCCGCGCGCATCCTCGAAACGGCCGAGGTGGTGCTGCATGACCGGCTGTGCGGCGACGGCGTCCTGGCGCTCATCCCGCGCGGAGCAAAGCGGATCGACGTGGGAAAACACGAAGGCGAACAGGAGGCGGTGCAGCGGCGGATCCTGCGCCTGCTTGTGCATTACGCCACACTCGGACGGCGCGTGGTGCGCTTGAAAGGCGGAGACCCGATGGTCTTTGGCCGCGGCGGCGAGGAAGCCGCCCACTTGAGAGAGCACGGCATCGAAGTCGAGGTGGTGCCCGGCGTCAGTTCCGCTTTCGCCGTCCCGGAACTGGCGGGCATACCGTTGACGTTTCGCGGCGTGGCCACAAGCTTCGCGGTCGCGACCGGCCATTGCCGGGGCGGCTGCAACGATCAGTGGCAACGCTACGCCGGCATCGACACCCTGGTGATTCTCATGGGCGTGAAGCACCGCGCGGCGATCGCCCAAGCGCTGATCGAAGCCGGCAGGAGCGGGAACGAACCGGTCGCATTTGTGGAAAACGGCTCTACGCCCCGCCAGCAGGTGGTTCGGGCTACGTTGGCGGAGGTCGCCGCCGGCGCCGTGGAAGTGGAAGCCCCGGCGGTGTTCGTAGTGGGCGAAGTGACGCGCCTTGGAGCCGCCGCCCGTTCCGCCGCCGCCAACGCGGCGTAATGCTCTCAGCGCGTGGGGCGCGCCGAGTAACGTTCGTACAACCGCTGGTGCCTGTTCTCCAAATCCACCTTCTTCCCCTTGATGAAGAGATGGCGCACCTCGGTGCGGACTTCAAGCGGGTCGCCGTTGGTCACCATCAAATCCGCCCACTTGCCGGTTTCGATGGAGCCGTATTCGTTAGCTACCCCCCAAATTTCGGCCGGATGGATGGTCAGAGCCTTCAACGCCGCCTCGTAAGGCAAGCCGTATGCGACGGCATTCGCCGCCTGGTAGGGCAAGTTTCGGGACGATGAAGTGGCGAAGGTTCCGAAGGCGAATTTGACGCCCGCCTTGTGCAGTTCGGCGGGAGTGGTCGAAACCCGGTCGTACGGGTCGTCCTCTTCGAAAGGCGCAGCCATGGTCGGCCCGAGAATCACGGGGATGTTCTTCGCTTTGAGTTCTCCCGCCACGGCTGCCGCCTGGCGCGGCTCCGCCAGCACCATGCGGAACTTCTCGCGCTCGGCGAATTCGATCGCTTCGCGGATATCTTTCTCGCGGGCTGCGAACACCATCACCGGCAACTTGCCTTCGAGCGCCGGCAGCATAGCTTCCATCTTGAGGTCCGTCCGGAAACCGGGCGCTTGCGCCTGTTTGGCCTTTTGGTAGCGCCGCGCCTGCTCGAAGAACTGGCGAAGCTCGGAGAGCTGTTTCTCAAGATTTCGGCGGCGTTCGGCGAGCGGCAGCGGCTGAGTGCGCGCGGCTCCGCGCGTAACGCCGGTCTGAAGCACCGGATAGCGAAGCACGAGCGCCGCCGATGGGCGCACCGCCATCTCCTCCCACGTCCATCCATCGAGGTGAATCAAAGCTGCTTGCCCGCCAATGATGCCGCCCCCTGGCATGGAGATCACCGTCGTGATGCCGTTCGCCCGCGTCACCGGAATGTGTTCGCTCGCCGGATTCACCGCGCTCAGGGCTTTCAATTGGGGGTTAAAGTCCCCGAGTTCGTTGGTGTCGACGCTTTCCCGCACGGCGCCGATTTCGGACAGCCCTATCTGCGTCGCCGAGTCGATGATTCCCGGATACACGTGCAGTCCCTTGGCCTCGATCACCGGCACTCCCTTCGGCACGGCAAGTTTGGGACCGAGGCCGGCGATCTTGCCGTCTTTGATGAACAAGATTGCGTTTTCCACCGCGGGTGATGTCACTGGGTGGACGGTGGCGCCGCGGATCACGAAAGCATCGGCATAGGCGGAGGCGGCTGCGAGCGGCAACGCGGCCGCAAGTCCAAGTATCAGGCGCGTCATGAGGGCCTCCTGGCGGGCGCTTGCTTCTTTTGCTGCTCACGTTGTTTCTCTATCAGTTTTTTCTTGCGCGCCTCGCGCTCGGCGCGCTCGGACATGTCGCTGTCCCGGTCGAAATATACCCGGCCGTCGATCAGCACCTTTTGCACCCGCGCGTAGCTGGATAAGGGGTGCTTGTCATAGATGACCAGGTCGGCATCCTTTCCGGCTTCGATGGAGCCGACGCGGTGGTCGATTTCAAGTTGTTTAGCGGGGTTGATCGTGATCAGCGCCAAAGCCTCGTTTTCCGTCAATCCGCCGTATTTCATGGTCTTGGCGGCTTCGATATTCAGATGAGCGGAAAGTTGGGTGACAACGTCGTCGGAATTGAGCGACACCAGGACGCCCTGGCGGTGCATGGCGGCGGCGTTGAACGGGATGGCGTCATAAGCTTCCAGCTTGTAAGCCCACCAATCACTGAACGTGGTGATGCCGACTCCGTGCGCCGCGAGTTCGCGGGCGATCTTATAGCCTTCCAAACCATGCTCCATGGTGCGAACCTTGAAGCCGAATTCCTCCGCCAGGCGCAGCATCATGAGCATTTCGTCCGCCCGGTAGGCGTGCACATGCGCCATGCGCTTGCCTTCCAGAACTTCCACCAACGGCTCCAGCTTCAAATTGCGCCTGGGCGGCGGGAGGTTCGCTCCTTTGGCGGACTTGGCGCGGTATTCGTCCCACTCCTTCTTGTATTGGCGGGCTTCGGTGAAAGCCTGCCGGATGACGTCCTCCACGCCCATGCGGGTGGCGGGATAGCGCGGCGCAGCCGTGGTAGTCCGCGCCTCGGGCTGAGAACCCGCCCGCTTGGGATTCTCGCCTAAAGCGAATTTGAGCCCCGGCTTGGAGCCTTCGAAGAGGACCCCTTGCAGGTCCTTCCCCCAACGCATTTTGATGACGGCGCATTGCCCGCCCACGGCATTGGCGCTGCCGTGCAGGATATTCGCCGTGGTGACGCCCCCGGCAAGCGCCCGGTAGATGGAGACGTGCTCCGGGTTGATGACGTCGCGGATGTCCACCATGGAGGTCACAGAGAGCGTCATCTCGTTGGTGCTTTCCGTGGCGATGTGGGAGTGAGCGTCAATGATGCCGGGCATGACATATTGACCGCCGGCGTCGATGACCCGCGCTCCGGCGGGCTCCGTCACTTTTTCGCCGGCTTCCACGATCTTGCCGTCGCGAATGACGATGGAGCCGCGGAACTCCGGCTTGGTGACCGGCAGAACGCGGGCATTGCGAATCACTACGGTTTCGGCGGGGAGCAGCGCCGCCGCGGCGAGGGGAATCAAAATGAGCCATGGTCTCATCGGGAAGCCTCCTCAGAGGATTCGGCGGATGGTTCATACTTCACGCCGTCGATGATCACATACTTCACCTGCGTTTTTTCCTGAAAGACGTCGCCTGAGGTGACAAGCAAGTTGGCGATCTTGCCTTTGTCGATGCTGCCGAGCCGGTCCGCCACGCCGTAGATCTCGGCGGCGGAGAGAGTGAGCGCCCGGAGGGCGGCTTCCGGCGCCAGCCCGGCTTCGATGGCGCGCCGCACGGCGCGATGGAGGTCTCGTGGGCGGTCGGCGCCCCCCGAGTAGAAGGCGAATTTGACCCCCGCTTTAGCCAGCGCGGCGGGAGAAGCGGGCGCCCGCTCCTGCAACTCGAGCGTGCGCAGGGTCTCTTCCCGGTCCGGGTCGCTTTCGCGGCTTCGCTCGGGCCAGCGGAGATTCACCAGCACCGGACGTCCGCCGGCGCGAAGGCGCTCCGCCGCGCGGTAGCCCTCGTGCCCGCCGTAGAGAATGAACTCCACATTTCGGAACTCGCCCTGCAATTTCAACGCGCGTTCCATTTCGATCTCACGGGAGGCGGGCACAAGCATCCGCTTCGTTTCCAGCACCGCTTCGAGCGGGCGGTCGTAGTCCGGGCGTTTGAAGCCCACCGGGTTGCGGGCGTAACGCTCCTGAAGCTTGCGGTAGTGTTCGGCGTCGAGAAGGATCTGCCGGATGTGAGCGAAAACACCCATCAGCGAGCCGGGGAACTCGCCCGGCGTCCCAGATGAAAACGTCAAATACTGCGCCACGGGCGACGCCACCACCATCTGCCCCGGTTTCTCGCCGGCGAGGTTGATCACCGCACCTTGACCAGCGAAGACGCCACTGGCGGGAAACGTCACGGCGGTCGTAAATCCGGCGCTGCGCGCGGCTTCGAGGCGCCGGTCGGTTGTCCGGATGAGGTCGGCGGCGCGGACGTGGCTGTTCGTCGGCGCGCGAGGCTCAGCCGGCGGCGCGGCGGCTGTTTGCTGCGGAGACGGCGCGGAACGGCCCGTCCGGGCAGCCGTGGCGGGCGCGGCGGTTTGCTCCGGGATGCCCCACGTACTGAGGGCGTCAATCCATCCCGGATAAACCGTGAGCCCCTCGCCGCTCAACACCCATGCGTCCGCGGGTATGGCGACGCCGGCGCCCACGGCTTCAATCAGCCCATTGCGGACAACGACGGTCCCTTTGGGTATGGCCGGACCGCTCACCGGAACGATGCGGGCGTCACGAATGGCGATGGCGCCCGTGACGTCCGCGCCGGCCGCAAGCCACGGCAACAAGAGAAACAGCGATAACCCCTGCTTCATAAGCACGGAAGCCTTATTATGCCACCCCCAACCTGCGGGCCGGGGACCCCCGTTGACACCGCCGGGCAGGGCCAATAGAGTGATTTTAATGTCCGATATTCTCGGTTAAGGAAGTATTCCTATGAACGGGCTTCATGTCATGCAACCGGCCGGCTCACCAAGCCGGCGGGGATTCCTAAAAAGCTGCGCCGCCTGCGCGGCGTGCAGTATATGCCCTTCGCTTGCCTCCAGCCAAACCGCGGCTCCCGGGGGGTGGCCTTCGGAGAAAGCGAAAGTCAAAGTGGTCTATTCCACCGCGCCGCCCAACCGCGAGGGCTGGCCTTATGTCAACTATGATTATGAATCGCGGAAGAAAGCGATCTCGGCGAAGCTCGAGAAAGCGCTGCCGGGCGTCGAGTTTTCTTACGCTACGGTCGACAATCCGAAGGAAGGCGGGGAACTGCTGAACCTCACGGATATCGACGGATATGTCGTTTTCATGCTAGGCATACCGTCGGGACGCATCGCGCAGCGCCTTCTCGACGCCGACAAGCGCGTGGTCCTCGTGGACGACCTGTACGGCGGCACGGGCGAATTTCTCGGGACCTACGCCCGGGCGAAAGCGGAGAAGAAGAAAGTAGCGGGAGTATCGTCGAGCCGCTTCGACGACGTCGTGCAGGCGGTTCGTTGTTTCGACGCGTTGCGCAAGCTTCAGGCCTCGACGATTCTCGACGTTTGCGAGCGCGCTGCGCGCCCCGACATAAAGGGGATACAAGAGGCATTCGGCACAACGGTGCGCACGACCACGTCCAAAGAGGTCAATGAAGCTTACCGCGCCGCCAGCAAGGCGGAGGCGCAGCAGTTCGCCAACAAGTGGATCAAGAATGCCAGGAAGATCGTCGAACCAGCCAAAGAGGAGATCCTCCGTTCCGGACTCATGTACGTGGCCATGCGCGATCTGATGAAGGAGCACAAGGCGCAAGCTCTGGACATCGACTGCTTGCAGCTTTTTTATGGCAAGAAGCTTCCGGCGTATCCCTGCCTCGGCTTGTGCGAGTTCAACGACTCCGGGCTCGTGGGAGCGTGCGAGGCGGACTTGGCTTCCACCATCACCATGCTCGCCATGACCTATCTGGTGGGACGTCCTGGCTTCATTTCGGACCCGGTCATCGACACATCCAAGAATCAGATCATCTACGCCCACTGCGTGGCGCCCACCAAGCCGTACGGGCCCAATGGCAAGAGCATCCCGTACCACTTGCGCGACCACTCGGAGGACCGCAAGGGCGCCGTGGTTCAGTCGTTCTTCACTTTAGGAGAGATGACCACCACGCTTAAGTTCGCAGCAGGACGGAAGGAGATCATCTTCCATCAGGCCAAAGCGGTCGCCAACGTCGAGGAGGACCGGGCGTGCCGCACGAAGCTGGCGGCGGAAGTGAAGGATCCCTTCAAGCTACTTGCCGAATGGCACAAGTGGGGCTGGCATCGCGTCACCTACGCCGGAGACTTCCGGCAAGCGGTGGAAGCGTTCGCCGGCTTGGCGGGCTTCAGCGTCATCGTGGAAGGCTGAAGCCGGCGCCGCGTATACATCTTCAACACGGCAGAACGCCCTCCGCCTATGGGATAGTAGTATTTCGGACTCTTTTATCGTGTTTCATACAGAAAGGACGGATTCATGAAACCGGCAACGGCGCATCCTCAGCAGCCGCTGATTGAAAATCAGGATCTCGTCGACCGCGTGATTGCCAAACACGACGGCCGTGCGGGAATGCTGCTGAGCATCCTGGAGGAAGTCCAGGAAAATCATCCGCACAAATACCTGCCTATGGAGGTTTTAGATTACATTGCGCACAAGACCCGGACGCCGCACGCTCAGGTGTACAGCGTCGCTACATTCTATGCGCTCTTCAATCTGGAACCTCAGGGCCAAAACACCATCTGCATTTGCCGCGGTACGGCTTGCCACACGCGTGGTTCGCGAAACCTGCTCGAGCGCTTGAAGCTAGAACTGGGAGTCAAGGACAGCGGCGAAGAAGGCGGCGCCGACAAGCTGTCCATCACCACGCCCGACCGCAAGTTCACGCTCCGCACGGTGGCGTGCTTCGGCCAATGCGCTCTGGCGCCCGTGGTCGAGGTGAACCACAACATCCTCGGGCATGTGAACGAGCAGGCGCTGGAACGCGAGATCGCCGCGCTCGGGAAAGGGAAGAAGAAGCAATGAGGATCCAGGACATCTCGAGTTTCAACGAAGTCCGGGAAGCCGGGTTGGCGAAGATTCTGCCTGAGCGCCCTCGCATTGCCGTGGGAATGGGCACCTGCGGCTCCGGGAACGGCGCCGAGGGTGTCTTCCACGCCTTTTCCTCGGTGATCGAGCGGCATGGACTGAACATCGCGCTTGCCCGCGTGGGCTGTTTCGGTTTCTGCGCCGCCGAGCCGCTGGTGAACGTCTATATCCCCAACAAGCCGCTCGTCGTGTTCCACAAAGTCCGCCACAACGACGTGGAGCGCATCGTCGACGCGGTGGCCGAAGGCAAGATTCCGAGCGAGTTGGCGCTCTGCAAGATCGAAGACTGGGATCATATCACCGCGCACATCAAGTACGGCGCGGGATATCCGGAGATCCCTTCCTGGAAGGAGATCCCGTTCTTTAGGGGCCAGAAGAAGATCGTGCTCCGCAACTGCGGTCTGATCTCCCCGGAGGACATCGAGGAATATGTGGCCGTCGGCGGCTATCAGGCGCTTTATAAGGTGCTGATTGACGGGCGTCCCGAGTCCGTCATCGAGCAGATTAAAGCCTCGAAGCTGCGCGGCCGGGGCGGCGCGGGCTTCCAAACCGGAATGAAGTGGGAGTTCCTGCGCAAAGCCAAGTCGGACCAGAAGTACCTGATATGCAACGCCGACGAAGGCGACCCCGGCGCTTACATGAACCGCAACGAAATCGAGAGCGACCCGCACTCGCTGATCGAAGGCATGTTGATCGGCGGCTTTGTCACAGGCGCTTCAGAAGGCATCATTTACGTGCGCGCCGAGTATCCGCTGGCCGTGCACCGGCTGGAGAAAGCCATCGAACAGGCCAAGGAGTACGGCTTGCTCGGAGACAATATCCTGGGCCGCGGATTCCATTTCAACCTGAGCCTTGTGGAAGGCGCAGGCGCTTTCGTGTGCGGCGAAGAGACGGCGCTGATCCGCTCGCTCGAGGGCAAAGCCGGGCGTCCCACGCCGCGTCCTCCGTTCCCGGCGCAGAAGGGCCTGTGGGGCAAACCCACCAACATTAACAACGTCGAAACTTGGTACAACATCGCGCCCATCGTGACCAAAGGCGCGGCGTGGTTCACCGAAACCGGATCCACGAAGAGCGCCGGAACGAAGGTGTTCTCGCTGGTAGGCAAGGTCCAGAACACCGGGCTGGTGGAAATGCCTTTGGGCACCCCGCTCAAGACTTTCGTTTACGATATCGGCGGCGGCGGGCCGGTGGGACGGGGCGTCAAGGCCGTGCAAACCGGAGGACCGTCGGGCGGCTGCATTCCGCAAGAGATGTTCGACACGCCGGTGGATTACGAGACGCTGGCGCAGCTTGGCTCCATCATGGGTTCGGGCGGAATGGTGGTGATGGATGAAGACAACTGCATGGTGGACGTGGCGCGGTACTTCATCGAGTTCACCCATTCGGAATCCTGCGGGAAATGCGTTCCGTGCCGGGTGGGGCTCGACAAAGCCCTACAGGTGCTCAACAGGTTTACGCAGGGCAAGGGCACACTCGCGGACCTCAACCTGCTCGACGAAATGGGCCGCATGATCCGAGACACTTCGTTGTGCGGCTTGGGCCAAACGGCGCCCAACCCCGTGCTGACCACCATGCGGCACTTCCGCCATGAATTCGAGGACCACATCCGGGCCAAACGGTGCCGAGCGGGCGTGTGCGAAGACTTGGCGGTCTCCCCGTGCGAAAACAGTTGTCCGCTGCACATGAACATCCCGCGGTTTCTCCAGCTCTACAAAGAAGACCGCTTGGAAGACGCCTTTGTGAGCGTGTTTATGGACAACCCGCTGCCCGCCTCCACCGGACGCGTCTGCCAGCATCCGTGCGACAACCGCTGCCGGCGGGCGAACCTCGACGAGGCGGTGAACATGCGCGAGGTGCACCGCTTCATCGCCGACTCGATTTTCGCTTCAGACCGCTTCGATGCTTGCACGAAGCGGATTGTCGAGCGCAGGATGCCGCCCTCGGGCAAGCGGGTAGCGGTGGTGGGCGCAGGACCGACGGGTCTTGCCTGCGCGTTCTATCTCGCCTTGATGGGACACGAAACCATCGTGTTCGAGTCGAATCCGGAGGCGGGCGGCATGCTGCGCTATGCCTTGCCGGAATACCGGCTGCCAAGGCAGGTGCTGGAGCGTGAACTGGAAGTGATCCGGCGAGTAGGCGTTCAGTTCCAATTCAACACGCGCGTGGGATTTGACATCTCCCTGAACGACATCGCGTCGCAGTTTGACGCAGTGTTTCTCGCCATAGGCACTTGGAAGGAAGCCTGGGTCTACCTCCCGGGAACGGAGTTGCAGGGCGTCATGCCGGCGCTCCTGTTCCTCGAAGCCGTGGCGAAGGCCGAGAAGCCCCCGCTCGGAAAGAAGGTGGCGGTCATCGGAGGCGGCAACGCCGCCATCGACTCCGCGCGCACCGCTTTGCGCATGGGCGCCGAAGTGACCATCATCTACCGCCGCGAGCGGAAGGACATGCCCGCCATCATGGAAGAGGTGGACGCCGCCGAAGCGGAAGGGGCGGACTTCGTCTTTCTTGCCACGCCGCACCGTATCGTGGGCAACGCGCAAGGCGGAGTCCAAGCAATCGAAGTCGTCAAGACGCGGCTGGGCGAGTACGACTCGTCCGGCAGGCGCCGCCCGATACCCACCGACGAAATCATGCGCTTCGAGTGCGATACGGTCATCCTGGCGGTGGGCGAAACGGTGGACTTGGACTTCTGCCGGGCCTCGGGACTCACCCTCAAAGAGAACGGCACCATCGAAGTGGACCGCTATACCCTCGAAACCAGCCGCCCGAATTTCTATGCCGGCGGCGACTTGATCACCGGCGCCTCCAACGTTTCCAACGCCATGGGCTACGGAAAGAAGGCGGCGAGAAATATTGACGAGCGGCTCACCGGAGCCCGCCGCTTCCAAGACATCTTCCCTGAGTTCGAATACGACAACACCGTTCCGGCTCACCCCAGCGCGAGCCGCAGGCATCATGTCACCGAACTGCCCGCCGAAGAACGGGCGAAGACGTTTGCGGAAGCCACCATCGGGCTCAGCGCCATCGAGGCTATGGAAGAGTGCAGCCGCTGCTTGCGGTGCGACGTCAAGAACGGGGACCACTAATTCCCGTCCGCGCCCGTAAAGAAAGGAGCAAGAACCTTGGCACAAAAAGTTTCCATTCGAATTGACGGAGAGTATGTCGCAGCCACCGAAGGGCAGACCATTCTGGAAGTGGCGCGCGCGGCGGGAAAGTTCATCCCCGCACTGTGTTACATGGAAGGACTGACTCCGGTGGGCGCCTGCCGCCTGTGCATCGTGGAGGTGGCGGGCATCAACCGCCTGCTGCCCGCCTGCACCACGCCGGTGCAGGACGGCATGTCGGTGACCACCAACTCCAAGAAGCTGCAAGTGTACCGCCGGATGATCCTGGAGTTGCTGTTCGCCGAACGCAACCACATCTGCGCGGTGTGCGTCTCCAACGGGCACTGCGAACTGCAAGCGCTGGCGCAGCGCCTCGGAGTCACCAACATCAGGTTTTCTTACAGCTATCCCAAGCTCGCAGCGGACCTCTCGCACAGCCGTTTCGTCCTGGACCACAACCGTTGCGTGCTCTGCACGCGCTGCGTCAGGGCGTGCGAGGAGCTGGAGGGCGCCCACGTTTGGGACATCGGCAACCGGGGCGTTAATTCCCGGGTGGTCTGCGAATTGAACGCCGAGTGGGCGGAATCGCGCGCCTGCACTTCGTGCGGCAAGTGCGTGCATGTCTGCCCCACGGGCGCGCTTGCCGAGAAGGGGAAGGCGGCGGAGGAAATGGTCAAGTACGACGAGAGGATCACCCAGCTCGCGCTGCGGAAAGGAGGCAAGTAATGAGCAAAGCGAAAGTGGCCACGGTTTGGCTGGACGGCTGTTCGGGCTGCCACATGTCGGTGCTGGACATCGACGAAACGCTGGTGGCGATCGCCAAGAAAATCGACATCGTATATGGGCCTCTGGTGGATGCGCAGGAGTTTCCCGAGAGCGTGGACGTGACGCTCGTCGAGGGAGCGGTTTCCAGCCAGGAGGACCTGAAGCTCATTCAATTGATCCGGCAGCGGACCAAGATGCTCGTGGCGCTCGGCGACTGCGCTGTCACCAGCAATGTGCCGTCGATGCGCAACCCGATTCCGGTGAAAATCCTCTTGAACAGGGTGTACTGCGAGAACGTCGCGGCGCAGCCCGGCATTCCCACGGACGGCGTGCCGCCGTTGCTCAGACACGCCATTCCGGTTCACGAGGCGGTGAAGGTGGACCTGCATGTTCCAGGGTGCCCGCCCAAGGCGGACGCCATCGCTTGGGTGCTCACCGAGATACTGGAGGGGCGCAAGCCCGATCTGGCATCCAAGGTGAAGTTCGGATGAGGAGGAAAGCGAAGGCCATGAACAAAATCACCATCAGCCCGGTCACCCGGATCGAAGGGCACGCCAAGATCACCATCAAGCTCAACGACAAGGGCAAGGTCGCAAGCACGCAGTTTCATGTCACCCAGGTGCGCGGCTTTGAGCGCTTCACGGAAGGACGGCCTTTTTACGAAATGCCGGCCATCACGGCGCGCATTTGCGGCATCTGCCCCATCAGCCATTTATTGGCCTCCGTGAAAGCGGGCGACGCCATCATGGCGGTGCAGATTCCCGAAACGGCGGTGAGGCTGCGCGAGTTGCTTCATTTCGGCCAAACCGTCCAGAGTCACGCTCTGAGCTTCTTCCATCTCTCCGCGCCCGATCTGTTGCTCGGCATGGACTCCGACCCTGCGCGGCGGAACATCCTCGGCATTCTCGAAAAGCACCCGGACATCGCGCGGGACGGCAC
>Ga0101944_10006473_pt1 | contig 12432 bp, 14 predicted proteins | sample DewCreD2012metaG_FD_75245 | JGI IMG/M metagenome (GOLD analysis project Ga0101944, IMG submission 75245) | Hot spring sediment bacterial and archeal communities from British Columbia, Canada, to study Microbial Dark Matter (Phase II) - Dewar... ... | reverse complement strand
CGGAGTGATCTGTCTCGGATGTGTAATTCAGGGCGAAACCCGGCATTTTGATTACATCTGCAGCGGAGTCACGCAGGGCATTACCGACTTAAACCTTAAATACAACATTCCTTTCATTTTTGGTGTACTTACTACGTTGAATGAAGAGCAGGCCAGGGAGAGGGCAGGAGGCAAACATGGAAATAAAGGAGTGGAGGCAGCAGTAACGGCGGTAAGGATGATTGCGCTTCAGAAAGAAATGGCAGAAAACAGCGAAGACCCTCTTTTTTTGAACTAACTTCTTGTATGACCACCCGTGAAAAAATAAACCGGGTCATCGAATATTTTAATGCAGTAAATCCCCATCCTGAAACAGAACTGGTTTACCGGAATCCTTATGAACTTGCTGTGGCAGTTATCCTTTCGGCCCAGTGCACCGATAAACGAGTCAATGCCATTACCCCTTCCTTTTTTAAAAGGTTTCCCGATGTGTATGCCTTGGCTGAAGCCACGGTAGAGGAAATCCATTCGTTTATCAAAAGTTGTTCTTATCCCAACAACAAGGCCCGTCATCTTAAAGCCATGGCATCGACGCTGGTTAACAAATACGCAGGGCAACTTCCTTCTGATGCCGCAGAAATGCAAAAGATTCCGGGGATAGGAAGAAAAACGGCTCATGTGTTGGCTTCTGTTCTTTTTCACCAGCCTACCCTGGCGGTAGACACCCATGTGTTCAGGGTCTCGGCGCGACTTGGCCTTACCCGCAAGGCACGTACCCCCGTGGATTGCGAAAAACAACTCATGCGGTATCTCCCCCTTTCCTTTGTTCACCAGTTTCACCACTGGCTCATTTTACACGGCCGTTATATATGCAGGGCCCGCAAACCACATTGTGAAATGTGTGGCCTTGTTTCCCTTTGCAGCTACTTCAGACAACAGAAAAAAGACAAATCTGCTTCCGGAAAAGGCCGTTAAAACAAGAGACGGAAAGAAAAGGGTTGTGTTTTTATGAAAAAAAATGTAGGTTTGTATGCAAGGCCCTTGCTGAACAGGGGCAGTTTTTTTAAGAACGGAAACAATACAGGCGGCTATGCATCTGCATTCAAAAATATGGAAAGTTCTCTTCCTCATGGGGCTGGTTATTTTTTATTCCTCTTTTGGAATGAGGAAGATGAGATACGTTGAAGGCAGGAAGAAAAATGTGTGCAAGGTGTTGCAAAACGATGTGCTGTTGTATTTTGTTTTTGTCGATTCCAAAGAAACCATGTCCTGGACAGAATTTGACATGCAATCGACCCTTGATTCCATTAATGTGGCGGTGAAATGGTTGCAGGAGCAGGCCAAAAAAAACAACATTCCTCTCCGCATCAAAACCAGTTATTACATAGGACAGCCTTTTGCCACCGTGAAGAAAAATTTACCCAACGGATCGGTGGAAAAAACCTTATATGCTTCGGGAGTTAAAAATGGCCTTGTTGCCCTGAATCAATGGGCCGATGCCATTTCGCGTAAAGTGGGCAGTTCCTTTAACATGCCGGTAAAAGATGGCATTCCCGACATGAAAAATCCCCGCGACACGGAACGGCTGATTGCCTTTCTCCGCGATGATTACGGCGTAGAGAGCGTTGCCCTGATGTTTCTGGTGAACAACTATTTTAAGGAAGATATTTCCCTTTGTTTGAATACCTATACCACCGACGATGTTGAATTTGCCATTGTAAGCTACAAATATCCTTCGGAAATAGCCCACAATGTCCTTGCCCTCTTTGGTGCAGCTCCTTTATTTAAAAGCCCCTACCGGCGGAATGAAAAAAAAATCAGAATGGCCTGGCAATGGATGCCTAACGATATCATGCAGGAACCTTATGGAAAAAACATCTGGCAACTGGAAATCGGAGCGTATACACGCTATCTGATAGGATGGACAGAAACTCTTGACAGTAAATATCATAGCCTTCTAACCGATTAATCCGGCCCATGAAAAAGAACAGTATTTTTTTGTTTTTTTTTAAAATTATGTTATTTTTACTACTTACTATTACTTTCAAAAAATGAGTTATATGCTGAAAAGTCAGGTTTTTGCTAAAAAGGGGTTGATTGTATTGTTGTTGCTGGCAGGTTGTCAATCAGGAAATACTCCGCAGCAGGATATTGCTGTAAAAGCCGATGAGGCAACAGAAACCATTAACAATGCCAAAAAGATATTTTATTCCCTGCCTTCGCCTATCGAAACGGCCATGCTGATTAAAACAGCCGGGGCTACCTATGACGAGAAGTTATTGAACCCCCTTGAAAATGTGAATAATTATACCACCAACAGAACCATGGCTCTGAACCTCGGGGTGTATACCACCGATTTGAGTTTTGCCAGTTTGTTTGAACAAACCCAGACCACCATCAATTATATGTCCAATGTTAAAAAACTCGCTGAAGGACTGGGTATTCTGGATGCCATTGACAACAATACCATTAAACAACTCGAGGAAAATATTAATAACAAAGAAAAAATTATGGACATCATTTCTGAAACCTTTATGTCCACAAGTTCGTTTTTAAAGGAAAATGACCGGGCCGCCATTGCATCGGTGGTGTTAGTCGGAGGGTGGGTTGAGGGCTTATATATTGCCACTCAATTAGTTAACCCTAATAAGATTGAAGATAACCCACTGGTGAAAAGAATTGTTGACCAGAAATTGTCAATGGATATAGTGTTTAAGTTGTTAAATGAGTATAAAGAAGATAAAGATGTGGCATCAGTTTTGAAGGATATGTATATGCTGAAAGAGGTTTTTGACAAGATTGAAATTACCAGTTCGAAAGTAGAAGCCAAAGAAGAAAAAAATTCAGACATTACCATGCTGGACTCGGATACCAAAATAAAAATTTCGCCCCAAACGTTTAAAGAACTGGCAGTGAAAGTGGCTAATTTAAGAGCATCGTACATTAAGTAATGAAAAAGCAGTAAGTAGTTGTTTAAGATAAGAAACTGAAAAAAAGAATTTATATGAAACGATACCTTCTTCAGATATTGGTGATATCGGTGGTAATGGTGAGCGGGGTAAATGGGGTAAATGCCCAGTGTAAGAGTTTTGCTAAAAAAATCTGTAAACCGATTTTGAATCCCTATACCCATGACGGTAACTATCATGCAGCTATTCTTACTGAAGGGGAAGAAGCTGAGTTGTATAAAACCTTTTATTCAGGAATAGATTACCGTATTGCCATCGTGGGATCGGACGCCCTGCCTGAAATAGAATTTCAGGTGGAAGACGCCAATAAGAATGTGTTGTATAACAACAAAGATCATCATTATAATAAAACGTGGGACTTCCGCCTGAAAAACAGTCAGCAATTAAAAATCATTGTAAAAGTACAATCCACGGGAAAAGAAGTATCTCCTGAAGAAGCAATGAGCGGTTGCGTGGCCATTATGTTTGGAATCAAAGAAAAACCATAGTTCATCTTTTTCTTTTCTGAAAAAAACATGTCCGTTGCCCTGCGGGAATTTTTATCATATACACCACGACATCATTGTACAGAAATAACCCGTCTTTTAAGATAGCAGTTAAGGATGAATGCCGGGGGAGAAGGATATGAATTTTAAAAATAAAATTTTACAAAAATGAAAAGAGGTATTGCCGTTATTTTTTTCATCTCTTTCTTTGTGTATTCCTGCGAATGGATAGGCAATAACGGGGGAGATGAAAATGTGGATATAGTCAAGGGCCTCAAGACGGCTCTTCAGGTAGGAAAAGACAGTGCAGTTAAATTCACCTCGGCGGTGGACGGATATTATAAGGATCAGGTGATTAAAATTTTACTCCCTCCCGAGGCACAGGTAGTGTACCAGTACATCAATAATCCCCTTGTACAGCAGATATCCTACAACGGGAAAAATATCAACGCCCTGATCGGCGATGTGGAATTGAGTATGAACCGTGCAGCCGAATATGCTGCACCTAAGGCAAAAGGTATTTTTGCAAGGGCCATTGAAAACATGACCATCTCCGATGGCCTCACTATTCTCAATGGCCGTAATCCTGCCGACAGCTCCAAAAGTCTGCTGGCCGGAGAGTTTGATTCCCTGGCAGCCACACATTATCTGAAATCAATGACCTATACGTCGCTGGTCGATTCTTTCTCGCCTCCCATGACAGATGCCCTCAGCAAAGATCTTGGATTGGGTTTTTCGGCAAATACCGCGTGGTCGTCTTTCACCTCAGCCTATAATACAGTGGCCAATAATTCGTTTGGTTTGATTCAACCCATTGCTACCACCGATCTTGGCAAATATGCCACGGGGAAGGCTCTGGACGGATTGTTTTATAAAGTAGGCGAACAGGAACGGCTCATCCGCCGTGATCCATGGCATTGGGCATCAACGGCAGTCGGCGACATTCTGACAAAAGTCTTTGGAAAGTCTCAGTAATAATACATTTTTGGACAACTCATCGGGTGAAAAATTTTCCTTTTTGTTGATAAGAAAAAACGAAATGGAAAAAGATTCTTGTTATTTTTAACCCGGTTAATCTAAAAAAATGTTGTATGGCTTGTAAAACAAAAACCCAGAAAAGCACAACAAAGAAAAGTGCTACAAAGAAAAGCTCAGGAAAGAAAAAGTAACAAAAACGGAAGGTGATGCGAACGGAAGTTCGCATCACCTTTTTTAATGCAACTGGAAAACGATGGGACGAAAAGCCATGATATTTGCAGCGGGCAGGGGTACACGGTTACATCCGCTTACCCATCACCGCCCTAAGGCGCTGGTCGAAGTGGCCGGGAAACCAATGCTCGAAATTGTCATCCGCCACCTTATTCGCTATGGATTTAATGACATCATCATCAACATTCATCATTTCGGAGAACAGATTGTAGAGTTTGTGCAAAAAAATTCTTTTGATGCCCGCATTGTATTTTCCGATGAAACAGATTGCCTGCTTGATACGGGAGGGGGGCTGAAGAAAGCTGCATGGTTTTTTAATGACGGTCAGCCCTTTCTGGTGCATAATGTGGATGTTTTCAGCGGGGTAAACCTTCCGGCTTTGTATGAATATCATATAAAAAACGACGCTCTTGTTACGCTCTCTGTCAGAAAAAAAACTGCTTCAAGGGAATTGCTGGTAAATGGTGAAAATCGCCTGTGCGGCTGGAGAAATAACCGGACGGGCGAGGTAAAACATCAATGGGGTGATCTCGACACACTGTTCCCCTGTGCGTACGATGGCATTCAGGTGGTCAGTCCCCGGCTTTTTGAAAAAATAACCGAAGAAGGAGTGTTTTCTGTGATTGATGTATACCTGCGTTTATGTCCCCGGGAAAAAATCCTTGTATGCCCTCATGATCACTGGTGGGTTGATGCAGGAAAAAAAGAAACCCTTGCGGAGGCGGCAAGGGTTCTTAAAGAATATGCTGCCGGATATTTTTAATAATTGAATTTATACCGTTCGTCTTTCACGCCGGCGATTTTCCGCAGGGTTTGCAGGAAAGAATAGTTATACAGGGCATAACTGTTGGTCCGTTCAAGGTTGTCTTTTGCCATGGAGACAGTCATGGAAGGGGTAAAATAAATGCTGTCCACCACCACTACATAAGCACCGGTCATCCCTTTGATGGGCTGCGAAAATACTTTTTCTTTCATGGCAAGGGCTGTGCCGATAACGGCGGGTTCGTATCCTGTGGGGATGGCATAGGAAGAGAACATAATTCCCGTTGCTGTCTGTACCGGTGTTTTTAAGGATTCAGCAAGTTCTTCAATGGACTTTGTCTTTTCCATCTTTGCCTTTAAATCAGCCGATAGCTTTTCAAACTTCTTTTCTTTTAATACCACAGGATACAATTGTTCTTTGATGTCTTTCCATGAAGGGACTCCTTCATCTGAAGCGCGGGTTACCTTGGCCACCACCCATTGGTCTTCGAGGTCAATGGCTCTGGAAACCATGCCGGGCTTTGCCTCAAAGGCCCAGTAAACAACTTTCTTGGCGTTATTTAAACCGGGGATGTATTTTTCGCTCCGGTGGATTGTATACACTGTTTTCTTGTCCAGTCCCATTTTCACTACATTGGCATCAAAAGCTTCGGGGGTGGTACTTGTGCTGGCAAATTCATTTACTTTTTTGTACACCGAATCACGGGTGGCGTTGCTGGCAACAATCTTTTTGTCGAGCACGGCCACCTGTATTTTTTTGGATAGTTTTCCAAGTTCCTGAATCTGGATCACATGCAATCCGTATTCAGAAGCAACTACTCCCACGTCGCCTTTTTTGCCAAAGAAGCAGAAGTCATTGAAAGAAGGCACCATGGCCCCTTCCTTAAAGAAGCCGAGTTCTCCGCCCTTCTGGGCAGTGGTTTTATCCTGTGAATATTGCATGGCAAGGGAGGCAAAGGAAGCCCCTTTGTCTTTTTCAATGACCTGTTTCAGGCTATCGGCAAGTTTTTTTGCTTTTTCATATCCTTCCCTGCTTTGTTCAGTGGGTTGAATAAGGATGTGCCGTGCCTTCACTGAATCAGGAAGCTCTTTCACAGCCACCAGCCGGTATAATTTGTAAGCATCTGTTTCAAAGATGGGCCCTATCACTGTTCCTTCGCTGGCCTTCTGAAAAGCTTTTTTAACAGTGTCGGAAGGATAATCGGCAGGTTTGTAGAATTTTTTATCAAAACGAGTGTCGGAGTTAAGATTCACGTACCGTTTCAGTTCGGCGGTGTCAATCTGGGCAAATTCTTCCTTGAGGCTTTCAATGTATTTTCTGGTTTGAATGGAATCGGTTATCGAGGGTTTGATTGGAAATACCACGTATTCAATGCCCCTCGAAGCCTCCTGTTCATATTCTTTGCGGTGGGCTTTTAAGTAGGCTTTGTAATCGGCAGGCGAGAGTTCAATGGAAGAGTCGCTTAGTGAACTGTAGCTGGCACTGACGTAACGGAAATTGACGCGTTTGGCATTTTCCGCTGAATCCATCTTTGCTTCGAGGGAAGTGACATACATGCCCAGCCTCAGCAAGGTGTTGTATTTTTCAAGACATTTTTGTTGTTTCAGCTGTTCTTCAAAAGCCAGCCATTCTTCCCTGTTCTGGCTGATGTATTGTTTAAGGTATTCAAGATGAAAGACACCGGTCTGTGGATCTGTAAAGGCTTCTTTGATCTGGGGGTTTTTGTTTTTCCCGATGGTGATGTCTTTTAATTCTTCGGCCGACACGGCGATGCCTGCATTCCGGTATTCCTTTTCCATTACCAGCTCATCGATCATGTTGTTCCATGCCTGGTCAATGATTGCATTCATTGTACTTTCATCAAGGGAGGTTACCTTGTATCTTTTTTTATACAGTTCTTCCAGCTGGGTGAGGCGGTTGTAAAACTGGTTCACGGAAATAGACTGTCCGTATACTTTGCCAATCTGTTGACTTGTTCTGCTGAAAAGAGAAGAACGTCCGGGACTGAGAAGATCACTTAATACAAATGCCAGTAATGCCATTCCGATGATAATGGTTACCAGTAACCCTGCTTTTGTGCGAATTTTCTCCAGCGTTGCCATGTTTGTTTTTTTATTTTAAAGATTACAATTCAATATTTTTCAGCTGGCTAAGATAGTAAAAATGTAGGGAAATGGTACACTAAAATGCATGTCGCCTGCAGGACAAAGGCATAATCCGTTGTTTGTCAGAAGAATCAGAAGGTTCGCACAAAGGGTTTTGAAAGGGGCTGGAGGAGATTTTGTGCCAATAAATTTTTGCTCATGCCGGGGGAGGAGCCAGACGGGTAAGGGAAACCAGTTCAATCTTGTTTTTACCGGCTTTGATGATTTTGATTTCGAAAGGAGCGATGATGATTGTTTCGTTGGGGTGTGGAATCCGCTGAAGATGATATAAAATGAAACCTGCAAGTGTTTCATATTCTTCCGATACCGGCAGGGAAAGATGGTAGCGGGAATTGATGTGTTCAATGGAAAGGCGGGCCGAAAAAAGGAACTGGTTTTCGCTGATTTGTTTTTCTACGTATTGTTCCGTGTCGTGTTCGTCTTCTATTTCACCGAAAATTTCTTCTATAATGTCTTCGGTGGTGACGATGCCGGCTGTGCCTCCGAATTCATCCACCACCACGGCCAGGCTTTTGCATTCCTGCAGCAGGATACGGAGCAGTTTGCTGGCGCTCATGGTTTCGGGAACAATCACCGGCGAAATAATTCTTGGCGCCATGCCGTTGTTGCGGTGGGTGAAAAAGTCTTTGGAATTAAAGTATCCTACAATGTTGTCAATGTTCCCTTTGTAAGCAACTATTTTTGAATAGCCCGATTGAATAAAGGCATTGAGAATTTCCGGTACAGGGCTGTCGGCATCCACACCCACAATCTCGGTGCGGGGTACCATGCAGTTCCGGAGTTTCACTTTTGAAAAGTCAAGGGCGTTCTTTAACACCTTCATTTCGTAATCTTCTTTCTTTTCGTTTTCTGAGGTTTCCTGCACCTGTTGCAGCAGGTGGCTCAGATCGGCCTTGTCAAATTCGTAAGGGTTTTTCTCTTTGCTGAAAGGAATGTGCAGAAGTTTCAGGATGCCATACGACAGGTTGTTGGCAGCGAGGGTAATGGGATAAAAGAGGTAATAGAAAAACAGGGTGGGCAGGGCAAAGAGGCGGAGGGTGAGGTTGGGAATCAGCATGAAAATGATTTTGGGTAAAAATTCGGCGGTGATCAGTACCAGCGAGGTGGTGATGATGGTTTGGGCAAGAAAAATGTAAAAAGGAGAAGAGAAAAAGGGGCTCAGCAGGGGCTCAAGGAAGCGTGCCATGACAAGGCCCAGTACGACAAGGGTGATGCTGTTGCCCACCAGCATGGTGGCAATGTACTGGCGGGGATTGCTGGTAAGGATGCCAATGATTTTTGCCATCCAGTGTCCTTTTTTCCTTTCCAGTTCAAGTTCCAGGCGGTTGGCCGAAAGAAAAGCAATCTCCATGCCTGAAAAGTAGGCCGATAAAAGAATCATGGCCAGTGCAATTCCCAGTGGTGAGTAGCTCATCTTTTCAGTCTTTATGGTTAAACTTTTTCCCCAGCCGGCGGATGCGGCGGAAATAAAACATGATTACGGAAATGAGGCAAAAAATGCAAAAAAGGATTCCCGTTTTGGTATCGCCTGCCGAAAAACGCTGATAGGCGCTCAAGGCACAGCCAATGGCTGCTGCAAACCAGGTGAATTCAAGTATCCATGCCAGTAACTTCATTCTTTCTCCTTAATGGTTAATGTTCCCTTTGATCCCTTAAGTTTCCAGTGTTCCATTTGCTGGTCGGCTTCAAAACCTTTTTCCCCGTAAAACACGCCGTTCGGATTGGTGATGGCAACAAATTTTTCAGTGTAAATAATTCCTTTTATCTCGTCCCAGAACAGTTCCTCTGTGGCCAGCTGCTCGTTTTTTTGCAGGTTTTTTGCAATCACATTTTTCCGCAATGTCCACAGCCGTTTTGCTTCATTGTAATGAGCATACCGTGAAGAAACCTCGGCGATGACATTTTTCTGATGGTCGTATTGATACACATGGATTCCTTCGGGAAATTCATAGTAAGGTTCGGGCACCCGTGTAAAACGCACCAGTTTCGGGGCAGTGATTTTTAAACGGATGACCGATGAATCAATATACACCGTCTCGACATTCTCTCCTGAGATGTCGGGCAATTCATCGGCCCGTGTCAGGTTTTCGATTTCTTCGATCTCGTTTTTGCATGACACCAGAAGAAGCAAAGCCATCCCTATGATTCCAACAACTTTTTTCATGGGCAGGTGCTTAATCGTATTTTCTTCTGAAAAACCAGAATTCATAAAAACGGAATGAACAGCTGACGAAGCAATAGCGATCGGATATAAGCCCTCCGTTGGTGGTTCCCCTCCGGCCGATTTCAAAAGCAAGGTTAAATTCATTTTTACTGCCGATGAAAGGAAGTCCTATGCCTGCCGAAATTCTGGTATCGGTGATGGTCCGGCCGTCAATCAGATAATACGAAGGGGTGTGCTGGAATCCCAGCCGGTAATGCACTTTTTCGAAGTAACTGCGGATGGAAGCAGGGTTCGGGGTAATTTCTATGCCTATCCTCACAGGGTAGGTGGAGTGTTGCTGGTATGATTGCCGGTACACATCCACACCGGCAGTGATTTGTTTGTTATAGGCATAAGAAAGGCCCATGCCAAGGGTGGAAGGAATTTCAAGGGAGGTCTTGCTTCCTTCCCTGGCAATGATGGTATCGTTGTTGATGTCGTTGGCTGAAAGGCTGCGGTAGCAGAGCGTGTCCCTGCGGGCGTTGAGTGAGGTGATGCCGTTCCAGGTGATGCCGGCGGTGAGCGTGTGTTTGCCGGCGATGGTGCCGTAGGCCTGAAAGCCTGTTTCGTAATAAAATGATCCTATGCGTGTGCTGAGGTTCCGGTAGGTTTTGTAAAAGGAAGAAGACGAAGGATAGAAGTAGGAAGCATCTTCGTTCAGCGAGCCGAAAAGGTAGCCGATATTTACTCCGATCGAAAAATGTTTCAGCAGGCTGATGGCATTTCCCCAGTAGGCCTGGTATATACCGCCGTTGCCTTTGTAGGTGTATTGCACGGCCAGGGGAATGGTGTCGGAGATTCCCGGCAGGTGACCGGTGGAGGCAATATGGTATCCTGTGCGGCTGTAGGGAACAAGACCAAAGGAACTGTACCACCAGCGTGTAACGGGGAAAGCTCCTGCCAGGTAGTCCATGGTAATGGTCCTGTCGCGGGTGGAAGAGGAGAGGGAGGAGAGGTTGCGGTAGTTAAAACTGGCGCCCATGTCGAAGATAAACGACATCGTGTCCTGTGACGTGTAGGAGGCCGGATTCAGGTAATTAATTTCATTGGCCGTTCTCATGCCGGTGGCGATGCCTCCCATGGCACGCTGGTACGAAAAGCCATTGCGGTAGCTGTCGCCAATGCCATACATGGAATAAGGCGAATTGGGAGTTTTTTGTGCCTGAAGACAGGCCCCTGCCATCAACACTGCCAGCAGGCAGGGAAATCTGCATTTAGCTATTTTCATTCAGGATGCGGTTAAGTCCGGTAAGGACCAAATTTGGGTATGTAAAGATGGGATATTTTAGGTTTTTCTCAAAGAAAATCGCATCGCCGCCGGTAAAAATTATTTTTAGCGATGGGATTTTTTTCCGCAGGGTGCGGATGTAGGAATCCACTTCGAACAGCAGTCCTTGTTGCACGCCGTTGATGATGGCTTCGCGGGTGGAGGTGCCGGTGAGGGAGAAAGTTTCGCTGCGGTGGCAGCGGGGGAGTTTTCCGGTAAACTCGTGCAGGGCGCGGAAACGCATTTCGAGGCCCGGCGAGATGTTGCCGCCGAGGTATTCTCCTTTGTTGTTGACAAGGTCGTAGGTGATGGCGGTGCCGAAGTCGGCAACCAGCAGGTGGGTGCGGGGAAATAAAGTGATGGCCCCTGCAATGGCGGCCATGCGGTCGGGTCCGAGGGTATGCGGGGTGCGGTAAAGGTTGCGGAAAGGCAACCTGCAACGGCTGTCGAGGATGTTTATCTCTCCCTTTTGTTTCAGATAACGCAGAAGGGAAGGAGACAGGGAAATTCCTGTGCATATCATAATGTGTTGCAAAGACGTGTGGCCGATGAATTTTTTGAAACTTTCTACGCTGGGCGAAGCGGTGGCCTTCACCTTCAGCAGATTTTGCCCGTCGCTCAGAGCCATCTTTACACGCGTGTTGCCAATGTCAACAAGAAGATTCATTGTTGCATGATTGCCGGGTAAGAAGTCAAACTTACATCTTTTTGCACGATTCCGCAAACCGGAAAGGATGAACATTTTTCTGTGCCGGTTGTTGTATATTTTTAATGAACCAAAAAAACAATTGTATGTGTAATGTTGGAACAACAGACAAAGTCATTCGTGTGATTGTGGGCGCCGCGGCGCTGGTGGCAGGATATTATTACCAGTCGTGGTGGGGCATGCTCGGATTGATTCCTCTTGTGACGGCGGCTTTCAGTTTTTGCCCTCTGTATTCCCTGCTGGGGATTAAAACCTGCCGTTGCGACACGGCCGGTGAAGGGCAAAAGGGAAGTTGCTGCGGGAGTTGATTCGCCGCACAGGCAAACACATTTTTTCTGCAGGCAGGAGCATTCATTTTTTTCTGTCGTGGAAGTGAATACCTGCCTGCTTTTTGTGTTTTATGGGAGTAAGAGTGTTTTGTATTTTTTCTGTTAAAAAGACGGCGAAAAGATTTTCTTGTTTATTTTTCCCCTCTGCAAATAGATGTTATTTTTACATCTGAAACAGAAAGGGCACAGGCATGGGCAAGCATTATTACCGGCAGTTCAAAAAGACGTATCTTGCAGTGGATTGTGTGACCTTTTGTTTTACGGGCGAAGATCTTGAGATTATTCTCATTCGCCGTGATTTTGAGCCGGGCAAGGGGCAGTGGGCGTTGCCGGGTCTTTTTCTTGAGCCTGATGAAA
>Ga0101944_10006472_pt1 | contig 12432 bp, 9 predicted proteins | sample DewCreD2012metaG_FD_75245 | JGI IMG/M metagenome (GOLD analysis project Ga0101944, IMG submission 75245) | Hot spring sediment bacterial and archeal communities from British Columbia, Canada, to study Microbial Dark Matter (Phase II) - Dewar... ... | reverse complement strand
GAGATCCTGCAACTGAACGTGCGCTCGGTCGTCACGCTGTGCCGCGCGATCGTCCCGGTGTTCCGCAAGCAAAGGAGCGGCAACATCATCAACGTCACCTCGATCGCTGCACGCAACGGCGGCGGGCCGGGAGTGGCGCTATACGCGGCGACGAAGGGGTTCGTCAGCACGCTGACGCGCGGGCTCGCCAAGGAGCTGGTCGGCGACAACGTCCGGGTCAACGGCGTTGCGCCCGGCGTGATCATCACGCCGCTGCACGACCGGCACACACCGCAGGCTACGCTCGACGCGCTGCGCGCGACGATCCCGATGGGGCGGCTGGGCACGCCCGAAGAGTGCGCCGGCGCGTTCCTGTATCTCGCGTCGGATGCGGCGAGCAGCTACGTGACCGGACAGATCATCGAGGTCAACGGCGGGCAGTTGATGCCGTAGCTGGCGCGATCGCGCTGCGGCGCTTCGAACTCGGAGGGCACCGGGTCCTCATTGAGTTTCTCCGTGCCCTCCGTGTCTCGGTGGTGAGACCTTCGGCCTTCGAAGGCTGCGATGGTCACCACAGAGACACAGAGGACACAGAGAAAAGAAGGGCTCGTCCCGGGCGGTCTCCGCGCCGAGATGGCGGCGCCGCTCGCGTTGCCGCCGAGGCGCCTGGCTGACCAATGGCGAAACCTAGCCGCGCCCCACGAAAGGCATCTTGGTCGCCATCACGGTCATCGAGAAGACGTTCGCCTCGGGCGGCAGGCTCGCCATGTGCAGCACGGCGTCGGCGACGATCTGAACGTCGATGACCGGCTCGGGCGCGAGCCGGCCGTCGGCCTGAGGCACGCCCTGGGTCATTCGCGCGGCCATCGGCGTCAGCGCGTTGCCGATGTCGATCTGCCCGACGGCGATGTCGTACTTGCGCCCGTCGAGCGAAGCGGCCTTCGTCAGCCCGAGGATCGCGTGCTTGCTCGCGGTATAAGGCGCCGAGTTGGGCCGCGGCGCGTGCGCCGAGATCGAACCGTTGTTGATGATGCGCCCGCCGCGCGGCGACTGATCCTTCATCACCCGGAACGCCTGCTGCACGCAGAAGAACGCGCCGGTCAGGTTCACGTCGATCACCTTCCGCCACTCGTCGACGGACAGATCCTCGAGCGGGATGCCCGGCGCATTCGCACCCGCGTTGTTGAACAGCAGGTCGACCCGGCCGAAACGCGCGACCGTCGCGTCGAACAGCGCACGCACCGAATCGGCGCGGGTCACGTCGGTCGGCACCGCCAATGCGCGCCCCGCGTGCTCGCCGGCGAGCCGGATCGTCTCGTCGAGCGCGTCCGCGCGACGGCCTGCGAGCGCGACCCGCCAGCCCGCGCGCAACAGCGTCAGCGCGACCGCGCGGCCGATGCCGCTGCCCGCGCCGGTGACGATCGCAACGCCGGCCGGCATCGCCGCGGCCTATTCCTTGACCGCGCCGGTCAGCCCGGACACGTAGTACTCGACGAAGAACGAATACAGGATCGCCACCGGCAGCGAGCCGAGCAGCGCGCCCGCCATCAGCGAACCCCAGTGATAGACGTCGCCCTCGACGAGCTCCGTCACCACGCCGACCGGCACCGTTTTCACCTCCGACGAAGAGATGAACGTCAGCGCGTAGATGAACTCGTTCCACGACAGCGTGAACGCGAAGATGCCCGCCGAGATCAGCCCGGGTACCGCGAGCGGCAGCACGATCTTCGTGAGGATCTGCCAGCGCGACGCGCCGTCGATCAGCGCGCATTCCTCCAGCTCGAACGGGATCGAGCGGAAATAGCCCATCAGCAGCCACGTGCAGAAAGGGATCAGGAAGGTCGGATACGTGAGGATCAGCGCGAACCGGGTGTCGAACAGCCCCAGCTCGAACACCACCTTGGCGAGCGGGATGAACAGGATCGAAGGCGGCACGAGGTAAGCGAGGAACACGCTGACGCCGACGTAGCGCGAGCCACGGAACCGAAGCCGCTCGATCGCGTAAGCGGCGAGCAGGCTGCACACGAGCGACAGGAAGGTCGAAACGACGGCGACCAGCATCGTGTTCCACAGCCAGTCCGGATAGGCCGTGTCGAACAGCAGCTTCCGGATGTGCGCGAGCGTCGGGCTCGACACCCAGAACGGATTGCCCTCGCGCGACAGCAGCTCCTCGTTCGGTTTGAACGTCGTGATGCCCATCCAGTAGAAGGGAAAAAGCAGCACGAACAGGAACAGCGCGAGCGGCGCGTAGACGGTGACGACGCGCCGCGGCACCGACTCGAGGTAGCGCATGCCTTGCGTGTCGACGACCTGCTCCGTGCTCGCCTGTGCGCTCATCGATTCAGTCCTTTCCACCCTGCTGCCATGCGCGCCGCTGCAGGCCGAAGTACGAGAAAAGGATCGCGGCGAGCAGGAACGGCACCATCGCGACTGCGAGCGCCGCGCCCTCGCCAAGCGCGCCCCCGGGGATCGCGCGCTGGAACGACAGCGTGGCCATCAGATGCGTGGCGTTCAGCGGACCGCCGCGCGTCAGCACGTAGATCAACTGGAAGTCGGTGAACGTGAACAGCACCGAGAAGGTCATCACGACCGCGATGATCGGCGTCAGCAGCGGCAGCGTCACGTAGCGGAACTGCTGCCAAGGGGTCGCGCCGTCGAGGCTCGCCGCTTCGTAGTACGAAGGCGAGATCGTCTGCAACCCGGCGAGCAGGCAGATCGCGATGAACGGCACGCCGCGCCAGATGTTGGCCGCGATCGTCGAAAAGCGTGCGTTCCACGGATCGCCTAGGAAATCGATGTAGCGGTCGATCAGCCCGAGCTTGGTCAGGGTCCAGCTGATCACCGAGAACTGCGCGTCGTAGATCCACCAGAACGCGATCGCGCTCAATGCCGTCGGCACGATGAACGGCAGCAGCACGACGGCGCGAATGAACGCCTTGAACGGCAGGTGCTTGTTCAGCAGCAGCGCCAGCCACAGGCCGAGCGCGAATTTGATGACGCTCGCGACGACCGTATAAAAAAGCGTGTTGAACAGCGACAACCGCGCGACCGAATCGCCGAACAGGAAGACGTAGTTCTCCAGCCCGACCCAGTGGCCGCCGCGGCCGACCTTCGTGTCGGTGAAGCCGAGCCATACGCCCAGGCCGAGCGGATACGTCAGAAAGAACAGCAGCAGCGCGCCGGCCGGCAGGATGAACAGCAGGCCGAGCGCGTTGCGGTTGTTCTGTAGGCGGTTGACGAGCGCGTGCACGAGTCTTGCCACGGTTGCATGGTGAAGCGTCCCCTCCCCCCGGAATCGGGGAGAGGGGAATCCGATCACACCTTGTAGTAGCGCTCGGCCCGCTTCTGCGCGCGCTCAGCGGCTTCCTGCGGCGTACGCGCGCCCGATGCGGCCTCGGCCACCATGTTGACGACGATGAAGTCCGCCGCCGCGCCGGCCGAGGCGTAGCCGAGCCGGCCCGCGTAGCCGATCGGCCGCATGATCTTCATCGCGTCGCGATACGGCGTGTGTTTCGGATCGACGGTCCAGATCGGGTTCTTCTCGTACGCGACGAGCGGCTGCGTGACGTAGCCGATCGCGGCCTGCATCCACGGCCCGTACTGCTCCTCCTCCATCATGAAGCGGATGAACTCCTTGGCCGCCTTCGGGTACTTCGTGTGCTTGAAGATCATCTGGTTGAAGAACAGGTTCAGCTCCGTGGGCACACCGGCCGGGCCGATCGGCATGTTGGCGTGGTTGATGTCGGCCGCCATCTCCTGCAGCTTCGGATCCTTCGACGTCTTGGCCGCGTAGTAGATCGAGATGCCGTTGGCGGTGACGCTGCACTGCCCGTCGAGGAACGCCTTGTTGTTGTTCGGGTCGAGCCACGACAGCGTTCCAGGCACGAAGGTCTGATACAGCTCGCGCGCGTATTCGAGCGCCTTGATCGTCTGCGGGCTGTTGATCACGACGTTGTTCTTCTCGTCGACGAGCTTCGCGCCGTGCGACCAGATCAGCCAGTGCGTCCAGACGTTGCCGTCGCCCGTGGCGTTGCCGAGCGCGAACCCGCCGGGCGTGCCCTTCTCCTTCAACGCCTTCATCAGCTTCAGGAAGCCGTCGGTATCGCGCGGGAACTTGTCGAAACCGGCCGCCTTGACCTGGCTCTCGCGATAAACGAGCGTGTTGCCCGCGCAGCCGAGCGGCACGCCGATCCAGTTCTTGCCGTTCGGCCGCAGATACGCCTCGCACACCGGGTACCAGCCGCCGTATTTCTTGCCCAGATACGTGCACAGGTCGGTGACGTCGACCAGTTTCTCCGGGTACAGATTGGCGTCGTCGTGCGTGGACAGGATGATGTCGGGACCGGCACCGGTGTTGGCCGCCACGGCCGCTTTCGGCCGCACGTCCTCCCAGCTCTCGTTGTCGATGCGCACCTCGATGCCGTACTTCGCCGAGAACGCCTGCACGTTCTTCATGTACTGGTCGATGTCGCCCTGCACGAACCGGCTCCAGCGCAGCACGCGCAGCTTGGCGCCCTTCTCCGGCTGATTGCTCCACTGCGCTTCGGCGTCCTTGATCCAGATCATCGGGCCGACGGTCGCCGCCGCCGCCACGCCCGCCGTGGTCTTCAGGAAATCGCGCCGCTTGGTCGTGCGGATGGATCTGCTCATGTCTCCTCCTTTGGGTGGGTGTGAGCCGTCGGGGGTTCAGGCCGCGAGGCGTCTGCCGCTCGCGGCATCGAAAACGTGGGCGCGCGCCCGATCGGGCACGAGCACGATGCGGTCGCCGGGGCGCACGTTCGTGCGATCGCGGATGGTCGCGGTGATTTCCTGGTCGTTGCAGCGGCAATAGATCTGCGTGTCGGCGCCGGTCGGCTCGACGACGACGACCTCGGCCGCGAGCCCCTCGCCGCTGCCGATCGACAGGTGCTCGGGCCGGATTCCGTACAGCACCGGCTGGCCTTCCGACGCCGGGACGTCGCCCGCGAGCGCAACGCGCCCGCCGTCGGCGAACGCGATCGAAACGGCGCCGCCATTGCGCTGCACGTTGCCCGGCAACAGGTTCATCGCGGGCGAGCCGATGAAGCCGGCAACGAAGGTGTTGACGGGCCGGTCGTACAGCTCGAGCGGGCCGCCGGTCTGCTCGACGATGCCGTCGCGCATCACGACGATCTTGTCGGCCATCGTCATCGCCTCGATCTGGTCGTGCGTGACGTAGATCGACGTCGTCTTCAGCCGCTGGTGCAGCTCCTTGATCTCGGTGCGCATCTGCACGCGCAGCTTGGCGTCGAGGTTCGACAGCGGTTCGTCGAACAGGAACACCTGCGGATCGCGCACGATCGCGCGCCCCATCGCGACGCGCTGGCGCTGCCCGCCGGAGAGCTGGCGCGGATAGCGGTCGAGCAGCTTGCCGAGCCCGAGGATCTCGGCCGCGCGGCCCACCTGCGCGTCGATCTTCGCGCGGTCCGCGCCCGCCAGCCGCAGCGCGAACGACATGTTGTCGCGCACCGTCATGTGCGGATACAGCGCGTAGTTCTGGAACACCATCGCGATGTCGCGTTCCTTGGGCGGGACCCGGTTGACGACACGCTCGCCGATGGCGATCTCGCCGCCGGAGATCTCCTCCAGCCCGGCGATCATGCGCAGCAGCGTGGTCTTGCCGCAACCCGACGGGCCGACGAGCACCGCAAACTCGCCGTCGGCGATGTCGACGTCCACGCCATGGATCACGGTCGTTGCGCCGAAACGCTTTACGACGCCGCGTATCGCGACCTTGGCCATCTACTTCTGTCTCCTCTGCCGGCGCTGCGCGCGCCGTGCCTGTCGTTCAGCACTTCTACCGCTTCGGGCTCTTCGTCCCTTCGATCACAGGATACATGGGGCGGCCCGCCTTCGCCCACTGCACGATGTTCATCACGGCCTTGCGCCGCAGCTCGACCTCGGCTTCGTCCGAATAGAACGCGCTGTGGGGTGTCAGCAGCACGCGCGGATGCCGCGCGAGCGGATGATCCGTCGCCAGCGGCTCGACCGGCAACACGTCGAGCGCGGCGCCGTCGAGCGTGCCTTCGTCGAGCGCGGCGAGCAGCGCATCGACGTCGACGACCGCGCCGCGTGCGGTGTTGACCAGCACGCTGCCGCGCCTCATCCGGCCGAGCAGCCGCGCGCCGACCAGCCCGCGCGTCTCTTGCGTCAGCGGCACGTGCAGCGAAACGACGTCGCTGCGCTCGAACAGCTCGTCGAGCCCGGCACGCTCGACGTACGCCGGAAAGTCGCCGTCGATGATGTACGGATCGCACGCGAGCACGCGCGCGAAGCAGTTGCGCGCGAGGTGCGCGAAGCGCTTGCCGATGCGTCCGAGCCCGAGGATGCCGACGGTCAGGTTCGACGCGCGCCGGATCGTCCCCGGCGACAGGTAGCTCCAGCGGCCCGCGCGGACATCCCGGTCGTAGATCGTCAGATGCCGCAGCAGTGCGAGCGCCATCGCCAGCGCATGCGTGGCGACTTCGCCGACGCCGTAGTCGGGCGAATTGGCCAGCCACACCCCGTGCCGGGCGCACGCCGCGGGGTCGACCGTGTCGTAGCCGGCACCGTACCGGCTGACAATGCCCAGCCGGGGAAGCGCCGCGAGCACGCGGTCGGTCACCGGCGCGTACTGCACGAGCAGCGCGTCACAGTCGCGAGCTGCCGCGATGACGTCGTCCTCGGTTTTGCACTGCGCCGCCCGCAGCGTCCAGCCCGCCTCGGCGAACAGCGACTGTTCGAGCGCGAGCGACGGGAAGTCGGAGTCGGTGATCAGCGCGTTCATCGATCGGAAGCGAAGGAAGATGGCGAATTCACCGCAGAGACACGGAGCGCACAGAGAAAGGACGACTCAATCGGTTCCCGGTGTTCTCTGTGTCTCGGTGGCGGATCAATCAGTGCCGCAATGTCGTGAGACACCGTGCCATGAAGTTTCAGTGGTTGTCCTTCGGCACGCCCGCACCGCTCGCGCCGACCAGAAAGTCGAGATCGGCGCCGCGGTTGGCCTGCTGCACGTGATCGAAGTACAGCTTCAAGTAGCCGCGGCTCATCGGCGCCTGCGGCGGTTTCCATGCCGCGCGGCGGCGCGCGAGTTCTTCGTCGCTCACTTCGAGGTGCAGCCTGCGCCGCTCGACGTCCAGCTCGATCATGTCGCCGTTTTTCACCAGCGCGAGATTGCCGCCGGCCGACGCCTCCGGCGCGATGTGCAGCACGACGGTGCCATACGCGGTGCCGCTCATCCGCGCGTCGGAGATCCGCACCATGTCAGTGACGCCCTGGCGGACGAGCTTCTTCGGAATCGGCATGTTGCCGACCTCGGCCATGCCCGGGTAGCCCTTCGGCCCGCAGTTCTTCAGCACGAGGATGTCGTCGGGCTTCACGTCGAGATGTTCGTCTTCGACCTTCGCGTGCATGTCGTCGCTCGTCTCGAAAACGACCGCACGGCCGCGGTGCTTCATCAGCGCGGGCGTGGCCGCCGACGGCTTGATCACCGCGCCATCCGGACAGAGATTGCCGCGCAGCACCGCGATGCCCGCCTGTTCCTTGAACGGATCCGACAGCGTCCGGATCACGCGCCGCGTGCCGTCCAGATCCCAGCGCGGCGCGTCCTTGTTGTTGTCCCAGATCGTCCTGCCGTTGACCGTGAGCGCGTCCTTGTTCAGCAACGGGCCCAGTTCGCGGATCACCGCAGGCAGGCCACCCGCGTAATAGAAGTCCTCCATCAGGTACTTGCCCGACGGTTGCAGGTCCACGAGGCAAGGCAGGTCGTGACCGAGCGCGTCCCAGTCGTCGAGCGAAAGCCGCACGCCGACGCGGCCGGCCAGCGCAAGAAGGTGGATCACGGCATTGGTCGAACCGCCGATCGCCGCGTTGACGCGGATCGCGTTCTCGAAAGCCGCTCGGGTCAGGATCTTCGACATCACGAGATCCTCTTCGACCATCTGCACGATGCGGCGTCCCGCCATCCGTGCGAGCACGTTGCGCCGCGCATCGACCGCGGGAATCGCCGCGTTGCCGGGCAGCCCCATGCCGAGCGCCTCGACCATCGACGCCATCGTCGACGCGGTGCCCATCGTCATGCAGTGGCCGTGCGACCGATGCATGCAGCTCTCGGCCTCGAAGAAGTCCGCCTGCGACATCGCGCCGGCGCGAACCGCTTCGCTCATCTGCCACACGCCGGTGCCCGAGCCCAGTTCGCCGCCGCGGTACTTGCCGGACAGCATCGGCCCGCCCGAGACGCCGATCGTCGGAAGGTCCACGCTCGCAGCGCCCATCAGGAGCGCGGGTGTGGTCTTGTCGCACCCCATCAGCAGCACGACGCCGTCGAGCGGATTCGCGCGGATCGACTCCTCGACGTCCATGCTGACCAGGTTGCGGAACAGCATCGTCGTCGGCCGCATCAAGGTCTCGCCGAGCGACATCACCGGAAACTCGAGCGGGAATCCGCCCGCTTCGAGCACGCCGTGCTTGACGTGCTCCGCCAGCACGCGGAAGTGCGTGTTGCACGGCGTCAGCTCGGACCACGTATTGCAGATGCCGATGACCGGTCGGCCGTCGAACTGGTCGTGCGGCACCCCGCGGTTCTTCATCCACGAGCGATAGATGAATCCGTCGCGGTCGAGCCGGCCGAACCAGGCCTGGCTGCGGCGCGGTTTCGCGCCTTTGCGGTTCGAATCCCCGCCGTTCGAGTCCGCTCCTCCGGACATCGCGCTGTCTCCTCGTGTTGTCGTGATGTTGTCGCCGTATCGCGCGGCGCGCACGCACTGTAGCGTGCGGCCGCCGCGCGGGTCAAGGCTCGGCGGTCAAGTGGTCAGGCCAATTTGGCGCCCTCCGCGCGGATGCCCGGTATAGTCGCGCCCGTCGGACTCTGGGACAGGAGGAAGCGTGAATCGACTCGACATGCAAGGTCGCGGCGCGGTCGTCACCGGCGGCGCCGCAGGCATCGGACTGGCCATCGCGCGACGACTTGCCGATTCGGGCGCGCGCGTGTCCATCTGGGACCGCGACGCCGGCGCGCTCGACCGCGCACTGAAGGAACTCGGCAGCGGCCATCACGGGCACGTCGTCGACGTGACCGACGAGGCCGCCGTCGGCGCCGCCCGCGACGCGAGCATCGCCGCGCTCGGCCGCGTCGATGCGCTGGTCTGCAGCGCGGGAATCACCGGACCGAACACGACGGTCGAGAGCTATCCGCTCGCGGCGTGGCGGCAGGTGATCGACATCAACCTCACGGGTGTGTTCCTTTGCAATCGCGCGTTCGTCGCGCACATGCGCTCGCACGATGGCGGCAAGGGCTACGGCCGCATCGTCAACATCGCGTCGATCGCGGGCAAGGAGGGCAATCCGAACGCGAGCGCGTACAGTGCATCGAAGGCCGCGGTCATCGCGCTCACCAAGTCGCTCGGCAAGGAGCTCGCGACCACCGGCATCCGCGTGAATTGCGTGACCCCCGCGGCGGTGAAGACGGGCATGTTCAGCCAGATGACGCAGTCGCACATCGACTACATGCTGTCGAAGATCCCGATGGGCCGCTTCGGCGAGGTCGACGAGATCGCGGCGATGGTCGGCTGGCTGTGCACCGACGAGTGCTCGTTCTCGACGGGCGCCGTGTTCGATCTGTCCGGCGGGCGTGCGGTGTATTGAGCGATTCCTGGACGACTCCGCGCACGGCGGCGAATTTGCTCCTCCTTTCGTCAAGCGGACCGGAGGGGGATTTCTCGGTTTTCACGGATTCGCGACGCCGTTGAAACGCCCCCCGCGCCCTTTTTCAAAGGGGTCCCTGGTCCGGGATCACGACACCAAGTCACCATGGCTTTCTGATGCAGCCATCGAACTCAATGACAGAGCGCACACCGCGCTACGCAGCGAGTGCGCTGCTCGACTGCGCGCGGCAGTTGCTCGTGCGCGCGGGCTTGGCCGAACCGCTCGCCGGCGATGTCGCCGACGTGCTGCTCGAGGGCGACCTTCTCGGTCATGACACGCACGGCCTCGCGCTGCTCGCGCCGTATCTCGGCGAGATCGAGCGCGGCGCGATGCGGCGCGAAGGCAGCCATCGCGTGGTCAGCGAGCGCGCCGCCGTCGCGACCTGGGACGGGCGGCGGCTGCCCGGCCAGTGGCTCACGCGCCGCGCGGTCGACGCGGCGATCGAGCGCGCTCGGACCTACGGCACCGGAACCGTCGTCGTCCGGCGCAGTCACCACATCGGCTGCCTCGCGGCGTACCTGCCTCGCGCGACCGAGCAAGGGCTGGTCGTGCTGCTCGCGTGCTCGGACCCGAACGCGGCGAGCGTGGCGCCTTTCGGCGGAACGCGCGCCTTCGTCACGCCAAATCCGATCGCTTTCGGCTTTCCAACGGCGGCCGATCCGGTGCTGATCGACATCTCCGCCTCGCTCACGACCAACGGAATGAGCGCGCGGCTGCGCCGGCAGGGTCGCCGGTTCTCGCACCCATGGCTGATCGACGCGAACGGCCATGCCACCGACGATCCAGCCGTGCTGTTCGCCGATCCGCCCGGCACAATCCTGCCGCTCGGCGGGCTCGAGGCCGGGCACAAAGGCTACGGGCTCGCGCTGATCATCGAGGCGCTGACCGCGGGGCTGTCCGGCTTCGGCCGCGCCGATCCCAAGGAAGGCTGGGGTGCAACCGTATTCGTGCAGGCGCTCGATCCCGCCGCGTTCGGCGGCGCGAGCGACTTCATTCGCCAGGCGGAGTGGCTGCGCGAAGCGTGCCGCTCGAATCCGCCGCGGCCGGGCGTCGATCGCGTCCGGATGCCCGGCGAACGCGGGCTCGCGCGCCGACGCGAGCAGCTCGCGAACGGCGTCGCGCTGAACGCCGACATCGTGACTGCGCTGGCACCGTGGGCGGAGAAGTTCGGCGTTGCGCTGCCAGCTGCGCTCTAGCTGCGTCGCGAAAGCGGCGAGCGACGCGGCGAGCGACGCGGCGAGCGAAACGCAACGAGGATTTCACCACCCAGACACGGAGAACACGGAGAAACGCCTCTGCACTTCTCGGTGCGCTCCGTGTCTCGGTGGTGAATCCATCAGCGTTCCCGGACTGAGGGTTTGACCCCAGCGTGCAAAGGGACGACGCCCTTCTGCGGATTCTCTCCGTGGCTCTGTGTTGAAATTCGCCCTTTCGCACGATCACCGAAACCCGAATGGAAGCACTCGTCAACCGATTCAGAGCGCTCGCGCCGGCGGTCGATTACTGCTCGATCCGCGTCGTCGACGAAGACACCGAGATCGTCTCGGTGCGGCAGGATGTGCCCGAGCCGGTACAGGCCTCCCGCGATCGCGGCGCGATGGTCACGGTCGTCGACGGCGACGGCATCGGGTACGCGGCGACGAGCGATCTGTCGGACGCGGGGCTGAAGGACGCAATGGCGCGTGCGCGCGAGTGGGCTCGGCTCGCACGCGGCCGCTCGGTTTTCGAGGGCGCGCCGCCCGAACTGCCGCGGCCGAAGGGGCGCTACGCGACACCGGTCGCCAAGCCGCTGCGCATGAGCAAAGCCGAGCGGCTCGATCTGCTGATGCGCGAATCGGCCGCGTGCAGGATCGACGGCCGCATCGTCGACTGGGCCGCGATGCTGTGGACGACGCGCACCCGCCAGCTCCTCGCCACGGCCGACGGCGGCGAGACGATTCAGGAATGGGAGTTCACCGTCCCTGGGCTGCACGTCACAGCGCACTCCGACGGCGTCACGCAGACGCGGTCGTGGGGCGGCCGGTACAACGGCTACTGCCAGCAGGGCGGCTTCGAGATCGTCGAGCGCTCGGGCTTCGTCGGCAGCGGGCGGCTCACCGCCGAAGAAGCGCTGCAGCTCGTCGCCGCGCCCAACTGCCCGGGCGGCACGATGGACGTCGTGCTGATGCCCGACCAGATGATGCTGCAGATTCACGAATCGATCGGGCACCCGCTCGAGCTCGACCGCATCCTCGGCGACGAACGCAACTACGCGGGCACGAGCTTCGTCACGCTCGACATGTTCGGCAGCTATCGATACGGATCTGCGCTGCTGAACGTGACCTACGATCCCACGCGCAGCGAGGAGTTCGCGACTTTCGCCTTCGACGACGAAGGAACACCCGCGCGGCGCGAGTACCTGATCAAGGACGGCGTACTGCTTCGTCCGCTCGGCGGGACGAGTTCGCAGCAGCGCGCGCGCCGCCGCCGTGCCGACATCGGCGGTGTGGCGACCACGCGCGCGTGCGGCTGGAACCGCCCGCCGATCGACCGGATGAGCAACGTCAACGTCGAACCCGGCACGAGCACCCTCGACGAGATGATCGCCGCCACCGAGCTCGGCGTGCTGATGAAGACCAACCGATCGTGGTCGATCGACGATTCGCGCAACAAATTCCAGTTCGGCTGCGAGTGGGGGCGGATGATCCGCAACGGCCGGCTCGCCGAAGTCGTTCGCGATCCGAACTACCGCGGCATCAGCGCCACGTTCTG
>Ga0101944_10006471_pt1 | contig 12435 bp, 12 predicted proteins | sample DewCreD2012metaG_FD_75245 | JGI IMG/M metagenome (GOLD analysis project Ga0101944, IMG submission 75245) | Hot spring sediment bacterial and archeal communities from British Columbia, Canada, to study Microbial Dark Matter (Phase II) - Dewar... ... | reverse complement strand
ATCAGTGGCGTAGGGCACGATATGTACCACGCCGACCTGAAATAAAAATCCGTAAAAGACCCAGGCAGTGAAAATCATCCAGTATTGCGGGGTTTTTACCGCATCTCGAAAAGATAATCCTCTCGATTCCTCCGGATTATGCCTGCTTTGGTCACTGGCACTTTGATGCACTGCCGGGTTTTTCAACAGGCAACCGAGAAAGGCAATTGCAATCAGGTTGAAGATACCTAAATATAGTAGAGCATTGCGCCAGGCGAAACTGACGATGAGCTGACTGGCAATGGCGGGCATAATCCCTATTCCGAAGCCGATCCCCGAAATGCCGATGCCGGACATCAGTCCTCTTCGGCGGGTGAACCACCTGGCAATCATGGTAACCGGCGGCACATACATGGCACTGGAACCGGCGGCGACAAGCATCCCGTAGAACAGATATAATTGCCAGAGCGTTGTAATCCTTGAAGTCAAAATATAACCTGCACCCAGGATCAAAGCCCCGGAGAAAACCACGATGCGGGGTCCAAAACGATCGCTGATCTGTCCAGAAACGATGCTGAGCAGTCCGCTGATGATCATATAAAGGGCAAAAGGTCCGGCAGTCTCCGCGCGGGTCCAGCCGAACTCGTTGAGCATGGGCTTGAAAAAGACGCCAAAGCTGCCCTGTGAGCCATAAGTGAATACCATGATAAAGAATGAAGCTATGAGTATCGTGTATCCGTAAGATATGCCTGAGGCTTTCGCGCGGTTGTCCGGGTTGAGAATTTGTTTTGACAAATTGATTTTATCTCCTGTTACCAGTTAATTCTATTAGCCCTTCAGAAGATAGTCAAAACAGCATTCGACCGTCCTTGACATTCGATGGGAGACTCGCATAAGATTCCAGAAACAGTACTGCGGAGGTGCAATCAGATGCCCGAATTGAAATACAGCCGTTATTTTTTAAATGAGCTGAAGCCTGAAGAGAGGCAGAAAGGGCTCGGCAAGAATCCCATATTTACCATCTGGGCGGATGATGACATTATCAAAGGTTGTAATGTTTTTTCTGTGGTAATTATGGGGGAGCAGGCTACAAAGATCGCCGGTCATGGCCCGCATATTCATAAGCATCCTGAAGTGCTCGTTGCGCTGGGAACCGATCCCGAGCATCCGAAAGATCTGGGTGCAGAGGTGGAGCTCTGCATGGGACCGGAGATGGAAAGCCACCGGTTCACTGAATCAACTCTGGTATATATTCCGGCGAATTTTATCCATTGCCCTTTCAGGGTATTGAGGGTAACGCGGCCCTTCATCTTCATTCAGGCGCAGTATGGACCGAAGCTGCAGGAAACCTCTCTGAAGAAGCTGGTAGCCGAGGAACTCCGTGATAAAATGATCTTTATTGATACAGATGCACTCCAGGAGCAGGAAAAGACTTAAATTTAGCGAAGATTCAATTCACTTTATCCTGAAAAAGCTAGAGGTAAGCTGAATGCTTACCTCTAGCAGGTTTCCGAAAAAGCCGGACATTCATAAATCCGCAGAAAGGCGGCTTATTCCATCATGATCACGCCCTTGATGTAACCGGGTGCCATGTTCAGGTTATCTTCAAAGGCTCTGCCGATATCCTCCAGTTTATATTTATGGGTAACCAGCTTATGCATCGGGTAGATGCCTTTTTGCAAAGCCCACATAGCCCTTTCCAGCTCACTTTTGTAATTGGTGGACATGCCGATGCCCTGCGGGCTGTAGATTATGGGCGATTTGATCCAGCTAAACAGCTCATAGGTGTCCGGAGCCTGGTGCCAGCCGACCAGTATTAATTTCCCCCGGTTATTTTTCAGCACCTGTCCGGTCAGCTTGATGCCAATGGGATGACCTACTACTTCAATGGCGACATCTACTCCTCTGCCACCGGTAATTTTCATCACTTCCTGCACTACGTCAACCTTGTTGGGGTTCAGCGTGATGGTGGCTCCCAGTTCCTTTGCCAGTTTTAACCGGTTATCATCCAGATCGCAGGCGATGTACTCGCGAATCTTGGGACTGGCTACTCCGGCAATGACTCCCAGACCCATAAATCCACACCCTACCTGAAAAACGTAATCTCCCAATTCAGGGGTGGTGGTGCGGGCAATGCTTACCAGCGACATCAGAGGCTCACCCAGGGCGTATTCAAAGGGGATACCATCCGGGATTTTTTCAATGATATATCCGTGCCCGCGAGGAAGGGGATCGGTGGGATCGCAGGAAACGTATTCGGCGTAACAGCCATCGGCAAAATAGCCGGTGATCCTGTCCCCGACTTTGAAACCTTTGACATTTTTTCCAACTTCTACCACCGTACCGGCAGGTTCATGTCCGGACCTTCTGGGGAAAGGATTGCGCTTCTTCATTTCCTCACTTAAAGTATCTTTATAACCGGACATATCACTGGAACATACGCCGCAGGCGGCGATTTTGACCAGTATTTTATTGTCATCCATTGGGGGCATCGGAATATCTCTGATTTCAAATTTCCGGGGCGCAACAATAAAAGCTGCTTTCATCAATGAACTCCTTTGATTTTCGATTTTTATACCAGAAGCTTACCTGTAATATAAGTTTGGATGCAGGGGTTGTCAAGATTGTCTGATTTTCATGGAATCTGCATCCAGAATAGCGATTCCTCCAGCATGGAGCATCACTCTGCGTGTATTTTATTCATGACCGGTGGCACGCGAGTATGAGGTACCGTTGCCCACGGTGAAAAAGAGAACAGGGCTATCAATCCGCCGAAAGTACAGGGGCAGGTGTTTCATGCCGCGGGGAACGAAGACGAGTGAGCTCCTGGTCAGGAAATACTGCTCGTCTTCCAGCCAGAGTTCGATTTCGGCGTTCAATTCACGGTAGTTTTCCCGGTTGCTGCCGAAAAACCCCAGTATTTCATCAAAATCATGGGAATGCTGAATTTCCACCTGCACGCCGTGCGCACCGTGCAATCCGGTCATCCAGACAGCATCAAAATAAAGCGCACCGCTGGCAATCTTATCATTCAGTGATAGCAGATGGAATGAATCGAGGTAATCGCCAGCTTCCCTTTGAGCCTGCATTCTTTTTAAGAAACCCTCGGGAGGTGGCGTGTTTGGGCGAATATCTTCGGTGACAATGTAATGAGCATATTTCTTGCCGGACATTTTCGCTCCTCAATTAAATTTTTTTGTAATGTGATAAGGAAATAGCCAGTAGGTATCAGGTTAATTATATATCGTATATGTTATTTTGGTTGGATGCAAGATCCGGCAGAGAACTGATCAAACAGGATCAGGGGTATGCAGTTAATGAGCATACTTCCACGGTCAGGAAAATCAACGGAAATACATGATCGAATTTCACTGGTGTGGTAGATAATTATCGTGGACGAGTTTTGACTCAGACCTTGCGGTGAATCAGGAGTTTGAGAAACTGGAGATCAGACATTCAAGTGTTTTCTCCCATCAGGAAGGAAATAACATCCTTGCGCAGGTATCTCCAGTCGCCCTTGCCCCCCAGCCGGTGCCCTTTAAGCTTGCCCTCCCGTGTCCAGCGCCTGACGGCCGCAACTCCAACTTTGAGGAACCGGGCAACCTCACTGGTGGTCATGATCTCTTCCACCGGTATATCTTCCATAACCTTCATCGGTCCACCTCCCAACAGCATACTTACTTCCATTCTATCAGCAACGCCAGAAGATCTGCCGGGTATATGAGACACAGACCCGCCTTTGAGAAATATCATATCATATTGCAACAAATTGTTGTATTGTCAAAAAGTACAGGCTGATTTCTCAGGATACGAAAAAGTCTGATTAATAATAAAAAGAAAGGAGGTAAAATCACAAGATAAACTTAGACGGATCGCCCATGCCGGAAAATTCCGACAGTCCGTTTATTTTTCGCGGCAAGCGAGCAGACCGCTACTGCCAGTAAGAATCCCGTTACCGGTTTCACATGCGATAGCCGTATTGACAGGACAGGGAGTTATGTTATAATTGATTCAAGCTGTTTGAAGCTGAGTAGTTGTGCTATTGGTGAATCTTGCCAGATATCTAGATACAGGAAAATGTTTCATCCGGACACCCCCCGCAGGAAAGCACCAAATTAAAGATATACAGGAGGAGTATTTTTATGTGGAACAAATGGCGAAACTATCTGGTATTTTTCCTTGTTGTCCCGGTTATTATCCTGGCACTGGTTCTCAGCGGATGTTCCTCTTCTCCCACCACGTCTGTTCCCACAACTTCATCTCCGGCTACCTCTACTCCCGCCAGCACCTCCCCGGTAGCAGCCAAGACGGTTGAACTTAAGCTGGCACATGCCTGGGCTCCCACACACCTGATGCATATCGTGATCCAGAACTGGGCAGATGAGGTTTACAAGGCTACCGAAGGCAGAGTCAAAATCACCATTTACCCGGGCGGCGCACTTTCTACGGCCGCCCAGTTATACGATACTGCAGCTACCGGCGTGGCGGATATGGTTTGGATGCTGCACGGATATACTCCCGGCAAATTCCCGATGACTTCCGTGATTGAACTTCCGTTCATGGGAAATTCAGCTGTCAATGCCACTAAAATCCTGTGGGATCTGATGGCAAAGTATCCCCAGATTGCTGAAGAGCATCAGAATGTGAAGATCCTCTATATCTGGGGCATCGACACCGGACAGTTGATGACAACCACCAAAGCCGTCCGCACAATGGAGGATATCAAGGGGCTTAAACTGCGCGTCGGTTCGTCCTCATCTATTCCCATGGCTGAGGCTCTGGGGGCTGTCGGTGTGCTGATGAACATCAGTGAATTGTATGATTCGCTGCAAAAAGACGTCGTCCAGGGTACACTGCTGGGTACCTCGGCCATCAAGACCTTCAATCTTTCACCGGTAATCAAACACATGGTCATTGCCAACATCTTCACCAATACCCAGGCGGTGGTGGTAAATAACAATTCCTGGAACAAGCTTTCCAAGCAGGATCAGGATATCATTATGAATCTCAGCGGGCAGAAGCAATCCGAGGTTTCGGCTAAGGCTTATGAAGCCGAAGCTGAAGCTGCTTTGAAAATCGCCAAAGATGCCGGTATGGATATCTACACCCTGCCGGACAGTGAACTGGCAAGATGGAAGAAAGCGATGGAGCCGATCTACCAGAAATGGGCAAGTGATATGAATGCCAAAGGTCTCCCCGGCACGGCTATTCTCAATGATGCTCTGGCACTCACCGAAAAGTACAAATAGGGTTTTGATTGATGAGCAAAGTTGTTACCTGGGCGGAGAGGTTCCTCTCTCCGCCCATCAAAATCATCCACGTTATCGGTTACTGTGTGCTTTTTATTCTGATCTTCCTGACCGTGGCTGATATTATAGGGAGGAAGTTAGCCGGGGTAGTATCTTTTATGAATCCTGTGCCAGGAACATTTGAGTTGACCGAATATGCCCTGATAGTGATTGTATTTGCTTCGATCGGCTATACGCAGTTACGTGGTGAACACATCAGCATAGATGTAATCACCTCACATTTTCCCAGGCGGGCTCAGGCGATACTCGATTGCATCATGTATCTTGCCAGCATTGCCATGTTTGCACTGGTAGCGTGGCAATCTTTCGTTTATGCAGGTCGGTTGCAGGCAGGCAATAATGTCTCCGCGGTACTGAAAATCCCGCAATATCCCTTTGCCATAGTTGTAGCCGTAGGCAGTATAATTTACTGTTTGGCTGTGCTGTTCAGTCTTCTGGTCAGCCTGGCAAGGGCTATGAAACCAGTCGCTGCGGGAACCGGGTCAGAGGGGGTGAAAGATGTCCCCTGAAGTCGCAGGAATTGTCGGTGTTATCCTTTTATTGATCCTCTTTTTCCTGAAGATGCAGATAGGGCTATCCATGCTTATTATCGGTTTTCTGGGATATGCTTATCTTATCAATAAAAATGCCGGTCTGGCAGTCATCGGTCAGGTGCCGTATTCAACAGCCAGTATGTACTCCCTTAGCGTGATTCCCATGTTCATTGTGATGGGGATGTTCCTTTCCTATGGTGGATTGGGGCGAGACCTGTTCAAGGCTGTTGATGCCTGGCTGAGGCATTTGCCGGGCGGCATGGCAATCGCCACCATTGGTGCCTGCGCAGCTTTTGCGGCTGTCAGCGGTTCCGCAACCGCCACGGCTGCCACTCTGGGTACCATTGCACTGCCGGAAATGAAGCGTTATAAATACGACGATGCCCTTGCTACAGCGGTAGTAGCTGCTGGTGGTACTCTAGGAATTCTGATTCCTCCCAGCACTATCCTGATTCTTTACGGTCTTTTAACTGAGTTATCCGTTGGCAAACTTCTGATGGCTGGGCTGTTACCGGGGATTCTTCAGGCAATCCTTTTTGCAATCACGGTCTATATACAGGTAAAGCGTGATCCCAAGAAAGCTTCGATCGCACCACCGGCTCCATTCAGGGAGAGAATAGCTTCACTCCAGGTCATCTGGCCGGTTATTGCCATCTTCTTACTGGTGATGGGGGGAATCTATTTCGGCTTCTTTACACCTACTGAGGCTGCAGCAGCAGGTGCTTTTATCGCTCTGATATTTTCTCTGGCTACGAGGCGTTTTAAAAAGAGCGATCTGGTTAGTTCGCTTGATCAGACTGCCCGCACCACAGCGATGCTGTTCCTGATTCTGATCGGAGCGATTACTTTTGGTCGTTTCCTGGCAGTGACGAATATCCCTTCCGAACTATCCGGTTTTATTGCTGGACTGCATGTCTCCAGGTACGTGATCATGACCATGATTTTGTTAATCATGGTTGTCCTGGGTTGCTTTATAGAGGGTATTTCCCTGATGGTCCTCACAATACCGATTCTATACCCGCTGATTATCTCGCTTGGCTTCGATGGGATCTGGTTTGGTGTACTGATGGTGGTGATGCTCAACATCGGTATGGTGACTCCTCCCGTCGGTATGAATGTTTATGTCACGGCTGGTGTGGCTAAGGATGTGCCGTTGATGACCATTTTCCGCGGGGTGACTCCCTTCTGGATTGCCATGATCGTCTGTGCATTGATCTTGATAGCTGCTCCCCAGATTGCCACCTTCCTGCCCAGTCTGATGAAGTAATTGAGTTTAATTAGCCCCCGTTTCTAGTCAGAAACGGGGGCCTGCTTATACCGTAATTTGACAATATTGGCATTACTGATTAAATTTATAATAGACTTGTTGACCGGTCTATTAACAAATTTTGTGTAAGTCGTTAGGAAGTTAGCTTTACAAAGCTAACCTTCGCCTTCAAGCGGGAGTAATTCAGTGGTAGAATGTCTGCTTCCCAAGCAGAAAGTCGCGGGTTCGAATCCCGTCTCCCGCTCCAGATTCCAACTTAATCCATCGGCTGTTGTCTTTCTGCACCGCTAATTTGCCTGATCAGCGCATCTCCCATCTGGGTAACCACTTCAGCGTTATAACGTTCGATCAGCCCTTCATCGCCAAGTTTGGTCAGGACGGGATCTATCGGCAGACGTGCCAGCAAAGGTGCCTGAGCAGCCTCTATTATCTGATCAGCCTTGCTGGGACCGAAGATTTCCATTCTCTTGTGTATCTCAGGAATATAGAGATAGCTCATGTTTTCCACGACGCCCAGAATCCGCTTTCCCATGGTCTTCGCCATTTTGACTGTTTTCTTGACTATCATGGCGGTCAGTGCCTGGGGAGTAAAGACGATCACGATACCCGTGATCGGGATGCTCTGCATGACAGTCAAAGGGGCATCTGCTGTCCCGGGTGGAAGATCAACAATTAGATAATCCTGATTGCCCCAGAGTACCCCTTCCCAGAACTGGCGGATTACACCGGAAATAACTGGTCCCCTCCAGATCACTGCTTCTTCCTCTCCGGGCAGCATCAGATTTAGAGACATAACCTCGATTCCTGTTCTGGAAAGGACAGGTAGAATGGCTGATTCCGTCCCTTCAGGACGGGTGGCAAGACCGAACATACGCGGGATGCTTGGACCGGTGAGGTCTGCGTCCAGTATTCCCACGCGGTATCCCCGGCGATTTAAGGCAACTGCCAGCAGGCTGGAAACCACTGATTTCCCTACCCCGCCTTTGCCACTGATCACGGCGATGATATGTTTAACCTGGTTCAGCTCGGCAGCTTTGAATTCTTTGAACTCAATATCAACCCTTTCAGAATCATGGAATTTTTTCAGGATTTCGTTAATCTGATTCTTCAGCCATTCCTGCCTGGCTGGACTTAATCCGGTAGAAGCAACAGTCAGTTTGATCTGATTGTCCAGTATTTCAATCTCACGCACCAGATTCAATCGTCCCAGATTCAAGCCTGTTTCGGGGAGAACCAGGTCTTCAAGAATCCTCCGCAGAGTTTCTTTCTTATCCATTTTTAATGCTCCTTTGCCCGCTTTATCTGTTTAGAGAACCAGAGATTTCAACCATGCGAACAGTCCCGTCATATCCAGACTGACGTAAAAAATCAGGGCAATGAAAATATAGTATAATATTTTTCCCGGAATTTTGTGTGCAAAGAGAGCCCCCAGTGTGGCGGTTCCGATACTTCCAGCGGTCAGGGCAATCCACGCTGGCCAGTAAACATAGCCCAGCGTAAATTCCGGCAGATTCTCCGCGAAAAAGCCGTTGATAATGTAACCGATAATTCCCCCAGTACTGGTGAAAAGCATGATCGCCAGAGAGGTTGCTATTGCCCTGTGCATGCTGAAGCCCAGTACCAGAGCCAGAACCGGCACGACCAGTACTCCGCCTCCCATACCGAGTATCCCTGTAATTATGCCAATGGGAAGGGCGAGAGAAATCCACAGCCAGGGATTGTCCCGGATGGGACGTTCGGAATCCGGGATTTTCACTACCAGCATTCGAATTCCTATCAGAATCCCAATTGAGCCAAAAGCGATCTTTAAAGCAGTTCCCGGCAGATGAACTGCCAGACTGGCTCCAATAGCTCCTCCGATAGCGGTAAAAATCCCCATGAAAATGGCGATTTTCCAGTTTATCGCCTCTTTACGATGATGCTGATACATACCACTTGCAGCAGTGGGGAGGATCACTGCCAGTGAAGTTGCAAAGGCTATTTTGATTGCTGTATCGGGATTTATACCCGAGGAGGTATATAACCAGTACTGTACAGGAGTCATCAGGATGCCACCGCCTATGCCGAGCAATCCACTGATAAATCCCAGCGTCGCACCGGTAGCCAGAAGAATAATAATTGTGCTTATGAGCATTGATCGGTTTTCTTTCTAGTCTCTTTCCCCAAGCTGCTGTCTCACCGCCTCCAGTTTGCTGCGCAGAGTGATCGGTTTATCTTTCCGATCATCAATTTTAATCAGAGTTACCAGCCTCTGTACGCCGGAATCCATTACTGCAAGATGCATTTTCTGAGCCACCGCCAGCAGGCGATCCAGTTCGCCAACAACGATGGTGCCCATTGAGGTAAGTTCATAATCAATGTCGGACTCGCCCTCCAGTGCCTGGATAGCCCTGGCGACAAATTTGCTCAGAGATACGCTGGCTCCGACGGGGATAACGCTTATTTCCATGATAGCCATCTCCTCAGCACCTCCCTCCCGATATTGAATTAAAGCATATAACTTTATTATAAAGGTTCGCCTGTGGTAAATATACTGTTTTACCCGTGAACGCATAAACTATTCAGTGCCCCGGAATTATTATCAGAACTTAGCGGTTTGACTGTTATAGCAGGAGAGGTTTATCATCAAACGAGTGAGTTAAAAGATGAGAAATCCGCAGGACAGGAAAAAGACGACTTGAACATCATTACCCTGAGTTTTCTGGCAGTAGCGGTGGGTTTTCTGGGATCGCTAACCGGGTTGGGAGGTGCCAGCGTCTTGATTCCGGTTCTGGTTTTATTCGGTGTACCGGTAAAAGTGGCTATAGCTTCCTCCATAGTCAGCATTATCGCCACCTCAAGTGGTTCAGCCTCATCATATGTAAGGGAAAGAATAACCAATATCAGGGTTGCCATGTTTCTGGAAATCTTCACCATCAGTGGCGCAATTATCGGTGCAAGTATTACGACATTCATTCATGCTACCTATCTCTACTTTTTCTTTGCCGCGTTCCTGCTAAGTTCTTTTATCAGTCTGAGGAAGCGGGCAGCAGGACAGATCAGCCGGGAGCTAGATAAGATTTCGCGCTGGTTAAATCTGCAGGGGAGTTATTATGATGAAGCAGAAGGCAGGGAGATCAGTTACCGGGCATATAATGCTCTTCCCGGTGGATTGGGTATGCTGGTAGCGGGTCTGGCAGCTGGCATGCTGGGAATTGGTGCTGGTGCCTTCAAGGTGACCGTGCAGGAGAATATCCTCAGGCTTCCGCCCAAGGTTTCGAGTGCAACCAGCAATTTTATCATCGGGATGACAGCGCTGGCTGCTACAAGTGTTTATCTTTTTACCGGACTTCTTAATCTGACGCTGATGGCACCGATGGCAATCGGTACAACCATTGGCGCGCTGATCGGTGGCAGGATTCTGAACAAGCTGAATAGCAGGGTTCTGCGAGTGCTTTTCTTCGCGATCATCGTTTTCCTGATTGTGCAAATGCTGTATAAAGGAGTCGTATCCCTGTGAGCAGGTCAGGTAATCAGACGTCAAGACTGGAATCGGTAATAAGTTACATTCTGATTATTGGGGTGGTAACCAGCCTGCTCCTGGTTGCCACCGGATTGATTTTATATTGCCTTCAGGGTAGTCTGGCGATTCAACTGGAAAAACCGGAAGTATATATCCATGGCAACGATTTCTTTACTTTCCTGGGAGGTTTGCTCACCGGATCATTTCAAACAAGCAAAGCATTCTACTTTATGACACTGGGTATCACGGTGCTGATTTTAACTCCCTTTATCAGAGTGCTTGCCTCAGTTTTTTATTTTGGTGTTATCAGAGACGCCAAATATATCATGATAACGCTTTTTGTCCTGATAGTTCTGACAATCAGTCTGGCTTTACATTAAGCGTTACTCCGGATACAGCTTCCCCTGAGTTCATTATCAATGGTCTCTTTAAGGTGTTTCACAATCCCGTCAATCGGCAATACCCTGGCTTTCCGCTCAGTGCGGTGTTTGAGTTCGACGCTGGCGTTGTCCAGAGTACGCGGGCTGATGGTTACACGGAACGGAATCCCGATCAGGTCGGCATCGTTGAATTTAACCCCGGGTGATTCAAGGCGGTCGTCAAAAAGTACTTCCAGACCGGCGTTTTCCATCTCCTGATAAAGCTTATCGGCAGCTTCAACCACCCTCTGATTATCCATAAAAAGTCCGCACAGGTGTATCTGGTAAGGAGCGATTGGCAGTGGCCAGATAATACCTTTCTCGTCGTGGTTTTGCTCAACCGCTGCTGCCATCAATCTGCCGACCCCGATTCCATATGTCCCCATCACACACGGACGCGATACCCCGTTTTCATCGATAAAACGGGCACCCATTTTCTCTGCCAGAGCAGTGCCCAGCTTGAAGATATGTCCTACTTCAATACCCCGTGTTGAAGCAAGTACCCCTTCGCAGCGGGGACATGCTTCTCCTGGTTTTACCCGGGCTATATCCTGAACAATATCAACTTTAAAATCCCGCAGGTAGTTCACATTTCTCAGATGGGTGTCTTTCCTGTTGGCTCCGGCAACAAAATTAACCCCCGCGATCACCGAGTCATCAGCGACCGTTTTGATCCTGCCCTGAAGACCGACTGGTGAAACAAATCCGGCTACCAGTCCTGCCGCCGCCACCTCAGCTTCACTGGCGAGCCTGAGTTCGGTACAGTGCAGGATTCTCTGCAGTTTGGTTTCATTAATCTCCAGGTCCCCCCGGATAACTGCCATCACGAGTTGCCCATCCGCTGAATAGAGAACAGCCTTCAGTGTGTGGTTCGGGTTGATTTTAAGGAATCTGGCAAGATCTTCGATTGCACTGATCCCGGGTGTGCTCACCTCTTCAAGGGGAAGGGGAGCTTCGGGTTCCAGGCTGATTTTCCGGCTGATGGCTTTTTCAATATTGGCTGCGCCTTTGCAGGCTGTGCAAAAAATAATTTCATCCTCTCCGCTTTCAGCAATCAGCATAAATTCCTGAGAATCTTTACCTCCAATAGCGCCGCTGTCAGCATCCACGAGTAGAGCGGGCAAACCGCAGCGGGAGAAAATATTTTGATAGGCTTCGCGCATACGGTTATAGCTGGTTTCGAGCCCTTTCTCATCAACATCAAAACTGTAAAGGTCATGCATTATGAATTCGCGAACGCGAAGTAATCCGCCCCGTGGCCGCGGTTCATCCCTTAGTTTGGTATGTATCTGGTAAAGTCTCAGAGGTAAATCACGGTAGCTCTGGATATTGCGGGAGACCAGGTCGGTTATGACCTCTTCGTGGGTTGGCCCAAGGATAAGTTCATGACCCCGGCGGTCTTTCAGGCGGAACAGGATGTCCAGCC
>Ga0101944_10006468_pt1 | contig 12444 bp, 7 predicted proteins | sample DewCreD2012metaG_FD_75245 | JGI IMG/M metagenome (GOLD analysis project Ga0101944, IMG submission 75245) | Hot spring sediment bacterial and archeal communities from British Columbia, Canada, to study Microbial Dark Matter (Phase II) - Dewar... ... | reverse complement strand
CACCGCGGTTGGCGGCCAGTGCCCCCGTGCCGCCCATGTGCCGGTGGACCTTCTTCACACCGTGGCTGGCCCGCTGCCCCGCGAAATTGTGGCGCTTCATCGCGCCGGAGAAGCCCCGACCCTTGGTCAGGCCCGTGACGTCGACCGCCTTGACCCCCTCGAGCACCTCGACGGTGATCTGTTGGCCGACGGTTCGATCGCCGACCGGACCGCGCAGCTCGCGCACGAACCGCTGCGGTTCGCATCCCGCCTTTTCCGGCACCTGGACGCCGGCGGCCGCCAGCCGCTTGGCACGCTTGCTGTCCAGTCGGGCCACGTGTCCACGCTCGCTGCGGCGCGCCAGGCGGCGGGGCTTGTCGAGAAAGCCGAGCTGAACCGCCTCATAGCCATCCCGCTCCAGCGTCTTCACCTGGAGCACATGGCACGGCCCGGCCTGCACCACCGTCACTGGGGTGCAATTGCCGGCCTCATCATAAATTTGCGTCATCCCGACCTTGCGGCCGAGTATTCCCCTGGTCATCGCCACTCGTCCTCGTGAACACCTTGCGCCACAGGAGGTCCGGACGCCAGCGCCCGGCTTACCCGCGTCGCTTCCAGTCGATAGCCAGCCCCTCAGAAACGGCCACCGGAGGCCCTACCGCTAGCGCTTACCTTGTGGAGGCTTTGATCTTAATATCCACCCCCGCCGGCAAACTCAGCTTGTTGAGCGCCTCGATCGTCTTGGCGGTCGCCTGGACGATATCGATCAGCCGCTTGTGCGTTCGGATCTCGAACTGCTGGCGGGCCTTCTTGTCAATGTTGGGCCCCGACAGCACGGTATATCGTTCGATCCGGGTCGGAAGCGGAATCGGCCCGTGCACTTCGCTATGGGTGCGCTTGGCCGTGTCCACGATCTCCTGGGCGCTTTGGTCCAGGATCGCATGGTCGTACGCTTCCATCCGGATGCGAATGACCTCTTTCTGACCTGCCACGTTCAATCACTCCTCGCCGATGCCACCCTCCCTGCCGGCTGCCGGACGTCGCCGTCCCGCCGCAGCCAACTGGCGGCATCGAAGACTGGGACGCCCCATCGCTGAGAACCCCAGCCGGGAAACCACAAATCCTAATGCACCCCCGCCGAAGCGTCAACGCCCACAAGGCCTCTTTCAGGCTGTCCCTGCGAGATCATGTCGAGCGACCCGTCCGGCCGCACCCCGGCACGAAGCTCACCCTGCTGCCGGGGGCGTTAACTGGCTTGCACGACCCCTCCCACCAGCCGCACCGTCCGGTCGGCGTGGCGGGCGATCGCCGGGTCGTGCGTGACCATCACCACGGTCAGCCCCTGCTCCTGATTGAGCCGCCGCAACAAGGCCAGGATCTCCCGCCCAGTTTGCTGGTCGAGGTTGCCTGTGGGCTCGTCCGCCAAAAGCAGCCGAGGGTCGCCCATTAGCGCCCGGGCAATGGCCGCCCGCTGCATTTCCCCGCCCGAAAGCTCTCGGGGACGATGATGCCATCGGTGCGCAAGCCCCACCAGGCTGAGCAATTCTTTCGCCCGCTCCCGGTGCCGTTTGCCTTCCCACCCATAGCGCCAAACGCCCAAGCGGATCATCACCGGCGTGAGCACATTTTCTAACGTCGAAAGCTCAGGAAGTAGATGATAGAACTGAAAAATCATCCCGATCTGCTCATTCCGCAGACGGTCGCGGGCCCGCGACTTCAATCGGTCGATCCGGGTACCGCCAAAGTGAATCTCCCCTTCGTCCGGGACATCCAGGCTGCCCAGCAAATGCAGAAGCGTCGTCTTGCCGCTGCCGCTCTGCCCCATGATCGCCAAAAATTCGCCCGGGCAAACGTCGAGCGACGCTCCTCGGAGCACCGGGACCTCAATTTTGCCTTTTCGATAGCTTTTGTAGACATTCCGCGCTTCCAGCAGCCGCGAGGGCGGCTTGTTGGCCTGACGTGGCTCTTGTGCCATGTCGATCCGCACGGCGTTGCTGCCGGCCGTCGCCGGGCTTTCCACCTGAGAAGCGGCCAAAAGGCTAGTCCTGATGTGTTCTTTCGACGAGTCTGGCAGGCAGGTTCGGCCTGCAACCGCGGCTGGGTTACTCATAGCGAAGGGCCTCCACCGGGTGCAGGCGGGCGGCGCGGAGGGCCGGCAAGACACTGGCAGCCACAGCAATCCCCACTGCTCCGAGCATCACCGCAACCACTGCCGCCGGCTCAACGTCGGTAGGAATCCTCTCAAAGTAGTAGATTGTCGGGTCGAAAACTTCTTGTCCGGTGATTCGTTCGATAAGCTGGGCAATGTTGTTGATCTGGGCCACGAAGACGAGCCCGCCAACCAGTCCGGCACCGCTTCCCACGAGCCCAAGGGATAATCCGTAGGCTAGAAAGATAGTCATTACCCCTTGACTGGGGGCTCCAAGCGCCTTCAGGATCCCAATATCACGTGTCTTTTCAACCACGATCATGAAAAAAGTTGCCAAGATACCGAAGCCGGCCACGGCAATGATCAAAAACAGCAAAATGTTCAGAAGCGTGGTTTCCATTTGGACGGCTGCCAAGAGCGGTCCTTGCATGTCGCGCCAGGTCTGGATGCGATAAGGGAACTGCTCGATGGGGAAGTGGGCGCGCAGTTTATCGCGGACGGCGTTGAGGTCTGCTCCTGGGCGGAGCTTGATCTGGATGGTGGTCACCGCGTCGATGCCGGTCTGCGGGTCGATCATTCCCCGCATTTCCTGTAATTTTCGCAGCGGGACGAAGGCGAACCCGCTGTCGTATTCGCTCATCTTGCTTTCGTAGAAATCGACGACCGTGAACTGATCACTGATCGCTTTGGGAGGCGAGCCGGCCGAAGGAAATGTGACCTGCACGTCGTCGCCGGGACGGCAAAGGAAGTAGTCCATGACCTTGCCGTCCGGTCCGCGCTGCCGCACGCTGCCGATGGCGATGCCCAGCACAATGCCGGTGTGCTGGTCTTTTGCGGGGTCGAACACGGCCCCCTGGTCGCCGCTTTGAGAGGTTGGATCGACCGGAACGGTGGTCGGATCGGCAGGGATTTCGGTGACAGACGCGGGTGCCGCCGCAGTGGCTGCCTGCCTGGTCGCTTGTTCCGCCAGTCGCCGCTGGGCTTCGATTTCCCGATCGAAGGCCGCCTTGATCCGCCGATATTTCCAGCCGCTGGGAGGAAGGGTGTGCTGGGCGTCCCCATAGCCGTCCTCCCGCAACTGGAAGCTGAGTTGCTGGCGGTTCGCAGGGTGCAGCACGTACTGGCGGAAGTCGCTCACGTCGGCATACGTCGCCTCATCTACGCCGATCAGCGTTATTTGACGGGTGCTGATCTGCCCGTGGACCGGAATGCTCAGCATGGCCGGCACATGGACAGCCGCGGTCATGCCGGCCAGGTCGTTGCCCACGACCCGCCGGATTTCGTCCATGTGCCAGGCGGGGTTCACCAGGCCATCTAGGCTGTGCGACTCGACGATGATGTCAGAGAGAATGCCGTGAAGGCGGATATGCATTTCGCGGGTGAACCCGGCCATCACGCTGTTGACGACGATCAGCGTGGCTACGCCCAGGGTCACGCTGATGATCGACGCCAAGGCGATGTACCGCGTCCGCAGGTAACGCCAGGCTAAGAGCAGTTTGTACATGGCACTTCCTTGTGCCGGCCGGGGCAGGCTGTCGGCTTCTCGCGGGCCACACGTGGTCCTTCGTGGTTGTGGACGGCGAGGCATTGTGCCGCACCCGGCGGATTCTCTCTAGAGCAATTCTCTTAAGTTGTGGAGACCGCCGCTGACGCCCACCTGCCGCTAGCGGCGACGATCCCTGGATGGGCCGATGTCCGATCTCGTTCGCAAGTTCTTAAAAATGAAGATGTTGCGTGACAGGATTGGGGCCTGGTCGCGTGGGCGATCGCGTCGGCCATGACCCGCGCGGTCGCGGTCCAGAGAAAGGTCAAGAAAAAAAGGTCGTCGTGGAGTTATTTGGAGTTGTCGGCCGGACGTTCGCTCAGTCGTTCGCTCACAAGAACGCGACACCGCTGGTCCGATGCTTCGACGACGCCCAGCCGCTCATCTCCGCAGCGCAGCAGAAACAGGTGCGATCGGAAGGTGTCCAGCGGCTGATAGCGCCCCGGGGCCACTTCGCCCCGCGACTGGAGGCGACCCTCGAAGTCAATCCATTCGATCTGGATGGGAGTGGAGCGCTGGTTGACCAACACCAGCACCGCTGCCTCATGGCTCGCGGGAGACCGCAATTCGCTTAGTCGATCAGGTGGGCTGAGGGGCACATCGTGCCAGCCGCCGGGATCGTCCGACAGCGGCTGCCCCGCGATGACCCGCTGAAATGCCTGGTAGCGCGCCAGCACCGCATCAGGCCAGCGGAAGCGGGGGTTGTCGTCGGGATTCCACTGGGCCAGGTGCGGCAGGTGACGGCGGGTGTGTGGACGGGTGTAGCGCCACGGCCTGTCGCCGAACACTTCTTCCAGAAGGCGTGCCAGCGCAGGGTCGTACTCCTTGAGCTCGTGGCGCGTGTTCACCTGATTGTGCTCATGGTCGTTTTCCCGATTGGTATCGAACCAGCTTTGGACGCCTTCCGCCCAGAATTCTTCTTTGTTGGTGGCAGCGTACGTGCCTTTCCACCGCCCCGCCGTCAGCGACTGCTCGAAGACTTCGTTGAGCCGGGCATCGAACGTGGGGTCGATGTCGCGTAGCGCCATCTGGTGGATCGCGTGCGCGAATTCGTGGATGAGGATGTTTTCCGTCGCGTAGGGATCGCCGGGGTACCCGAGGAGGTTTTCGGCCCCGCACGAGACGGCTGGTCGCCGCCGGGAGGCTCCCAGCCCGCGGGCCCGGCGGTCCCAATAGTCGCGCGGCCTCAGATCGCTGTGCTCGGGGATATCGGTGGTCATTTCCGTATGGGCCATCACCACCAGACGTACGCGGTTGCGCCCCAGGGTCTGGAGGATGTCGGTCCGTGGGCCGACCATCTGGCGGACGAGCCAGGCCGCTTCGAGGAGGGCGGCATCCGGCACCTCCTGGGAACTTATGATCGGTAGGCCGCCCACGTCGACGTGCTTCTGGTAGAAGGGGGACAGATTCAGCCGCGGGACGATTTCCGGAGGCGGAGGAGCCACCTTGCCCAACTCCACCTCGGCAGGGGCGGTGTTGGCCTCAGTCCGATCCGAGCTGGATTGGGCTGGGGTTGCCGGCTCCCCGGCTGCGAGGCGTGATGGAACCGCGGTCAAGCCCACGGCCGCGAGAACCGCCCCCAGCCAAGGCAGCACGGGGCGACAAACATCGTGGTTCCAGGAACGGTGGGGTTGCCATCGCGTCATGGTCGGGAGACTCCCAAGCGTACGATGCGCACTGTTTGACATATCGCACGTAGCGTATCGCACTTGGACGACCCGCGTACATCGCCCCAGGCAGCATGATCTGTGGCCATCGGGCTCCTGCACGACACAGTCCAAGGGCCTCTGGGACGCCGCGGCACCGCAGTCCACCCAAAAGAAGCCCGCACACGCTCAGCCGTCGGCATGTCGGATCAGCAGCCATGGGATGACGGGGCATCGTTCCGCGCTGCGGGGGCCTCGGCAGACGCGGCCTTCGCGTCAGGGATCAGCCGGTCTGCCCCGGCCGCCAGGCACGCTGCGGCTGCCAGGCAGCTAAGGGCCGCTCCGGCCAGCACGTCGCTGAGGTAATGCGCTTCGGCCACCAGGCGTTGGAGGGCCGCCAGCGCCGCCAGGCAGGCGAACCACCACCGCCCGCGCGGATACAAGCACGCCAGGCCGATCGCCAGCCCGACCGCTGTGGCGGCATGCCCCGAGGGGAACGACTGCACGTCGCTGGTGTAGGGTCGCCCCAGGCGCTGCGGCGCCCACCACGGCAGCCAGACGAGGAACGTGGACGGTGCGGGATCGTTCCAGTCGAGCTGGTGAGGTCGGAGGCGGGCGACCAGGAGCTTGGTCAGGTTCGCCACCAGGCCTGCCGCGGACGTGGTCACCCCAGGCAGCAGTGCCGCCCGCGGACCGCGCACGTCGAGGATCGCGACGGTGATCAGGATCATCGCCACGGATCCTCCGTAGCCGAAAACCTCAGCCAGGTGCACCAGCCGCTTCAGATCGCCCCGCAAGGGGTGCATGTGGAAATGCCGCGCCACGGCCAGATCGCAAGGCACGGCGGCGGCGGCCAGCAGGGCCAACAGCCCGGCCAGGAGCCACAGCCGCTGGATGGGGCCGGAATCGCGGACGCTCGACATCGCTCTTGCCTCGTTTTTCCGCTTTCGATTAAAGAACGCCGCGGCTGCGGACGATACCACATGTTTCCCGCACGCCCAAGGGGCACGCCGGCCGTCGCCGCGGCCTTCATTCCTGCCCAAAGGCTGAAAAAAACCAAGGCCAGCGGCCAACTGCTCTTGACCTGGCGGCGCTGGCTCAGTAATTACCCGCCACCCATCTACCACACGGGCCGCGCAGCGCCGATACGCCGCGCAGCCCGCGCCGGGGTTCTGGCGGGATCCACCTCTGTCAACCTTCCTTGCGTCCGCGTCGCAGGGGCCGGGGAGAAGGGAGCTTCGCCAGTCATCCCGTCCGTGGCCGAACACCCTGCTTCACTGCCGAGGCATGAGAACCATGCGTTACAGGAGAACCGCTTTGCAAGCCCGCGTGCCCCTTCCAACCGGTTGCATCGCCCTCGTCATCGTCTCCGGCAGCCTGGGGGTGGCACCGGCCCTGGCCGCCCACCCTGCGCAGCTTGGCTGCTGGCTGGTGTGCACAGGCACTCTTGCCCAGACGGGTGGTGACAAAGCCAGCCGACAGCAGGCGGAACAGCTTTTGCGCGAAGCCCGCAGCGCGATCAAAAGTGCCGACTTCGCCCGGGCCGAATCCCTGATCGCCCAGGCAGAGAAACTGAATGTCCACTACGACCCGCTCACGCAGCGGTTCGTGGATACGCCGGACAAGCTCCGCAAGCTGCTGGCGGAGGAGCGCTCGCGGAGCACGGCCAGCCGCAGCGGGATGCGGCTGCCGGCCTTGCTGGGCGGCAAGCCGGCCGAGCCACCGCCAGCGACTAGCGTCCCGGCCGATCCGACGAGCGCCGCATCGCCCCCGGCAGCCCCTCACGCCGCCGCGGCCAGCTCCGTGGCGGAACAGCTTACGGGAGATGTCAAATCGCGGGCGGCAGCCCTGCTGCACGATGCCCGCGCGGCGCTGGCGCGCGGCGATAAGCTGGCGGCCCTGGCGGCCTGGCAGAAAGCGGCTGGGATGGGAGCGACCTTCGGCCCGAACGAAGACTCGCCGCAGCGGCTGGCTGAGGATCTCGTGGCGGCCGGCATTGATCCCGCGCGGCTGGTGCCGGCTTCCAGCCAGCCGGGGTCGCCCTACGCCCTAAGGCCATCCGACGTGGCCGGTGCCGCTGCGGCACTGCCGCAGCTTGCCACGTCCGGCACCTCGCCCCCCGCGGCGATGGCGCCGCCGCCTGCCACCCCGTACAACCTGCCGCCACAAGCCCAGCCGCTGCCGGTGGCTGCGACGCCCGGCCCCGAGGGTCCAGGATCCTTGCCGGCACCCGGAGCGTTGCCGTCTGGCACGGCGGCCCCCCTGACGCGGCTACCCGTGGGCGACGGCCAGGCCAAGTCAGAAGCCAGCCGGCTAGTGGCCCAGGCGCGTCTGGCCTTGGAGCGAGGCGAACTGGAAACGGCGGCCCGTCTGGCGGAGCAGGCGGAGGCCCTCAACGTGCCCGACGCCGCGTTCGCCCCGGGCGAGACGCGTCCCTGGCAGATGACGCTGGAAGTCAACCGGGCGATGGTCCGGCGGGGCGGGGTCACCCGTGCCAGCGGCAGTGCGACGGGGACGGAGCCGAAATATCCGGTCGCGCAGGGCGTGTACCAGCCCTCGGCCGATCCGACCCAGGTGGTGCCTGCCTCGGCGGTCCAGCCGGTCCCGCCGCAGGCCGCACCGGCCGCGGGCAGCTCCGGGCCGGGCTGGCAGCTCTATCAGGAAGGCCTCTTGGCCCTGCAGCAGCAGGATCGGGCGCTGGCACTGCAGAAGTTCACTGAGGCCTGGCGCTATCAGGAGCAGCTCGATCCCGAGACGCGGCAACAGCTCAAGGACAAGCTGACGCTGCTGCGTGCCGGTGCGGCGACCGCGACGGCGCCGGGTGAACCCTCGCCTCTGGAGCAGGTCCAATCGCAGCAGGAGCTAGTGCGGCAGAAGCTGGTGCGGGAGATCCTCAACGAGGAGCGTCTGGCCCGGCAGCAAGCCGAAAGCGATCCCAAGCAGGCACTGGCCAACGTGCAGAAGCTGCGGGAGCGGGTGGCCGCGGCCGAAGTGGAGCCCGCCGCCAAGAAGCAACTGCTGACGATGGTGGACCGGCTGATCCAGGAACTGAACACCTACATCGAGCAGAACAAGGCGACCCTCGAGAACGCCGAACGCAACGCGCAGATCAAGGCCGAGGTCGTCCGCAGCCAGGAAGTGCGTCTGCAGACGCAGACCAAACTGGCGGAGATGGTCGAGGAGTTCAACAAGCTGATGGACGAGGCCCGCTACGCCGAGGCGGAAGTGATCGCCCGCCAGGCCCGGGACATCGCCCCCAGCGAACCGGTGGTGGTGAACATGGTGGAAAAGGCGCGCCTGGCCAAGGCGATCCGCGAGCAGGATTCGCTCCGCGAACGCAAAGAGGCCGGCTTTTTGGCCAGCTTGGCAGCCGTGGAAGAGTCGAGCATCGCCTTCGACGACCGCAACCCGCTGGTGTTCGGCGACGTGCGGCGGTGGGCCGATCTGACCAAAAGCCGCCGCGGCTGGCTCGAGCAGCAGCGCCGGCTCTCGCCCGTCGAGCAGGAGATCCAACGTTCGCTGAGCAAGCCGGTCGAGGCGCGGTTCATCAACCGGCCGCTATCGGAGGTCATGGATACGCTGGGCCGGATGGCGGGCGTGAACGTGTACCTCGACCCGCAGGGACTCAACGCGGAAGGGGTCACCACCGACACGCCGGTGACCCTCAACCTCACCCAGCCGATCTCGCTGAAAAGCGCGCTGAACCTGGTGCTCAGCCCGCTGGGGCTGAGCTACGTGATCCAGAACGAAGTGCTGCGGATCACCAGCGAGCAGACGCGCGACTCGAATGTCTATGCCAAGGCCTACTATGTGGCGGACCTGGTGATGCCGATCCCCAATTTCCTGCCTTCCAACAACCTGGCGCTGCCCGGAGCGATCCGTGACAGCTTACAGGCCCTGGGGATGGGCGTCGCGCCGCGGCCGTGGATCACCGGCGGCCTGACCATCGCCAAGAATGAAGGCCAGGCCCCGCCGCAGACGGCGGTCGAGGCGATGGCCCCCATGCTGGCCCAGATGCTGCAAGCGCCCGGCGGGACGCCGCCCAACTTCCGCAATGCTGGCCAGACCGGCCCGGGCGGCTGGACCGGCGGCGCAGGCCCCGACTTCGACAGCCTGATCGAGCTGATCACGACCACGATCGCCCCCCAGAGCTGGCAGGAAGTGGGCGGGCCGGGGGCGATCTCCGGCTACGAGAACAACCTCAGCCTGGTCGTCAGCCAGACACAGGAGGTCCACGAGCAGATCGCCGACCTACTCGAACAGCTCCGCCGCCTGCAAGACCTGCAAGTCACCATCGAGGTCCGCTTCATCACGCTGGCCGACAACTTCTTCGAGCGGATCGGCGTCGATTTCGACGTCAGCGTCGACGACAACACCAATCTCAACCAGCAGTTCGCCTTCCTGCCGACCGTGCGGAACAATGTCCCCACGGCGATGAGCCCGCAGTTCGACGACTCGAACAAGAGCATCTCGATCGGCTGGTCGGCGACCGGCCCGACCGGCGACCTGGATGTCAAGCTGACGCAGGGCAGCTTCGCCTCGGCCACGCCGCAGTTCGGCGGGTTCGACGCCAACACCGCGGCCCAGTTCGGCTTCGCCATCCTCAGCGACATCGAGGCGTTCTTCCTGCTAGAAGCTGCGCAGGGCGACACGCGGGCCAACATCCTGCAAGCTCCCAAGGTGACGCTGTTCAACGGCCAGTTCGCCAACGTCACGGACACCACGATCCGGCCGTTCGTGACCTCGGTGATCCCCGTGGTGGGCGATTTCGCGGTCGCTCAGATGCCCGTGATCGTCGTGCTGACCGATGGCATGAGCCTCAGCGTCCAGGCCGTCGTCTCATCCGACCGCCGGTTCGTCCGGCTGACGCTGGTGCCGTTCTTCAGCCAGATCCGCGAGGTGCAGGAGTTTACCTTCACCGGCACCACGACCACCGACAGCGGCACGACCGTCCAGGACCCGACCAATCCCAACCAGAACGTGGTCAACAACCAGACGCGGACGGTCTCGGGCACCACCGTGCAGTTGCCCGTCCAGGCCGTGACCAGCGTCAACACCACGGTCAGCGTCCCCGACGGCGGCACCGTGCTGCTGGGCGGTGTCAAACGCCTCCGCGAAGGCCGCACCGAGCGGGGCGTGCCGATCCTCAGCAAGGTGCCATGGGTCAGCCGGCTGTTCAAGAACGTCGGCATCGGCCGCGAAGCGCAGAGCCTGATGATGATGGTCTCGCCGCGGATCATCATCCAGGAGGAAGAAGAGGCCAAATTGGGGATCGAAGTGGCGCCCTAGCCATAACCATCAGGGATCGCGAGCCGCGGCCCGGCCCGGCCTCGGTGTCAGGTCTGGGCGGCGCGGCGATGTGGCTGGCTTACGCCCAGGGAGAATTGCCCGTCGCAGTCCCCTGGCGGGTCTGGCCGTATCTGGCACAATCGGCAAGGGCAGGCTGCGGTCCGCCGCTGGGAGCGGGCCGCCCTGACCGCTCGACGCGATCCCACGGAGACGGGCCGGTGCCGCAAGCAGCTATCGACGCTGGGCGCCTCTGGCTGGTGACAGCCGCCCTGCTGGGCGGCCTGGCGGTGGCAGCCGGAGCCCTGGGCGCCCACGCCCTCAAGGCGTCGTACACGCGGGACGGGGAACTCTCGGCAGCCGACGAGCAAGCCCTGGCGAATTGGGAGACGGCGGCCCGCTACCAGATGTACCAGGCCCTGGCCCTGGGGCTGGTCGGGCTGCTGGCCGCTGGGCGGCCTGGCCGGCTGTGGGCGTGGGCTGGCGGAGCGCTGACCCTCGGGACAGTGCTTTTTTCCGGTTTTCTCTACGCGCTGGTGTTGACAGGCAATAGGGGGCTGGCTTCCGTCGTGCCGATCGGCGGGGTTCTGATGCTGGTCGGATGGGGACTGTTGGCCGCCGCCGTCTGCTGCACCACCCCCCAGGCCAACCCCTCGCGGGAACCGTCCTGACGGGTTCCGGGAAGGTTGATCCCGCCTCTCACTCCAGACGCCAGAAGCCACCTCCTCTTAAGGTCGCGACGAGGTCCGTAGTCGGCGGGCTGCAAATCGCCTACACTGACGGCCCTTCGGAGAAGACAGGGGCCGGCCGGGTGATGGCCGGACGAGGGCTGCGAGGGTTGGGAGCCACGACGATGACCAAGACGCTCAACATCGGGATGATCGGCTACGGGTTCATGGGCCGGGCGCATAGCAATGCCTATGCTCAAGTGAATCATTTCTTCGACCTCGAGTACCGCCCTGTGCTCAAGGCGGTATGTGCCCGCGACCGGGACAAAGCGCAAGCGTTTGCCGCCAAATGGGGTTATGAATCGGTCGAGACCGACTGGCGGGAGCTGATCGCCCGCAAAGACATCGACGCGGTGGACATTTGCACGCCCAACAACCTGCACAAAGAGATCGCGGTGGCGGCGGCGGCGGCGGGCAAGGCCATCCTGTGCGAGAAACCGCTGGCCATGAATAGCGCGGAAGGGGAGGAGATGTGCCGGGCGGTCGAGGCTGCCGGCGTGCCCAACATGGTCTGGTACAACTACCGCCGGGTGCCGGCCGTGACGTTTGCCAAGCAGATCGTGGACAGTGGCAAGCTGGGCAAAATCTTCCATTACCGGGCCAATTTCCTCCAGGACTGGACGATCTCGGCAGACCTGCCGCAAGGGGGGACGGCCCTGTGGCGGCTGGACGTGGCGGCGGCCGGCAGCGGGGTGACCGGCGATTTGCTGGCCCATTGCATCGACACGGCGCTGTGGATCAACGGGCCGATCACCAGCGTGACGGCGATGACCGAGACGTTCGTCAAGGAGCGCAAGCATGTGCTGACCGGCAAGGTGGAAAAGGTAGGAATCGACGATGCGTGCGCCTTTTTGTGTCGGTTTGCCAACGGGTCGCTCGGGCTGTTCGAGAGCACCCGCTATGCCCGCGGGCACAAGGCGCTATACACCTTCGAGGTCAATGGCGAACGGGCCTCTTTGAAGTGGGACCTGCACGACCTGCACCGGCTGCAGTATTTCGACCATCGCGACGAGGGCACTCTCCGTGGCTGGCGGAGCATCCACGTGACCGACGGCGAGCACCCCTACATGGGCAAGTGGTGGGTGCCCGGACTGGCCATCGGCTACGAGCACA
>Ga0101944_10006467_pt1 | contig 12445 bp, 12 predicted proteins | sample DewCreD2012metaG_FD_75245 | JGI IMG/M metagenome (GOLD analysis project Ga0101944, IMG submission 75245) | Hot spring sediment bacterial and archeal communities from British Columbia, Canada, to study Microbial Dark Matter (Phase II) - Dewar... ... | reverse complement strand
GGCGTTGGCACGGACCTGGTCGGGGTCCTTGCACCCGGGGATGACGGCGGTGACCCGCGGATTGCGCAGGCACCAGGCCAGGGCCCACCGGCTCAACGGCACGCCGGGGGGAACCTCGCTTCTCTTGATTTCCTCGACGGCGGCGAGGTCGGCCTTGATTTTTTTGCGGTCGAAAGTGCTTCGCACGTCATTGGGAGGGAATTCGGCGGTGGTGTACTTGCCGCTCAACAGGCCGCTGGCCAGAGGCACGCGGGCGAGAATGCCGAGCCCGTCCTTTTCGGCGTAAGGAAAGACGGTTTGCTCGGGCCGGCGGTCCAGGCGGTTGTAGATCACCTGCAGCGCCCCTGCCCCGACCCGCGCGGCCTCCCGCGCTTGAAGCTCGCTTCCCTTGCCCAGAATCGAAATTCCCAGGTAAGCAATCTTGCCGGCCGCCTGTTCGCGCCGGAGCATTTCCCAAAGGTCGTCGTTGAGGAACGCCGCGTCCGGGCCGGAGTGGAACTGATATAAATCAATGCGGTCAACCCGCAGCGCCTGCAATGAACCTTCGAGCTGGCGTCGGACGTCTTCCGGCGAGAAATCCTCCGTGCGCCTCATGAAGCTGTGAAAGTGATGGCCGAACTTGGTCGCCACAATCCAGCGGGAACGGTCGCGGCGGTCCAGGTAATCCCCAATCAGCCGCTCGGAAAGGTGGTCGCCGTAACATTCCGCCGTGTCCACCAGGTTGATACCCGCCTCGGCGGCGGCGTCGAGGGCGCGGGCCAGTTCGGGAGAGCGGAACCAACTCCTGGGTCTTTTCACTGGGAATATATGCGCATTGGGATAGTCGCGGGCCTCGATTCGAGCCTCCTCGTCGCCGGGCGCCCAATAGGAAACTTCATTTCCCATTGAGACCAAGACTTTCCCCAGGCTCTTCGCCACGGTAACGGGCCCCCCCAGGCGCTGGGCAAAGTAGGGAAGCACCAGGGCGATCTTCACGGCTGGGACCTTCCGGACTCGCCCTTCGCCTGCGGAGAAGTGATGGCGGGAGTCAAGAGTCGGACTTCCAAAGCAGGATCGCCAATCAGGGCCACCCCCCGGGTGTTGGACTGTCCGCCCTGGCGCTTGGCCGCGAGGAAGGCGTCTCCCAGCCGGCGCTTCCCATCGCCCGGTTGAAGCAAATCCCTGAGCACGGCCGTCGCGAAAGCCGTGCCCTGGCTGGTGGACGTCTTGGCAACATGTCCGATGCCTGCGATGGCCCCCCTCCGGGCCGCCTGCACCAGCGTCACCCCCACCCCGTGGCGTATCTGCGGGCTGGCCGCCCCATAGATCATCGAGAAGCAGGTGGCCGTAAAGACCAGAGGATAACGGCCCTCGTTCGTCAGTTCGTCGACGTGCGAGTGCGTGAACATGTCGGTCTGATATTTGGCGTCCATGGACGAGCCGGTGCGCCACATGTCATGTGACCCATGGCCGGCAAAGAACACCACGGCGACGCCGCTCGAGATGGCATCCACGATCGAGGACTGCATGCGCCGATTCTCGTCACGGTATTCCTTCAATGCCGCCTCTTTCTGAGCGATGCTGTTCTCGATCTCAGCGATTCTCGCCGCATTCTTTTGTGAATCTGCGCGCAGCGCCGCCAGCTCGGACTTCAGGGCGTTCACCTCGGCATCCATGTTGTAGTATAAAACGCCATCGCGGGGACGCGCATACGTCTTCACAGCGCTCCATGCGGCCGGCAGCGCCTTTTGCAGATTCTCGGCATCCGCCGAGAATCCCTCGGACGCAATCAGCAAAGCCCGGCGGCGCCACGGCTCGTCGGCCCCGGCTGAAGGTCTTCGTGTTGCAGACTCATATTCGAGGACCTTGGCCACATAATCCGCGACTTGCTTCGCCGATCGGGCTGGCAATCGTCCGACAGCGGCCCGAGGCCCTGCGGAGCCATTGCGGCCCAGGACAAAGTAGTCATCCCATGCGTAATGAGGCGCGTAGTCCACGGGCACTTCGGAATTGGGCGTCTGCCAGGTGGGGACGAAGTTGACGGAGTCGCGTCGCCATGCCAGCCGTCCGGTGTTCAGGTAATCGTCTGTGGCGTCTCCGACCAGGAAAACGTATTGGAGACCCGGCCCGCCTCCGGGCTTGTCGAGCAAATCGTCAATAAAATCGCGAATCGATGCCGGACTGAATACGCCATGGCTGTATTCGTTATAGATTTGCTCGACATTGACAACCAGCGTCGAAAGCCCCCCGGCCCTTCGAAATTCGGCCAGCGGGCTCACGGCCTGCATCTGCGACTCATGCGCGATGATCAGATACTGTGGCGCGGAGATCAGCTGTTTCAAGTATGGCGCGGGCCAGGGCCGGATGCCACTGGGAGGCAGGTATCCGCCGGAACCGACGGCGGCGAACCGGGCGGCCCGGCCATCCAGTGGATAGTGATAGCTGGTGTGGTAGAGGCCCGTCGCGGAATCTCTCAACGTCGAAACGCGCAGCCGGGTTCCACTGGTCAGGTCGAAAACATCGATGGGACTGGATGCGAACGATGGCATGAGGCGGACACTGTCGGCCCCTTCGCCCGCCGCAAAGCTGTATTCCAGGAAATCGCGGTCGGCCTTCAGCTGCGCGCGATATTCCAGATCGATCCAGTCCAGAACGATTCCGTCGATGGTCGGTTCCGGATGGGCATTTACAAACTCGATCTGCCGCCAGTCGGTATGGTCGAACTCGTGAATCTGAGCGGCAGTCAGCTCGGCTTTAAAAAGATACGGCGTGCGGCCGTCCCATTGAGCGCGTCCAAGATTATATTTGGCATTGAAGATGACGTCCCATGCGTGGTCGGGATCCTTGTCGCGCAGGTAGGTCTGGCCCAACAGATACAGTGTCAGTCGAATGGGGTCCTGGGCAATGTCGTTGATCTTGGGCAGGAACACCTTGTTCCAGTGAAAGGCGGTGCTGATGCGATTGTGCCAGACAGTGTTGCTGGGAATGGCGCCGGCCGGGGCCATGAATGTCAGCAGGTCCACATCGCGTTCCAGCCGCCAGCGCCGGTTGAAATCGCTGCGCGCCTTCTGGCCGTCGCGCAAAGGTCTCAGGATGGAGCTGGGGCGGAACCGGACCGGGGCGTCCGGGCTGTCTGTCACGAAATGATAGACATTATCATGGGTATAGGGATCTTTGGCGCGGTTGGCGTCGCGCGGGTATTCGCCCCAGAACTTGATAAGCGTCCCAGTCGTAAACGAGCCATCGCTGGCGACCGGCTCGACGGCGATGGGGACGGCTGCGCCGCGGCAGTAGAGGTTCACTCGATTGGCGTTCAGAGCAGAAAGGTTCAGTCCACCGGAAGTGACCAGATCCTTGGCCGCGACGCGATACATCCGATCGCGACCGACATATTGGTCCTCCCAGAAGTCCGTGACTATGATTTTTGCGCCGGGCGTTCCGGCGCAGGGCCAAACGATGGAGCTTGTCAGGGCCACAATGGCAATGGAGAGAAAAAACACTGTCCGATTATGCATGGTGAAACGGCGCCGCTACTGTGTGCGGGTCTCCTTGTAGGCAAGCCCGTGGGCGCGGATTTCATCGACTTCTTCGGGCTTCAACGGCCGGGGAGGGGCCGGAACCGCTCTTTCGCCGCCAATGATCCATTCCGAAGCGCCGCTGAAGTCTTTCTGCTGGACTTTGTAGTAATAGGTCTGCCCCTCGCGCACGTCAACGTCGTAATAGACATAGCGATGCGCCAGCGTGGTCGTTCCCGCGCCGGCCAAAGGTTGGCGCGTGTTGAGACAGACAAACGGCCCGGTCTCCGCATCGCCCCGATAGATAAAGAAACCGAAGCACTCGGTTTCCGACTCGGTAGTCCACGACAGTTTCACGCGCATCTGACCGACCGTCACATCGGCCTTCTCTGGCGCCGGGATGGCCTGCGCGGCATCCCGCGAATCGGCGGGGCGTAAGGCGCATCCCGCCGCCATGACGGCCAAGGCGCAACACAGCAGAGTCTGCCACAACCAGAATTGCCCGGATTGTCTCTGCATCGCGCAGTCCCCTTTCCAAAGGGCATAACAAAGATTATCTGGAAGTATCGCTTGCCCCGCGCCGCGGGTTCAACGCCGTTTTTCGATGTTCGCGGCGCGGAGGAATGCGGTGGGGCGTCGATTCTTCATCGATGGCCTATAGGCGCGCCAGACGCTCCAGCACCCGCTGAGTGATCTGGCGGATCAGGTTTTCATCGACGCCCGGAGCGGCGGCGCCGGACGAGGCATCGGATCGAGCGGGGGGACATGCGGACGTTGCCGGCGGCGCGAAAAACACGGCAGAGGCCATATCGCCAGGCCGGCCCGGCGCCGGCGCGGGAACTTCGCAGCGCGCTGAGGTCGGGTCGTTGATCCGCCGGTCAGGGATGCCCAGTGACTTTTTGATGCTGAAAATGTGCTGCATCGAGGCGGCGCTGACCTGGCTCAGCGGCCCCAGCGTCATCGCCTTGAGGATCGTCTCGCAATAGGCGTCAATGATTTCCATCTTCCAGAAGGCGTCGATCAGCCCGCTGCCCAGCGACAGCGCGCCGTGGTTCGACAGCAGGAAGACCGTGAAGTCCTGGATGTAAGGGGCCAGCGACTCAGGCAGGCGCGGCGTGCCGACGTCGGCGTATTCGGTGATCGGCACCTCGCCGACAAACACCTCGATCTCGGGGATGACGCACTTGGGCACGGGCGTGTTGGTCACGGCAAAGGCGGTCGCATTGCGGGGATGGGCATGGATGACCGCTTTGACCTCCGGGCGGCGCTTGTAGCAATACAGATGCAGCAGCACTTCGGAACTGCGCGTGCGATGACCCTCGATCTGTTTGCCCTCCATGTCAACGATGACCAGGTCTGACGGCTCCATGTAGCCCTTGGAGATCAGCGTCGGCGTGCACAGCACCCGCCCTTCGTCCAGACGGCACGAGATATTGCCCCCGTTGGCGTCATTGAATTTTGCGGCATAGCAGCGTCGGCCGATCTCGCACATCAGCTCGCGCCGCTGGCGTTCGTTCAGCCCCACTTCATCCTCGGGTGATCCCCACAACGGCATAACGTCTCACCTCGGCATATCGAATCCCGGCCCCGTGATTCGCAGGCGCCGCCAGCAGACCACAACCGCGCCGCCGAGTCAAGCCGCCAACCGCGCGAACGCGCGCAATTCAACACCTGCCCCGCCATGGGGATTGAATGCTGTCCTCTGCGCCCTGACTGCGCACGGCTTTATTCCGTTGACTTGAAGCAGAAAGAAACCGGATTCTCGCCTCGCTGACGTAATCGGCTAAAGATTTGAGCCAGTTGCATAATGAAGGGAGCGGGGGCGTCTCGCCCCCGTTTGGGTTAGTTTTTCCGTCAAATTCCGGGGGCGAGACGCCCCCGCTGCCTTCCACTCCTCATTTTGCAACTGGCTCATTTATTCTGAATTTCCCATCAGGCCCGGCGTGGGCCTGACCAGCCGAGAGGCCGTGAACGGTGACCGAGGTTCTTCATGATTTCATTTAAGACAATGATCGCCACGATTATACTTCTGGGACCAACGCTCTGCGCCGCCCAGGCGATCCACGTTGACGGGATCGTCCAGGACACCGCCGGTGTTGGCATTTCCGGAGTAACGGTGAAACTGGAAATGGCCAACATCTCAACGACGACGGGAGCCGATGGTCAGTTCACCTTTGCGGACGCGACAATAACAAAGCCCGCCACCCAGCCCGGCACAACGGGCCTGTCGGCGGCGCTTGGAACAACCTCCACTCCGGCCAGGCAGACCCTCCCCTCCGCGGGATTTGCCGACACAATTGCTGTCACCAAAGAGGGGCAGCTCCATTATCGTGATCTTATCAGGACCTATGATGCGAGGGGAATGGTGATCCGGATGATCCCGAATGCCGGCAATGTGACGGACGTGGACGGGAATGTGTATCAGAGCGTCCGGATCGGCAATCAGGTGTGGACCGTGGAGAACCTCAGGACAACGAAGTTCAACGACGGGACCCCGATCCCTGAGGTCACGGAAATTGCGGAATGGGCCAAAACGGCCCAGCCAGCCCGGTGCTGGTATAATAACGATGCCGCGTCGAATCATGAAAAATACGGGGTCTTATACAACTGGCTTGCGGTGAACACAGGCAATCTGGCCCCGAAAGGCTGGCATGTGCCAACGGACGCGGACTGGTCAGCGCTTGAGACGTACCTGATCGAGAATGGATACAACTTCGACGGCAGTACCACCGGGAATAAGATTGCCAAAGCAGTGGCGGCAAAAACGGACTGGCGCAGTTGCACAGCCTCCGGAGCGGTTGGCAACGACCTCAGCAAGAACAACGCCAGCGGTTTTTCGGCCCTCCCGGGCGGATATCGTTCCTGCTCAAAGGGAGAGGGAGTCTTCTCAACCCGGGGAGAAATGGGTTTCTGGTGGAGTTCAACGGTGTATGAAGGGAAACTTGCATACAACCGCAGCCTCTACTACGGGAACGATCACCTGTTCAGACACGTCCACCTCCCGCAAAATGGTTTTTCCGTCCGACTCGTGCGGGATTGACCGGTTGAGTTTGGGACCGGTTGGACTTGTTGCAGACATTGAAATCCGTACGTCTTAGATTAAGATATTCTGGCGGTTGGCGGTTGGGGTTAGAGATTGAAATCGATTGTGATTGTCCATCAGGCAATAGGCCCAGATTTCCAATCCGCATTCTTTCGCATACTGCGCAAGCCATAGACAATAGTCGCGGCGCTGTTCGTCATCAAAAAACACCGGCTCACGGCGATTGCCTCGATGAGTGACGTGATATGGAATTCCAAGCGCAACGACACGCGCATAGCGAGCCATAACGGGAGTCAATATCCCCATCTGCGCCTCGCCGTGTCAAGAGTTTTATAACCTGTCCCCTAAACCGCGACAGAAAGAAGATGCCCATGGGGGGCATCACTTTCATCGGTTGCGGCGCCTTCAGCGGCCTGGCCGCGGCCGCAGACAGTTCGCGCGCCATCGGCTTCGGGACCAGACAGGAGGATGGACCATCCGCCCGGACCGTCCGGCGGGAAAGCCGCGTCGAGGCGGACCGGATGAAGCGTTACGTCTCCTACGGTATGATGCCCGAATTGATGGGCCGCTGTCAGCTCATCGAATTCCAAAGCCTCGACAAGGAGGAGTTGCGCGCCATCCTGGAGCACAATGTCCTGCCGCCCTACAAGGATCAGTTCAGCAAGGAGGGCTTGACGCTGGAGGTCGAAGACGGCGTGGTCGAATGGGTCGCCGAAAACGCCCTGCGCCTGAAAACCGGCGCGCGCGGTCTGAACGCCAGCCTTTCGGCGGCGCTCCAGGACGCGGCCTTCAACTGCTTTGGCGACAAACGCTTCAAGGTAGTGCGGCTGGCGCTCGACCATGACAGCCTGCAGACGGTGGCCGCGGCTTGATCCCCAGGCACAGGACGGAACGGACATGACACTCGAATTCCAAAACAGCCGGCGGGGCATTGCCCTGAAGAATGGCCGTCTGCTGATCTTCGAGCCGCACAGCGTGACGGTCATCCATGACGTCTGGGACAAGCCTGCCGCCTCGATCAAGACAACCGAGCTGCCCGTGTGGACCCGCTTCCGTCCGCACGTCGATCTGTCGCTGGCTGCGGCGCGGGCGCGACTGATGCGCGCCAAGTGGACCTGCAACCGCCTTTGCGGCGCCCGATACTCGCCGGAGCAGCTCTGGCTGCCGGAGGTCCCAGTGCCGCAGCCGTGGCGCCATGTCCAGCGCATGGACCGAGAACTTCGCGTCCTGAGGGCCTTTTTTGCCGCAATTCCGACGAACGTCCAGGCGCAGGTGAGGCGCTTCCCGGAAAGACAGTTCTCGCTGCTGTCCTTCTGCGCGAGGTGTCCCGGCGGACTCGACCTGCTTCAGAGTTCGCCGGCCCTCGCCCTGGCGCTGGCAAACAGCTGGGTCTTCCGCCCCAGAGTCCAGCGCCCGCTGCGGAGCGCCCGGTCGCTGCTTCGCAGGAGGCAGACGGAGCAACTCGAATGGCTGGGCTTCGAGAATCACTCCAACGCCGCCGCCAAAATCCTGCGCAAAGTCCCGCCCTTGGGATGCACGGTCGGGATGCTCCTTTATCTGCGCGATCTTCTCAGCGATCCCGAACGCTTCAAGTTGCTGTGTCATCTGCCGCGCATCAATCCGGGCGTGGTCCAGATCGCCGGCAATCCCGAGCTGCTTTCACGCGTCACTCCCACGCTCCTGGAGGAAGTCGGCCGGGTTGAGACCTCCATCCCATACACAGCCCGGTTGCTGGGCTCCGCGTTGAGCTTCGCAAGACAGATCGGGGTATCCATGGGCGGACCTTTTCGCAGTTATCATGATCTGCGCGAGCGCTGTGGAGACATGGCCAGGCAGGCCCGCCACCTGCGGTTTTCGAATGTCAAGTTTCCGCCGCCGCCACTTCCTGGCGACGGGGACGAAATCGTCCCCATCACGACCGTCCATGAACTGTTTGCGGAAGGCTTCACCCAGCGTCACTGCGCCGCCAATTATGTCGGCCAGGTCCGAAGCGGCGAAGCCTATCTGTATCGCGTCTTCTTCTCAGGGACGGGAAAGCCTTCTGCCGGAGAATCGCTGGAGCCTGAACTGTCCCTTCGTATGTGCGAAACGGATGAGCCGGCGACGGGCGGCCAGCCCATCAGCGAGCGCCCGCACCGCAGGCTGTCAGCCGGCGGGCAGCCGGACCTTGAGCGGGCCACTTTGATGATCGTTCCCTTGACCGGCGAGGGGGTCGGCGCGGAATGGCGCCTTGCGCAAGTCCGGGGCTCCCGGAACCAGCCCGTTTCTCCGCAATTGATGCGAAGAGTTGAATCCTGGTTGCGCGGACGCCAGGAGACTGAGCCAGACGCCGGCGCCGGGGCGAACGGGATGGAAGACGACTTCGACCTGGAACTCTGAAGAAAGGTGGACCTTGAACAGATGAACCTCGGACTCGACATCGACGGAACAATCACCGCCTGCCCGGAGTTCTTCCGCCTCCTCACCCACGCGGTCGCAGCCGATGGCGGGCGCGTCCATATCGTCAGTTCCCGGACCCGCGACGAGGACGTCCAGCGAAAGACCGAAGCCGAACTCCGCGCCCTTGGCATCGTCTTCCACGAACTCCATCTGTTGCCTTCCGCCGAAGAAGCCCGGCGCGTCTGCCCGCACAAAAACCTGGACTGGTATCAGCAATACATCTGGCAAAAAGTGGACTACTGCCAGCGTAACCACGTCCAAGTCTTCTTCGACGACGAGGCCAAAGTCATTGACCTCTTCACCCGCCTCGCTCCCGGAATCCACGTCTTCGCGGCGTCTGTCGTGAACGGTTCCGGCGCCCTTGATTCTCATCTCAAGCCATACAGACAGAGCAGCGCCGCATAGCCCGAAGGGAGAGATTGCGGCGGGGAATCGAAGGCGGCGGCGTATTTCACGGCCATCTCAAGGAAGTATTTGGCATGGAAGAAGCCCTCGGCAAGGACGCGAGCGTTGGAGATCCACCGATCCGGCTCCTCCATCAACGCCCCGGCGGCGCGGGCGCTGTCGGCAAGGATCGCCTCAAACATGTGGTGAAATCCCCGGCTCTCCGGGGCCAGCCCGCGCAACGCCTCCACCATCCGCAGCGTCAATTCATGCAGGGCCTGCGTCTTGAACGAGCCGTAATACGCCCGGTATATCTTGTCCTCATAGCCGCTGTGACCCTGCATGTCCTCCAGAAGCCGGGCCAGACCCTCTCTGCCCGCCCGCAGGTTCTCCAGCAAATGACGTTCCCTATCAGGCGTCTCCTGGATTCCCAAAGTCTTCATGACCACATCTCCGAATTCTTTGAGATCAAATGGCTTTTTGAAGACCGCCTTCGCGCCCAGGCGGATTGCCGCCGATTCATGGGCGCCGGCCTGACCCGAAGCCACAATGACGGGGATGTTGCAGGTTCTTGTGTCCGACTTCAGCTCCCGCAACAGGTCAATCCCATTGGGTCCGGGATGAAAGATGTCCTCCACGATCAAGGAGATTTTCCTGACACGCAGCAGGGCAAGGGACTCGTGATTGGTTGCGGCCTCGACAACGTCCAAACCATGGGTCAAACGAAGGAAATCCGCAATGAGGCCGCGCGTTGTCACATCGTCGTCCAGCACAAGCACAGCGCCCGCCGTCAATCCGTTGCATGCCCGGAGAACCATCTTCGTCACTGGCAATTTCAGGCCCAAATAAGTCTCGCACCGCTCTATTCTTCAGCATGCTCCTGAATATGATTAAGCGCTGTCCGAGCACGCTCAAGAATGCGGTTACGATACTCTAGAGTTGTTCCCCGCCCTTTTTCCGATACGATGCTATCGGCGCCTCTTCGAATCAGGTTCTCCAGCGCTTCGACAGCCCCAGGCGGTTGAAGATTCATGAGCGCGGTGATAACGCCGTAGACAATATGAATATTGGGATTACCATTCAAGGCTGCAAAAAGCGGAGCGGCAGGCGGTTGTATTCTGGTTAATACCTGATCAACAATCGTATAGAGATCCCTGTGCGCCGGATTCAGGACTTGGGCAATGATTGCCTCTTTTGTTGTATCATCTAGAGGCTGCATTAGGCTGAGCGCCAGAACAGATCGGCTTCTGTATGTATAGTCGGCATCGCACATTATCCTTGTAAACGTCTCGATAACGAACTTCCGTATCCCACTACGAAGCATCGTTTCTGCTATCTCGTCACGAAAATACTTATCCTGCAAATCCTCATATGACGCCTTCTCGTATAACTTATTGAGGATTTGCGTGGCCAGCTGAAGCAAGCGAAGTCCGTCAGGATTCCTATCATCGAAAGATTGAGCGATCTCGTCGTAATCCATAAGAGTGTCCTTTCTATTAGCAGATCATTCAAATGCAGACTGAGACGATCGATACGACACTTATTCGGATAATCTCGGGGGATGCCGTGCAGATCGCGCTTGCCGATGCCGATGTCTATACTCATAATCCATGCGCCATTCCCTCGCTTTCTTGAGTGAACCCGTCTAACGCTTGCGGCTCGATTTGGGATCAGTAACAGACCGTCGCTTGCCAGTGGGCGTCCGCTTGCGCTCCGATGAAGAACGCGAGTCCAATCTATAATCGGAGCGCAGTTCTTCGAGGCTGGATTCTTTGCGCAAGTCGGGAATCTCCGCAAACGCGCGACTCACCGAATCAAGAACGTCATCGCGGGTTCCTTTGGCTTTTTCACGCGCAAGGGCCTTCTCAAGCAGAACATCCATGCGCTTAGGGCTTCCAGTCTCCTTGCTGTTTGTTGCGAAGACAGGGGAATAGTAGTAATAGTTCTTCGCCGGTGGATTCTTCATATCGATGCCCCCATGCTGGTTGGCCCAATTGCGACGCCGTGGTCGGATTTTCTAGGACGGATTCAGAACCCATCCTTACACTTGGATATCGTCAGAGTTAATGGCTTTCAGCGTGATTTCGGACGGCAGTTCGAAATTCTCATCAAGTTCACGCAATCCGCTGTCAGGCCCATCGCTCATTCGATCTCTGATGATCTCGTTCAGTCTGTCCTTGACGTGTTGGGCAACGCGTTTATCAATGTCCGTGAAATGATGCCCCAGGTTCCCGCAAAGCGGCTTCATAGTCTCCCTGAGACTTTGGGGCGTTATCTTGCGCTTATCGCAGCGGCAACGCGCCCACGCGTTAAATGTGTTGCGGTATGTCTGCTCGTTTTGCGCATTGCGCCCGTTCAATTTGGCGGCAATCCAGGCCTTACCCGCCTCCCGAATCCACGACGACAGATTATCTTTGCAGGATTTCCGACGTTTGCCCGGCTGAAGATACTGAAGAATCTCCATAACGTCTTCACGAGTGAGCGTGTCGGCGCACTCCCTGTCCGGGATATTTCCCCAAGGGCTGTCGCTTTCATTGAGGATCGCGGCCATGCGTTTATCCCTGGCCGCCTCGCTCTGCTCCTGAAGGTCCTGCTTGATCTGCTTGTCCGCATATTCAGCACACTCCCAGCACAACCGGGTAAGGTCACGAATATAATCGTCTGCGCTCTGAGATGTCACAGGATTAGCAAGGAATGCCTTGCCGTCAGGACCGGAGCCGCCTCCCAGTCGAAGAGCCAGTCCGACTTTGAAATACGCGTCGAAGTCGGCCAGGTAATTGCCTTTTCGAAGATACGCCCGCAGTCTTGCGCGTCTTGAATTGACGGCATGGGGATGCCCCACGGCATTAGCCCGATTTCTCAAGTATGGCAGATTCTCGACGCATGCTGCGAGATAAGCGCGCTCAATCCCGGAGCGCTGATCGGCAGGGGCTTCGTGGTAATGGGTGTGATTTTTGTATAGTTTTTCACTCTTGTCCAAAATAAACCGCGTTTAACTGAAGCGCCCCCCTGGGGGGGTTGCGTAGGATCGTACCGTCACAGTAACGATGACGCAAACCCACTCAAGGAGGCGAGACAGATCATG
>Ga0101944_10006466_pt1 | contig 12445 bp, 4 predicted proteins | sample DewCreD2012metaG_FD_75245 | JGI IMG/M metagenome (GOLD analysis project Ga0101944, IMG submission 75245) | Hot spring sediment bacterial and archeal communities from British Columbia, Canada, to study Microbial Dark Matter (Phase II) - Dewar... ... | reverse complement strand
TCTGGAAGGCCCGGCCGCTGCACGCTCCGCGGCCTCAGCGCCTGCTGCCCCGCCGGAAGCTCCCCCGCCACCGCCTCCTCCCCCGCCACCGTCCGCCGCGCCGGTCACGCCTTCCGCTCCTGCCGGGACGCGGATGGAGGAAGAGGTGCCAATGAGCCCCATGCGGGCCACCATCGCCCGCAGGCTGGTGGAGGCGCAACAGACGGCGGCTCTCCTGACCACGTTCAACGAGGCGGACATGTCGGCGGTCATCGCCCTGCGCAGCCGCCTGCGGGAATCCTTTGAGACGAAATATGGTGTGAAGCTGGGCTTCATGTCGTTCTTCGTGAAGGCCGCCGTGGACGCCCTGAAGCAGTTCCCCGCAGTGAACGCGGAGATCCGGGGTGAGACGATCGTCTACCGCAACTACTACGACATTGGCATCGCCGTAGGCGGCGGCAAAGGCCTGGTGGTCCCCATTCTGCGGAACGCCGAGTTGATGAGCTTTGCGGAGATCGAGCAGGCCATCGCCGACTTCGCGGCGCGGGCGAAAGAGAACCGCATCGGGCTTGAGGAGCTCAAAGGGGGAACGTTCTCCATCTCCAACGGGGGCATCTACGGGTCGCTGCTCAGCACGCCCATCGTCAATCCGCCGCAGAGCGGGATTCTGGGTCTGCACGCCATTCAGGATCGCCCGGTGGCCGTGGATGGACAAGTGGTGATCCGTCCCATGATGTACCTCGCGCTGACCTACGATCACCGGATCGTAGACGGGAGGGAGGCGGTCAGCTTCCTGCGGCGCATCAAAGAGTGCATCGAGTCCCCCGAACGGATGCTGCTGGAGATCTAGACCTATGGCGTCTCAGGAATTCGACCTGGTCGTGATCGGCGCGGGGCCGGGTGGCTATACGGCGGCCATCCGGGCGGCCCAGCTGGGAATGAAGGTAGCCTGCGTGGAGAAAGAGGAACGCCCGGGAGGCACGTGCCTGCGGGTGGGATGTATCCCCAGCAAGGCTTTGCTGGAAGCCACACGCGTCTACAGCCAGATCCGGGCGGGCCACCTCTCCAAATGGGGTATCAACGCCGGGAAAATATCCGTGGACATTCCGGCGATGATGCGCCAGAAAGACCGCACGGTGGACACGCTGGCCCGCGGTATCGAAGCGCTCTTCCGCAAGAACGGCGTCACCCATATCCGTGGCGCCGCCCGGCTGGCCGGAAATGGCCGGGTGGAAGTGGAGGGGTCAGAGACTCTCCAGGCCGCGCGAATACTCATCGCCACCGGCAGCCGCCCTGCAACCATCCCCGGCGTCCGTCCCGACGGAGACCGGGTGGGAACCAGCACCGATGCTCTCTCCTGGGATGAGGCCCCGGCGCATCTGGCGGTCATCGGGGCAGGATACATCGGGCTGGAGCTTGGCTCGGTCTGGAGCCGGCTCGGGTCAAAGGTCACCGTTCTGGAGTTTCTTCCGCGGATTCTGCCCGGAGTGGATTCGGAGGTGGCCACAGAGGCCCTAAAGATCTTCAAGAAGCAGGGATTGGAGTTCCGGCTGGAGGCGCGGGTCTCCGGTGTGACCTGTCAGGAAGGGAGAGCCATCGTGCACCTTCAGGGAGGCGACGACTTGGAATGCGACAGGGTGCTGGTGGCCACCGGCCGTGTTCCGTGCACCGACGGCCTTGGGCTGGAGGAAGCCGGCGTCAGGACGGACGAGAAGGGCCGGATCATCGTTGACGATGCCTTCCAGACCACCGCACCGGGGATCTTTGCCATCGGAGACGTTATCGCCGGGCCGATGCTTGCGCATAAGGCTGAGGAAGAGGGCGTCGCGTGCGTGGAGCGGATGGCCACGGGCTACGGGCACGTGGACTACAACGTCATCCCCGGGGTGGTCTACACCGATCCGGAGATCGCATCCGTAGGCCGGACCGAGGATGAACTGAGAGAACAGGGGGTGGACTACCGCAAAGGAGTCTTCCCCTTCAAAGCCAACTCCCGCGCGCGCTGCACGGACGCGACTGAAGGCTTCGTCAAAGTGCTGGCCGACGCCAAGACCGACCGGGTGCTGGGAGTCCACATCCTGGGGCCGCACGCAGGAGACCTGATCGCCGAGGCAACGGCCGCAATGACCTTCGGAGCGTCCAGCGAAGACATCGCCCGGACCTGCCACGCTCACCCCACCCTTGCCGAGGCGCTCAAGGAAGCCGCCCTGGCGGTGGACGGAAGGGCGATCAATTTCTAGTCGAGAGTCGAGAGTCGAGAGTTTAAAGTTTGAGGTTTAAGGTTGAGGGGTTAGGGGCTTCAGGGATTGCTGAACGGTGGCGAGGTTTACAGGTGTGAGCGGGCAGCCGGTGAAACGATATCCGTGTGGGAATGCGGTCGTTGAGCTCACCCTGGGAGACATCACAGAACAGGACACGGATGCCATCGTCAATGCGGCCAACCGTTCCCTGCTCGGCGGCGGGGGAGTAGACGGCGCCATTCATCGAGCCGGCGGGCCGGCCATCCTGGAGGAATGCCGGAAACTCGGCGGTTGCGAGACCGGCGACGCGAAGATCACCACCGGCGGCGCCCTCAAGGCCAGGCACGTCATCCACGCTGTCGGGCCCGTTTACAGCGGCAAGCCACGGGATGCGGAGCTACTGGCCAGCGCCTACCGGCGATCCCTCGAAGTCGCAGTCGAAAACGGTCTAAAGACCGTGGCCTTCCCATCCATCAGCACCGGCGCTTACCGCTACCCCGTCCACCAGGCCGCGCCGGTCGCTCTAACCGCCGTCCGGGACTTTCTTCTGGCAGGAGCGCCTCTTACCCTGGTCCGGTTTGTCCTGTATGACTGTGCCACGTTCCGCGCCTACGAGGAAGCAGCGGAGCGCATCTTCGGAGTTCCCGGATGATCCCGCGCAGTCAATGCCGTTTTGGACAGAAGGCCCCGGGTCTCGCGAGCCCGGGGCCTTACACTGAGTCTTGGCGGGATGCCGCAGCTACGGCACCGTCACCTTCCTCCACGAAGTCGTGACCGAACGCTCCGTGCCACCGGCGTCCCTGTAGCGCAGGGTCAGCTTCACAAAGAACGACGTCAGATCCGTGGTGAACTGCAGGTCGCGCTCCAGAGTCCCGCCCATCGGCAGGTTTCCGTTTCCGAACGCCAGCGGAGATCCCTCCGACGCCGGAGTGCCTATCCCCACGGAGGTGGGCGACACCTGAATCCCGACGCACCGCACCTCGGTGGCCGGTCCGCCCGTGTTCCCGAGCTGCGCCGTCACCGTCACGCTGCCGCCGGACCGCGACACCACAGGGAAGTCCAGCGTGAACGCCGGAAGCGCCGCACTCGGAGTCTGGAACGAATACTCCGCCGACGTGGTCGTGATGTTCGTATAGTAGTCCTTCGACCTGACCACGAAGAAGTAAGTGGTCCCCGGCGTCAAGCCCGTCAGGTTCACGATGTGCCCCGTCACGAAGTCCGGCCCGTCCACCGTCCGCGTGTAGTTGCCGCTCTCCGTCCCCAGCAGCACCTGCGAGCTGGACTGCCTGTCCGTGCTCCAGGCAATACTGGCCGTGGTGGCAGTGATGTTGGACACCTGGACATTAGACATGATGGGGCCGGTGTTCTCGGGGAAGATGTCGCCCTCGCGGCGCGGCCGCAGGACCGGACGGAGCTGATCCCCATCCTTCTCGCAGGACACCAGCGCCTTCAGGGTGACCACCGATCCGACCGGCGGCGCGGCAGCGCCCTCCGGCAGAAGCACCTTCAGGTCATACTTGCCCGTTCCCTCGCCCAGCACGAAGCTGTCAGCAGCGGCGCTCACCACGATGCCCGTCACCTTCACGAACAGCCCGATGGCGTTCAGGCCAGCACCGCCCGCCATTCCCTTCTGACCGGAGCCCGTCACCGGGTCATAGAAGAAGTCACCGCTGTGCAGAGCCCGAAGGTTCGTGACCAGCGGCTCCACTGTCCCGGCCGCAACCCTCACCACACGGCTCGCCCGGATCACGCGCTCGCCGTTGACATCCGTGCCCAGGGTTCCGGTGACGTTCACCCGCTCTCCTTCGAATGCGCCGATCTCCGTCACCCGGATGCCGCTTGCGCGGTCCAGCGACGCCACATACATCCCGTCGCTGAACAGGCCCGTCACCGCCACGCCCTCCGTGCCGCCAAGCTCCACCTCGGCGCCGTCCGGCAGCAACCTGGCCTGTCCGATGGTCTTCTCGCCCGCGGCGATCTCCTCGTAAATCAGCGTGTACTGTCCGGTGCTGTTGTAGTCGAAGATATGCAGCTTGTGCTCCCGTCGCACCGGCTGCCCCACCAGCCGGATGGTCCGGTGCGTGGTCCAGGCGTTGTCGTCCAGCCGCACCTCCCGGCCGTCGGAGCGCAGCACCTTCTTCAGGCGGTAGCGCTCCTGCCCCGGCTCCTCAGCCCGGATATACACGAATCCGGACGGCACGATGGCCGTCAGCAAAGCCTGCATCTTCGACGGACTGATGAACCCGTCTATCACCGGATTCAGACCGATGTTCACCGGAGTGGTGGTTCCGTTGCTGTTGTATAGCGTGTCCGGGTAGTGATCCGGGTCGGAGACGTCGTTGGCCAGGAAGTCCGGCTTGAAGTCGTCGGCCGGGTCCTCCACCCGCACCACATGGTTCAGCTCGTGGATGTTGACGCTGTCTATGAGCGACAGCCGGGGGTCCCCCAGCCCGTCAATGTGCTCGAACGTGGCCTTATACTCCACGAACCGCCCCTGCAGGGTGCTGGTCATCATCCAGCGCGCCACCGCGGACTTCCCGGGTTCCAGATCTCCCAGATTCACCGAGAGCGACGGCGACACCATGTTGGTGTTCACCTGCGTCCCGATGATCTTGAAGTCTATGAGCAGTCCCTTCTCGTTGTCCACGATCTCGGGCTGCGAGGACGTGATGCGGACGTTGCGCGCCACACCCTTGCCCCGGTTGGTCATCAGCAGTCCCAGCGGGAACGGCTCCGCCGGCTCGATCTGCGGGGTGAACGGGTCGTCGGAATACACTTCCCGCACCAGGAAGTAGTCCAGATACAGCAGCGGATCCGGACGCACCGTGATGCGCGCCGGAAAGAGCGGGATGCTGACCTGCGTATCCCCCTGCCTGTACTCCAGCAGACCGCCGATGAAGTAGTCCTGCGGCTGGTCCGGAGCCGCTTCGCGGTTCGGGATGATGGTCCACACCGCCCGCGCCGTGGACCCCGGCGCGATGGTCCCGTTGCCGTTCACATCGCTGATGCCGGTCAGCTCCGGCGGACGGATCCCGAACCGGTCGTTGGCGCTGTTGTCCTGCTGGTCCGTGATCAGGACCGCAACCAGAACGTTCTGAAGCGCCACGTTCTCCGGCAGATTGTTGATCTCCAGCGTGGCCCGGAACGCGGTGCGCGTAAGCGCCACCTCCTGGCTGATCTTGATACGCACGCGCGCGCAGACTCCCACCTCCTCCGGCAACAGGTCGGCGGCGGCGCCGGCCGCAAGGACCGGCACGGCGATCAGGACGAACAGAAGGATGCGCACCATTCTCGACATCTCTCGTGAGCTCTTTCTAGAACACATCGACCCTGGTCCTTATCACCTTGCCGCCGTACTTCCTGATGACGGCGTCCCCATTGTCTTCCGGCCGGTCATCCTTGCCGGGGTTCTTCACCGACGGCCCGACGATCCCCGTGGAAGTCTCCGCCTGCGAGCCTCCACCCGATGGCAACGGACCGCAGGGACTGCCGCTCAGGTTGATCCCCCAACCGCCGCCGACGTAAGGCGTGAAGCCCGGACCCCAGCCGCTCCAGCCACCCCAGCCAGAACCGCCTCCACCCAGGCCGGAACCTGAAGAGGGAGGCGGCGCCGGGATGGGGAGACACTTGGCGGCATCCGGCAGGGCTCCCGTGTCTCCCAGGATGGCTTCCGTCATCGTGCAGATGCAGCACGGAGCGCCCGTGAGCGAGCTGAGAGACTCGCACGCATACTTGAACAGGCAGCGAATGGCATCCGGACACCTGACCAGGCCTACCCCGTCCGCAATGCCACTGGCACAGGCGACAACGTCAAATCCGCATGAGACCGCGTCCCAGATAGCCTTGGCTATGTTGAAGATCGTGGTGTCTATGGACTCACGCCTCCAGCGGTTGCCGTCGCAGACGTAGTAGTAGATCACCACGCCCTTGATGGACAGGTCGCACGGCTCGTCCCACCCTCCAGCGGTGGTTACCCCGTCAGACCGAGCCGCCGCCTGCAGCGCTTCTGCGCCTGCCAGCGACGCCACCTGCGGCACACCCGGCGGCCAGCCGTCCACCCTGCGCCGGTACAGCACCGGCACCACGATGGAGCTCTGCGCCGGGAGAACGCCGATGTCCCTGATCAGCGGGATGATGTAGTAATCCGGATGCTGTCCGAAGTTGATCTGCGTCCCGAGCGCCGCAATCAGCCCGTGGTTGGTGATGGTGAACTCCACCACGGAGGTCCGGCCTTCCAGCACGGGCACGAAGGCATACGGCGGATCCACCGTCACCACGGGCGCGGGCACGTGAGTCTCGAAGACGGCCTCGATGGAGATCTTGTAGCGGTCCTGGATCTCTATCTGCTCCACCGTCCACGTGTAGGTGACAAGCTGCCTCGGCATGAACGCGATGACCTCGGTCAGCTTGCCCGCCTCAACCAGCACCGGCTGCCTGAAGCTGCCGTGGCGGTCCGCCCGGACCTCCACGTCGTAGTAGCCCTCCGTCAGGCCCTCCCGCAGCACGATGCCGGTCTGGTCCGAGATCTCCTCGAAGACCTTCTGCCCCGTGATGGAATCGCGCACGGTCACCGTGGCGTTGTTCACCCGCGGCGACCCGTCGGCGAAGTAGGTGAACTCATCGTTGCAGTAGATCTTCAGATCACCCTTCAGGTCCGAAATGGCCTGGAAGCGGAACCCGATCTGCACCCCGGCATTGTTCCCGTTGACCGCCACCGCGCCGTTATACGGCCCGAGCGGCAGGTCCGAAGGAGGACGCAGCGCAAGCGAAATGGTGGCCTTCTCTCCCGGAGCCAGCGTCCCGATTGAGGCCGGGCTGAGCAGGCTCAGCCACGGCGCGGCCGGAACCAGCACCTGCAGGCCTGTGGCCGGGACGCCGCCCTGGTTCATGACCTCGCATTCGACGATGGTCTGTCTGCCCCGCAGCATCCCCGTCTCCAGGAAGCCCGGATTGACCACCAGCTTCGGCTGACGCGGGATGATGTTCAGGTTGAAGCGCACCGTGGCGGTCCGGCCCTCCGCCGTCTCGAACACCACCTCCGGAGCAGCCTGCAGGACCGACTCGTCCGACGCCAGCACGGAGTAACCCACTCTGACACCCGTCAGGGCGTTCAGAGCCGGCGGAACCCCGGTGAGCTGGATGGATACGTTGGAAGGCGCGCCCGTCACCCGGACGTTCAGGCCGGTCAGATTCGTGGTCCCCAGGTTGCTCAGGTTGATCTGACCGGTCACCGGCACGGTCGGGTTGATGTTCAGCGGGATGGGATCCGGAGCGGCGACCAGCTGCTGCGCTAGGGCCACCACGATGGGCTGCGCGACGGTGTTGTCCTCCTCGACCAGCTCCGTCACGGCGTCCTCCGCATCCGTCCTGACGATCAGGTAATACACCCCCGGCGCCACGATGGGCAGGCGGGCGTTCTGCGTCTGAGTGTAGGAGAACGGGGCAGCCAGCCCGGAGGGCACCGTCAGATCCACAACGAGCGTATCGCCCTCGCCGAGCGTCTCATCCGTGGACAGATAGACCCTGTCCTTCCACGGGCCGGAGGCGTCGCCGAATGCCTGGTTCTTCACCGTCCAGGTGACCGAGAAGTCTTGCTGAGCGGCCACCGAGACGGGAGCGTTCAACGACTGGATCAGCAGGTTCGGCGGACGGATCTCGGACGTGGTCAGCGTGGCGTCTTCGCTCGTCACCGTCTGGCAACCGTCGCTGGAGATGACCCGGAAGTGATACGTGGTGGAAGGCGACAGGCCCGTGATGGTCATCCTGTGCGCAGTCTTCGGCGCGGTGTCCACAAACGTGCTCTGGCTATACTGATCCGTCAGGCCGTACTCCACCTGCGACGTGCACGGCTCGCTGGTAATCCAGCTCACGATGACGCTGGTGGAGCGCGGCGAGACCGAGACATTCGACAGGGTGGGCGCGATGGTATCCACCCGGAAGTTGCGGACGGCGGGTGTGGCGTCCTCGTTGCCGGAAGTGTCCCGTGCCTTCACGCGCAGCACATGCGGCCCTTCCTCCAGACCCGTGAACTGCCGGCACGTCTCCGAAGACCACGAGGACCAGTCACCACCGTCCAGCTTCCACGAGTACTGAAGCTGGTTGACGGGAGTGGCGTTGTCGGAGCCCGTCCAGCAGAACTGCGGATCCGGCGAGCACGCCTTGCCGCCCTCCACGGGACCGGAGGTGAACCAGGTGTTCGGCACATCCTGATCGGCGGGGGTACGGAAGCTCGCCACCGCCGACTCCGACTGGCGCTCGCAGGTATCCCTGCTGACGACGCGATAGTAATAGAGCGTGTCCGGAGACAGCCCCGTGATGGTGACGCTGTGGCTGGTCCTGACGCCTCCGATGGCCGGGCTGGCCAGACCCAGAGACGGATCCGGGCCATACTCCACCCGCGAGGTGGCCTGCCGGTCCGTCAGCCAGGTGATGGTGGCCTGCGACGGCTGCGCCGAGGCCGTGACATTGGTGATGACGGGCGCAGTCAGCGACACCAGGAAGCTGCGGGTAGCCGGCGTGGGATCCACGTTGCCACTGGCGTCGTGAGCCCGCACCGAGAATGTATGGCTGCCCGCGGACAGAGCCGTGAACTGATGGCAGGTCTCGGAGGATGGTTCGCTCCAGACTCCGTCGTCCAACCTCCAGGAGTAGCGCAGCTGCGCTACCGGAGTGGTGTTGTCGGAACCGCTCCAGCAGAAGCTCGCCGAAGACGAGCACAGCGTGGAACCCTCTCCCGGCCCCTGAGTCAGGAACGTGTCCGGAAGACCCGTGTCCACCAGCGTGCGCACCGTGGCGGTCTCGGAGACCGATTCGCGCCCGCAGGCATCCTTCGATCGCACGCGGAAGTAGTGCAGCCGGTCCGGCTCAAGCCCCGTCACCGTCATCGAATGCGAGGTCCGCAGCGATGTGTTCACAGCCGTGAATGAACCCAGCGAAACGGACGTGCCATACTCCACCTGTGACGTGGCGGGCTCGTCCGTGGTCCATGTGACGATGATGTCGCTCTGCCCGGGCACCGCCGAGACGCCCGTGATGACGGGCGGATTCAGGTCCACCGTGAAGCTGCGGATCGCAGGAGTTTGATCCACCTTGCCGGACGGATCCCGCGCCGCCACCTCGAAGGTGTGCGCGCCGTGCTTCAGGCCAGTGAACGCTTTGCTGGTGGCCGGGTCAAACGCCGACCACTCGCCGCCGTCCAGCCGCCAGCAGTACTGCAGCTGGCTGACGTGCGCCGTGTCATCCGACCCCGTGAACGAGAACGTGGCGTTCCCGTCACACAGCCTGGCTCCGTCCCCCGGTCCTCCCGTGATGATGGTCTCCGGCGCGAAGACGTCCGGCGTCTCCACAGTGGTCTGCACCGTGTTGCTGGAGGCGCTGGAGGTCAGGTTGCTGCCCGAGACATACGCGATGTTGGAGATGACAGTGCCGTTAGGCACTGCGCTCACCGTGACATCGAACGTGATGGTGGCGCTTGCACCGGCGGCCAGTGAGCCAACATTGACTCCCGCGGCCACCGCCGGCTGGCTTCCCTGGTCCGGCACAGGATTGCCGTTCAGGCGCGTGGAGCCGGACACATAGGCGCTATTCGCAGGGATCGGGTCCGTCACACGGACGCCCAGAGCCACCGCCTGACTGTTGTTGGAGCAGGTGATGGTGTAGGAGATGACATCCCCGCGAGCGGCGGTGGAGACGCTGGCAGACTTGGTCAGAGTCAGTGTGGCCACCGCCACCGTGAAGCTGCGCTCCACGGGCTGACCGACATTGCCTGCCAGATCTCGCGCCCGGACGCTGAAAGTGTGCGGGCCGTTTCCGAGCGTCACGGTCACCGTCCTCGACGTGGAGAATGCGCTCCAGGCCCCTCCGTCGAAGCGGTAGCTGAACTGCAGCGACCCTGACGGCGTCAGGTTGTCGGTCCCTGCGTAGGTAAAGGTGACCTGCGGCCCTACTGTGGAGCCTTCCGCAGGACCGCCCGTGATGCTGACGGAAGGAGGCTGACCATCAATGGCCACTCCGGTCACGACCGCGGTGTTGTTGGCCGTGGTGGATTCGGCCGGAGAGGCATTCACAATACTGACCGTGTAGTCGAACAGCCCGTTCAGTCCTGTGGTGTCCTGATCAACGAACACCTGCACGGCCGACTGCGGATTGACCGCGACGCCGGTCACCGCGCCCAGATCTATCACACCGGCCCCGTCCGTCGCGGAGAACCGGACATCCGCCGTTCCCGCGTAATCCGACAGGTTCTGGACGGTGGCGGTCACCCGCAGCGGCGTGCCGCTCGCCACCGGCGGAGCCGGCGTGAAGACGACCCCGGACGGCGAGACGCCCAGATCGAACGGGATGGGATCGCGCACGGTGATGAGCGCCGTATCCGTGCCGGTGCATCCGCTGGCATCCGAGACCGTCAGGGTGACAACCAGCGGCTCGCCCGGAGGGGTGACCTGATTGAACGTCCAGCTGGCGACGGCGCTGGTGCTGTCCGGGATCCCGTCACCGTTGAAGTCCCACTGATAGGAGACGATGTTCCCCAGGCTCTGAGAGGCGTCGAAGGTGACCGGGAATCCGCGCACGACTGTGCGGTCCGGGCCGGCCTTCGCTACAGGCGGGAAGGCGCAGGCTTCATCCAGAGCAAAGACGGGGTTCAGTGCGTTGCCCCAGTCGTTGAACCCGTTGCCGCCGGAGGTCTGCACCATGACCGGCTTGCTGGCCACAATGCGCAGCACCTGTCCGGGAGCCACAGCGATGTAGCCGTCTGCGTTGCGGGTATAGGTCTGCGAGACTCCCGTGGTGACGTTGGTCACCGTGACAGACGTGTCGTTGTAGGCACAGAAGATGTATGCCCCCTGCGTCTGGCTGTGCAGGTAGAACTCGCGCCCTGCGTTGCCCTGGTTGATGGTGATGTCATCGCCCATGTCGGCGATGGTGCCCCCACCCTCCAGGTCGCCCGCCCAGAGCGCCACGTTGCCCGTGGAGGTCAACCGGTAGCCGGTCCGGCCGGTGCCACCGCGGTAGTAAGTCTGGCCGGCCTGCAGGTCCACGGTGAAGAGCGTTGCTCCCGTGGAGGTATTCACGCAGGTCACTGTGGTGCTCTCGTAAGCGAACACCGCCAGAGCTCCCCCGCCCCAGTTGTGGGTCTTGAACAGGAACTCCTTTCCCATGTCCCGTCCGTTGCTGGACGGTACGGTGGCGTTCCCGTTGCCGGTATTCATCTGGAGGGCGATCCGCGCGGACGACACGGGGTTGGACGCCGGAGGTCGGCTCCTGATGTAATACATAGTCCCGGCCGCAAGCGGGCTTCCCGTGGTCTCCCAGCGGCCGTACTTCTCCAGTTGCAGCGGACCCGCCACCGGGATGGTCCTGGCAGGATCCGCCGGATCCGGCCTGCTGATGGTCACCTCGGCGTCATCGTACGCCCAGATGACGAACTCGCTGGTGCCCGACAGGACCGGGATCTGGATGATGAAATCCGTCCCCACCCTGTTGAAGCCGTCCAGCGCCGGATAGAAGTAGCTGCCGCCAAAGCTGCAGCAGTCGTACCCCAGGTGCACGAACATCGGCTTGTTGGCGTGCACCTTGAAGTTGCGTATGGTGCCCAGCGCGTAGAAGTCCGACTGGCCTCTGTTCAGCGAGCCGCTTCGCACCGGCGCAGTCATGTTGTCCAGGTTCCAGACCTCGAACGAGGTGCCGTCCGAGAATGCCAGGAGCCGCAACTGGCCGGTGTCGTTAGGGTTGTACCCGTAATATACCGGCACAACGGACGTGATGATGACATTGTCCGATGTGGCGCTGTTGTTGCCGGGCACGCTGTCCTGAGGCGTGGACGCCGTGATGGTAACGGTGAAGCGGTATGTCCCGCTCAGGCCGGTAGTGTCCACCTGGAACTGGGCCTCTGCACTGGACCAGGCGGCCACGTTCAGACCCTCCACCGTGCCAGCATTGAAGGTATTCACGCCGTCCGAGGCCGTGAGGGTCACGTTCGCGATGCCGGACTCATCCGAGAGGTTGCGCACCAGCGCCTTCACGGTGACCATCTGGCCGGACATCACCGGAGAGTCCGGCGCGACTGTAATGTCGCGGGCCCGGACGGAGACGTCAAACGGAACCGGATCCTGCTCCGCGACGGGCTTCAACGTCACGTTGTCTATGGCGGGGCCGCCGTCGCCGGTCGCCGGCGTCACGCCCTCGAAGACCAGGTCCACCTGATCCGACAGCGCCCGCACCCAGTA